>Ga0209949_1000215_pt1 | contig 33065 bp, 22 predicted proteins | sample SalPonC_black_MG_FD_185711 | JGI IMG/M metagenome (GOLD analysis project Ga0209949, IMG submission 185711) | Salt pond soil microbial communities from South San Francisco under conditions of wetland restoration - Salt Pond MetaG... | ecosystem: Environmental > Aquatic > Marine > Intertidal zone... | reverse complement strand
GAGCAGGAGATGGGTGCCGCTGACCTGCCGTTCGCCCTCCTCCCGGTCCAGATCGAGGATGATTTTTCCCTTTTCGGATTTTCCGCTTATGCATTCCGCATTGAGGTGCAGCTCGATGCCGGCTTCTTTGAGGAATTCGGCAATGGCGTCGGAGATTTCCGGATCTTCGCGTCCGATCAGGCGCTCGGATTTTTCGATGATGGTCACCTTGCTGCCGAAGCGATGGAACATTTGACCGAATTCCAGCCCGACATAGCTGCCGCCGACGATCAGCAGGTGCTCCGGCAATTCCTCCAGTTCCAGGATGCTTTGATTGGTCAGATAATCAAGACCCTCAAAGCGTTCCGGGATGCGGGGACGGGCGCCGGTGTTGAGGAAAATTTGCGGCGCTTCCAGCGTCTGGCCGTTCACCTCCACCGATTTGGGGCCGGTGAAGCGGGCGTGGCCGCGGTAGGTGTCGATACTTTCCAGTTCATCGAACCAGCCGGCGATGCCCTCCCTCGATGACTGGACGATTTCGTCTTTTCTTTCCTTCACTTTTTTGAGGTCGACGCGGACGTTGCCGTCGTGGAAAACGCCCATCTCGTGGCTGCGGCGGGCGGCCCAGGCCGCGCGGGCGCTGGCGACGTAGGTCTTGGTAGGGGTGCAGCCGTAGTTGACACAGGTGCCTCCGTAGGGTCCTTTTTCGATGACGGCGGTTTTTTTGCCTTTATCGGCGAGCTCGCCTGCCAGGGGCACGCCCGCTTGTCCGGTACCGATAACGATGGCGTCGTATTGCATAGTGGTTGGTTTAGTGTTTTGTTGAAGCGCATGCCGCATAGCGTGAGGTGATAACCCTATCATTTATCATCAGGGCAAAGAGAAATGTTTAGTTCAGGGAGCTGAAAACACGGTATCACTCACCTGTTCAGCGTCAATTTTTGCACAACTGTCTGCCGGCCTACTTTGAGGTGGAAAAAATATGCACCCGGTGGCAGGTTGCCGGCTTTGAAAACGGCTTCCTTCGTACCCGCCTGCTGCTTTTCGTCGACCAGGACGGATACCGTTTTACCGCTGAGATCGCTGATGCTGAGCCGGACGTATTCGGAGTGGGGCAGTATGTAGCGGATGGTCATTTGCTCCCGGAAGGGGTTGGGGAAATGCTGCAGCCGGAAGGCGGCGGGTTCCACCGCTTCCAGGTTGGTTGTCAGGCCGGCGGTGGTGAGGGTGACGACGCCGTAGCCGGGGACGCTTATTTCTGCGCTCCCGTTTTGAACGTCGGCGGTGGAGGGTTGCCAGAAATTATTTTCACTGGAGGTGTAGGCATCGAAGCCGGCGGCCCCCAGGTTTTGCGGAAGCATAACAGAAGCCGTCACAGTGTTGGGAGAAGTGTTGACCAGGACGATACTGAGGGAGCCTTGCTCGTCGTGGATATAGGCGGAAGCTTTCAGGCTGGCGTTGCCGCTGACGGCTGCGCCTATGCGTCGGGCATTGGGGCGGATATGGCGGAAGAAGTGTTTGGCGGCGACGTACTTGGGGGAGCCGGCGCCCAGATCGCGGGTGGTCAGCGCTTCGCGGGTGACGTTGCCGTTGTCGTCCTGCTCGGCGAAGGTCCAGTAGATCCAGGCGCTTTGACGGCCGGTCGTGAGTGCCTGGTGGATTTTGAGGGCGATGCTCCAGCCGCCGTTGTTGGGAAAGCCGTTATCGGGAAATAACCAGGGCGCTTCCTCACCGGAAGTTTCGGTCATCCACGATTTTTTGTCGTAAGCGGTATATCCTTTCACATTACCGGGAATGCCGGGGGCGGGGCTTGTGTTCCAGCCGTCGGCCCACCAGTTCCAGAGTTGGGCGTCGGCGCCGCCCGAGCTTACGCCGTCGCCGTCGTAGCCGTGGATGCAGAAGAAGTCGACGGCGGCATCGGCTTCCGGGTCGGCGGCGACGTTTTGCAGGTACTGCAGGTTTTTGTGCGTCACGTTGGCGCCGCCGCCGTACTGCCACATGCCGTAGGGATCGCCGCCGAGGAGATCTTCGGGGCCCATGATGCGGATATCCCGGAGGTCTTCGTACTTATCGAATTCGGTCCGGACGGCTCTGACGGCGGTCAGGTACTGGGAGGAGAGGGGATAGGTGGCGCTGTTGTAAAACTGCTCGAAGTTGAGTTCGTTCTGGATGCTGATGGCGTAGAAGCGCACGTTGTGGGCCTGCTGGAAGCCGCGCACGTAGGCGGCGGTGCTGCGGGCATGCTGCGTCAGCGAACTGCTGGGGCCGCTGCCGCCCAGCTCCGAGTCGTCGAAGACTGCGAGCGGTGTTCCGGATACATCGAGGCGGCCGCCGGCGAAGTTGCCGCCCCAGATGAAAGGCCAGGGCGTGCCCTGCACGGGACCCGGCCACCAGTTTTGGGAGTAATTATTGCCGGAGGAGACTTTTACCCATGGCGCGGGCGACCAGAAGGAGCCGATGAGTTTGAAATCGCCCAGCGCTTCCCGTTTGGCCAGGCCGGCCGCGATGGCGCCGTTGTCGGAATAAGTAAAGTATTGGACATTCGCATCGATATCCGGACCCATCACGGCGATGGGGGCGTTGTAGCCGCCGAAGGAGCGGGAGTAGTCCCGGGGGCCGGTATAGGTGCGCACCCGGTTGCCCTCCGGGCCGTTAGGGTTGCCGGGGTCTTCCAGATTGAGGATATGATCCGTGCCGGAGCCCATAAACCAGGGGGAGTAGTAATGGAAATCGGAGTAAGGGGAAACGAATCGCGGCGTAAGGTCGACCCGGAAGATGGAAGCGCCCAGGTCGTCGTAGTACAAGTCCTGCCACCACTGTTGGTTCACCGCCTCACCGCCCTGGAAGGCGCCGAAACCGTCGATGACCTGATGGCGTTCGGAGGGCTGAATCTCTATGCTGACGGGTTGAGCGCCGGCGGGAAAAGCTATAATGACAAAGCATAAAATGGAAAGTAAGTTGCTTGCTACCGAATAGAGGAACCCTTTTGTTGTAGAGGACATGCGCTTGGATTGAAATGAGTTGAAGGGATTTACCTGAAAGTTAGCCGGTTAGCTGAGGTTCTGCAACCCGGACATACCTGCTTCTTTCTTCTGAGCCCGGTTGCAGGGGAATAAGGACGAATGCCGTCCACTCAAGAAAGATGACAAGGAGACGGGGTGGTCTCCGTTTTTTCCGGTCTCCCTGTCTCCCAGTCATGTGAGGTTTACCCATAAGTCGGTTTTGGGCTACATCTGCTGTTCTTCATTCTTCTGCTCGTCTGTTCTACGGTTCTGAAAGTAGTAGAAGGGAGGGAAAAACAACTTTAAAGATTCAGAACAGTAGCACAGAGGAACCGATGAATCGTAGAACCGGAGAAGAGAAGGCCCAACTAAGGATGTGGGTAAACCTTACTTCCAAGTCCCTCAGTCTTTATAGACACTAAAAGATGCTCGGATGCTTGTCAGGGGATGTACCCATTTTCACGCACCGTCACGGCCGGATAATCGTCCCGTCCCTTTTGCGCAGCTGTGTCCAGTTGTAGTTGTACTCCGGCAAGGGGTACTTTTTCGCCAGTTCTTCATTCACATCCACGCCCAGGCCGGGGGCTTCATTGACGTGCATGTATCCGTTGTCCATCGTCGGGGCGCCGGGGAAGATATCGCGCAGCAGGGGCGAGAAGTTGACAGCCTCCTGGATGCCGAAGTTCCAGATCGCCAGGTCGATGTGCGCGTTGGCGGCGTGACCGACGGGGGAGACGTCGCCCGGTCCGTGCCAGGCGGTGCGGACGTTGAACCACTCGCCCAGCCGGGCCACCTTCATAGCGGGCGAGATGCCGCCGATCTGGGAGATGTGGATGCGGATGAAGTCGAAGAGGCGCTCCGCCATCGGCTCGAGCCACTCGTTGGGATTGTTGAACAGCTCGCCCATGGAGATGGGTACGCTGGTTTGCTGCCGTAGCAGCCGGAACCACTGCATATTCTCCGGTGAAAAGGGATCTTCGATGAAGAAAGGCCGGTACTCTTCCAGCTCTTTGATCAGGTTGATGGCGTCCATGGGCTGGAGGCGTTCGTGGATATCGTGCAGCAGCTCTACCTCGTCGCCCACTTCGGCGCGCACCTTATCGAACATGGCGACGACGCCCTTCATGTATTTGACGGGGTCCATGACATTATCCTCGGGCATGCCGAAGCCGGCCGCTTTGAAGTCGGCCGCTTCCGTCAGGTGGGTGGCGCCGTAGCCGCCGAGCTGTATGCGGATATGGCGGAAGCCTTTTTCTTTTAGCGCCAGCAGGCTGTCGAGGGCTTCTTCGGGGGTAGGGCCGCCGGCGTGCGCGTAGGTATCCACGGCGAAGCGGCATTTTCCGCCAAGGAGTTGATACACCGGCATGCCGGCCAGCTTGCCTTTGATGTCCCAAAGCGCCTGGTCGAGGCCGCTGAGGGCATTGTTCAGCACGGGGCCGTTGCGCCAGTAGGAGCTGACATATGCGGCCTGCCACATATCTTCGATATTGTGCACGCTGCGTCCGCGGCAGAAGTCGTCGAGGTACTCGTCGACGGCGGTAACTACGGCATGGGCGCGCTGCCGGAAGGTGGCGCAGCCGACGCCGTATAGGCCGGGCTGGTCGGTTTCCACCTTGACGACGATGAGTTCGATGCCTTCCGGACAGGTGGCGATGGCTTTGACTTTGGTGATCTTGACGGGGTCGAGAGCGGGAAGATCAGGCTTGCTTTCTTTTCGAGGAGCGGCTTGCAGGGTTCCGGATAAAAAGGGAGCGCTGAGCAAACCGAGGCCCAGACGGCGGAGGGTGGTGCGGCGATTCATGATTAGGTGTTTTTTGATGAAAAAAATATATCGGTCAATTTAGGGAAATGCTTTTTTAAACGAAATAGCGTCAGTATACAAACCCCGGGCTTGGTTCTCCGTCGGTCCTATATCAATTGTCCAGTTCATCCAGGGCCAGTACGCTCGGATGTGCATACAGTGCTTTTATTTCCTCCTTCGTATTGTGCGTCCACGGAAAACGCGTCCAGATCATGAACCAGGTCCATTTCGACTGTTGCTGTTTTCCCGCTATGGCGGCGACGCTGTCGGTCGAGCGGGTAAGCTCGTGGCCGTAGTTGTGCTGTCCCGAAAGAATGTATTCCCCTTCCAGGGCACGCAAATAGTTGAAGAGATCTCCGGTTTCTGTCGAGGCGCCGGAGGTGACGGTGCCCATGCCCCGCTGACCATTGGCAATCAGAAGGAAAAACAGCGTCAGGCAGAACAATTGTTTCATTTCGTTTTTTGGTTAAAGATAAATAGACAGAGCCTTCCCCTTGTCCTGATATTACCTGGAAGGCTGCTCTGTTTGGCCCTTGCTTCATTTTTCTGCAACTTTAAGCGACAACTGTAATCTTTTATGACGCTCAGCGACCACGAACTGACGATTCTCCAGGATACCGATTTCCTGCTGACCAAAGCCCGCGCCCTGACCAAGGTCGAGGAATGGCTACTGAAAACGCGCACGGCGCTGGAGGCGGTAGTGCGTGAAAGCGGTTTCCCATTCCCGGCCGGTGCCGTGCTGGCCGGCGGCAAGATCTCGCGTGGCGACAACTATCGCGGCCTGCCTTACCGGGTGCTCGACCAGCCGGCATTGCTGGCTAACGATGACATCTTCGCCTTCCGGACCATGTTCTGGTGGGGGCATTTTTTCAGCATTACGCTACACCTGCAGGGGGATTCGCTGCAGCGCTTTCGGGCGGGGTTGGCCGAGCGTGTTGAGCAGCTGGCCGATATGAATCTTTACATCGGCATCGGTGATACGCCCTGGGAGTATCACTACGGGAGAGATAATTACGTGCCGCTGGAACCGCTTCACCGCATGCATCTGGAAAAATGCAGTTTCCTGAAACTGAGCCGGAAAATAGAACTGGTGGAGTGGGAGCGTCTGCCGGCCTTCACCGCCGGATTTTTGGAGGAGTTATTGCCGGTGCTGGCGGAGGCGGACAGCTTGTAACACAGCCTTCAGGCTGTTACCCTTCAAGTTTGGCCAATTTACTATTGGCGAAAAAATAATTCGTGGTTTTTAGTTTTGTGCTGACTCACCAGGAAGCCCCTTTCCCAGGGCCTCCTGGTATTGATTTGGTATTTTGTGCCTTTGACCGGGCGTTGCTCTCCCTTTTCCTCGGCCTAAAGGCCGTTAAACTTCACAGAGGACAGGCTAAAGCCTGTGTTACTAGCGGACGGTAAAGCGGATCTTCCCCATCGTCCCCGCATCCAACAGGTAATCACCTTTTGCGCCGGGATGTATCTCTCCCAGCGCGCCGCAGATAATCAGCTGTCCCGGTTCCAAGATAATGCCTTGCCGATGGGCGAACTGCGCCAGCCGGAGCCCTGTTTCCCATGGGCCTTTCCAGCATTCCGCGCCGGTGGCCCGGTGCAGGGTCTCCCCATTTTTTGAAAATTCAAATGGCACCTCCCGGAGGTCTGATCCATTTGCCGGTACGGGTTCACCAACGATATAGCCGGCCGATCTGACATTGACGGCTGCATAGTCGATAGCCAGGGGCCGGCCTTCCGGTTGTGCCCACGCTCCGGCGGGCAGCTCGATAACGGGCGCCAGGCTTTTCACATGCGCCTTAAATTCCTTCACCGTTTCCAGGCGCTTGTCGATTTTCCGGCCGATGACGAAGCCGAGCTCCGTTTCGAGCACCAGCTCCGGATATTCCTTTCGGCGGATCACGATCTCCTCGTTCCCGGAAGCGTCGATGCGGCCGGCGGCCCGCAGGATGCCGGCGAGCGGCTCCCGGATGTTCAGCCGTTGCTGTCCTGCCGGGGTAACCGCGGCGCCTTTTACGCCGCCGATGCCTGCTGCTTCCAGGGTGGCAAATAGCCAGGCGCGCTGAATATTGTAGGCCTGGTCGAGCGTTACCTCCGCCATGAGATTGCTGATGGCGGGCAGCGGTTGACCGGCTTTCCAGGCCTCTACAAAGCGATTGGTGACCTGTTGCAGGGGATGAATGCCTTCCGAAAAGTTTTGGAACGGCTCCAGATGTTCGGCTGCCGCCTTCAGGTCCATGATGAAGAAGCCGTAGCCTACGCCGGCCTCATCACCCGATTTGCCGATCTGGAAACAGAGGTAACGGCCGTCATCGGAGACGACGCCCTGGGTGGCTTTAAAGCCTTTGAAATCAGAGAAATAGGTCAGTCGCTGCATTTCTCCAGAGCCGTCGAGTTTGAGCTTAAAGAGGTCCAGCAGAGGCCAGGCGGTGTGTTTGCTGGGACCGTGCTCGACGCAGGTGTGCTGCCCGTCTGGGAAGACGCCTTCGGGTTCGTCGTAGTAGCCGGGCGATTGGGTGAGGTTTTGGAATTCGCCGGTCTCGGTGTCGACGACGTAAGTATCCGTGTTATTTCCATCCTCAATTTGATAAACGCAGAAGATGAGTTTGGTATCCTCAGGGGGGATCCAGTTCTGGGTTTCCAGGCTGGCGTCGCCGAGGGGGAAGGGGAGTTGGTGGGAGTCGAAGACTACCCGCCGGTTGGCCAGTCGCGGCACGCCGTCTTCGTAAACGATATCTGCCATCAGGTTTCGGGCGTGGTTTTTGCCCAGGTCCGGAATCTGGCGGTCCCGTTCTGTCCAGGCGATGCGCAGTTTGCTGCGCGAGACCGCGGGGCCTTCGGCGCAGACGGCGTTCAGCGGGAATGGTTTTCCTGTGCCGCTTTTGTCGAGCACAAACAGCCAGCTCATATCGCGGGCCCGGTTGCGCTCCTCCGGATCGGTGGGATCGAAGGGTTCGACGGGGCCGGCCAGCAGGATGTCGCCGTTCGGTAGGTAGAGCGCGCGGGTGAAGCCGTAGTGGTTGAAGTGGCGCGTTTTAGGATGGAGGAGCCCGGTGGCCAGATCCAGTTCGTAGACTTCGCCCATGGGCTTTTCTACAAAAAGGATTTTTTTGCCGTCGTGCGACCAGTCGGGCCGCTCGCCGAAGCCGTTGACCCGGCGGATGTAGGGCGGCAGGTGGTCTTCAGGGTGGCTGTCGCGGAAGCCGCTTTGCGGGGCGGGCTCTATCTGGGCGAAGAGCGGGAAGCTACTGGCCAGCAGCAGGAAAATAAAATTGATACGTGGAAAGAAAGCCGGTTTTCTTCGAATTATATAATTCATTGTTTAACTGGTAAGGACTGGTGTTGAATCTCGGGTTGTCAAAACTAATATAATGGAAAACGGGTTAAACTTCTATGGGGAGGGTGATATACTGACTTACGAATTCTTTCACTTTCCTTTTTGAATATTGATCATCACTTCCTGCAATGACTTTTGTCATTCTGATAATCCCTTCATTTTTTAACTTACTGGACAGATTCAGTGTATTATGACCTTCCTCTTTTGCCCTGAAGGGGCAGCATCTCAACCTCAAGGAAATCGGCCGGCGTTTGAATGCGCAGTATGTTCTGGAAGGGGGGCTCCGGAAGATCAACGGCCGCATCCGGGTGACGGCAGAACTCGTCGATACGGCTACGGGATACAACCTGTGGGCTAATGCTTTCGACCGGCAACTGGAAGATATTTTTACGATGCAGGACGAAATTGCGAGCCGGGTAGCGGCTGCCCTGCACCAGAAACCCGTGTACAAACGGGTGCGCGATATATGTATGCCCGGGTTTGTTTTACCCCGGTGATGTACGGGCTTTGTACATGGGCGCCAACGGATTGGTTACGTTGGGAGAAAAAAAGGAGGGACAGGCATGGCTGGAGCGCGCCCTGGCTCTGGATCCGGAGGATTCGATGTTGCAGTACAATGCCGGCTGTATATACAGCTTGCTGGACATGACGAAGGAGGCACTCGATTGTCTGGAAAAATCGGTCGCCGGCGGCCTGACCCAGTACAGCTGGTATGCTAATGACAGCAACCTGGATCCTATCCGGAGCCATCCCCGGTTTAAAAAGCTTTTGGCGCGATTGGAGTGACATCACCGGGAGGCGCTTTCTCAGGGGGAGGTATTGAGGCCATTTATGGAATCGCTCGACTGATGAGTTTAGCGACACTGTCTAAAAGTTTAGAAGATCTGGAACCGGGAATCTCATTTTCAGACCTTCTAAACTATTAGACCAGCCACTCCGGAGGAGTGGCGACTAAACTTATAAACTCCTCAGTCGACCGGTTCGGGAAAGAACAGATGCGCGATCTGATGATGCACCTCCCCATACTGCACCTCATCTGAATTGGTCAGCATACTCACCACCACCTTATGCTCCGGATAGGCGATCATCTGGGTGATGCCGCCTACCGAGCCGCCGCTGTGTCCTACCCAGGTATGGCCGTGATCATCATCTCTTTGGCGCCAGCCGATGCCGTAGCCGGTTGATTCGCCGTTGCTTTTCTGCTGGGGCTGCAGCCAGGTCTCCAGGGTGGAGACCGACAGGTAGCCGGGTTCCAGGTGGGCGTTGGCGAAGCGCGCCAGGTCATCGGTCGTAGCGACAAAGCCGCCGCCGGCCCATTTGTAGCTGTTGTCGACGTAGGGCGCATTGATCACCCGGCCATCGTCGGTAGTGGTATAAAAGCGGCTGCGGTGCAAGACAAGGCTGTCAGTGTAGTCGGGGGCTGTATTCGTCATGCCCAGGGGGCTGAAGACGACCTGATCGACATAGGTGAGGAAATTCGTGTCGGCGGCTTGCTCGATGGCGGCGCTGATCAGGTTCCAGCCGTAGCTCGAGTACTGGTAGTCGGTGCCGGGCATAAAAAGGAGGGTGTCGGCGGCGAAAATTTCCAGGCCTTCATCCACCGAGTTATAGCGCCTGGCGCTCAGGAATTCGTCACCCCGGTAATGGCGGATGCCGGCGAGGTGGCCGCCCAGCAGGCGCAGCGTCACCTTGCCGCGTTTTTCCGGAAAAGAAGGTACATACTGCTGTATGGGCGCATCGAGGTCAATCTTTCCCTGATCGTGCAATACGCCCAGGGCAGCCGCTGTGATGGGTTTGGAAACGCTGCCGACCCGGAATTTGGTGAGCCCGGCCCGTACCGGCGTTTGCAGCTCCAGGTCGGCAAAGCCGAAGCCTTCCGACCAGACGATGCGGCCGTCGATCATGACGGTTACCGATGCGCCGGGAATATCCGTTTTATCCATAAAGGCTTCCACCAGGGTGCGGGCGCTGTCGATCGCCGGGAAATGGGGGTTGAGGGGCTGGGCCTGGACGAGAACGGTCAGCAGGCTGAAAGTCAGCCAGGAAAGTAGTAGCTTTTTCATATTTTAAGGAAGTTTAGAAGTTTAGAGTTTAGTGGCCACGGCCCTGTGGGCGTGGCTGGTTTAGAAGGTCTGAAAAGAAAGACAAAATCAATACGGCTAAAAGTTAAAAATTAAATATTAATCTGCGGTAATGAACTGGAAAAACCTGATCGCAATCATCGCCATACTCACGGCGGCCGGGCAACTGGCGGCTCAATCGGGCGCTGACCCGCCCGTCAACATCCTTTGTATCCTCGTCGACGACCTCGGCTTTGGCGACCTGTCGGTGCAAGGGGCCACGGATATGCGTACGCCCCATATCGACCGTCTTGCGAGGGATGGAATGACCTTTACCCATTTCTACGCCAGTTCCACGGTGTGTTCTCCCAGCCGGGCGGCGCTTTTGAGCGGCCGCTATCCCGATATGGCCGGCGTGCCGGGCGTGATCCGGCAGTGGGAGAAGGACAGCTGGGGATACCTGAGTGAAGAGGTTCCGCTGCTGCCCGGAATGCTGAAACAGCAGGGCTACCACACTGCCCTCATCGGCAAGTGGCACCTGGGGCTGGAGGCGCCCAACCGGCCCAACGACCGGGGCTTCGATCACTTCCACGGCTTCCTAGCCGATATGATGGACGACTACCTGACGCACCGGCGCGGCGACAAAAACTGGATGCGCCTCAATGAGCAGGTCATCGAGCCGGAAGGACACGCCACCGACTTGTTTACCGACTGGACCCTCGACTACCTGACGCAGCGAAAAACGGAGAAGCAACCTTTCTTCCTCTACCTGGCCTATAATGCGCCGCATTTTCCAATTCAACCGCCGCCGGCCTTTCTGGAAAAGGTCAGGGCCCGCGAACCGGAGCTGCCGGAGAACCGGGCCAAAAACGTCGCCTTTATCGAGCATCTGGATTCGGCGGTGGGCCGGGTGATGCAACACCTGGAAGAAACGGGACTGATCGATAATACGCTGGTGATCTTCACTTCCGACAACGGCGGGGCGCTGGGTTTTGCCCAAAGCAACGGCAAACTGCGCGGCGGCAAGCAGGACATGTACGAAGGGGGCATCCGGGTGCCGGCCTTCGCCTGCTGGCGGGGCAAGATTACACCCGGCAGCCAAACCGGCAACTTCGCCATGCTCATGGACCTGTATCCCACCTTCTGCGATCTTGCCGGAGCGGAAATTGAACACCCGGTCGACGGCATCAGCATCTTGCCGACCTTACTTGGTGAGCCCCAGGCAACAGATGAACGAACCGTTTTCTGGATGCGCCGGGAAGGCAACCGGTACAACGGCATGGCTTACTACGCCGCCCGGAACGGCGATTACAAAATCCTCCAGAACACCCCTTTTGAGCCGTTTCAGTATTTTAAGGTGGGGGAGGACGAATACGAACAAGAGCCGCTGGAAGAGTCGGATGCTGAGATTTTTACCACGCTCCGGAAGCAATTACAGGAGCATATCCGGCGCTCGGGCAGCGTGCCCTGGCAGGGGAGATGATGAAACTAGAAGAATATTTCAATAATCAGGCTTTGGGATGGTTCGGGCTACCTGGACGCCAAGGGCCTCGGATAATCTCAAATCACCAAAGCAATAATCACCAAACAAGTACCACTATCCCGATGAATATCTACTGTGCCATTTCTCTTGATATAGAAGCGCAATCTTTTTTACGTGAGCAGCTCGAAGAGGACACCGTCGTTTTTCAGGACAAACTGGAAGTCTCGGAGCAGCGGCCTGCGTTCCTGCAGGCGAAGGTTTGTTTCGGCAATGCTCCACCCGGGTGGCTGGAGCAAACGGAGCGCCTGGAATGGATACAGCTGGAATCCGTCGGCTTCGGCGAATACCAGAATGTGGATCCGAAAACTGATTTCGTCATGACCCATCTGAAGGGCTTTTTCGACGTGCCGGTGGCGGAGTCGGCCCTGGCAGGCATCCTGGCGCTGTACCGGAAAGTGGACACCCTGACGCGTTTGCAGCAGCGAAAAGAATGGGTGGGGCAGGACCTGCGCCCGCATATGAAGACGCTGAAGGGGGCGAAGGTGTGCGTGCTGGGGGGCAGCGGCGGGATAGGCAGTCATCTGATCAGGTTGCTGGAGCCCTTTGAAACGGAGCTTACCGTATTCGGCAGACGTCCTTCCAAATCGGATATTACCACCCCTTCAGAACTGGAAAGGATTCTGCCGGAAACAGACGTCCTCATCAGCAGTCTGCCCGAGACGAACGAGACTATTCAACTGATGAATGAAAAACGCCTGCGCTTGCTGGCGCCCCATGCGATCTTTGTCAACGTAGGGCGCGGCTCTCTGGTCGATGAGCCGGCGCTGATCAACTTACTGCAGGAGGAAAAGATCGGCGGCGCCGTGCTGGATGTCACGGAACAGGAGCCGCTGCCGCCTGAGCATCCACTTTGGACTTGCCCCAATACGCTGCTTACCCAACATACGGGCGGCGGCTTCGACCGGGAAGTACACGGAAAGGTGGAGGTTTTTCTGGATAACCTGCGGCGGTTTCGGGAAGGAGAGACGCCGAAGCACGTGGTCAACCTGGAGCGGGGGTATTGAGGGGCGCTGGCAGCCAGTAAGGAATCCCGGGTTAACGTGAGTTCGGGATGAAATTGGAGGGCTGTCTTTCTAAAGGCTGTTAGCTGTTGGCTTTTGGCCTTTGGCTGATCCGGCCAAAAGCCGAAAGCCGATGACCCAGAGAGAAAGTCAGTAACTCATTGATTATCAAGGATAATTTTTTGAATTGCGTTAATTTAAGTGATACCGGTCAATCGACTCACTCTTGGCGATGGCCGGCTGCTGCACAAGCAGGTAGAAGAGCAGGCCGATGAGCAGGATGAGGCCCGATTCAAGGCGGAAAAGCATTTTGAGGCTGGCGCCGGCGGCTTTTTCTCCGGCTACCAGGTCCTTGCCGGCTTCCATTTGCAGGTGATTGAGGCTGGACAGCTGCAGGATGGCGTCATCGAAGGGATCCGCCATCTGTTCTTCGAACAGGGCCAGGGCGCCCTCCTGATCTCCCTGTTCCAGCTTTATCAGCGCCTCTGCTTCGAGGGCGTTGTAGCGCGCCAGATCTTTTTCGTAGCGTTGTAAATAATTCGTTTCCTCATCCAGAGAATAGGTCTTTTTGTAGGTAGCCAGCAGAGAGTTCATGTTGTGATTGCAGGCGGCAATATGTTGGGTGGGAAGAGACTTATCCTGTTGATTGGAGGAAAGCGCCTTTTGTATTATTTCGTGCTTGCGGTAGAGGTTTTCCTGCATGTCGAAAATGGATGTAGCGGGTACCAGCCGGTCTTCGTAAATGGAGACGAAGGACTGATCGATCTCCGCAAGATTGGTTTCTTTGAACTTTTTAGCCACAATCAAGAGGATCATGATAAAGACCAGACCGAAGCCGAGCTGGATTTTAGTGCGGTAGTGTAATGCCCTTTTACTGTTCTTCATCCTGCAATGTGGTTCATTTAGGCAAAGGTAAGGAATAGTCAAAACCTCTTAGCACTCTATTGTACGTCAAAGTGGGGATTGAGTTCGTGACTTTCAGTTTTTTGTCTGATATCCTTAGACATTTCTTGTTGTTTACACTGGCTTGTGTTTGCGAATATAATCCGGATCGATCTCTACGCCCAGCCCCGGGCCGGTCGGCACTGTTACCATTCCGTCCTGGCTGTTCAGACTGGAGGTCGGGCATTCCATGGGTAAATTCTTGTTGAACCCTTTGAACTCATGGTAGGGGCCTGCGTTGGGTACGGCAGCGACAAAATGCATCATATACAAGTAGCCCAGACCGGAGCCGGAGATGTGTGGGGTGCATATAAGGCCACGGACGGCAGCCATGCGCGCCACTTTCATGGAGCGAATCATACCGCCGAAGTAGAAAATATCGGGCTGTACAACCTGCAGAGCGCCGTGGTGAATCAGCCATCGGAAATTGTGCATGCTGGGTTCTTGTTCGCCGCCGGCGATGGGTATGCTGAGGGCATCTGCCACCTCCCGTGTTTCCTCGTACCAGTCGAATGGAACAGGTTCTTCATAAAAGTCGTAGTCGTATTCCTCCATCAGTTTGCCGATGCGTATCGCCTCCTCTACGTCGTAAGAGCCGTTGGAGTCGGCGTAGATGACCATGTCGTCGCCGAAGGCTTGCCGCACCATTGGTATGAGTTTTTCCGAACGCCCGGGCGGTTCTTCGGCTGCGCTCATGCGACCGCCAACTTTGAATTTCACGGCCCGGGCACTGTTTTCCGCTGCTTGTTTTTTGATCAATTCTATTGACTCGGCTGCGCTTTTTCCCCGGAAGTTATTAGCCTGATAGATAGCGACCTCAGGATGGTGGATTTCGCCGATAAGCTTGCCTATCGGTTGACCGGCGATTTTCCCCAGCATATCCAGCACGGCAAATTCTATGGTGGCCAGGGGAACCCAAAGGGCCAGGTTCTGTACCTTGTAATTGCTTTGATATACGTATACTTCTTCCAGCAGCTGCTCCCAATCGCGGGCATCCTTGCCCGGGAAGAAAGGCTGCAGGCGATTGGTGAAAACGGGGTAGAAGTGTCGCATCTGATAATTGTTACTGACGGAAAGGCCTTCTGCGCCGTCGGTGGAAGTGACGCGACATAAGTAGTTGCCCTGATAGTGCAGTAACTCTAAGCGGTCGATGATCACGGGATCAGAGAAAAATGCTTTTTTCAGGACGGGCCGGGATAGTTCTGCGTCGAGGTCGGAATAATCTGGGTAGCCAAGTTGTTGCTCCGTGCTTCGCCCGGCAGGGGTACAGGCAGGGAGAAATAATGAGCTGCCGGCAGCACCGGCGGCGATGGATTGGATAAAACGGCGGCGGGTAGGTTTCATCTTGAACAGGCTTTGTAAAGGGGACGGGAAATGTGAGGGATTGCCATTACCGATAAGGGCTTCGGACGGTTTTGACGTCTTCTTCCTAAGCGGGATTTCTCGCTGGAACAAAAAGGAGGTGGAGCATCACGAAAAGGGCGCAAAGAAAAGCAGTGATTCCCGCCTTCGGCAGGATTGATTATGATTAATGGTATACTGGCTCTGAAATTACAATCAATCATAAAAGATCATAAGATATCAGCGCACTATGATCGGTATCCGTTCCCGGCCACCCTGGGTAGCAATGAATCGGCTAAAAGACATAGCGGACCTGAAAAGGGTCGCTTTGCGAACTCCGCGTCTCTGCGCGCCATCCATTTTTTTTTGCGTAAGCGAAAAACAACCACGTATTATGAAATAGCTGCTTTGAGTCCTCCGCGGGCTTTGCGTGAAGTTTCACTGTCAGTACAGCTGTGTAGGGGGCTTTGCGATCTTTCAATCAAAAATGAATCAATACCCTCTGCATGAACACTTATCAAATAGCCGTCATTCCCGGCGACGGCATCGGTCGCGAAGTCATTCCCTCCGGCATAGAAGTGCTGGAGGCGGCAGGGCGGAAGCACGGCGTTGCCTTTGAATGGGATACGTATGACTGGAGCTGCGAGCACTACGCCAAAACCGGACGCATGATGCCGGAGGACGGAATTGAGCGGATTCAGGGGCATGATGCTATCTATCTCGGCGCCGTTGGCTATCCCGGCGTGCCTGATCATGTGTCTCTCTGGGGGCTGCTGATTCCCCTGCGGCGGCAATTTCAGCAGTACGTCAACATCCGGCCGGTGCGCCTCTTCGAGGGCGTGCCCTGCCCGCTACGGGACCGGCGGCCGGAAGACATTGATTTCTTGGTCGTGCGGGAAAACAACGAGGGGGAGTACTCGGAGATCGGCGGGCGGATCTATCAGGGTACGCCGCATGAGACGGTGACCCAGGAAAGTGTCTTTACCCGCCGGGGAACGGACCGCATCCTGCGCTACGCCTTCGAGCTGGCGCGCACCCGTAAGCGAAAGAAGGTAACTTCGGCCACCAAATCGAACGGAATCGTTCACACTATGCCCTTCTGGGATGAGCGCTTCGCCGCAATTGCCGAAGAATATCCCGGTATTGAAACGGACCAGTACCACATCGATATCCTCACCGCTCACTTCGTACTGCATCCCGACTGGTTCGACGTGGTGGTGGGTTCCAACCTGTTCGGGGATATACTCTCCGACCTGGGACCGGCGGTGGCGGGAACGATAGGTATTGCCGCTTCCGCTAATATCAATCCGGAGCGGGAATTTCCCTCGATGTTCGAACCCGTGCACGGCTCGGCGCCGGATATCGCCGGCAAGGGCATCGCCAACCCCATCGCCGCCATCTGGTCGGGGGCGATGATGCTCGAGCACCTGGGGGAGGATGGACCGGCGGGCGATATTCTGCAGGCTATCGAAACAGTACTGCGGGAAAAAATCGCTCATACGCCGGATATGGGGGGAAAGGCGAATACGAAGGAGTGTACGGCAGCGGTTTTGGAAACACTTGAAAACAGATAATTTTTGGTTCTAATGGACGCCGCCAGAAGTTTTTAGACTTTCTTTTGGAAAAAAGAAAATAGTACAGTCTACTGTTGGTCGAGCGTCTGTGACCTCGACCAAATATCCTGCGGTCTGTGACCGCTTCCAGAATTTGGCTACGAACTTCTGGGACAGAGCACTGGTGAGTGTCAACTAACTCCGACGGACATCACCCCAGAAGAACCTTGAACCGAAAAAAACTTTTTTATGATGTTACAGCCAAAACATTTTCTCTGCAGTTTATGCCTTTCCCTTACCTTGCTGCTTTCCTGTCAGCAAGCCGACCAACAGGAAGAGACGACCGCTCCGCCCAACATCATCTTCATCATGGCCGATGACCTCGGCTACGGCGATATCGGTCCCTACGGGCAGCAGAAGATCCAAACGCTGCGGCTCGACCAATTCGCGGCGGAAGGCATGAAATTCACCCAGTTTTACGCGGGCACGGCAGTATGCGCGCCTTCCAGAGCGGTGCTGATGACCGGCCTGCATACCGGGCACGTAGAAATCCGTGGCAACCTGCAATACGGCGTCCGCAACGGTCAGCAGCCGCTGACGCCGGGTATTCCCACCGTTGCTACCGTACTGAAGGATGCCGGCTACCGCACCGGTATGATCGGCAAATGGGGCCTGGGCGATCCCAATACCCACGGCAAACCCCGTAACCACGGCTTCGATTACTTCTTCGGCTATACCGATCAGGTGCTGGCGCACAATTATTATCCGGAATACCTGTGGCGGAACGATGAAAAAGTCATGCTGGACAACGAGGTGCAGTACCTGGACACGGCCGCCTGGCACGACGGGCTGGGGAGCTACTCCACCAAAAAAGTGGATTACTCCCACGATCTGTTTATAGAGGACGCTCTTTCGTTTATCGACGAGCATCAGGACAGCGCTTTCTTCCTTTACCTGCCCTTTACCATCCCCCACGACAACGGCGAACAAGCGGACACCATGCGCTTCGAAGTGCCCTCGCAGGGAATTTACGCCGACAAAGACTGGACCAAAAAGGAAAAGGATTACGCCGCTATGATTACCCGCATGGACGAGGGCGTCGGACGTATCCTGGACCGGCTGAAAGAACGCGGCCTCGACGACAACACCATCGTTTTCTTTACCTCCGACAACGGCCCCATGCGCAACCGCCCTACAATGGACTTCTTCGACAGCAACGGACCGCTGCGGGGCGGCAAGCGCGACCTGTACGAGGGCGGCATCCGCGTGCCCTTACTAGTGCGCTGGCCGGGACATGTTGAAGCAGGAACAACTTCCTCCTACCCCGGCGCTTTCTGGGATGTGCTGCCTACCCTGGCCGACCTGGCCGGGCAACCTGCACCGGAGGATATCGACGGCATATCCTTCCTGCCTGCGCTGATGGGGGAGGAAAATCAGCCGGAACACGATTATCTCTACTGGGAATTTCACGAGGGCGACGGCGCGCAGGCCATCCGGCAGGGGAAATGGAAGGCGGTAAAGAACGGAGTAAAAACCGCGACGCCGCAGCCGGTCGAATTGTACGATCTGTCGAAGGATCTGGGAGAAGAACAGAACCTGGCCGGCCAGCTCCCGGGAAAAACCGCCGAGCTGGATTCCCTGATGGACACGGCCCGGGCGAAGTCGGAGTTGTTTCCCCTGTTGGGTGTGAGACAGGATTGAGTCAGGCGGCGCCTTTCCGGCCTGACGATACCCCACATCTACAGGAGATTCGACCTCGGAGAGGTCGAATCTCCTGTAGTAAATTTTTTAGACAGGATTGACGAGATGAACAGGATTCAATCCTCCAATGCTTATTATAAACAGACAAACATGAAACATCTACTACCTCTAATTCTACTCAGCAGCCTCGGCCTTTTCCAGACGGGCTGCACCGAAAGCGAAGCGCAGCGGGCTTCCCAAACATCAGATGCGGTCACCGCTGCGATGCCGGACTACATTCAGGCCAATGTAGTTGCCGCGAAACACTTGCTGTCGACTTTTGAGAATGAGAGCGACATTCAACTGGCCTTCAGCGACGAGGACCGCACGGCCTGGAACAACCTGCCGATCAATGAGTATCCCCGCCGGGGTGTGGCGCTGAAGGAAATGAACGATGAGCAGAAGCAAGCCGTTCAGGCCCTGCTGCGCGCCGGCCTCAGCGATGTAGGCTACCTCAAAATTAACTGGCTGTTCTGGAACGACGAACGTCGCCGCGAGGACCGCAAAAGGGCGGATAACCCGACCTGGGAATACTACGGTCACAACTTTTTTTGGGTAACCGTTTTCGGGGAACCTTCCACTACCACGCCCTGGGGCTGGCAGCTGGAGGGGCACCATCTTTCGGTAAACCTAACTTTCAAGGACGGCCAGGTGGCCATGACGCCGCTCTTTCTGGGCGCTGATCCGGCCATCGTGCCGGACGGTCCTTTCGCCGGACTGCAAGTTATGAAGGTGGAAACCAACGCCGGCTGGGCCCTGATGGAATCGATGAGCGAAGAACAGCGCACGCAGGCGCTCATTGCCAGTGAGCCTTTCGCCGATATCCTGACCCGCAGCGGGGAGGAGGCGCATACGACCGGGCGGGTAGGGATCAACTACCGGAAATTGAATCCGCAACAGCGCCGGCTGATGATGGACATCATCGAGGAGTATGTGGGGACTTTTCCCGGGGCGCCGGCGACAGTCTATCTGAACGAGGTGCGGGAAGCCGGAAACGAATTGTACTTCGCCTGGGCAGGTCTCACCTCTCCGGGCGAAGCCATCTATTACCGGATACAGGGGCCGGATTTTCTGATCGAATTCGATAACCGCAGCGGTGAGCCGAATCACATTCACTCGGTGTGGTATGATTTGGGAAATGTGTTTGGGAAGGCGCTTTGATACGTTAACGAAACCTCAAAGCATAAGTTTGGGTTTGGCTACTTCTACGGTTCATCTGTCCGTCTGTTTTTCGGTTCTGAATGTCTATAAAAAAGTGAAAACTGATAAAAACAGGCCGGAACCGCAGAACAGAGGAACAGAAGAACCGCAAAACCGCAGAAGTTCGGACCCGACCAAAGATATAGGTAATTGATACAACTCAAAGGTTTCGCAAACGCAGCTCCCTCTTTCGATAACCTAAAATACTGAAATCGTGAAAAGATTATTTTCTCTATCCCTGATCTTCACCCTGTGGTCTTGCCTGGCTTTCAGCCAAGGGGATCCACCCAATTTCATCATCTTCATCGCTGATGACGTGAGCTGGGACGACCTGGGCTGCTACGGGAATCAGGATGTGCAAACCCCAAATATCGACCGGCTGGCGGCGAACGGGCTTCGTTTCAACAATGCCTACCTAACCGCCAGCTCCTGCAGTCCCAGCCGCAACAGCATCCTGCTGGGGCGCTACCCGCACAATACCGGAGCGGCCGAACTGCACAGCCAGCCGCCGGTGGATATGTTGTCTTTTCCAGAGTTGCTGAGGGAGAAAGGCTACCACACCGTCCATTCCGGCAAGTACCATCAGGGGGAATTTTCACAGCGGGCCTTCGTCGAGATCCACCGGGACGGAGAGAAGATCACCAACAGCGGAGAAGGCATGTGGTTACAAAATGTACAGGAGCGGCCCCGCGATAAGCCCTTCTTTATGTGGTTCGCCGCGCTGGACGCGCACCGCGTGTGGGGCGAGAATACATTCAGCGGTACGCACGACTCCGCAGAACTGACCCCGCCTTTCTACCTGGCTGATATGGAGGCTACGAAAAAGGACCTGGCGCAGTATTACGACGAAATCTACCGCTTCGATCACCACATCGGACTGGTGGTGGAGGAACTGGAAAAGCAGAACGCACTGGACAATACCGTGATCATCGTCATGGCCGACAACGGCCGGCCCTTCCCGCACAGCAAGACGCGGGTCAACGACCGGGGGATGAAGACGCCCTTCGTTATTCACTATCCGGAAAGGGTAGGAGAGGAGCAGGTGAGCAACAGCCTGGTCAGCGTCATCGATATCGCGCCGACGATCCTGGACATGGCGGGCATAGATGTGCCGGAGAACTTCCAGGGCCGCAGCTTCCGGGCGCTGCTGGACCGTCCTGAGGAACCCTTCCGCAACTACCTCTTCGCCGAGCACAACTGGCACGACTACGAGGCGCACGAACGTATGGTGCGCAACCGCGATTTAATGTACATCCTCAACTCCCGCCCGGAAAAACCGCAGATGGGACCGGCCGATGCGGTGGAAAGCCCCGCCTTCCAGGACCTTTGGCGCCTGCGCGCAAAAGGAGAACTGACGCCGGTACAAACGGATGTATTCGTTACCCCGCGGCCGAAAGAGGAGCTCTACGACTTAAGCCGGGACCCCTTGCAGCTGGTCAATATAGCCTCCATGCCGGCATATCAGGAAGATCTGACAGCCATGCGCGATATCTTAAACCAATGGATGGAAGCCACGGGCGACGACATCCCCGCCCAGCTGACGCCCGACTGGTACCTGCACCGGGCAGGGTATATTCAAACCGCTCAGCACGGGGTGCGCGGGGAGATGCCGGGGGTGCAGAACGATGCGACCAAGATTAATAAACCGGGACCTTTTTAAAATTTACCAAAGCGCTATATTATTTATGTAAATGGAAAAAAGTACACTATTCTTTTGCATCCTCCTACTGCTAAGCCTGGCTCAAAGATCCCAAGCCCAGAATCAGAAACAGCCCAACTTCATTTTGATTTTTGCCGACGACCTGGGTTAGGGCGACTTGAGTTGTTATGGCCACCCGACTATCCATACGCCGCGGATGGCTGGACCTCGCCGGAATTGAATACGGGCGAAGAACCGGTTATTACGGAGCTTTTCAACCTGAAAAATGGTCCGTGCGAACAGTTTAATGTAGCGGAGGAACACCTCAATGTCGTCAATCGTTTGCAGAAGGACATGCAGCGCTACGCGCGGAATTTCAGCGCATTCTTCACTTTTGCTGCTTCCTCCTGCTTGGTTTGCTCATCTTCTTTGATTTGATGCTCCTGTTTCTTTACCAGTAATCTCCACCATAAAACTGACGGTATAAGCTGCCCACTGTGTTTTTCCAGCCGGTATATGAACTCGATATTGGGTTCTTCTTTATTGTTGACAATCCTGCTTAATCTGGTGTAATGTATGCTCAAATCCTCGGCAACTTTTCGCTTTGTTTTCTTCAGGATCCGGATATATTCTGAAAGATAGTCGCCAAAATCATTACCTTCCGAATAGGGTTCCTTTTCGACATATTCCTTCATCAGGATGCGCAGCTTCATTAAATCCGACAGCAACCGGTCTTGCTCCGTCCGCTCTTTCAGCAACTTGAAACGAAATGCCGCAATTTCCTCATGGGCCTTCTTTTCCTCTTCTTCCGTCAAATCTTCCGGAATCATGAAGGCCTCGGCTATCTCTTCGTCCGTTAGCTTTTCTTTCAGCCTTTCGTATATTTTTTTATAACTCATCATTAAGGTATTCTAAAATCAAATATTTGGAATTGGCGCCGTAGGTAGCCAGGTTTTTCCCTACTCGGTGGAAGCCGTATTTTTTTATGTAATGATCCACTAATTGAGTTTTGGGAACCAATGAAACAAATCCATCGTAACCTTTTTTGAACGACAATTCACAAGCAAAAGCAATTAAACATCCAGGTATTCGGTCGATTTCCTTTTGTCTCCCGGCGTTTTCTTTCGAAGATTCGATTAATTGGATGTGTAGTCTGATTTCTTTCGGGATGTCCTTCAGAGAAACAAGTCCGACTATTAAGTCACTGTCTACCAGGTAGATTTTATAAATTTCATTGTCCTGCTCTTTATTCCAGTCAAACCGGAACCTTTCACTCTTCTCTAGCTCTTCGAGATCTTCTTCCGTGAGTCCGGCTATCCCAGCCGCCAATAATTTACCTGTTTTAACTTCAAGTAATTTCATCAAGACTTATTGTTTTACAAATTTAGTAAAACAGGTTGTTAAAATCAATAAATATTACTGACGAAGGTTGCAAAATGACTACTAAAAGAGCAAAACCGGCTTTCGTCGCCCACTCAGTGCCGCCGGTAAAGATTCTATAAAACGTTGTTGTGTGCTTTGCGACCTTTGCGCCTTTGCGTGGAATTCAAAAGTGCCTTTTCGCGCAAGCGAAAAGCTGCTCGCCTGGTGGCTTCGGAACTAAGCACCAATCTATTAGCCGCGCTGACGAGAGTCCGCACGCAAAGGCGCAAAGTGCGCTAAGGAAAGCGCAAAGCGTTTTCTCCCTGCGGCCCATTAGTTTATTATCCCCGGCACTACAGAGTTCTCTATGTGCGACCCTGTGCCCTCTGTATCTCATATTACTCCACAATCTCCATCTCCACCCGCCGGTTTCGCTGCCGTCCCGCTGTCGTATTATTATCCGCTATCGGCCGTTCTTCGCCGTACCAGAAAACCAGGAATCGATCAGAAGTAATGCCGCGATTGCTGATATAATCTCTTACCGCCTCCGCCCGGCGCCGGGACAGGTCCATATTCCATTCCGCTGTTCCCATATTATCCGTATGGCCGGTGATGCGGAGCTTCCAGGTGGGATGTTCCGATAGCAGTGCAGCCAGCTCATTGAGTGGAGTATAGGACACCGGGCGGATCAGTGCTTTGTCGGTTTCGAATTCCAGGTTGTCAAAGGCGCGGCGGACGACTTCCTCTTCCTCAACGCTCAGCTCGACCATCACCGGTCCGGTAGCCGGCTTGGGTTCCGGAATGACTACTTGGGGCAGGTCGGGAGTGGCCGGTGGGGTTTCCAGTATGGTCGGACTTTGATCGGGTAAGGGAGGCGGTACTGCAACGACCGGCCTGGACGGCGGAGACCGTCTGGGGAAGGTGTAGCTCAGGCTCAGGCTTGTAAAATGGTGGATATCATTGGTTCCGTTGAGATTATTGTCGCAACAGGATTAAGCGTCCTTTTTATCTCCTCCGCAAACAGCATGGGAAGGGAATCAATATCGCCGGGAGGAGACGCCGGTGCCTGGGCATTCGTGTTGTGGGCAAAACAAATAACCAGGAGCAGGAGTCGCAGTGTTTTCATCTAGTTCAGGTTAGCATCCTGGAAGATAGGAAACTTTTAAAACTTTATAGGGGGTCCCGATCCCATTCTGTGGGCCCAATCGTTCGATCTTTGACGAAAATCCGGCGCACCAGTCTCCTGACTTTTTTAACTTTTTGTTGTTCAACGACTATGCTGGTGATCCATTCAAGCCGGTATAATCCATCTCCGGCCCGGCGCCCGTTCACTCATACGGGACAGCCTCTTTTAATCCGGCTGCCTTTGGAATATCCGACCTCTGTTACCACAAAAAACTCACCGCTTCACCACCCGGGCGGAAACCATTTCTCCGTCAACGTTGATCCTCAGTACGTATATACCGGCCGGCAGTCGGGAGATATCCAGTCGCGGTCCGGGCTGTTCGCTTCGCAGCACCAGGCGGCCGGTGTTGTCGAACACGTCGACCTGCTCGGCTTGCGCGTTTTCCAGGCGGAGGACGCCGGAAGTGGGATTGGGGTAAAGCCGGATGCCGGTTTGCCCGATGGTGGTGATGGAGGTGCTTTGCTCCTCCACGCTTACCTGGGTGGTTTCAGCCACCGTACAGCCGTTGGCGTCGGTGTAGAGGTAAGTGATGGTGTGGGTGCCCACGCCCGCGACGCCGGGATCGAAGCTGCCGTTCGTTACGCCGGGACCGGTGTAGACGCCGCCTGCGGGCGCGCCGCCGGTGAGTGGTTGCGGACCCGAAGCCACCGTTATGCCTTCCAGGCCCAGTGTCAAGCTGACGTCGGGTAAGGCGAATACTTCAATATCGTCCGTCAGGGTCTGCCCCTGGACGGCGTAGGTGACCGTGTGGATCCCCACGCCGGCAGCTACCGGATCGAAGCTGTAGGTAGCGCCGTCGCCCGCGTCCGTCACGCCGGGACCGCTGTAGACGCCGCCCGTGGGCCGGCCGCCGGAGAGGCCGCTCTGCACGCCGGCATCCAGACAGAGGCCGTCCGGAGCGGTGAATACCGGGTCGTTAACGAAGAAATTGACCCTGTCCTGGGTGCTGCAGCCCGTTTGCTGATCGGTGACGAAGAGTGTGGCAAAACTGGTGTCAAAAGGGCAGATGGTAACACTTTGGGTGGCAAATGAAATATCTTCCATGTTTTCGCTTTCTATAGCCCATCCGTAGGTAAAATTTCCACTACCGCCCATGACCTGTGGTTGGTAGGTGATACAAGTATCCGTACGGTATGTTTCAATATCCGGTCCCAGGTCGACCATAGGGGCGGTAAACACTTCCACCGAATCCGCGGTGCTGAAGCCGTCTACCGTATAGGTGATGGTATGCACCCCCAGGCCGGCGGCGGCGGGGTCGAAGGTGTAGGCCGTGCCGTCGCCGGCATCCGTTACGCCAGTACCGCTGTAAACGCCGCCGGCGGGTGTACCCCCTGAAAGGCCGGTCTGCACGCCCGAGTCGAGACACAGGTCACCCGGCGCGGTGAACGTCACCTCCGGCGCCGCCTGGGTGCCCGAGCCGGAAAACTGAAGCAGGGCTTGTGATTCCACCGCCGCCTGCCAGTTGCCGGTGGCCAGGTCGGGCGGATTGGGCGTGGTAGGCACCTCGCTGAAAAATTGCAGGATGGCTTCCCCCGCGTTTTGCGACGCGCAGCACACGATTTCCCAGCGCTCGCCCGACCATTGTACGGTGACCTCAAAGCCGGAAGTGGTTTCGGTATAACTGTTCTTTTCGTTGACGAGGCCGGCGTAGCTCAGCATGTCGGTGCCGAAATTGTCTTCATAGGTGATGGTGGCGCCTTCCTGGGCGCCGGCCGGCAGGGCGTACAGCGCGAGGCTGAGCAGGAGAAAGTAAAATTTATTCATGTTGTGGTAAGTTTTATATAAGACGCTGATCAGTTAAGATTTTTTCATGATTATGATTTGATAAGTATTCAACTAAAGATCATGAAAACCTCAATTCAATCCCGATTAATCGCTGCCCATCGGCAGGCAGGTGCGTCCTATCGTTCCCGGTCAGCCTCAACGGCAATAACCGAAATTCCCCAATTAATTCTTAAAAACCGGTATGTCCGTAGTACTAATTCCGCGAAGGATAAACCCCTTGCAGCGCAATGATATACCGAACCGCCAGATACGGCATGCGATTCTCATGGGACAGGCTACCGCCCGTATTTTCGACGGTGATGGTGGCGGCATCGGAGCGAAGGGTGGTAACGTTCGTTCCACTGGAATACAGCGTGGGGAACACCTCCCCCCTCGACTGGGTAGCCAGCACATTGCCGGTGGCGGTATTCGTCAGTCCGATGCTGCCGCCCGCGTTGATCGCGACGGTGGCCTGGTGCGAGTGGGAGGGGATTTGTTGAGCATCCAGCGTGATGAATTCCGCGCCGCCGCGCTGTCCCTGCCGGTAATCCGATAAACCCGGACCTTGGCCGGTGTGGATGGGTACACGCCCCCGCAGGTCGGGCAGGGCGAAAGTAGTGCGGCCGTCTCCACCGTAGATGGTGCCGAGTAATGAAAACAAGGCCGAATTTTGTGAAATGGATAACAGTTGCCCATCGCAAAAGGCCCAGCCGCGGGGCGCGAAGTTACCGGCGAACATAGCGATTTCCCCAAGGAAAGGTTCCGCAGACCGGCTGCTGTACTGCGTCAGCGGCTCCGGTTCGGGCTCGGCCAGCAGGCCGCTGGAAAGATGGTTGATGGCGAGCATGAGGATCAGCAGGAAAAAGATCTTGGTAAGGAATTGTGAATTCATGGTGAAAGGTTTGTTGCTTGGTCAATAAATTAAAAAGGTGATGCCATAAAAATACCAAAGGCAATTTAACTCCGCCAAAGACAAACTCTCGGTAGGCTTTATCCTCGTCTCCCCGGTGGTAAACACCCACCTTATTCATCATCTCTTCGGTGATCAGGGTAATCCCGTTACCGGAAGCGCCTCCTCGGTATTTCTTTACCCAATCTCCGCTAAAGGTCCCGTATATATTCCGTGATTTTCAGCACTGCATCTGCATACTGCAAGGCCTTAGACCGGGTAACGTAAGTACTGGTTAAGGTGTATACATTGGTACCATGGTGGGCGGTGTCGGAAGGCTCTTGGTCCAACTGGAATTCAACCAGTGGCCAGATAGTCTCCGCCGTATCCGCAGAAGAGGAGGCCCTGGCGGTGATGGGACTTGAGATTGCTACGGAAAACGACAGAAATAACAGGAGGAAAAGACCTGTTTTCCTCTCAGCCAAGCGAGAATCTAGTTTATGGTACACTGGGGTAGTGTTTTTAGTAACTGAGAATTAATTCCAGGTTACCTTTTCGGTTGAATCGCCGTTATTACTTTAGCGATCTCCGCCAGGCTTCCGGTTAACCCGTAAAAATTACGGATTAACCGATTAGAAACCTTGACGAAAATCAGCCTGAGAACCAGTTGTTGCGTTTTCCAATAAGCGAAAGCGCAACGGAATTGGTTTTTTGGAGTGCCGGTTCCTAACCGGCGGGATAGGTATAAACGGGGGGGACTACTGAATTTGATTTTTTGAAGGGCCGGTTTTGATCTACCGGCCAGGTGAATACAAAGGTGAGGAGTTTGGCGTGATCTTTTCCGTCAATCTTGTAACATTTTCCGTCAAATCGAAGCCGGAAGGGGAAAAGCGTAAGTCGGAAGGTTTATCCGACCGTTCCAAATTCCGACTTCCAGTCAGTCATTTGAAAAGCGGGAGGGCGATTTTCCAAACCGCTTCTTAAAACTCCGGGAGAAAGAGCGGGCGTCGCCGTAGCCGACTTTGGCCGCCACCAGGGCGACGGAGGTATTACCCTGGTTTTCGAGCAGGCGGCGGGCTTCGTCGAGGCGGACCTCCTGCAGATATTGCCCGGGCGTTAGCCCGGTCAGGCGTTTGAGCTGGCGCAGCAGGGTGGATTCGCTCATGGCGAATTCCCGGGCCAGAGAAGCAACCGAGAGGATATTATTGGAAAAGTGTTTCTGGACATAAACTTCAAAGGACTCCAGCCATTCCCGGTCGGTTTGGGAGAGGGCGGGGCTGCTTTCTCCCGGTTCGGGTTCGGTCATGGCTTCCCGGCTCCGGATCACCTGGTTTTTCAAGAGGTTGTCGATTCTCACCAGTAGTTCTTCCTCGTCGAAGGGCTTGAGCAGGTAGTCATCCACTCCGATACGGAGTGCTTTGAGCTTATCCCGGACATCCGCCCGGGCGGTCAGCATAATGACGGGGAGGTGGCGGGTAGTTTTGTCGGATTTCAGTCGTTCCAGGAGCTGGTAGCCGTCCATCACCGGCATCATGAGATCACTCAGGATGAGTTGGCAGTTGGTCGCTGACGGTTGGCCGTTGGCTGCCAATTGCTCGAGGGCTGCCTGTCCGTTATCGGCGGTGAGCACCCGGTATTTTTTCGATAGGACCAGACGAAGGTAATCCTGCAGTTCGGGGTTGTCTTCCACGACGAGGATAGTTGGTTTCGATCCTGTCGAACTCGTCTTTTCCTCCTTCGCTTTTTTTGGGCGGGAAGCTGGGGGAACAGCGCTCATCCCGTCACTGCTGGGTGGCGGACTGTCGTCCGGCAGGGATTCGGGCAGAGCGCTCTCCTTATTGGCTTTCGGGGAGGGAGCGTCTGCCATTTCTACCGGGAAGGTTATCCGGAAAAGGGCGCCCTGCCCCGGCTCGCTTTCCACTTCGATCTTTCCGCCGAAGAGTTGGGCGTACTCGTGGCAGAGGGCGAGACCGATGCCCGTTCCGCCTTCCACCGGCTTGTCAGGCCGGTTGGTTTGGAAGAACCGGTCGAACAGGTGGGGGAGGTCATCGGGATGAATGCCGGGCCCGGAGTCGGTGACGATGAGCTGAAGGTTGCCGTCTTCTACCGACACCTTGGCCCTGATCTTTCCACCGGGCGGGGTGAATTTAAAGGCGTTGGAGAGCAGGTTGTACAGAATCTGCCTGCATTTTGCCTGGTCGATCTGGACAATCAGGTGCTCGCCCGGATGAATTTCAAACGCAAAATCAATTTCCTTACGCTGAGCCAGGGATTCGAACTGTGCCAGGTACCGACGAAAAAAGAGGGACAGGCGGGTAGGTTTTTCATTAAGCTCCATTTTGCCCATGTCCAGTTTTCCCAGATCCAGAATTTCGGTAACCAGGTGCTCGAGCTGTCTGCTGCTACGGTTGGCCATTCGCAGCAGTTTCTTTTGTTTTTCTGTCAGTTTTTTCTCTTTTAACAGGGAGGTGATAGGACCGAGGACAAGGGACAGCGGAGTGCGCAATTCGTGGCTGACATTGGTAAAAAACCGGGTCTTGAAGCTGTCCAGTTCCTTTAAACGGGCCGCCTCTTCTTGTTCTTTTGCCAGGGCGCTTTGCAGCATCCAGCGTTTTTTAAAAATGTAGAAAATGAGATACAGGAAGCCTAAAAAGATTACAAAATACCCGAGGTAGGCCCCGGAGGTCCGCCACCAGGGCGGACGGATGACGAAGGCATATTCGATGGGCTCGCTCCATTTTCCCGCTCCCAGGCCGGCGCTCACTCTAAGGGTATACGTGCGGGGAGGAAGGTTGCGGTAGTCCACTTTTGGCTCGCGATACGCGCGGCTCCATCCTTTGTCGACCCCTTTGAGGAAATACCTGTATTTGACCGTTTGCGGCCGCTTCCAGTCGGAAGCCGAGAAATGGAAAGCAAGGTGGTTTAGATCATAAGGTAAGGTCATGGTCACCGGGGAGTTCGAAAAGGCCGCCACCGAATCGAAGGATTTGATCAGGTCCTGCCCGTAGCGGAATTGATTGCGGTAAGCGTCCTCTGACAATCTGCGGAAATCCACAAATTCCTGATTGATCTCGATGTGGGCGATTTGAAGGTTTTGAGGAGGCCCGGTTGATAATTGAAATCGATTCAGATCGAGCATAGTAACACAGGATATGGTGCCCCACCAGATTCGATTTTGATGGTCCAGACAGACGCTGTTGGCCTGGAAGTCCAGCCTTCTCAGTCCTTCTTCCTTTCCAAAGGCCATGAGTGACCTGGCCGGCGCAGCAGCCGTTCCGGAAGCACTTCCCTCGGGCAGTGTCTCAATCAGGGTGATCCCTTTTTCGGTACTCACCCATATATTTCCCTGTCCATCTTCCAGCAGGGACCAGATGACATTGTTGCTCAAGCCGTCCTGCGTGGTGTAATGGATCATTTCCGGCTCCTTGTCCTGGCGGAGTTCCTGGTCGGGAGCGTAGCAATTCAATCCGTTCCCAAAGGTGCCGAACCAGATATTACCCTGCCGGTCTTCCAGTATGGAACGAATGTCATTGCCGGCTAACCCTTCCTGAGTAGTGAAATGAGTGAAGTAGCCTGGCGTACCGTCCGAATAATTGGTTGGGGGTTCGAAGCAGCTCACGCCTTCGCTGGTCCCCAACCAGATACGGCCCCGACGGTCCTCGAGAATGCATCGGACACTGTTGCTGATCAGTCCTTCCTCGGTCGTAAACTGGGTAAAGGTTTTGCCGTCATAGCGGCTTATCCCGCTGGTGCTCCCCATCCATATTCCGCCCCGGCTGTCTTCCAGGAAGGACTTCACCTCATTGGCAACCAATCCCTGTTCCGTTCTGAAATTGGTAAAGGTTTTGCCGTCAAAACGGCTTACGCCTCCCGCGGTCCCGAACCATACATTTTCGCGGCTGTCTACCATGATCGATAGAATTTCACCGTGCACCAACCCTTCCCGGGGAGTGAAGTAGGTAAAGCGCTCCGGCCTGCCGTCCGGATAGGTGTTTTCTGTCTCGCAAAGAATCGCCGCACCTTCGGTGGCGAACCACAGGTGACCCCGGCTGTCTGCTGCAAGAGCGGTAAAATCACTATTGCTGAAGGGTTCTTTGGCGCTGAGGTGGATAAATCCGTTTGGGTTGAGCCGATAGGCGCCGCTGCCGCCGCTGCCGAACCACAGGTTTTTCCGGCTATCCTCCATCAGGCAACGAATGGTCTTGCCGGACAACCCTTCCCCGGTTGAGTAATAGGTGAAATAACGTCCATCGTAGCGGCTGACGCCGCCCTCGCTTCCAAACCACAGATTATCCTGGTTATCCAGCAGAATATAGAGGACCTGATTGCCGAGCAGCCCCTCTTTACGGGTGAATTGCACAAAACTGTCCTGCGATAAAGCAGCCAGGCTGGCAGGCCGGTAGCAGGTCACGCCGTCGCGGGTTCCAAACCATATATCCCCCCCCTTGTCCTCCTCTATGGAGTAGATCATATTGTGGGTCAATCCTTCCCGGGTGGTGTAACGGGTGAAACCGGAGTCGGGATCATAGCGGCATACGCCGTTGGCGGTGCCCATCCACAAATGTCCCCGGCTGTCCTCCAGAAGAGCAGTAACGTTATCGTCAATCAATCCTTCCCGCGTGGTAAAGTGAGTAAAGCTAAGCGGACCCTGCTCATTCTCTTCGGCAGGCAGGTGCATCAGTACTCCGGCAGTAGTTCCAAACCACAGATTTCCACGTTTGTCCTCCAGGATGTCCCTGACTTCGTAGCGGCCGGCTCCGGTTTTGGGCAGGTAATGGATAAAACGATGGCCGTCGTAGCGGGTTATGCCGTTGGTCGTTCCAAACCACAAATGTCCCCGGCTGTCCTCCAGAATAGTTCTGACGGCATTTTGCATCAGTCCTTCCTCCGTAGTATAATGGATAAAATGATGACCGTCATAACGACTTATACCATAGGAAGTCCCGAACCAAAGAAACCCCTTGCTGTCTTCCAACATATAGTTGATATAAGAGGACATCATCCCCTGGTCTACATCCAGGTTTTGGATGTCGTAGGCAGCCCCATCACTGATACGGGGAGGCAAAGCAGAAACCGGCTTCGGTTGGCGGGCAGGCTTCACTACCACCTCGACGGGGATGGATTCCGGCAGCGGGACGCCGTTTTCGCCAGGATGGACACGGGGCAATTGCTCCGGTATTATTACCCGCTTCGGCTCGCCGACGGCCCGGGTGTTACTGCGAACCGGTAGGCTTTGCGGCTGCCCTTGCAGGGGAATGGTCTGAGGAGGAGCTATGCTGTCCGGATGGATTCGCCTGCCATTGGCGGGGAAGGAGAGACGGGGCTTTCGATGAATTGAGCTGCCGGAAGGAAGTGTTTGATCATCCCGGGTTAAGAGGCTCTCCCGCATATCCGGCGCCAATTCATTGTTTTCGCTACAGGAGAACGGCAGCAACAACAGCAGGAGAAAGATAAACGACCCATATTTAAATAAACCAGGTAATGCGTTCATGGGGCTTAGGACAAATTTTTAGTGACTAGTGCCTCCGGCAATAAGGCGAGCTAAATTAACACTTTTTGAAAAATAATGCTGTGTTGTTTTACGGTTTTAAGTAGCCGGACAGAATTATTTTATGAATTTCCAGGAGACCATTTTGAGGCTAGACAAGGCGCGAGGAGGGAGCATAGTCGGGGTTCTGTGACTGACGAGCAACGCAGGATAGCCTCAAAAGGGGCCCTGGAAAACTTAAATTAAATGTGTCCGGGTACTTGAGTAGCCGGACAGAATTACGCTGTGTCTGAAAAGACTGAAAGACTTGGTGACAAGGAGGTCGGGAGAATAATAAAATGGAAGATCTCCCAATCACCAGATCCCCATGTCTACTTGTCCTTTTAAGTTTTACAGCGCTTATTTTTTATTTAATTTTCAGTTTGTAGCCATTCAGGAGAAGATGGTTAGAGTTCTCCAATTAAATCTCTTAGCTTACGGGTTTCAAAAATATATCTCCGGGTTAATAGTCCTTGAATAAGATTTATCAAATTTCCTTTTCCAGTTTTTTTATTTTAGTTTTTGTTTATTTTTTGCCGAAAGGCGTCAAATTAAATCGCCTTTCCAACCTATACCTAAATGAAAAAAGACCTACCTGTCATTTTTCTCGCCTTTGCCAACGAGCAGCACGAAGGCCGGTATTTATCCAAGATTATCGAAGAGTATAAGCAGTTGTATGGTATCCTCCGTGCAATCGCTTCCAACGAAAGCGCCAGAAGCAGCGAGGAGATGCTCTGCGAACTGGTCGTCCGGCAGAACGTGACGATCGGAGAGATTATCGATGTCTTTCAGAATCCGCTGTACAAGGACCGGATCGCCATATTTCACTACGGCGGTCACGCCGACGGGTACCAGCTTTTGCTGGAAGGAAAGGACGGTCAAAGCCAGGTGGCGCAGGGGGAGGGGCTGGTGCCTCTGTTGGGAAGACGCAAAAGCCTGAAGCTGGTTTTCCTCAACGGCTGTTCTACCCAGCAGCTGGCGCATGACCTGGTGGAGCGGGGCGTGCCGGCCGTCATCGGCACCTCCGCCTCGATTTCAGACGATACGGCGCTGATGCTGTCGAAGCGCTTTTACCAGGGCCTGGCCAAAGGCTTTACCATGGCGGGCGCCTGGGAGGAAGCCAAGGACGAGGTAAAGATGTTCAAGGATCCCAAAAAGGAGCTGCGCGGCATCAGGCGGCGGGACGAACAGGGCGGCCGTTT
>Ga0209949_1000214_pt1 | contig 33130 bp, 30 predicted proteins | sample SalPonC_black_MG_FD_185711 | JGI IMG/M metagenome (GOLD analysis project Ga0209949, IMG submission 185711) | Salt pond soil microbial communities from South San Francisco under conditions of wetland restoration - Salt Pond MetaG... | ecosystem: Environmental > Aquatic > Marine > Intertidal zone... | reverse complement strand
ACTGTAATACTCGTTTTCGATCTGCAGCACGCTGGTATTGATCTGTATGAACTGATCACCACGGCGGGTACCGATAGCTTGGTATTCGGGCCAGGGAGTATGAATCGCCCGCGCCAGAGTCCGGGTGTAGGTCTCGAGCTCGTTGAAGCAGATATTCACCGACGACTGGGCATTGTTGTGGTAACCAAGATCGCCCATGCGCAGGGATGTCGCGTTCGGGCCATACCAGGTGTCGTCGCTGAAACGGCTCAGGTCGTGATTGACGCCTTTGACAAAACTGGCATCCAGCGCCGGGGAGGCGCCAAACAGCAGCATCAGCAGCCAGCTGCGGCGACGGAAATTACGGATCAGCCAGAAATACTGGTCCGACTTGAAATCTTTCAGGCTCTGTTGACTTCCCAGCCGCTCATGCCAGAGCTTCCAGAACTCCTCCGGCAGTGACAGGTTGTAGTGGGCACCGGCGATACTCTGCATCATCCGGCCGTAGCGCACCGCCAGGCCCTGCCGGTAAACATGCTTCAGGTAGCCAATATTGGATGTGCCATATTCGGCAATGGGGATGCTGGCATCACCGTCAAGCTCGCAGGGCATGCTGGCAGACCAGAACAGTTCCTCGCCCAGGTTCATCTGCACGAAGCGGTGAATATCCCGGAGCGACGCCAGCATCTCGGTGGTGGTGTCGCACACCGGGGTGATCAGTTCCAGCAGGGACTCGGAATAGTCCGTGGTGATCCGCGGGTGGGTCAACGCAGAGCCAAGTGCTTGCGGATGCGGTGTCTGGGCAATAAACCCGTTCCGGTCGACTCTCAGTCCTTCCTTCTCTACACCCTTCCTGAACCCGGTCCACTCACTGGCCGAGAACTGGCGAAACAGATGATGGCGGGATTGCCCCATGAATCACTCCTGCGTCGATAAAGCCGGTCGGAACGGCTTTATCAGTCTGATGTTTGGAAACGGCCGCTAGCGGCCATCCTTGCGGGCTGACGCCAGTGCCTGTGCCAGAGCACCCGCCATCGCGCCCTTCTGGTCAGCCTTTGCGCCGGCTTTCTGGCCGCCCTTGTGACCCGTCCCGGAGGATTTATCCGCTGACTCACGCCGCTGGTTATTCGCTGCAGGGCGCTTTCCGGACTTCTCGCCCGGCTGGTCATCCATACGCATGGAAAGGGCAATCCGCTTTCTGGGGATGTCCACCTCCATAACCTTGACCTTCACGATATCACCGGCTTTGACCACCTCGCGAGGGTCTTTTATAAAGCTATTCGAAAGCGCAGAGATATGCACAAGACCATCCTGGTGAACGCCAACATCCACAAACGCTCCGAAGTTGGTGACGTTGGTGACAGAGCCTTCAAGCACCATCCCGGGCTTCAGATCGCCAAGTGTCTCGATACCCTCTTCGAAGCTGGCAGAGCGAAATTCCGGCCGCGGATCACGCCCCGGCTTTTCAAGCTCGGAAAGGATGTCCCTGATGGTGGGCAAACCGAACTTTTCGGTGACGAAATCCTGCGGGTTCAGCGCGCGGAGAAAGGCCACGTCGCCAACAAGGCCTTCCACTTTACGGTTGTTGCTGGCGGCAATCGCTTCCACCACACCATAGGCTTCCGGGTGCACCGAGGACCGGTCCAGCGGGTTATCGCTGCTGGCAATTCTCAGAAAACCGGCCGCCTGCTCGAAGGTGCGCTCACCAAGGCGGGCCACCTTCAGTAACTGCCTGCGGTTGTGGAACATGCCGTGCTGGCTTCGAAAATCCACAATGTTTGATGCAATGGTCGGGCTCAACCCGGCTACACGGGACAACAGCGGCACTGACGCCGTATTGAGGTCCACTCCTACCCCGTTTACACAATCTTCGACCACGGCGTCGAGGCTGCGGGATAACCGGACCTGTGAAACGTCGTGCTGATACTGGCCGACGCCAATAGACTTGGGCTCGATCTTGACCATTTCCGCCAGCGGGTCCTGCAAACGCCGGGCAATGGAGACGGCGCCTCTTATGGTCACATCCAGGTCCGGCAGCTCGCGGGAGGCAAATTCAGAAGCCGAATAGATCGATGCGCCGGATTCACTCACCACAATACGGGCCAGTTTCAGACCCGGATAACGCCGGCACAGGTCAGCTACCAGTTTTTCCGTCTCGCGGGAGGCGGTGCCGTTGCCAATGGCGACCAGCTCAATGGTGTATTCACGACACCATTTCGCCAGTTGTTCAATAGCCTGATCCCACTGGTTTCGGGGGGCATGGGGAAAGATACTGCCATGACCCGCGACCTGGCCGGTGCTGTCGATAATCGCCACCTTGACGCCGGTACGGAGCCCCGGGTCGAGGCCGATGGTTGCTCTTGGCCCAGCCGGCGCCAGCAACAACAGATCTTTCAGGTTGGCCGCGAACACGTTGATTGCTTCGGTTTCGGCGGCTTCTCGCACCTGAGCCATCAGGTCGGTCTCGATCTGGGTTGAGAGCTTCACCCGCCAGGTCCAGCGCACCACTTCTGACAGCCAGCGATCGGCAGCACGACCCTGGTCACGAATATTCCAGCGGGCGGCGATTCTGTGCTCTGCCGGATGGGGCTGGCGCCGGTCGTCATCGGAATCACCCACCGTCAGCGTGTAACTCAGGACGCCTTCATTGCGACCGCGCAGAATGGCCAGTGCCCGGTGCGACGGCACTTTTTTCAGCGGTTCAACATGGTCAAAATAATCACGGAACTTGGCTCCCCCCGTTTCCTGATCTTCAACCACAGTCACCTTGAGCTGAGCCTGCTGCCAGATAAAGCTCCGTAATTCCCCCAGCAGTTCCGCATCCTCGGCAAAACGCTCCATCAGGATGGCGCGAGCACCTTCAAGCGCGGCTCTGGTGTCGGCAATACCGGCGTCTTCGTTAAGGTAACCCCGGGCGGTCTGCTCCGGGTCCTGGGTGGGGTCGTCGTAGAGCGTATCGGCCAGAGGTTCAAGGCCTGCTTCCCGGGCAATCTGGGCCTTGGTCCGGCGCCTGGGCTTGTAGGGGAGGTAGAGGTCTTCCAGCCGGTTTTTGGTATCGGCCTCATTGATGCTGGAGCGCAGCTCATCGGTCAGCTTGCCCTGCTCCTCAATGCTGTTAAGGATGGTCGACCGGCGGGCTTCCAGATCACGAAGGTAACGCAGCCGGTCTTCCAGGTTTCGCAGCTGGCTGTCGTCCAGTGAACCTGTCACTTCTTTGCGGTAGCGAGCGATAAACGGCACCGTTGCGCCTTCATCCAGCATCCCCACAGTTGCGGTAACCTGCTCTTCATTAACCTCCAGTTCGTCGGCAATACGCCTGGTAATGCTGTTCATACCACCCCTTTCGATGCGTTTATTCAGAGCGCAAAGGTACAGCGGCTTATAGCTGCAGGCAAGCGGCCTGGTTCCGGTTGTCAAGGAATTCCACCAGCGCCTCCCAGGGCATCGGGCGGGCATAATAAAAACCCTGGATCTCATCACATTGCTGCTGGCGCAGAAACTCGAGCTGGCCTTCGGTTTCCACTCCTTCCGCGACCACACTGATCTGCAGGCTGTGGGCGAGGCTGATAATGGCGCGAATAATGTGCTCGGCGTCTGCTGAGTGCCCCAGGCCGTGGACAAAGGATTTATCAATCTTCACCTGCGAAATGGGCAGATGCTGCAGATTGCTGAGGGAGGAGAACCCGGTACCGAAATCATCCAGTGCGAAGCTGATACCCAGCTGGTTCAGTTCCTGCAAACACAGCTGGGCATATTCCGGATCGTGCATCATGGCACTTTCGGTCAGTTCCAGCTCCAGCAGACTGGTGTCGATATTGGCATTGAAGATGATGCGAAAAATGGTCTCGGTCATCTTGCGGTCGTGGAACTGCCGGAAAGAAAGATTCACCGCAAACACCAGTTGCGGGTATCCCAGCTCACGGGATTCCTGCAATCGCTTACAGGCCTGTTCAATTACCCAGTAACCCATAGGGACGATCAGACCGCTGCGTTCCGCCACCGGGATGAATTCGTCCGGGCCTACCAGCCCACGCTCCGGATGCTTCCAGCGCAACAGGCACTCAACTCCCCGTACCTCCTCAGTGGCCAGATCAATCCGGGGCTGATAGAAGACTTCCAGCTCATTGCCCCTGAGCGCATTACGCAGGTCGGCCTCCAGGCGCAACTGATGACCGGCGGTAATGTGGAGTTCCCGGTCGTAATAGCGGTAGCTGGTGCCGGGGTCCCGCTTGGCTTCAAACATGGCATGATTTGCCCGGCGAAGAAGATTCTCCGGGCTGTCCCCTGCCTCAGGATAAGTGGCAACACCCAGGCTGGCACTGACCACAATGGCCCGGCCGTCGAGTTGCACAGGTTCGCCAAGCGCCGCGACAATCTTGCGTACTATCTGCGCCAGATTGGGGCCATCATCAGCCCTCTCGATAATGATGCCAAACTCATCGCCGCCGATACGCATCAGCGAATCCGCCCGTCGCAACTGGGCGCGCAGGCGTTTCGCCAGCGCCAGCAACAGTTGATCGCTTTGACGGTAACCAAAGGATTCATTAAAACTACGGAAGTCATCAAGATTGATATGCAGCAGCGTCAGGCGCCGGGACGCTTTTTTGGCGCGGGTCAATGCGTTCTGAAGACGGTCAAAAAACAGATCCCGGTTGATAAAACCGCTGACAAGATCCCGCCCGGGCCGGCCTTGCGCAGATTCCCGCAGTTGCTGCCGGTACCAGAGGCAACGCGCCGCTCGACGAAGCGCCCGGTGGTCCAGAAACCGGCGGCTCAGATAGTCAGCAGCGCCACTGTTACAGAGCTCTGTGGCGCGCTCATCAGAAGCCTCGGCACTCAGTGCCAGAATCGGCGTTTCGTCACCGGAAGCCATAAGGTAACGTATGAACCCGGACTCAGACCCGCCGTGGAACACACAGTCCCACAGGATCACATCAAAGCGGGTGTTGCGGATCAGATCGTCGCAGTCAACCAGGTCGGAACACCAGGTTAAATCGGCGCTCATTTCGGCGTCGCCCGACAAAAGCGACGCCAGCCACAAAAAATCGGCATATTCGGGGGTCAGCACAAGTATTTCTACCTGGCTGGTATTTGCCTCAGTGGGTACCAGAGTCATCAGCAAGTGCCCTGCTGTTCAGAAGCCGTCCAATCCTTTTCTGGCACAATCATAGCTTATAAATCAGAAAGGTACACGCAAGGAACCGGAAGACTATCAAATGGCTACAGGTAAGAAAGTACAGCGGGCTGCACTGGTGTAGAATAGCTCCTCCTGTTATTACCCCGGAATCTGCTACTGGCGCCCTATTGTGGATAAACTCAACCCCCGACAAAGCGAAGCGGTACGCTACTCTGACGGCCCCATGCTGGTGCTGGCAGGCGCAGGAAGCGGCAAGACCAGCGTAATCACCCGCAAGATCGCCTACCTGATTGAACAACTGGGCATTCCCGGCCGCCACATTGCAGCGGTCACCTTTACCAACAAGGCAGCGCGGGAGATGAAAGAGCGGGTCAGCCGCCTGGTGGACCGAAAGCTCACCCGCGGACTGATCGTGTCCACCTTTCATAACCTCGGCCTGAACATTATTCGCGAAGAGCACACCCACCTGGGTTACCACCCCGGCTTTTCGATTTTTGATGCTGACGATGCCAGAGCGCTGCTGCAGGATCTGATGATGCGGGAAGCCAGCGCTGATGCCGGCGACGAGCTGGCCGACGTGCAGATGACCATATCCTCCTGGAAAAACGCCATGCACAGCCCGGCGGATGCCTGGAGCCGGGCCGCCGATGAGCGCGAGCAGCGCATCGCCATCATATACCGCCATTATGCCGACTATCTGAAAGCCTATAACGCGGTGGATTTTGACGATCTGATACTGCTGCCGGTGCAGCTGTTCCGCAGCAATCCGGAGGTGCTGGCCAAATGGCGCCGCAAAATCCGCTACACGCTGGTGGACGAATACCAGGACACCAACCTGTGCCAGTACGAACTGGTGAAGCTTCTGGTAGCCGAGCGTGCCGCGTTTACCGTGGTGGGCGACGATGATCAGTCCATTTACGCCTGGCGTGGCGCGCGACCGGAAAATCTCGCGCAGCTCAAACAGGACTTCCCGAGCCTGAAAATTGTCAAGCTGGAGCAGAACTACCGCTCTACCGTGCGCATTCTTCGCTGCGCCAATACCGTGATTGCCAACAATCCGCACCTGTTCGATAAGGCGCTATGGAGTGAGCACACCACCGGTGACGAGCTGAGAATCGTGCGCTGCCGTAACGAGGATGCCGAAGCGGAACGGATTGCCACCGAAATCATCGATACAAAGCTGAAAAGGGGTCTCAGATTTCTGGATTTCGCCGTGCTCTATCGGGGTAACCACCAGTCCCGCCTGCTGGAAATGAAGTTGCAGGCCTACCAGGTGCCCTATCGCATCTCCGGCGGCCAGTCGTTTTTCTCAAAGAATGAAATCAAGGACGCCATGGGCTATCTGCGGCTGATGATGAACCCGGGCGACGATGCGGCATTTTTACGGGTAGTGAACGTACCGCGCCGGGAAATCGGACCACGCACACTGGAGCAACTGAGCCACTACGCCCGCTCCCGCAATATCAGCCTGTTCAGGGCGGTTGGTGACATGGGCGCTGAAACTCACGTTACCGGGAAGGGACTGGACCGGCTGCGCCGTTTTGCCCACTGGGTTGATAACACCTGTGAACGATTGCGCAGCGAAAATCCGGTGTCGGTTATAAAACAGTTGTTCACCGACATCGAGTATGAGGAATGGCTGCACCTTCACTCCGGCTCAGCCAAACAAGCCGGGAAGCGCATGGAGAACATCTGGTACCTGGTGGAATCCATCCAGCGCATGCTCGAGGAGGGTAAAGGCACCGCTGATGAAATCGGCATTGAGGATGCCATCTCCCGTCTGATTCTGCGGGACATGATGGAGCAGCGTGAGGAAGAGGACGACAGCGACAAGATCCAGCTGATGACCCTTCATGCCTCCAAGGGCCTGGAATTCCCCCATGTCTTCATTATGGGTCTTGAAGAAGAGATTCTTCCCCACCGGTCGAGCATCGAAGAGGGCAACATAGAGGAAGAACGCCGGCTGATTTACGTGGGCATTACCCGGGCCCGGGAAACCCTGACGCTCACTTACGCCGCACAGCGCAAACAGTATGGCGAAAAACTGGAAACCATTCCCAGCCGTTTCCTGGATGAGTTACCCGGGGACGATCTTCGCTGGGAAGGGACGGGCGACCTGGACCTGGAGGCCAATCAGAAGAAAGGCAAGGCCACCCTGAGTGCCTTATTGGGTGACCTTGGCAACTGACGGAGTGTTCCGTTACTGGCTGTCCTCAACCATCAGCTCGACCGCAAGTCTGATTTCCTCATCAGAACAGCTTGCGCAGCCGCCTTTGGCCGGCATGGCATTGAAGCCGTTGATTGCATGGTCCACAAGAGTGTCCATGCCCTTATCGATGCGTGAACTCCAGGCATCAGCATCACCTTTCTTGGGCGCACCGGCAGCCCCGGTATCATGGCATGCAGCACAGGCGGAGCTGTATACTTCACTGGCTGAGCGCGGGCCGGAACTGGCAGTCTCGGCAGGCGCGGCGGATTCACCACAATCCTCACCCTGGACACAGACATCTCCAACCGGGGCGATCCGGGAACGAATTTCATCTTCAACGCTTGCCATTACGGGACCTGTCGCCAGGCCGAAGCCAAGCAGTAGGACAGCCAGGGCTCTTTTCATCATCGCAGACCACCTTAATATTGGGTGTTATAAAAATTATCCAAAGCATTATAGCGATTGCGGCCCGGCAAAAAAACCAAATGCCAAAATGGAACGAAAATAGGGATACCATGTGACGGCTTCGGCAGATGCCGCGAACCCATTTCAGGGATTAAACACTATGTCCGATCAGAGTGCACCTCAGTCCTGGCGAAAACCCCTGCTGATGGTGGAATTTTCCGCCCTGGCAATCTTGCTGGCCTCCATGGGCTGGTTTTCCAGCCGATCGCAGGAAGCCGATCCGCTGCACCCGGCCTGGCTGCTGGTTCCGGCCATTGCGAGTTTGCTGGTTTTCATCAGCTTCATCGGCCTGATGTATCTGCGCTGGGTTGTAGCAGCCGCTGCCGAACGCAGGAGTCGTCATAAAATTGTGTTTTCACTACTGGTGATCACACTTCTTGGCGTCTGGGCGTTCGGCATTGCCAATACCTGGACAAGCCTCTCTGCTGGTCAGGGGTGACCCAAGTGTTCCATGTTCTGCTCGTACTTCTGACCCTGGCGCCGGCGACCCTGCTGGCCCAGAAATCGCCCCTGTCAGCGCCGGCAGAAAATCTGGATGACTGCACGCTGATTGACAGCAGCAATGCAAGGCTCGCCTGCTATGACGACCTCGCGACATCATCCGGCACCAGAACAGAAAGCACAGATCAGGAGGAAGTGGATTCCGGGGTGACCTCCTCTCTGGTTGAGCAGTACATGGCGACGGAGCAGGCCATTTTTTCCTTTTCCGGCAGTTTTGTTGGCCACCGCCCGATGTACATCCTTCCTTTCAGCTATCTGAAAAATGCCAACCGTGAACCCGTCAGTCCCAGAACCGGCGTTTCGACTTATGACTACAAGCTGGACAACCAGGAAGCCAAGTACCAGATCAGTTTCAAGGTTCCCCTGCTGACCGGCCTGCTGGAAAACCGTACAACGCTCTGGTTCGGGTATACCCAGAGATCTTTCTGGCAGCTCTACAACACCGATGATTCGGCGCCCTTTCGCGAGACCAATTTCGAACCCGAGATCTTTCTTCGTCACGCTCTCGGCCTTGACCTTGGTCCGGTCACACTGAGTGGTCTCGCCCTGGGCCTAAACCATGAGTCCAACGGTCAGTCGGAACCGCGCTCCCGTAGCTGGAACCGGATCATGGGCACGACCGCTTTCAGCTATAATCGCTGGCTGTTTATTGTCCAGCCCTGGTACCGTTTACCCGAGTCAGCCAGCGAGGACGACAACGCCGATATCGAGCGTTACCTGGGCCATGCCAATTATCGTGCGATCTATCGCTGGACGGAAGACCGCACCCTTTCGCTGAAGCTGAACAATAATCTTCGTTCTGATAACAGGACTTCAGTTGAGCTTGGTTACAGCTTTCCGATAGGGGGTTCGGTCAAGGGTTTTGTTCAGTATTTCAACGGCTATGGTGAGAGTCTGATTGATTACAATCAACGGGTTCAGAGGATTGGCATCGGGATTATGTTGAATGACTGGCTTTGATTCCCTGGTGCCACCCCGCGCCGCCCCATAGCTATCAGTCAGCCTTCCTTATTCAACCGGTCCATTTCAGCCAGCAACTCTTCTGTTTTCGCTCTCATCAGCGGAATATCCGCCCGTGATTCCACGTTCAGGCGAACAACAGGTTCGGTGTTGGACATCCGCAGGTTGAATCGCCACTCATCAAACTCAATGCTCACGCCGTCGACGTGGGACACCTGTTTTGCGTCCGCGCCGTATTTCGCCTCAATGGCGGCGATCACTTTGGGTGGGTCGGCGATAGTGCGGTTGATTTCGCCACTGGCCGGATAGGCTTCGATGCGGGCATCAATGAGGGAAGACAGGGTCTGGCCGGACTGGCACAGGCGTTCTGCAATCAGCAGCCACGGGATCATGCCGCTGTCGCAGTAGGCGAAATCACGAAAGTAGTGGTGGGCGCTCATTTCCCCGCCATAAACGGCGTCTTCATCGCGCATGCGTTGTTTGATGAACGCGTGCCCGGTTTTGCTTTCGATGGCTTCGCCACCCGCCTGCGCTACCAGATCCAGGGTGTTCCAGGTCAGGCGCGGATCATGGATGACCTTGCCACCGCCGGTTTTGCGCAGAAACTGGTCTGCCAGCAGGCCAACAATGTAATAGCCTTCGATAAACCGCCCGTTTTCGTCGAAGAAGAAGCAGCGGTCGAAATCGCCATCCCAGGCAATGCCCATGACCGCACCGTGTTCGGTCACTGCTTCAACAGTGGCTTCGCGGTTTTCTTCCAGGATGGGGTTGGGCACGCCGTTAGGAAAATTGCCATCGGGTTCATGGTGCACCTTCACGAAATCGAAAGGAAGATGCTGCTCCAGCTCGTCAATCACCAGACCGGCGCCACCGTTGCCGGCATTGACTACAATTGTCCGGGGGTAAAGCGACAATGGGTCCACATATCCCAACAGATGATCGATGTAGGCGGTGGTAGCCTCGAGGGGCTCATAAACCCCCGGTTTCCCGGCATCCGTAAAAGGCTCAAGGACACGGTCGCGGATTTCGTTCAGGCCGTTGTCCGAACTGATGGGCCGGGAGTCGGGGCCGACCATTTTCATGCCGTTATGGTCTTTCGGGTTGTGGCTGGCGGTGACCATGATGCCACCATCCATCCGGTAATGGCTGGTGGCAAAATAGACTTGCTCGGTGCCGCAGAGCCCGATATCAAAAACATCGGCGCCAGCGGACATCAGGCCGGAGCTCAGCGCATCTGCAATCTCGGGACTGGACAGGCGGATGTCGTATCCGACGATCACGCGCCTGGCGCCGGTGATTTCCACATAGGCCCGGCCGATCAGTTCGGCCAGGGCCGGATTCAGTTGGTCAGGTACTCGTCCGCGAAGATCGTAAGCTTTAAAACAGGACAGATCCATTGTCACCTTGACTTACTCCGCTGACGAAGACTGGAGCTGGATGTAATTCTGGATACCCATCTGACTGATCATTTCCATCTGGGTTTCCAGCCAGTCAATGTGTTCTTCTTCGCTGTCGAGAATATGACGGAACAACTCCCGGCTGGTGTAATCGTTGACCTGCTCACAATAGATAATCGCTTCTTTCAGGTCCTTGTGAGCAATCATTTCCAGCTTGAGGTCGCAGGAAATCATTTCTTCGACGTTCTCGCCAATCAACAGCTTGTTAAGATCCTGCAGGTTCGGCAGCCCCTCAAGAAACAGAATCCGCTCGATCAGCATATCGGCATGCTTCATCTCGTCGATGGACTCTTCGTATTCTTTCTCGGCAAGTTTGGATATACCCCAGTCCTTGTACATTCGCGAATGCAAGAAATACTGGTTGATTGCAGTCAGCTCGTTACCGAGGACTTTGTTGAGAAACTGGATAACTTTCTTGTCGCCTTTCATTGCGAATCTCCGTGTCAGGATTTATTCCTCACAAGAATAGCGGTTTCGGCGAGCAGAAAAAATATCAAATGGGAAGAGAATCAAACAGAGCGCGCGGCACAGCGGAAAATGTCAGGCTGGCTGGGCCAGCATATTCGCCATCGCCAGGTAATCAGGCCTGCGAGCCTCCCGCAGAATCTGACGGGCCGTGCAGGCGCAGCGGCCACACTGGGAGCCAACTCCGAGCTCTTTGCCAAGCTGGCGCATGGAATTGACACCGCTATCAGCGGCTTCACGGATCTCGCGGTCGGTTATCCCATGGCAGAGGCAGACGTACATGATGTGGGCCCTTGTCTGATTGAAAGCTACTGAGAATTATTGCCATTTACAATCAGTATTGCAAGTACCCAGCCACATTTTCTGCAAATTAATGTTTACGGCAGCTATCCGGGCTTTGATTTACACTGTCGTCGGTGACTTACGCCCGCTCAGGAACCCAGCTACCCAGGAATTAACATGGCGCTCAAGGCAACGATTTTCAAAACAACACTGAATATTGCCGACATGGACAGGCACTACTATGGCGACCATCAGCTAACCCTGGCGCAGCACCCCTCTGAAACCGCCGAGCGCCTCATGGTGCGTCTGCTCGCATTCGCCCTGAATGCCAGCGAGACCCTGACCTTCACCAAGGGCATCAGTACAGACGATGAGCCGGACCTGTGGCAGAAAAGCCTGAGCGACGACATCGAATTGTGGATAGAGCTTGGCCTTCCCGATGAAAGCCGTCTTCGCAAAGCCTGTGGCCGGGCTCAGCGGGTGATCGTGTATGCCTATGGTGGCCGGGCCGTGCCGCTGTGGTGGGAAAAAATTCAGAGCAGAGTCAGCCGCTTCGACAACCTGACGATTGTGGAACTACCCCCGGAGCCCACAGCAGCTCTGGCGGCAATGGCAGAAAGGAATATGAGCCTGCAGGTTACCGTTCAGGATGGCGAAGTCGGCATCGGTAACGACTCGGAGCGCATCACCATAACCCCGGAAATACTGTCAGAAGGGAAACAGAAGCGGCAATAACAAAGCGGTAAAAAGACCGGTAAGGCTCATTCCCAGAGACGCAAAAGCGCCCGCCGTTGCACTTATCTCAAAAGCACGAACGGTGCCGATGGCGTGACCATTCAGCCCCAGTGCAAAGCCCATAATCCTTTCGTCCGAAACCCTCAGCCGCGCTGCCAGCATATCGACGGAGATGGTCGCGATCACACCGGTCAGCAACAGCGCCCCCATCATCAGTGAGACCGACCCTCCCAGTTCCTCGGTAATGCCGATCGCAATCGGTGCGGTCACGGATTTTGGTGCCAGGGACGCCAGCACCTGGGGTGTCGCGCCCAGCGCCCAGGCAATCACCAGGGTGTAGACAACCGCCAGCATGGCACCTACCGGCAGCACCACCAGAATGGGCCAGGACATCTGCCGGATATGATGCATCTGCTGAAACAGAGGCACGCCAAGGGCCACGGTCGCCGGGCCCAGCAACGCCATCAGCCAGTTCGCGCCCTCACGATACACCGAATAATTGATCGGCAGCGCCACAATGGCCAGCGACAGAAAAACCGCCGACACCAGTATCGCGGGCAACCAGACCGGCTTCCCGAGCACAACGCACACTGCATGCCCGATCAGAAACGCCGCCAGGCTCAAGCCGACTGACAGCATTGGGCTGCCGGCAACCCCTGCGAACGCAGAAAAAACCTCAGAGGTACCATTCACTGGCCGGAATTCTCGCTGTCAGCGGTGGAAAGCCAGTTCATCAGCAGCAGTGTGCTGATCACACTGAGCACCGTGCCCACCACCAGCGCCGATATGATCGCCAGCCAGTAACCGCTGAACGCCTGGGCATTAAAAAAGATACCCACCACCCCGGGCATGATCAGCAACACCAGCACCGAAATAATCGAGCGGCTGGCAGAGCCCAGCCCTTCCGAAACCTGACCCCGCACCATCAGCCAGAGCACCAGCCCCAGCATACCAAGCACGCCGCCACTGAACGGCAGGCCCAGGCCAAGCCGCGCCATTTCGCCCACCAGAAAAAATCCGATCAGGATCAGAAAACCCCGGAGACTCCCCATAACTCCCTCGTGAACCTGCCAAAACAGCCGCAAACAGCAAACGTCTCCATTTTAGAGCGAAGACCTGCGCCACACCACATAGACCAAAGAATGGCGCCAGCCTGAAATACCCGCAGGGACTGGACAGGCCCCGTGGTCGCACGTACCATAGCGACCTCGAAATTGCGCGATCCGCCGGTTTCGTATCCGCCCGTAGCTCAGCTGGATAGAGCGCCGCCCTCCGGAGGCGGAGGTCAGAGGTTCGAATCCTCTCGGGCGGGCCATTTTATCGGTATTCAAGCAAGCAGGATGCCCCGAATCTTGAACGCCTCGCATCCTCGCACATCACCTCCGAACAAACCTCAAACCGGGCAATGACCGCTGGCCGGTTGCTGAAATGTCACTGCCTGGCACGGGAATCTGAACCCTGGTCCAGGGTGACTTTACCGAATTAACTGCACTTATTTCAGCAACAAAGTTCTGATCCTGGCAATGGCCTTCGCCTGAGGCACAGGTGGGTCATGGGGATCCGGAGAAGTCAGCCTGAAGAGCATTCCTACAAGGGCCTGATTGCGAGTGTTGGACTCAAATTTGCTTATTGTCGTTGATTAAACAGCAGCGAAGAGAGCAAAGCATGACCAAAATCCGGATCAGTAGCGGAAATCTTGAGTTCCTGGCTGAAACAGAAAATGAGGCTCCTGAAACCACAAAAATATTCCTTGATCTGCTGCCCTATAAGCAGAAGCTGATTCATGTCCGGTGGAGTGGTGAGGGCTGCTGGATTCCTCTGGGTGAAGACAACTACGGCTTACCCTGGGAAAATGCCACAAGCTACCCAGCCGTAGGGGACATACTCTTTTATCCGGGTGGATACAGCGAAACTGAAATCATTCTGGCCTATGGTCCCTGCTGCTTTTCCAGCAAGCTTGGTCAGCTTGCTGGCAATCATTTTCTTTCTATCGTGGCGGGAAAAGATCAACTTCAAACATTGGGCAAACGCTGCCTTTGGCACGGCGCCCAGGATATCCTGTTTGCAAGGGACTAACGAAGGAGAACGTGGCGGCTTCCAGAACCCGGCTTCGCTTAACGTAAGCTATTGTTCAAGTGCCAGCAAAGCATTGACTACAGCAGCCCCGGTGAGCCTTGCATGCTCCATTAATCGGCCGCCCAGCATCGCGCCATCCTTTTTCCTTAACGCGGCCATAAAATCGTCATGCTCGAGCATGGAGTCATCCCACCTTCCATCTGACATATTGGCGAGATATCTGGCCCGCATCGCCTGCTGGGTAAGGCTGAAGTAGGTTTTTAGAAGAACATCGTTTTTGCTCATTTCGGCAAGTTTTACGTGGACCTGCAGGTTCAACCGGAAATAGTCCGCCCGCCGCCTTCTTGCGTGGAACTCCCGCATTTTATTGTGCAAGGCTTCGATTTTAGCCAGAGATTCGGGAGTTACCTGCTCTACGGCAAGGCTTCCCACCAGATACTCCAACGCGGCCAGAACCTGAAAAAGGCTTTTTACCTGTTCTGGAGTAACATCCGTGGCAACCGCTCCGCGATTAGGTAACAAGCGGATCAGTCCCTCGGCGGCCAGGACCTTCATCGCCTCTCTCAAAGGCGTACGTGAAATGACGAGCTCCTCACACAGAGCAGCTTCCGGGACCTTTTCGCCCGGAGGGATACGACCCTCGAGTAACCTTAACCGAAGATCCTCAACGATCTGCTCATGAAGAGATTGCCTACGCCGCACGGGTGATCGTCCAGGCACGGGTGTTATCCTCGAAACAGATTCCTCAGCACTATCCATCGCTCGTTCTCATTCTGCAGCAATCAGGCACTAAAATGACGCACTTCTGCTCCAAGGGCGCCCAAAAAGGCGCATAGTCGGTGCCAACTCCCTAATAATCTATCAGAATTTAATAGTGACATCAGCGTGATGGGAATTATTGTATTCAAAATTCAATATTGGCCTGATCCTTGCGATCAAACAGTCTTTCAGTAAGGGCAACTCCGTACCATCCCCTACAAAAGGATCAACACCATGCCGGGGAGAACTTTGCTAGGCATGATTACCCCCTCCTCGAACACCGTCCTGGAGCCACTGACGGGACTCATGCTTGCAGACCTTTATCCTGGGGTCACCGCCCACTTCAGTCGGTTCCGGGTTACCGAAATTTCGCTGGAGCAGGCGGCGCTCGATCAGTTCGACCTGGCCCCGATCATGTCAGCGGCGGAACTTCTTGCGGATGCGATGCCCGCATCGATTGCCTGGAACGGCACCTCCGCAAGTTGGCTTGGCTTCGACAGGGACGAACAGCTATGCAGGGAAATCGAAAATCAAACGGGCATTCCAGCGGTTACGAGCGTCCTCGCCATAAACGAAATATTGACAGTCCGGGGGGTTACGCGGATTGGGCTGGTCACACCCTACACGTCTGATGTACAGCAGCGCATCGTACGGAATTACCGTTCGCTGGGGATAGACTGCATTGCAGATGCGCATTTCGGCGAGCGGAATAACTTTGCTTTTGCCGAGTTTGGTGAACCGTATCTGGAGCAGCGTATACGCGAAGTTGCAGCCAGCAAACCGCAAGCGGTCATCGTTCTCTGCACGAACCTGCGCGCCGCTCAACTGGTGAGCCGTCTGGAGCTGGAAACCAACATCCCGATTTATGACTCAATCGCAGCCGTTGTCTGGAAAGCACTCATCCAGGCCGGCATAGAAACAGACACACTCGCGAATTGGGGCAGCCTGTTCAGTCTCAAACACGATGGAGATATGCAATGAGCACCTTTGACTGCATTATCAGCAATGGCACTCTGGCAACTGCCGCCGATACATTCCCGGCAGATATTGGCATAAAAAATGGTCGAATCGCAGCAATCGGAGAAGACCTCACCGATGCCGATGAGGTAATTGACGCATCCGGGCTCTATGTCATGCCGGGCGGAATTGATGCTCATTGCCATCTGGACCAACCCATGGGTGACAACACAGTGATGGCGGACGATTTTGAGTCTGGCAGCAGATCAGCGGCCTTCGGGGGAACAACAACCCTCATCCCTTTCGCTGCTCAGGCCAAAGGGCAGTCACTGCGAGCCGCCGTCGAGGATTATCACAGACGTTCTGCCAATCGCTCTCACATCGACTATGCCTTTCACATGATCGTTGCCGATCCGACGGAAGAAGTTATTCGTCAAGAGCTGCCAGCGCTGATCGACGAGGGCTATACGTCGTTTAAAATTTACATGACCTACGATGACCTGAAGCTGAACGACCGGCAGATTCTGGATGTGCTTGCGACTGCCAGACGGGAAGGCGCGATGACGATGATTCACGCCGAGAACGCCGACTGCATTTCCTGGCTGACAGAGCTACTGGAAAGTGCCGGTCACACCTCACCGCGCTATCACGCTTCGTCGCGGCCGGCAGTGGTTGAACGGGAAGCGACCCACCGCGCGATATCCCTGGCAGAGCTGGTGGACACCCCGATGCTGATTGTTCACGTATCCGGCACTGAGGCGATCGAACAAATTCGCTGGGCGCAGGGGCGAGGCCTGAAAATCTATGCCGAAACCTGTCCTCAGTATCTGTTCCTTACCGCTGAGGATCTTGGGCTTGATGATGACTTCAGCGGTGCAAAGTGCATCTGCAGCCCGCCTCCACGTGACAGCGCCAATCAGGAGAGTGTCTGGACCGGATTGCGCAATGGCGTATTTCAGGTTTTCTCCTCTGACCATGCCCCATTTCGCTTCGACGATCCAAAAGGCAAGAAATCGAAAGGTGAAAACGCCAGTTTCAAGTACATTCCAAATGGTATTCCCGGGCTCGAAACCCGGCTTCCACTTCTGTTCTCAGCCGGAGTTCAAGATGGCCGCATTGATTTGAACCAGTTCGTGGCCCTGACTGCCACAAATCCGGCCAAGATCTACGGCCTGTATCCACGCAAAGGATCCATTACCATCGGAGCCGACGCTGATCTGGCGCTATGGGACCCTTCACTCGAGGTCACAATTCGCAATGAAAACCTTCACCACAACGTCGACTACACACCCTATGAAGGTCGCGTCGTCAAAGGTTGGCCGGTCATTACTATGAATCGTGGCCATGTGGTCGTCGATCGTGGAGAGCTTCTGTCACAGCCCGGGCAGGGGCAATTTCAGCGCTGTGGACGACCGGATGCCGCGAAGCCGCTGGTCGATTTCTCCGGCAGACCTTCTTTATTTCCGTCACCCAGAAATTGAAAACCGGAGCATGGCAGGTTTTCATGGCAGGCGTGCTGGATAAGTATCCGGTGCCAGAGGGTGGGCTCTACAACGATCATGAATACGTTGATATGCGTCTCCGAGACGGCCCACAGATTCCTCGGACAGCCGTATGTAGGGTTCGAGCTCGGCATGGGCTTCATTGATTTCAGCGACAATGCTGACTTCATCCACCTGCGTCAGCCTGCCGTCAATCATCACCCTTCGACCGTCCACAATTACACCGTCGATGCCGCGCCCGGTCTGAGCATAAACAAGCTGGTGAACCGGGTTGTTCAGGGGGGTGAAGGCAATATCATCGAGACGATAGATGACCAGATCGGCTTTCATGCCTTCTGCGAGAACACCGAGGTCATCGCGCCCCAGCCCTTTTGCACCGCCTTGAGTTGCCGCTTGCCAGGCGTCTTTCGCACCGATCCAGCGCCGGTGGTCATCACCCCGCAGCTTTTGCGCCTGAGCCGTATTGTAGAGCACTCGAAGCATATCAACACCTTCGATCGACCCGCAGCCATCACTTCCTAATGCCACGTTGATGCCCGCATCGAGCATTTCCCTCATCGGCATCAGGCCACTGCCCAATTTAAAGTTGCTGGACGGATTATGCTGAACCGTTACACCTCGGCGTGACAGAATATCCAGCTCGGCCGGTGTTACCCAGACGCCATGTATGACACTGGTATCCGCTTTCAGGAAACCGATACGATCCAGGTATTCGATCATCGTCGAGCCATAGAATTCATAACCTGTGATCACTTGCATCCGCGTCTCCTGGACGTGAATCATGACCGGCACCCGCAGCTCATCCGCCAATACCCTTACCGCTTTCAGAAAACCCTCAGTACAACGTTGAGGCGCAGAAGGTGCTGCGATATAGGCTACACGATGATGGTCGGGATGATGGTCGACCGCGAGCTTCCTGGCGAAAGCCAGAATCTCCTCGGCCGGGGTCGAGGGCGTGCCATCCAGCTCGGCGAGCAGGTCCGCGGGCAGCTCTTCCTCAACGAAGGGGACACCGCGGAAGAAAGGCTTGTCGAACAGGGTAATACCCACATAGGCGCGGATGCCGATATCTTCATAGGCCTGGTAGGCTGCCGCGACCAGCTCGGGGTCCAGCCGCGGGCTGACATTCAGATCGTCCACCAGGGTTGTTGCACCCGTACGCAGGGCCTCAATTGCGCCTACCATTGTCCTCAAGTAGACCTGCCGGGGGGTGACTGGCAAGGGTTGCAGCGGCCGAACAAAATTCATCCAGAGTTCCAGCGGCAAATTGTCGTAACGGCCCTTGTGGAAATTCTCGTGGCTGTGATGATGGCCATTGATCATGCCCGGCACGACCAGCCGGTTGTGGGCATCAATCGCCTCACCCTCTGGCTCGCGCTCACCGGACGGGGCGATCGAGCGAATCCGGCTTCCGGCAATGACGATATCGACCGGGCCCTCGCTCAAGGTTGCATCGGCACCCGTCAGCGCCCTGCACCCCAAGAGCGTGTATGTACCCGGCATTTCCCGGCTGGCGGCGTTCAAGGCGTCATCGGCCCCGCCCAGCGGTTCATTCCAACCTCTCTTTTACTGGCCTTCAGATACATCTCACGGTAGTAGGGTGCGAGACGATCCGCCGACTCGGTCATCAAGTCCAGCTGGGAAGAAAGCCGATCCGCATACCTTCTGACTTTCTTTCGAAGAGCCTCCTCGTCAACGGTCAGAATCTGACCGTTTTCCACCACTATACGACCGTCGACAATCGTCATCTTCAGAGATCCGCCATTCTCACAGAACACAAGCGCACGCTTCAGATTGTGCAATGGCGTAAATGGAAGAGTATCCAGATCAACCAGCAGCATATCGGCTCGATACCCTTCCTTCAGCATACCCACCTGGTTCTGAAGCCCCATGGTTCGAGCGCCGCCGCGGGTAAGCATGTCAAGAATCTCATTTTCATGAGGCCAATTCTGGTATTCCGGGTCGGCGATTTTATGAACCAGCCCCGCAGTTTTGCCAACCGTCCAGAGGTTGCACCCGTCATCAACCGGCACCTCATCGATACCCAGACCGATATTGATACCCGCATCCTTCAATCGACGAAATGGCATTACACCACTACCGATTTTCAGATTGGAAATGGGGTTGTGAATGACCGAACACCCGGAATCTGCCATAGCGGCGATATCTTCGTCGTCCACCCAGACAGAGTGAATTACCACTGCCCTTTCAGTCAGAACGCCCTGATCCTTCACGTACTGAATAAAGGACTTTCCATGCTTTTCCTCACCCAAAACCCGTTGTAATTTGGTTTCGAGAATATGCATCTTGTAAGGAATGTCATGTTTTTCACTCAGCTCGTTCAGTGCGCGGAGACAATCCGGCGTTACCCGCTGCGGCGCGGAGCAGGACACAGAACAACGGATGCGGCCATTTGCCGTTTCATGCCAATGACCAATAAATCGTTTGTAGTGACCAATCAACTCGTCGGTTGTAAGCACAGGAACCTGTTCCATTTCCCGGCGTAGACCCTCAGGCAGCAGGTCATACAGGAAAGGGTACTTTTCGTATTCCCTGACATTCACCTGGCACAGAGTGACCGACGCGCGAATACCTGCATCGGTGTAGGCATTCATCACCGCGTTTACTTCTTCGTCCGTCGGCACGGGAACAAAGAAACAGTCATCGTGATTTGTGGTGACGCCCTGTTTCAGAAGCTCGACGGCACCAAGCATGGTCCGTGCGTAGGCGAACTCACTATCCACCGTCTGACGCTGAAGCGGCGGCACCTCATAAAGCATGTAAAGCTCCAGCGGAGCATCCACAAGTGCGCCCTTGAGAAAATTGACCGGAGAGTGAAAGTGGGAATTCACGAGCCCCGGCATGACCAGCTTGCCCTCACCGTCGACAACCCTGGCGCTGCCGGCTTCAATGCCCGCCGCAACATCCGGACCCATTTGCTTGATCACACCATCAGCAACCAGAACGTCGGCTCGATCGAACTCGGTGTCATGTTCGTCCATCGTGAGGACACGGGCATTACGGATGATTATATCCATGATTTCTGTTTACCTTTTCCGGTTCTACAGGGTTATTTCCGGCTGGCCAGTGCCAGTCTGGTTTTGGGATCGAGTGCGTCTCTGAGCGTGTCGCCCAGAAGATTGAAGGCGATGACCACCGTCATGATCATTATTCCGGGCAAGAGCGATATGTGGGCCGCGTTGAAAAGATACTGGCGGCCATCACTGGTGATAATGCCCCATTCGGCGGTTGGCGCCTGGACACCCAGACCCAGAAAGCTCAGCCCCGCCGCTGTGATGATGATGTTGCCAACGATCGTTGTGCTGTAAACGATGGATGCTGCAACCACATTGGGAAGCATCTCGACAAAGAGAATCTTGGGCGTGGGTGTCGCCGCCGCAATGGCAGCTTCAATATAACTGTTATTTCTTTCCTGCTGTGCCGCTACGTAGACAACACGGGTGTTGTAAGGCAGCAGTACAATCGTCAGCGCAATAATCATATTGACCATGCCCGGCCCCATGAACGCCGCCAGCATGATGGCCAACAGCACCATCGGAAAGGCAAAGAGCACGTCCATGACCCGCATAATGACCGAACCCAGCCGGTCGTTCCAGGCAGCCACCAGGCCCAGGGGTATGGCAAAAAGCGCACTGAGCACCACCGGAGTGATACCTGCGAATAATGTGGTCCGCCCGCCCCAGATCAGGCGGGAGAGCATGTCGCGCCCCTGGTGATCCAGGCCCAGAATATGGTCTGGCGTACCCAGCCCCTGCAATCGCAGTCTTGGAAAGCTGACAGTGGGGTCAAACGGGGCAAGCCAGGGTGCGAAAATCGCCGCTACCATCACGAAGGCGAGAATCAGGGCACCGCACATCGCGTATCGATCAGCAAGAATGCCGCGCCAGATGAAAAAGAAGCTTGAGCGTGGCTTCGCTGCCCGACGGGGCGTCCCAATAGTTTCAGCGTTCGGATGCATCGAGTGCCCTCACAATAAAGTCCGCGAGAAAGTTGCTGATAACGAAAGTCAGAGCAATGACCAGTGAGCAGCCCTGGATCATCGGGACGTCTCTCTGGAGAATCGCGTTATAGAGCTGCAGGCCAATACCGGGCCAGTTGAAAATAATTTCGCTGAATATGGCGCTGCCAAAAAGGTAACCGACCTGAAGGCCACTGATATTGACGAAAGAAGGCAGGGCATTGCGCACCATGTGGACATAGTTCAGCCGCCGGCGCCGAATCCCTCTCGATCTCAGAGCCATCATGTAAGTCTTGTTGGTGACGTCAATCATTGCAGAGCGTGAGACCCGGGTGACAATCGCAATCGACGACGCCGCTGTTGCGATGGCGGGTAAGGTCGCATGATGGACCAGTTCCCAGAACCCGCCGGGATCGTAAAAATTGTGCATCCCGGAAGTCGGAAAAAGAGGGAATTTCACGCTGAACAGGTAAAGCAGCAGAATACCCAGCCAGAAGGTGGGCGCGGAAGCCAGCAGAAGCGTACCGAAGATCGTCAGCCGATCGCCGATACTGCGAAAATGGGTGGCGGAAAACACCGCCAGCAAGAAACTGACAGTGATCACAAGAAAGAGGCTGAACCCCATCAGAATGAACGAATTGACAATTTTTTCCCCGAGCAGGGAGGCAACCTCAACGCGCTGGGAAATCGAGTACCCGAGATCAAACTGCAGAAGATCCCACAGCCAGATACCGTACTGGACCAGCAATGGACGGTTAAGCCCAAGTTCTTCCCGCAAAGCCTGGACGGCTGTGTCCGACGCCTGCTGACCTAAAACTGTACGGGCAACATCACCTGGCACCAGGTAAACAGAAATGAACACTACAAAACTGACCCCCAGCATCACGGGAATCATTTGCAGTAAGCGCATGACAACAAACCGGGGCATGACAGAAACTCCAGCTATACCAGGTTACCAGCCCCGCTGCATGGGCCTGGCAACCTGGCGACCTCTTCAGTCAGATGAGGGCCTCAGTTCTTGACGAGGCCGGTATAGTCATGCCAGTGCTGAGGTGCCAGCACGAATCCGGATATATTCGGCTGCATCGCATAGATGGCTATCGGCGTGTAGTAAGGGATGAAGGCCATATCATCAGCGATCGTCTGCTGCAGAGTGGCCAGGTGCCCAAGCATCTCGCTTTCAGTCGTTGAAGATCTGGCATTCGCGAGCAACTTGTCGATCTCCGGGTTTTCGTAATAGCCGGCGTTAAACCCGTTCGGCGGGATTGCGGCGGTTGCAATCACCTGGTCCAGCCAAAAGAAACTGGTCTCGCCCCAGGACACCGACATGAAGCCGGTCCCCTCGCGAATACCTCCACCAAGCATGTCCCAGTAGGTGCCGTTATCGAATGACTCAATGGATGCGTCGATGCCGATTTTGGCCAGGTCGCGCTGGATCCACTCGGCGTCACCGATGGTGTTTACATCGCCACCACCGCCCATGGTCCAGTCCAGGCGCGTCTCGAAACCGTCGGGATAACCGGCCTCTGCCAGCAAAGCCTGGGCAGCCTCAGGGTTGTATTCGCAGTCCTTGAAGTCAGGGTCGTAACCCGGGCCGCCATAATTCAGGATACCCGTGGCCGGTCGGGCGTAGCCGTTACGGTGAAACTCGGCCATGCCTTCACGGTCCAGTGCCATACAGACTGCGCGCCGCACTCTGACATCCTTCAAGGGCTCTTCCCTGAAGTTCACCCACATCATGTAAATAGTGGAGATCGGACTGCTAACAATGTCCAGTCCCGCAGCTTTCAGCTGTTCGATCGAGTCGGGCGAGGGCGACGAGATCATGTCCACTTCGCCACTGCGCAACGCCAGCTCCCGGGTCGCAACTTCGGAAATGGGCCTGAACATCAACCGCTCGATGGTTGGCGTGCGACTCTCGTCCCAGTAGTCCGGATTGCGCTTTAAAACAGTCAACTCGCCGATGGAACGGCTGGCAAACTCATAGGGACCGGTACCAACAGGGTTCGTCTCAACACTGTCGTTACCGTTCTCACGGATCGAGGTCGGGCTGATGAATCTGGGGGTACCCGAACCGCCCATGGCCAGACGCCGGAGAAACTCGATGTTCGGAGTTTCGAGCTTGATCTCGAACGTGTAATCGTCAACGACCCGATAACTTTCAAGGTCCTGCCACATCCAGCGCATCAGTCCGCTGGCAATCGACTGGTAGTACTCGAATTCAGGATCCAGCATCCGATCCATGTTGAACTTCACCGCATCGGCATTGAAATCCGTGCCGTCATGAAACTTCACGCCTTTGCGCAGGTTAAAGGTGTAGGTAAGTCCGTCGTCCGAGATATCCCAGGATTCCGCCAACGCAGGAACCAGCGGCGGCTGCTCAACGTCGTCCCGGGTCAGATCCTCGGCCACGAAGCCTTCGAATATATGCATAATCACGCGGAACGTGTTCCATGTGGTCGATGCATGGGGATCCAGCCTGGACAGATTGGCTTCAATAGCGATCGCCACGGTGTCCTGGGGAGTGGCCTGCGCATTTGCCTGTTCTGGCATGACCGCCAGACCACCTGCGGAAATGGCAATTGCCAGGGCGCTTGCCGGCCCGGTGGCCGCCTGCTTTAACCTGCTCATGATTTGCTTTTGCATGGTATTGCTCCTTCGTACTTTGCGTTTAAGTCAGACGGGCGAAAGCCGGTCTCCTCATCGTACAAATGACAGGCCACACTCCGGCTCCCATCAATCGACTTCAGTAAAGGCGTCTCGTCCCTGCACCTAGATAGGCGGTGCGCGCAGGTGGCCTGATATACACAACCCCCTCCGTCGCTTCGTTCCTCTTCGACGTCCTCAATGGCGGCGGCGGCATCCAACCAGCGCTCATCACCGTCCATTGTTAAAATCGTGTCCAGAAAATTTCGTGTAAAAGGGTGGGCAGGCAATTTATGAATATCGTTACTCAACCCAGACTCCAGAATCTGCCCCCGATACATGACCAGCGTGCGATCGCACATATATCGAACAATCCCCAGGTCGTGGGAGACAAAGAGGTAGGCGATGTTCAGCTTGCCCTGAAGCTCCCTGAGCAGATTGAGAATCTGTGCCTGAACCGAGACATCCAGAGCGGAAACCGGCTCATCGAGAATGAGCAGGCGTGGTTCCGGGGCGAGTGCGCGAGCAATCGCAATACGCTGACACTGACCGCCGCTGAATTCGTGCGGATAACGGGAAGTTGCCATGGGGTCCAGGCCAACGAGTTCCATCAGGCTCTCGGCCTTGGCCAGAGCTGCCTGTTTCGGCATCCCGAAGTTAAGCAAGGGCCTGGCGATACTTTCTCCAACGGTACGGCGGGGATTCAGGGAGTGCAGCGGGTCCTGGAACACCACCTGGATATCGCGTCTGAAAAGACGCATCCGATCCGGGGAAACCTCAGTCAACAGCTCTCCGTCAAACCAGACTTCGCCTTGATCGGGCTCGATCAACCTTGCGATTATCCTCGCAAGTGTCGACTTTCCGGAACCAGAACCACCCACCAGACCAACGGTTTCCCCGGGGAAAAGCTCAAAACTCACGCCGTCCACTGCTTTGGTGCTGGCGATGACTTTCCTTCGGATAAGACCACTGGTTGTCGTATAGCTGCGGTGTATATCCCGAACCGAAAGTAAAGGACGAGTCATGCCAGTCCCTCCCCCGACCCCACCAGGTGGCAGCGAACGGCTCTGGTTTCAGAAAGGCTTTCCAGCTCCGGCAGTTCCTTCCGGCAACGGTCCATGACGTGTGCACAGCGATCCGCGAAGCGACAGCCAGAAGGCGGGGTAACCAGGTTCGGTGGCGTTCCCGGAATCTGATAAAGGGATTCATCGTCCCTGACATTATCAGGGACGGACCGAATGAGAGCCTGGGTATACGGGTGCTTGGGGCTCGCCAGGACCTCTTCGACCGCACCCTCTTCCTGCACATGCCCGGCATACATCACAACGACGCGATGGGCGATCGCTCTAACAACGCCGAAATCGTGGGTAATCAGCAGAATAGGTAAACGATGTGCCTGGTTCAGTTGGCGTAAAAGAAACAGGACCTTCGCCTGGATACCCACATCAAGCGCGGTCGTCGGCTCGTCGGCAATCAACAACGTAGGGTGGCAGGCGAAGGTTATTGCGAGAGAGACACGCTGGCACATACCACCGCTCAATTGATGCGGGTAGGACGCCGCAATTCTTTGCCAATCGTTGAAACCAACCTGCCGCAATCCCTGCTCGATGTATTGCAGGCGCTCCGCTTTCTTCATCTCCGGCCGGTGCAGAGACAGCGTTTCGAGAAAGGCTTCTGCAATCGTGAATGAGGGATCGAGACTGCCACGAGGGTTCTGAAAGAGCATCGCGGCGGAAGTGCCGCGAATGGACTCAAGGTCATGCTCCGACATCGCCAGAATATCCTGGCCGTTAAGAGTCACTGAGCCAGATACGAACCGGCCGGGCGGCGCACTGATGAGTTTGAGAGCCGCCAGCGCCGTCACACTCTTACCAGATCCCGACTCTCCCACTAACGCGACTATCTCACCGTCGCGCACAGACAGGCTCACGTTGTCGACGGCACGCAGGGGCCCTGCAGGGGTGTCAAACCAGATTCTGAGGTCAGAGATATCAAGTCCACCGGCGCGTTGACTGACATTCTGAGAAATTCGTGGGGCAGGCTCGTTAGACATATCGCGACCACAACGTCGGTTGATGTGGAAGGCACGCCAACCTTGATTAGCCGTTGAGGCTTTTCATGCGCTATACATCAAATGATTCATTGATCAGGCCAACATCACCATCTTTCCAATTTTTCAGCCACTTAAGGTTATTTTTTCAGGATCTGTCCGCTCTGCCCGAAAGAGAATCGCATCAACGAGGAGCACAGGCGCTCCAAAAATGGGCAGGGAAAGCAGACGGGTACAAAGGTAATTGAAGTAGCGGATCAGCCGGGGAAAGGTGGCAGGGTGTCGCCGACCAGCCGTTCGAGGTGCCTTGCCGTCGCCAGTACCCGGTGGTCGGCAAACCGCGGCGCAATGATCTGCAAGCCTACCGGAAGGCCCTTGCAGTCAATACCGCAGGGAACGGAACAGGCAGGCGCGAATACCTGATTAATCATCCATGTAAAGACCGCGTGGTCACGGACGCTGGCCTTTTTTCCATCGATTTTCGAAGGCCAGGCTTCTGACAGAAGCCAGGCGGTCACCGGCGTGGTCGGGCACAGAAGAACGTCGATCGTTTCAAAACACGCGACAAAATGAACGTGAAGTTGTTTTCTGAAGCGCAGGGCGTTGGCCACATCAACGCCTGTGAGCTCCAGACCCTTACGGATCTGATCCGCAACATCCGGGTCAAACTGCGCTTTATTCTGCCGGTATTGAGTGCCATAAATGGCGGCCAGAGCAGACTTTTCCAGTGCGTCAATCCGCGACTCACTGATGAATTCCGGCCATCGAGGGGTCACCTCATGAACAGCCAGTCCATCATCACGCAGGCGGTCAACGGCTGCCGACACTGACCGGACCACATCCGGCTCTAGCAGAGCAGCCAACCCAAGATCGGGACTGAAGCCAAGGCGTAACGGCCGCGGTGAACCATCCCTGGCTCTGCCCACACTGCCAGGATCAATGTGCCCGGCTTCGCCAATAACTCCCATTACAAGTTCAACGTCAGCCACCGCCCGTGCAAAAACGCCAATGGTGCTGTTGCCAGAATCCGGCCCCTCGAAACCGGGGCCCTCCGGAACCGTGCCACAGGAAGGCATAAAGCCAACGGTACCGGTATGGGATGCAGGGCGGCGTATGGACCCGCCAGCATCTGTGCCAAGTGCGAGAGGACACAATCTGGCAGCAACCGCAGACGCAGATCCCCCGGAAGAACCACCCGGAGTACGCTCTAGATCCCAGGGATTCCTGGTGGGCCCATAAAGTTCGTTGCTCGTGAATCCCCGGCATGCAAACTCTGGCGAATTCGTGACCCCCAGAATGATGGCACCCGCGTCCCTCAGACGTGCCACGGCCACCGAATCTTCCGGTGCAATGAACCCTTCAAAAAGCCGGGATCCTTGAGTTATTGGCCAGTCCTTCACCCATAGATTGTCCTTGATCGCGACCGGCACGCCTGCCAGCGGGAGCACCTCTCCTTCGTCGAGTCGCTTCTGGATCGCCTCCGACTGGAGATGGATGTCGTCCCGGTTCCAGTAAACAAAAGCGTTGACCGGGAGGTTGCACAGTTCCAGCTTCTGAATGAAAGCATCGGCCACAGCGCGAGCACTGACGGTTCCCCGCCTCACCTGTTCGGCCAGCTCGGCTGCATTCAGATCGGTAAGTTCCACGATTTTTCTAATCCAGCTCGGGACCGAATGAAGACAGGGTACCGTGATAGGCCTTTCTGACCGGAGTTGCGTATCCGCCGAGTTTTGCAGTGGCAAGACCCAGGTCAATCAGTGCTCCAACCAGCACGGCAGCGCCCGTAACTCCGTCAACAACCGGCATGCCGAACTTTTCACTCAGCCTGCGAGTCATCGCGACCATGCCGGCACAGCCGAGCACGACGGCCTCGGCTCCGAGCCTTTGGGCGCGTACCATCTGCTCTTCGATGCGCTTTTCTGCCTCACCGGCATCCGACTCCAGTGCAAGTACCGGGACATCTGTCGCAAGGACGCCCGCACAACGACGGCTTAATCCATAGCGTTCAAGGTTGTCTTCAATGACCGGTATCGAACGGCTGAGGGTTGTGATGACTGCGAAACGGTGGGACAACAGGGAAGCGATATGAAAGGCGGCCTCCCCCATACCCACGACAGGCGCCCTGACCAGGCAGCGCGCAGCGTCCAGACCCGTGTCGTCGAAACAAGCAATGATGTATCCGTCGGCATCCGGGTTGGCCATCAGTGTTTCCATCAGCCCTGCACCTGCAACGGCACCATCGTAGTGCCCCTCAATGCTCTCTGGCCCACTTGCAACAGTAATAGCCTCTATGTGCATACGGTCACCCACCACCAGCTTGGCTGCATCGGCACAGGCATCCGTCATACTTCCGGTTGTATTCGGGTTAATCAGGCAGATTCGCTTCAATGCTTTGCCTCCTCAGACAATCGTTTACGGGGCAAGACCCAGTTTTTTCCGCATGTCGTCGGACCATTCAGAATAGACCTCTGCGCATGCTTTCGCGCGGTGCTGGCTGTAAGGTATCGACCTCCGATCCACGGGCAAGCTTGCCTCTGCCCGTAAAGCCTCAACACCGATATCTGCATAGGGAGTGTCAGCCAGGCACTGGTAGGCATTGAGTGCGTCTTTATGGGTCGCTCCATAGAAAACACGACGAACGCCGGCCAGGCGAATCGCGACCGTGCACATGGGGCAGGGTTCTCCGATTGCATAGAGGTCACAATCACTTAAATCGGTCGTCGCCAGTCGGCGGCAGGCATCCCGAATCGCTTCAACTTCCCCATGCGCGGTTGGATCATGACGGGCCAGTTCATGATTAAGTCCTTCCCCCACAATGCTGCCGTCCTTGACCAGGATGGCGCCAAACGGCTGGGTGCCAGGCTGCTCGATCGCCTTGCGGCTGAGGCTGATCACGTAATCCATAAACTTTTCCTGGTACATAGAGTTCAACCTCGTGCTCGCGTGCGCTGACTGCTGAATCCGCCCAGATCCATATGCCGGTTCACATCCTTGTAAAGCAGATACCGGAACCGGCCCGGACCTCCGGCATAACAGGCCTGGGGGCAGAAGGCCCGCAACCACATATAATCCCCCGCCTCCACTTCAATCCAGTCACGGTTCAGAAGGTACACGGCCTTCCCTTCCAGTACATACAGACCATGTTCCATCACATGGGTTTCGGCAAAAGGAATGGCGCCGCCGGGCTGGAAATTGACAATGTTCACATGCATATCGTGCCGGATATCCAGGGGATCAACGAACCGTGTCGTGGTCCAGCAACCGTTCGTGTCGGGCATTTCCAGCGGTGAGATATCCTGTTCGTTCACTACGAAGAAAGGCGGAGCATCAATGCCATCGACATACTGATAGGTTTTTCTGATCCAGTGAAAACGGGCCGTTGATGACGAGGAATTGAACAGAGTCCAGTTCGCCCCGGGCGGAACAAAGGCATAGCCACCTTCCGGTACATTATGCTCCTCGCCCTCAATGGTCAGTTGAAGCTCACCATCCACGACGAACAGGACGGCTTCCGCGCCCGGATCCGGTTCCGGCTGCCGACTACCACCGCCTGCTGCCACCTCAACGATGTACTGTGAGAAAGTTTCTGAAAATCCTGACAGAGGACGTGAAAGGACCCAAAGACGGGTATTGTCCCAGAATGGAAGCTGGCTGGTTACGATATCCCGCATGACCCCTCTGGGGATGAAAACATAGGCTTCGTCGAAAACGGCCCGGTCTGAAGTCAGTTGGGTCTGTGGAGGATGCCCGCCTTCAGGGAAGTAATATCCTGATGCGTCACGGGAATTTTTTGTCATGGCTGAATCTCAGGTGCAAAGGGGTGATTCTCGGTCCAGTGACGGGCAATATCAATGCGGCGGGTGATCCAGACTCTTTCATGCTTTTCGATGTGATCCAGAAAGCGCTGCAACCCCCGAAACCGTCCCGGACGTCCTGTGAGCCGACAGTGCAGGCCAACCGACATCATTTTCGGTTTATCCATGCCCTCCGCGTACAAAACATCAAACGCATCTCGCAAATACTCGAAAAAATGATTTCCTGTATTGAAACCCTGCGCCATCGCAAAACGCATATCATTGGTATCCAGTGCATAGGGGACGACCAGGTGTCCTTTTGACTGATCTTCCGACGTCTTCACCTCTACCCAGAAAGGCAGGTCATCCCCATAGTAGTCACTGTCATACTCAAAACCGCCTTCTTCCACCACGAGCTGGCGTGTACGGGGACTGTCTCTGCCCGTATACCAACCTGAAGGATGAGAGCCTGTCAGCTCAGTATGGATTCTGACAGCCTCGAGCATGTGGGAACGTTCTTCCGCTTCGCTTGCCGACTGGTAGGAGAGCCAGCGTAAACCATGACAGGCTATTTCATGACCCTGTTTCCGCAACTCCCCTACGACATCAGGGTTCCGACTCAGTGCCATGGCTACCCCGAAAACAGTCAGTGGTAAGCCCCGGCGCTCGAACTCCTGCAAAATACGCCAGACGCCAACCCGGGAGCCGTATTCGTAAAGGGATTCCATACTCATATGCCGCTCCGAGAAGGCCTGTGCTCCGATGATGTCCGATAAAAACGTTTCGGAGTGCTGGTCCCCATGAAGAACCGAACTTTCAGCGCCTTCTTCATAATTCAGTACAAATTGAACGGCAATGCGTGCCCTGCCTGGCCACCCTGCATCTGGAACAGCCTGTCCGCAGCCCTGCATATCTCTGGGGTAGGTCACCAGCAAGCGCACCTCTTCAAAACGGATTGAGAGATTGCGAGTCGATTAACCGCAATCGTGCTAGCCGGATCCTGAAGCAAGATTCCCGCCAATAGATCTATTTGCTTGAATTTCCGCGAGGGGCTGGAATCTCTAGACCTCTACCGGCACCCGAAACCAGTCCGCCCTGCACCAAAATCGCGCGCGGGCGCCAGCAGAGTCTGGAGCGCTATTTAGAGGTCACGGGGAATCTGGGTGCCTTAAAGTGCAACGGTCAGGGAAACTTGCTGCTCATCGCAGTTCGCGCCAGGCCCAGCTCGATCAATAACGAGAAATTCGCCTTCCTGGTCAAGAACCGCATGCACCGCGTGCCAGGTACCTGCCCGGTAATTGACCCCCTGGTGACCGTCTGTAATAAATGCTCGCACGGTTGATAGATCAACCGCACCGCCGGCGGGTGCGACGACAACCAAAAAACGCTCGCTGTGCAACGGCATAAAAGCCTGACTGCCCAGCGGGTGGCGCTCAAGGGCGTTAATCTCCAGAGGCAATGCAACGGGCTTGCTCAAAAAAAGACTTATTCGTGGACGGGAGTCCTGCCCTAACAGGTCGATAACTGCGAGGTCGTCATAACGCTGAGTACGGCCTCCGTTGATCACCAGGGGACTGACATCTCGACGATCAATGACATCGCCGAAAGGCGCGAATTGTGCTCTTGTCAAAAGTTCTGGTGTAAGTGTATGCAATGTCTTTCTCCGCGGTATAAGAGCGCAATGATCGAACTATCCGGAACCGGAAAACCAAAAATACTAGGAATTGGTGTCCGTGTAACGTTCCGGTTTTCTTGTCCTCTGTTCTTGATAAATCACCTGTACCGGACCTGATTTTGTAACCATTCCCCTTTTAGTTGCACCGTTGATGAGAGTTTTCGGCTGCTGGTTTTTGCCGGGCATTACTGCAACTTGCCTCCAGAGTCGGTGTACCCGTAACTAAAACTCTTCTTCTCGGAATGGGCAGGGGATTGTCATCAAGGTACTGACCAAAGCAGCGATATTTGCAGTGAAGGCCCAATAATCTGCACGATAGCAGACAGTTGGAACCAGACAGAATTAACAGCAGGAATGTCGCAACCCGGCTGGACATACCCGAAGAGGCATTCTACACTCCTGTTATCAAACGGAAAATTCCGCTGACCAGTGGCGGTCACTGCCCTATGGAGCTGTAAGGGTGCTGTGTGACGCGAGAGGCTGTGCACCACCTGAGTTTTAACCAGCAGTCCGGCGTCAAGCGCATGATGCGTCGTCACCGCTGGGTCGGCTACCATGGGGGGGGCAAGACGCGAGCATGGAACTGCCGCTGATTCACGAAACATTCCAGTCCTGGGCCCGGAGCCTCAGAGACCGGGGTCTGTCCGCCAGCTTTACCCATGATCTGATAATCCCCGATGAAGGCCTGGCCCTCTCCGCCCTGCTTCTCACCGCCCGCACCGACCCTCAACGCCGGGCCAGCAGCCCTGCCCGTCGCAACGCCTATGACCGGCCGTTGGCACGCTTTCGTTACCTTATCAGCATCGTTGGCGCCAACCGGGACGCAGAGACCGAGGAAGCCCTGCTGTCGGTAATAAGCTGGGCGGAGGGTACCGCCGGGCTGAATCTGCTTGCGGAAGATCCCTCTCCCTCGTGGTGGCAGGCGTGGGGTATGGCTCCGAGACCATCATTTCTGCTGGAAGCCAGCGTTACCGAAACATCACAGCCGCCGGACACCCCGGTGGTGAAAAAGCACCAGATTGATCTTGTTGGCAGGGAGCCCGGCTGATGCACACGAAGCAGCCGGGCAATGATCACGACCAAGGCAGGAGGAAAAGACAATGCCCAATTACCTGACGCCGGGTGTCTACGTGGAGGAGGTTTCCTCCGGGGCGCGCCCCATCCAGCCGGTGGGCACTAGTACCGCCGGGTTTGTCGGCATCGCGCCGGACCCCTCGATCCGCCCGCACGAACCGGTGGGCATTAACAGTTGGTCTCATTTCATGCGGGTGTTCGCGCCGGACCCGAGCAAGACCGAATCCAGCCATCTTGCCCAGGCTGTCCACGGCTTCTTTCTCAACGGCGGCAGCCGCTGTTATGTGGTCAACTGCCAGGACGAAAACCAGCTTAGCGGCAACCGCAAGGGTCTGGGCGCCCTGGAGCCCATCGACGAAATTGCCATCGTGGCGGCCCCCGGCTTCACCTCGGCGGCGGCCTATGACGCGATACTGAACCACTGCGAA
>Ga0209949_1000213_pt1 | contig 33232 bp, 24 predicted proteins | sample SalPonC_black_MG_FD_185711 | JGI IMG/M metagenome (GOLD analysis project Ga0209949, IMG submission 185711) | Salt pond soil microbial communities from South San Francisco under conditions of wetland restoration - Salt Pond MetaG... | ecosystem: Environmental > Aquatic > Marine > Intertidal zone... | reverse complement strand
TAATAATAAAAAAGTCGTCTCGAGGGGGGGGACCGAGACGACTCTCAAAGGGAACAATTAACTCATCAACAAAGTACAAATGCTCTGAGCTTAATTGCATGAAGAGATACGTTTTTTCACGTAATAAAGCAAGCCAAATATGGGGTTGTCGTGCAATTATTTTGCAGGGCTGGCTTCCTCAAGGAAGTATTTGATGTATGCGTCCTTACGGAGTTTTTCCAGCCACTGTTGTTGGCTTTCACGGGCGAGGCGCGCGGCGATTGCGGCTTCTATTTCATTGCGCACCTTTTCAATTTCTTTGACGCCTTCTTCGCGCTTGTCCTCAACATAAAGAATGTAAATGTAGCCATCGAGTTCGATCGGTTGGCTGTAACTCCCTTTTTCCAGGGAAAATGCAGCTGTGGCCAAGTCTTTTTTGAGCTCATTGCGTCCATACCAGGGCCACAGGCCGCCTTCATCTGCACTTGGATCGTCACTGTATTTTTTAGCGAGTTGCGCAAAGCCTTCCCCGGCAGCCAGTTCATTCATGATAGCATTCGCCGTTTGTTTCAGTACGTCATGACCTTCATTAGGGATGGGGGCGAGCACGATGACGCGCAGACGAACGCCTTTTTCTTCGATGAATTTAAATTTGTGTTTCTGATAAAAAGTTTCGATGCGCTGCGGACTGATTTCGCTGTAAGAGGTTGAATTTTGTGAACGCATGAAATTAACAATGATCCGCTCGGTTAGTTCTTCGCGAAATTGGCGCATACTTTTCCCTTGAGATTTGAGGAAGCGCACGAATTCCGACCGGTCACCGTTGAATTCTTTGGTAATATAATCGTCTAACTCGTTGTCGATGTAAGTGGGCGGGATTTGATACTTGCTTCGGCGAAAATCGCGAATGATCAAAATACGGTCGACCAGGTTTTGTAATACTTCGCGCGTCACTTCTTCGATTTTTCGGTCGAAATCAGCTCTGCCGATGGAATCTCGCCTGATTTGCGGCACCAGAGGCGCGACCTCCAGGCGTAATTCTTCCAAGGTGATGATGCGATCCTCGACCACCGCTGCGATCCCATTGGTGTATTTCAGATCCCATTCATCAGTTTGCGCTGTAGCGCGTTTTGCACAGAGGGCTGCAAATATAAATAGACTGACAAATGAAGCGCATTTGAAAAAATTAATCATGGATTTGAAAGGGCCGAAAATTGGATAAATTTTTTAATTTCGGTTAATCTAAGTAGCGGTTTATGGGTGGTCAAGCGGGGAAAGCGATTTCCGACCTTTATGAAGCTGCCCGTCTTGCTGTTGCCCCGACGGCATTTCAGACGGTTGCCTTCGGTTTCGACGTGGACGATCTGCTTTTGTTCCGCCAGGCAGCGAATCTCGGTGATCTTTTTCAGCGCGTCGACACTGCGAGGATAGCGTCCAAACCGGTCTTGTAGCGTGTGGGCGATTTCACTGACTTCGTCCAGTGTTGTCGTTAAAGCAAAACGGCGATAGAAATCGATGCGCAGGCGGGCTTCCTGGATGTAGTCTGGAGGAATGTACGCTTCGATTGTATCGATTTGGTGGTGCTTCATTTCCGCAGCTTTAAGTGCAGAATAACCGATGGGAACTTCGCCCTGGGCGGCTGCGTGCTTTTCGCCGACGACTACGAAATCAAGGTTGAGCGTTGCCCGCACGTTGAGCGCAGTTTGCTCGCCTTTAAGTCGCGAAATACTTTGCCTTAAAAGTTGGCAGTACAAATCAAATCCAACGTTGGCGACATGTCCGCTTTGTTTGGCTCCGAGCAGGTTGCCGGCACCGCGCAACTCTAAGTCGCGCATGGCGATGCGAAAACCTGCTCCCAGTTTGTTGTACTGGCGAATGGCAGTGAGGCGCTTGTGGGCAATGTCGAGCAGTTTGGTGTGCCGGTGCAACAGCAGGTAAGCGTATGCTTGACGATTAAACCTTCCTACGCGACCGCGCAATTGGTAGAGCTGCGCCAGACCAAATCTATCGGCACCTTCAATGATGAGGGTATTGCAATTGGGTATATCCAAGCCGGATTCAATGATCGTCGTGCACACCAGCACATCGTATTTTCCTTCCACGAATTGCAACATGACTTTTTCCAGCGTGTTCTCGGTCATTTGCCCGTGACCCACGCCAACCCGTGCATCTGGCACGAGTTCCTGCAGGCGTTGTGCAACGGCTTCAATTGTTTGCACCCGGTTGTGAAGATAAAATACCTGCCCCCCACGGTCGATTTCAAATTGAATAGCGTCCTGCACAATCTTGGTGTCATAACTTTTCACGATCGTCTGTATGGGGAGACGGTTGCGCGGCGGTGTTTCAATCACACTGAGGTCGCGAGCCCCCATCAACGCAAAGTAGAGCGTGCGTGGAATCGGGGTGGCACTCATGGATAGGACGTCCAAATTATGTTTTAACCGTTTCAGTTGTTCTTTATGCTTAACGCCGAAGCGGTGTTCTTCGTCAATGATGAGCAATCCCAAGTCTTTGTAGAGGACTTGCTTGCTCAGCAGGCTATGCGTGCCAATGAGGATATCGATTTTACCTTCGGCCAATTCGGCGAGGATTTGTCTGCGCTGTTTGGCAGTGCGAAAACGGCTGAGCATTTCGACGATAACCGGAAAATCGGCCATCCGCTCTTTGAAGGTGGTAAAATGTTGTTGCGCCAAGACCGTTGTCGGAATGAGAACGGCGACTTGCTTGCCGTCCATCACGGCTTTGAATGCAGCTCGTAAAGCAACTTCCGTCTTGCCGAAACCAACGTCGCCGCACACCAGGCGGTCCATGGGCAGTGGTTTTTCCATATCTGCTTTGGCTTCTTGGATGGTGCGGAGCTGGTCCGTCGTTTCGTTAAAAGGAAAGGCATGTTCAAACTCGGTTTGCCAGTGTTGATCGGCCGAAAATGCAAACCCGGGCTCAGCTTCGCGCTGCGCTTGCATCGACAGCAACTCTGCGGCGAAATCAAGTGTAGCCCGTTCGGCACCAGAGCGCGATTTTTCCCACGCATTGGTGCCCAGACGACCGAGCTTGGGGCTGCTTTTACGCAGTCCGACATAGCGGCTCAACAGATGGCTTTCATGTAGGCGCAGGTGCAGCGTGACCCCTTCGTCAAACTCGAGCGAGATCACTTCTTCGGTCTTGCCCTTGAATTCGAGTTGTTGTAAGCCCCGGAAAATACAAACGCCGTTTTGCAGGTGAACGAGGTAATCGCCATCCACCAATTCTGCAAAGTCGAGCAGTTGATCGACCCGTTGATGTTCGGGAAGGGCACGCCTGCGTTTGCCCAGAACACGCACGCGATTGCGACCGTAAATTTCTGCTTCCGTGGCAACCACCACACCGCGTGCTGCAGAGCCGGTATGCCAGGCTGGTTGGTGGGTATCAAAGGCCAGGCGAAAGCCCACATTCAAAGGGCCCTGCACATAGCTCGGCTTTAATGCATGAAGCATGGGATCTTCACTCAGTATCTCCTGTAAGCGCTCTTCTTCAGCAGCATTCTTGGTGACCAGGTAAATGTGGTTTTTTTCGTTCTGCCAGGTGAGCAATTGCCTGAGAAAAGCCGAGCGCGATTCCACTTCTGAGGTAAAACGTTCCACCCCTGTTTTATCCGCATATGCTGAAGTCCGATAGGTTTCGAGTGATTCTGTATCACATGCAATCGTTTTTGTGTTACGCGGAAACAAGTATTGCGTGTTGTCGAAGGCAGTGAACCCGAACCAGTGGTCTTGTCTGGCCCGGCGCTGCACTAAAACCTTGTTAAAGTTTGCAGACGGTGCAGCAATGTTTTCCGGGGAGTGAAAAATATCGTAGCAACTTTCAGCCAGCTGGTCCGGTTCTCTGAAACACCAGACGACAGTGTCGGGTAAATAGTCGATGGCGGAAACCTGTGGGCTCGGATCGAGTTGTCCGGCAGCTGGTGCGAAAACCACTGACAATAGCGGTTTCGTGGAGCGTTGGCTGGTTGGATCAAATGCGCGGATGGATTCGATTTCGTCGCCAAAAAAATCGACCCGACAGGGAGTCGAGCCGTTCAAAGGGTACACATCGATGAGCCCGCCGCGGACTGCGTATTGGCCGGGTGTTTCGCAAACAGCTTCGCAGTCGTAGCCCAATTGTTGGTTGAGTTTATCCGTGAGTTCGCGAAATCCAATACGCATGCCGACCTCAAGGTGGATTTCTTGTGTGCGCAGGCTATCGGGTGGGGGACAGGGCTCGAGCAGCGCTTTGGGAGTGGTGGCGATAATGAGACGTTCAGAGTTTTGAGTATCTTGCTGAGCAATCAGCGCCGTCAAGGCACTGAGCCTGTCACACAGCGATTCAAATGTGCGAGGCGTTGCTTCGTCATCACTGGCGGACTCGGGTAAAATCTTAAAGGTGGCGCGGTGCTGGCGTTGTAGTACATTTTGGAAGAACTCCATATCGTCCGACCAGGACTCTAACCCTTTTAAATTGCGATCCAGTAGTATCGCAACACGCATTTTTTGCAGCTGATTGAAGAGATTTTCGCAAACGGGAGCGACCGCTTGTTCAATGACTCCTGTGAACAGTTGCGTTTGTTTTCCGGCAGGTAATTCTATGCTCTTCATTGTTATAATGAAGCTGGCGTGAAGGAAATTTCAGAATTTAGGTGGTGAATGCGTTTTAGCCAGCATTCCTTTACTATAGATATGTAGAAGAAAAAGCAAATTGCGAAGCCATTTAGCCTGCACTGGATTTTACAGCAGCTTGTCGAGATTCAGACAAAAACCAAAAGCCTGAAAATAACATTTTTAGTTAATATAATTTAATGATATTAAATATTACTTTTAGTTTGTTGGGTTTTTTTAACGAACCACCTGTGTTGCATTGCAGATTTAAAAAGATTTTTATAAAAGTTTTTAGTAGTTTATGCTGTAAAATGATAAATTAATTTGGAATTAATGTCTGCTTGGATTATGCGTCGTCTTTGGCATGGATGGCACCAGTTTAACGACACATGCCCTTGGCCCAGTGCTATTCGGGCTGGGCGAATGGGGTATCAGGAGGGTCAACTGAATATAGACGAATACACCACTGCCCATGCCCCCCACTAATCGCAACGATCATTTTCGCATTTTTCTATAGCAGAGCACGCGGAGATTCTGTTTGGACAGAATCTACGCTGGAGCTTATAGCGCCAACCGTAGGCGATAGCACGACCAAGCAGTTCGTGCTGCCAGCGCCTTCAGTTCCCTGTTTTTCTAAGTGGATTGCTATCTCGAAAAACATTAAGCTTCTTCTTCAGCGACTTCGACAATCCGGCAAATTCCGATCAATTTGTCACCCTCTGCCAAATGGATCAAACGCACACCTTGGGTTGAGCGGCCAATAACCCGAATGTCCTTGACCGGTGAACGCACCGCTTGCCCGTTTTCGGTGAGCATCATGATTTCGTCCTCTTCTTTGACACTCAGGGCTCCGCAGATATTGGAGGTTGTTTTCATCGCAATGATTCCCGATCCACCACGGCTTTGCAGTCGATATTCGTCAAACTCGGTGCGTTTGCCTTGGCCATTTTCTCCAGCAATAAGCAGGGTAGCACCAGTTTCTACTACCTCGATGGCTTCCACAAAGTCATCGGTTTTTTTCAAGGTGACCCCCTTGACACCGCGGGTAGCCCGCCCCTGGTCGCGTAGATCGCTTTCTGCAAATCGAATGGACATACCCGCGTGCGTGACGAGGAGCACCTCATCATGACCATGGGTAAGTTTGACACCGATCAGTTCATCGCCTTCGTCAATTTTGATGCCGATCAGGCCTCCTCTGCGATAGTTTTCATACGCTTTCAAATTGGTTTTTTTAACAATGCCTTTTTTCGTGCACATCACCAAGTGGTTTTGGTCGTTACCAATTTCTTTCACACAGATCATCGATGCCAGTTTTTCGTCTTTTTGCATTTCTAAGACGTTGGCGATGGACCGGCCTTTCGCCGTGCGCGAACCTTCGGGGATTTCATACACTTTATGCACGTAGACGCGCCCATTATTCATAAAGAACATGATGTAGTCGTGCGTACTGGCAGTGAACAAGTGTTCGATAAAGTCTTCGTCGTGTTGGCCACTGCCAATCACGCCTTTGCCGCCGCGTTTTTGTGAGCGGTATTCGTTTACACTGGTGCGTTTGATGAAGCCATTGTGCGTAACGGTGATGATACAGCCTTCATTTGCGATGATGTCTTCCATGCGGAATTCGCCTTCAGCCGGCACAATTTGGGTTTTGCGCTCATCGCCATAGAGGTCTTTCATCTCTTCGAGTTCTTCTTTTATCACTCCCAAAAGAAGGTGTTCATTAGCTAGAATGGAACGATACTCTTCGATAATCTTCATCAGCTCCAAATACTCGTCTTCGATTTTGTCGCGCTCCAGTCCGGTCAATTGATACAGGCGCAGGTCGAGGATAGCATTTGCCTGGCGCTCGCTGATGGGATATTTGTCCATCAAGCGGGTGCGCGCATCATCGCGATTCTGTGACGCGCGAATGATTTTTACAAAGTCATCGAGGTTATTGAGGGCGATTTTATAACCTTCCAATAAGTGTGCGCGGTCTTCAGCCTTTTTGAGTAAAAACTGCGTCCTGCGGTAGACCACTTCGCGCCGGTGCTCGATGTAGCACTCGATCATTTCTTTGATGTTCATTTGCTTGGGACGACGTTTGTCCAAAGCAAGCAGGATGACACCAAACGAACTTTCGAAGGCAGTGTGTTTGGCGAGTTTGTTCATCACTACGCGTGAGGGCTCACCGCGTTTGAGTTCGATCACTATCCGGGTTCGTTCATCCGATTCATCCCGCAGGTCAGCTACTTCGCTGAGGATTTTTTCGTGCACGAGTTCGGCTATCTTGGTGACAAAACTGGCGCGATTGGTGTTATACGGAATTTCTGTGACAATAATTTGTTCTTTGCCGCTGGGCAATTCTTCGGTGACGGCAGTGCCGCGGGTGCGAACGATACCGCGTCCGGTTGTCATGTATTTTTCAATACCGGACGTTCCTGAAATAAATCCGCCTGTAGGAAAATCTGGACCGGGCAGGATTTCCATGATTTCCGGGATTGTGATATTCGGGTTATCAATGATCGCACAGGTTGCATTGATGAGTTCGGTTAAATTGTGGGGCGGAATGTTCGTGGTCATCCCCACGGCAATGCCAGTGGAACCATTCATCAATAAGTTGGGGACGCCAGCTGGAAGCACGGACGGTTCGGTCGTGCTCTCTTTGTAATTGGGTTGAAAATCAACGGTGTCCTGGTCAATCGTTTTGAGCAGTTCCTCGGCGATGGCCGTCAATTTACACTCGGTATAACGATAGGCTGCCGGGGGATCGCCATCGACCGAACCAAAGTTGCCCTGTGGTGTGATGAGTGGGTAACGCATGACCCAGTGTTGTGCCATCCGCACAAGTGTGTCGTAGACCGAGGCATCACCGTGGGGGTGATAATTTTTAAGCACCTCACCGACAACCCCTGCACACTTGTCGAATGAGCGATTGGACAGCAGGCCCTCGCGGAGCATGGCGTACAGAATACGTCGCTGCACGGGTTTGAGGCCATCACGTGCATCTGGGAGCGCTCTTGAAATGATGACGGACATCGAATAGTCGATGTAAGCCGTCTCCATAATTTCAGTGATTGAAGTGGGTTTTAATCTTTCCAGGTCGGACATGAGTTATATTTAAATTCAATTTTTTTATGACGTATGAGAAGGCATGCGGAACCTGCCAGCAGGCAATCGGCCGGACGGTTGATCGCATATCAAACATCCAGATAAGATGTGTTCAACGCATTGTCTTCAATGAAAGCACGCCGCGAGGGGACATCTTCACCCATCAGCATACTAAAGGTAGCATCGGCTTTGGCGGCGTCGGCTATATCAATCTTTAACAGACGCCGTGTATTCGCATCCATCGTCGTAGTATAGAGTTGTTTGGGATTCATTTCTCCCAGTCCTTTGTAGCGCTGAATGGTTAACCCCTTGCGACCGAACGTGCGGATATTATTGACGATTTCCAGGATGGAAAAGAGTTCGACGACATTTTCATTTTTTTGCCCCTTGTTCTCGGTGAGGGTATAGCGTGGTGCTTCGGTGGCGCTGAAGGTTTGCACATCCATGCCAATGTCGGCGATTTCCCGGAGAATTTGCGACATTTTGGTGGCTTCAAAAATTTCGTGGACGGAGATCCGTTGTTGCACCAGGTGGCCATCGACCTCCGTTTCGCGCACGGTTTGACCTGCCGAAATGTCTTCGGTGATGTCCATGTTGACGTAGAATTCCGAGCGCTCTTCGTCGTCCAGCAAGTAATGAAATTCCTCTTTGTTACCCGTGCGTATCCGGGCGACAAACTTGGGCAATTTATAGTCACTGCCCTTGTGTTGATCGAGGTAACTGGACAAGTCACAGCCGTAGCGCAGTACGCCACCACTGAGGCTCTCGAGCCGTGCCAGCGCTTCCACGATGCGGTCGACATTTTCTGGAGAGATCGCTTTATTGTCGCGCAGGCGGGTGAGGATGACATCTTCGGAACCGAGTTCGAGTAAGATGCGGTTGAGATCGGCATCGTTGTCGACGTACTGCTCACGTTTTTTGCGTTTGATTTTGTACAAGGGGGGTTGCGCAAGGTAGACGTAACCGTGTTCGATCAAGCCGCGCATTTGCCGGAAAATAAAAGTGAGGAGTAGGGTGCTGATGTGGGCACCATCGACATCCGCGTCACACATGATGATGATTTTGTGGTAGCGCGCTTTGGTCACGTCAAAGGCGCCGTCGCCTTCGTGGTCACCGATACCCGTACCAATGGCCGTGATCATGGTCCGGATTTCAGCGTTGTTGAGGATTTTGTCCAGGCGTGCTTTTTCCACATTGAGCAATTTTCCGCGCAAGGGGAGAATCGCCTGTGTGCGGCGATCGCGCCCTTGTTTGGCCGAGCCGCCAGCGGAATTACCCTCGACGATGAAGAGTTCAGACTCCTTGGGGTCGCGGGAACTGCAGTCTGCCAATTTACCCGGGAGCCCCCCAGCGCCCATGGCGGATTTGCGCACTGTTTCGCGGGCTTTGCGGGCTGCCTCTCGGGCGCGTGCAGCGTTCAAGCATTTATCGATGATTTTTTTGGCCAATCCGGGTTCGGTTTCGAAACGATATTTCAAATTTTCTCCGGTAATTTTTTGCACGATACCGTCGACTTCGCCATTGGACAGTTTGGTCTTGGTTTGACCTTCAAATCTAGGTTCGGGAACTTTGACCGAAACCACTGCTGTCAAACCTTCGCGGATGTCTTCTCCGCTGATGCTCGGGTCCTTGTCTTTGACCAGGTTGTTGGCCTTCGCATAGGTGTTGACGGCTCGGGTCAGCGCGGTGCGAAAACCTGACAGGTGCGTGCCGCCCTCAATATTGAAAATTGAATTCGCATAAGCGTATATCTGGTCGTTGTAGGTGTCGTTATACTGCATGGATATATCGACTTTGACCATGGTGTCAGCATCTTCAGAGGGGGGGGCCTCACCACTGAAAGTGATGGGAGTGGTGTGCAACACAACTTTGTTATTGTTAAGAAATTCGACATACTCCTCAATGCCGTTTTCGAACAGAAACGTTTCCCGTTTTTCGATGCGTTCATCGCTCAAGTTGATTTCGACACCTGGATTGAGGAAAGCGAGCTCGCGCAACCGTTTTGCCAGGATATCCCACTTGAACTCGCGCGTGGTCATGAAAATTTCGGGGTCGGGCAGAAAAGTGATTTTGGTACCCGTTCGTTTGGTGTCGCCAATGATTTTCATCTTATGCGTGGTCTTGCCACGTGAAAACTGCATATGATGAATTTTTCCATTACGGCGAACTTCTGCTTCGAAGTGCTCAGAAACTGCGTTCACACATTTTGCGCCGACGCCGTGTAGTCCGCCGGATACCTGATAGGCACCCTTGCCGAACTTGCCGCCAGCGTGGAGGTTGGTCAATACCAGCTCTAAGGCAGGAATCTGATACTTTTGATGAATATCAACCGGAATGCCGCGACCATCGTCTTCAATTGAACAGGAGCCATCCCGATGGATGGCCACGCTGAGCCCCTTGCAGTAACCGGCCAGTGCCTCGTCGATCGAATTGTCAACAATTTCAAAAACGCAGTGGTGAAGGCCGCGTTCATTGGTATCACCGATATACATATCGGGACGTTTGCGCACGCCTTCAAGCCCTTCCAGCTTTTGGATTTTTGAGGCGTCGTAGTTCTCTTCGGCGTTGGCGTTTGATGGGATTTCGTTAGCAGATGAATCTTCAGACATAAGAGAGCTAAGAAAGTAAATAGCGGCAGCAGCGAATGCGACTAAAAATTAGGTATATGGAGGTGTTTTTTTTACTACAAACCGGAGTTGCATTCGAGGGTTGTTTACTACATGAATCTTGGCGTGAAGTTATCGCTAAAAGTGGAGTATGCGTGCCGAGTGTTGGCGCAGTTAGGGCGTTTTTATGGTCAGGAACAGTGGGTGCACATCGACGAGTTAGCACGGGCGGAATCCATTCCAGCTAATTACCTGGTGCAAATCCTCAACGAACTCCGCAATGGCGGCCTGATCCAGAGTAGGCGGGGGAAACAGGGGGGGTATGCGCTGGCTAAGACTCCCAAAAACGTTACTTTAGACGATATTGTGCGGGTTATGGATGTTGAAATGTTGGCGAAAACCTTGGGCCAGGATGGACAGTCCGGCCCGGAAGTAGCCCGTGTATGGGGCAATATCGCCAAAGTTTTGCAGGCTGAAATGCAGCAGTACACGTTGGAGGACTTGATGTCGTCCGCCGGGAGTGAGATGTATTATATTTGAGTAGTCAGTATTGGGTAGCGAGGTGTGCGTAGGTTTCAAGCTGAAGGGATTGAATCTGTCGGCCCAGACTGCCGGCACAGCATGGCCTGGGTATCACTTATCATCTTGTCCTATTATTAACTGATCACCGCTCTTCAGTAAACGTCTCGTTGATAGCGTCGCTCTTTTTTCAATTGTTCGACATAGGCGATGGCATCTTCGCGGTTGCGGCCTTGCTGGCTGTGTACAATTTCAATCAAGGCTTCATGAACATCGCCTGCCATGCGAGTCGCGTCGCCACATACGTATACATACCCACCTTCTTCTAGCCAGGCGTAGATGTCCTTGCTCTGCTTGAGCATCGCATGTTGAACATAATATTTTTGCCGTGTATCGCGGGAGAATGCGACATCCAGACGGTTCAGGGAACCGGCCTTGAGGTGGTCCTGCCATTCAGTTTGATAGAGGAAATCATAGGTGTAATGCTGATCGCCAAAAAATAGCCATGTTTGACCGCTGGCACCGGTTGCAGCGCGTTCTTCAACAAATGCCCGAAACGGAGCGATACCAGTGCCCGGGCCGACCATAATCATCGGTTTGGAGTCGTCTTCAGGCAGCTTGAAGTTTTTATTCTTATGAATGTAGACGGGGGCCGTTGCTTCTGGTTGGATGCGGTCGGATAGAAATGTTGATGCCACGCCTTTGCGATCGCGTCCATGGCTTTGATAGCGGACGACTGCCACAGTCAGATGTACTTCGTCTGGATGCGCTTTGAGGCTGGAGGCGATCGAGTAGAGTTTGGGCGGAATGGGCCGCAGGATTTCGGTGAAACTCGCGAATTTCAGCCCTTGGACAGGAAAATCTGTTAACACGTCAATGATTTCGCGCCCGTGGATATACTCCTGCAGTTGCGGTTTGTTTTCCGGCAGGAGGAGCCGATTGATGGCTGCAGATTGAGCAAACTGATTATACTTCTGTAAGATCGACGCATTGAGCCCAGTGATATCATACTTGTACAGGAGCGCATCGCGCACATGCTCATCGGTTGTGGAAAACTTGCCTGCCTGTAAAATACTGTCGACTACCTCAGAACAGTTGCTTGGGATCAACGCCAGAGCATCGCCCGGTTGATATGTCATGCCCGACTCAGCCAAAGAAAACTCTAAGTGCAGCGTTTCTTTGTTGGAACCACGACCATTCAGCAGGATGCGTTTTTTCAACGGTGCGGGGAATGGGTTTTTTTTGGAGTAATCACTGGCGGCTGCAGGTGCTTTGGCAGTTGCGGCAATACCCATTGCAGGCACTGCACTGCCTTGCAGTCGCTGTAATGTATCGAGTGCTCCTTGAATCCATTGTTGTGCGGGTGTTTCAAAATCGACGTCGCAATCGACGCGATCGTAAAAACGTTTGGCGCCGAGGGACTCCAAGCGGCTGTCGAAATCTTTGCCTATTTTACAAAAATGCTCATAGCTGGTGTCGCCGAGCGCCAGAACGGCAAATCGCGTTTGCTCCAACCGTGGGGCCGAGTCGCTCATGAATGTGGTGTAAAAAGATGTTGCCCGATCGGGAGGGTCGCCTTCGCCCCAGGTAGACACCACCACGATTAAATTAGCGGCTTTTTTGAGCACTGCAGGTTCGATATCGCCCATGTCGTGCACCGTCGGCACTAAACCGCGTTGGGTCGATTCTTTTTTGAGAAGGTCGGCCACCGACTCCGCGTTGCCAGATTCACTGCCGTAGACAATGGTCAGAGGGATTCTATTGGCGACGGGCGCGGCGGTGGCGGATGGGTCCACATTGCCCGCCAAAAATCCGCTTAACCATGCCGTTTGTTGGGGCGATAAGGATTGCAGGGTCGCTGCAATGCTCTCTCGCTGCTTTGCGTCGAATGGAGCGTGGTCCGGTAAATACATGATTTCGTCTGGCTTAGCTATCTTTGGGTCAGGAACCCGAGGTTCAAAAATGTCGGATGGGGTTTAAATAATTTGTGGGCATGGAAGCAATCTAAATTCTCCAACTAATAAAATGCTGCCTTTTATGGAGTGGTGGTGATCCGAATCAAACGCGAGCGGATGTTGTTTTCGATTGCAACATCGCTTTGGCGATCGTGCTGAACCACAGCTTGCACCTCGGTTCCAGGGCCATCGACGACTTTTGCCGGATCGAGCAAAACAGTGTGATGCGTTATCTGGTTTTCATTGAGATTGTGCAAGTAGGCGGTCTGTTCAATGCCGTCGATGGTATAGTCAAGTCTTATCCCACTGATATACTCAGTGCCGCGATTCTGGACGGAAATCGCCATCTTAATAGCACTCGCGTCCGACTTGCTCAGATCAACATAGTAGTCGGCAATGGCAATGTCATACCCTGGATTCGACTTGCGGAAGCGTTCAACATTCAGGATCCCGGCACCGTATCTTGGATCGTGGCCGGGTGCGCCGGCATCATTGGTGTTGGCCAGCACATGGGACACGGCATTGGTTGGCGCAAAGTGTGGCTGCTCAGCCAGGGTGATGGCGATTGCACCAGCGACCAACGGTGTCGAGGCAGAGGTACCGTTGAAGCCGACAATTTTGCCGTCTTTCCCCGCAGAGTAAACGTGGATACCGGGAGCCGCAATGTCGACGCCATCGCCGTAATTGGAGAAATAAGCTGGCCGGGAATCGGCATCGATGGCGGCAACGCCGACGACACCGGGATATTGCGCAGGGTAGGTCAGGCGGCCAGCGCCGTCGTTGCCGGCTGCCGCAACGATGGCTATTTGGCGATTGCGTGCATAATTCACGGCATTTTCGAGCAGGGCACTGTTGCCGTAAGAACCGAGGCTCAGGCTGATCACGTCGGCACCGGCGTCCACTGCTTGAACAATGCCTTGGGCAATCGTGAAGGCATCGCTTACGCCATTGGCATTCATCACTTGAAAGCTGAGCAGTTCTGCTGCAGGGGCGATCCCCGGAGCCGAATCGCCGGAGCCGACAATCAGAGACGCCACCGCTGTGCCGTGGCCAAATAGATCACCGGTATTGGGATTGTCGACCAGGGAAAAGCTCTGGATTCGAGCGTTTTGAAACGCTGGATGGCTCCTGTCTACTCCTGTGTCCAGTATGGCAATGGTGGTCCCTTTACCGAAATTTTCATGATTTTTGGGGACTCCAAGAAAGTCTAAGGTCGCCGCTCCAAACCCGGTGTTACCTGTAGGCGATGCGTCGTCGACTGCTGGAGGGGGCGCGGGCAGGCGCACGAAATAATTGGCACCCAGCTCTTCGGCATTGGCACTGATTTGGCCGAGAGCATCCAACTGCGCGGGGTTGGTTGTGCGTAGACGCAGGGCCTTGAGGGCATCGATGCGGCCCCTTATTTGGATCCCAGCAGCCTCGGCAAGGCGCATAGCTTCCTCCATTTCGGCTCTCGAACCAAATTGCAGCAGCCATTCGTCAGGGATCACGTCCTCTTCTGGATTTTCTTCAGCCCATTCAGTTGCAGCCGTGTCAGCCAGATTTGGTTGAATTGCCACATTAGCCGGGTCAGTGGATACGACCGCTTGTTTCGGGGCTGGCTGGGTGGGGGCCTGTTTAGAATACGTGTGTGCAGCCACTTCTTCAGGTTGAGGTTCGGCCTTGTTTGCATAAATGCGCCAAACAATCAGGGCAAGTGTACATGTGAGAGCGGCTGCGGGTATCAATAAACGTTTCACAAAGACTGTGTATAAGCGGAAACTGTAAAGTTCCAAGCTTGTTGATTAGATGAATGAATGAAGGGGATACACAACTCGGGTTTAAACGTGCAGAGTAAACGATTGAATGTTGCATATGTGTATACGACTTACAACTCAGTTGCCGAATTATTTATCGAATAAAATTTAGGAGAATAGAAAAAGATCCGATAAAATAAAAATGCTGCTGGATGAAATTTTGGATGATGTTGGAAGTGTTGGCGAGGCGGGTAGTCTCTGTGCAGGATATCAGTGCCATTGCCGCCACTCGACCTGCGCATGCGGAAGCATTGCAAATTCTCAAAGGCAGTTTTATACGCTTGTTTGTTAAGAATACTCCATCTTGTGCGTTACCTGTTACCACGATGATCGTTCCAACAACAAATAGCCCCTCATTTGTTATCCAGTGAGGGGCTATTTTTTATTAAAGTATTCGCATGGAGTGCGAAATCAGTTTTTGACCGTACTCTCAATCAAACCGTGCTGAATGGCATAGCGTGTGAGGCTGGCCACATCGTGCAGGTCGAGCTTTTTCATTAAATTAGTGCGGTGGTTTTCAGCGGTTTTCACGCTGATACTCAGTTTTTGCGCAACCTCCTTGGTGCTGTAGCTTTCAGCGATCAACTGCAGGATCTCTCGTTCCCGGGCAGTGAGGATTTCAACACCCTGCTTTTGTGAGGCATTCGGATTCAATACGGCCTCGCGCAGCATTTGCGCTACCTCAGGTCCGAAATAACTGCCGCCGTTAGCCACGATCTCAATGCCCTTCTTCAACTCTGACAGGGGGGCAGATTTTTCCACAAAACCGTGGGCACCGGCTTGCAACAGCTCTCGCACCAAAGACGGGTTTTGATACCCGGAAAAAACCAAAACCCGCGTACTTTTTAGATGTTTGGAAAAACGCCTCAAGACCTCAGCACCATTCAACCCAGGTAGCATGATGTCGAGAATGACGAAATCGGGTTTGATTTCGAGCGAGAGATTGTAGGCTGATTGCCCATCTCCCGTCTCGGCTACAACCTCAAACGACGGATCAGAGCGAACGATTTGCGCAATCATTTCGCGCACCGCGGTTTGGTCTTCGATTATGACGACTTTTTTCATTGAATTTCTGAACAGCCTTTCGCCGCAAGATAAACGCCCAAAGAGCACCTTACCGCAAAGTCTGAACTAATATAATTTTTAGGATTTATAATTAAACTACATCGATGAATGCCATAGGGAGAAATGGCACCTAGAAATGAATAAAACACTAGGAAAACTACATGAAGTTTTGGATTTGGGCAAAGCATTTCTATAACTTTATTTATTTTTATGGGGCTTATAGACTATTTAATGTTTATAAAGAGCTCTTTTGGGTCAAAAATATTTTTTTATTTTTTGATGATGAGTGACTTATGTGAAAATAGCAGCTCCAGGGGTGATGGTTACTTGCTACGCAAAAATACTGAGTTTTCTTTATTTTAAGGCAAAGAAATCGACTACGCACACCGAGTTACGCTCACTAGAAGCATTGGATGGCGTGTTTTATTGCAAATTTCGCTGGTCCGCAAGGCGCGTATACCTGATATTTCAGGAGTGAACTCAATTTCAGATACGGATGGAGTTAATAGATGATATCATCTCGAAGGATATTGCCTTGAGGCTTTTTGATTTGTTTGCGATAAATCCTATAAGCCATATTGATCTTGGCACACAAGCCCCGTATATTTCACGTTGCCCCAGTTGATACATGTGCTTGAAATTGAACATAGGCTTTGTCAAAGACTGCTATTTCCCCGGCCTCAAGGCAGCCGCATAGCTCCACTGCACGTGTGTCATCATGATGGGAAGCTTCCTGAATAACGACGTAGCCAGGTAGAAACGTTTGCAGGTTCAATCGGCATATGCAATTTTGCAGCTGCTTTGCGCCGGCGGTGCTTCACCCAGTCCATGCATTTGGCGATCAAACTGATAGTTGAAGAATCGATTGCATGAATCGCCGTTTTGAAACGACGAGGATATTGACTGTATTTGCCTGAAGAGCCGAAATAAGGATTCAAGCCTTGCAGGTGTTTAACCTAAAAAACTGAGTTGAGCATTGATAAAATCGATGCGTTTGCCCCGAATGGTTTTAAAGATGAGGGGATGAAAAAGAAAAAGCCAAACGCATCTGTTCATCCACCAGTATGGTGAATGTGAATTAATGGTCAACGATAAGAGCACCTTCTCTTCAAGATCAGATAACTACGTCACAACAGCGCTGGGTCGAGTGCATTTGAAAGGGGATGATCGCATTAGCGTAAGTCGGATGGGACAGTTCAGTTACTTTTCGGAGTATGTTGTTTGTCGGGGATTATTCGAGAGTTGTCCTTTGCGCTATGAAAGCAGCAACGCACCCGATAAAGTGAGGGTGTTGGGCACGCTGCTTAAGTGGGCATACGCGTTATACTCACATAACGTCGATTCGAGGCGAAAGCGCTAACTCAAGTTCTGACGAACTTGCTATGGTTGCGTCATGTAGGTTGGCGTTAGTGGCAATGACTATCTTTTGTAATGACTGGGGCACCTTTGGTAAGAAGCCCTCCGGTTGCTGTTTGTTGTGTGTGTGTTACAACCCGAGTGTCATTTGTTTATTGGATGGAGTGAATGTTTACCTCACTCGGAACAATCCTCAGCCGTACACTGAAAAATGCTTGTATCTATTTTTTTCAGTATCTGTTCGACTGCTTGTGTTGGCAGCAATTTTCCGCTTTCAATACGGTGTGTAACTGTTTGCATGGACGTTTGAATTGCAGGCATATTGAGAAACTTTTCACGCAAAGCATCGTTGAGAAGGTCTTGAAACCAGGTATTGTTTTGTGTTTTGCGCCGCTGTTGAAAAGTGCCGTTTTCCCGGGTGTGGGATTGGAAACGTTGCAGTGTGTCCCACACCGTATCTAAACCTGTTTTTTCCATTGCTGAACACAAGAGGACCGATGTGTGCCAATCGGTTGTGGCTGGCTGTAAAAACTGCAAAACTTTTTCGTACTCGTTGGCGGCCAATTTTGCTTGGGGCAGATTATTCCCATCCGCTTTATTGACAACAATCATGTCCGCTAATTCCATGATTCCTTTCTTAATGCCCTGCAAATCATCTCCAGCGCCCGGCAGCGCTAACAGTAGAAAGCAATCGACCATCGAGCGCACGGTTACTTCGCTTTGCCCCACACCCACAGTTTCAACCAAGACAATATCGTAGCCTGCCGCCTCGCATATGTAAATGGTTTCGCGTGTTTTGCGCGCAACTCCCCCCAATGTGCAACTGCTAGGGGAGGGGCGGATAAATGCATGGGGATGCGCACTGAGTTCCTGCATGCGGGTTTTATCGCCCAGGATCGAGCCACCGTTGAGCGTGCTGGTGGGATCCACTGCGAGTACAGCGACGCGATGGCCAGCTTTGCACAACAGCAGGCCCAGCGTTTCAATAAACGTGCTTTTGCCGACACCGGGAATGCCAGTGATACCGATTCGCAACGATTGACCACTGTGTGGCAATATCGCATCCAGTAATGGCTGCGCTTGTTGCCTATGCTTGAGCGCACTGCTTTCGATCAGGGTAATCGCCTGGCCGATTACAGGGCGCTGCCCAGCCAATATCCCCGCAACCAGTGCCTCGGTTGTGGCCGGTTTACGCTTGCGGCGAACGGGTGTGTGCGGTGAGTCTTCAGCCATCACAGTGTGCTAACGCCCATTACCCTCAGCTCGATTCATCGAGCAGCAGGTCGAGGAGTTTTTTCGCTGAACTTGGAATCTGCGTGCCCGGCCCAAAGATAGCGGCCGCGCCGTTGGCATACAGGTAATCGTAGTCCTGGGCTGGGATCACTCCCCCGCAAACCACGATGATATCTTCTCTGCCGTAGTCCTTGAGCGCTTTGACGAGGGCTGGCAAAAGCGTCTTATGACCCGCGGCCAGCGAACTCATTGCGACGATGTGAACATCATTTTCCACTGCTTGTTTAGCTGTTTCTTCTGGTGTTTGAAACAGCGGGCCAATGTCGACATCGAAGCCCATGTCCGCGTAGGCAGTGGAGACGACCTTAGCTCCACGGTCGTGACCATCCTGTCCCATTTTGGCCACCAGTATACGGGGCCGTCGCCCTTCCTGTTGCTCGAATTGTGCAATCCGTTGCTTAATTTCGTTCATGGTATCATCCTGTTTGTAGGCACGACCGTAGACGCCTGAAATTGAGCGAATGGGGGCTTGATAGCGGCCAAAGGTTTTTTCCATACTATCGGAAATTTCACCGAGCGTAGCACGCGCTTGTGCTGCGGTTATCGCCAGTTCCAATAAATTGCCCTTGCCACTGGCAGCCGCTTGCTCAATGGCCTCAAGTGCCTGTTGGCATTTGGCTGTGTCGCGCTCAGCTTTCAAGTTTTGCAAACGGGCAACCTGTGACTTACGCACGGCCGTATTGTCAATGTTGAGGATTTCAAGTGGGTCTTCCTTGTCGAGGACATGAGCGTTGAGGCCGACAATGGTCTCCTCACCTGAATCGATTTTCGCTTGCTGGCGAGCAGCAGCTTCTTCGATACGCAGCTTCGGCAAGCCTTCTTCAATTGCCTTGGTCATGCCACCGAGCGATTCCACTTCTTCGATATGTTGCCAAGCCCGATGCATGAGCTGGTCGGTCAACGATTCCACGTAGTAAGACCCGCCCCACGGATCGACGGATTGGCAAATGCCTGTTTCGTGTTGTAAATACAATTGGGTATTGCGCGCAATACGTGCCGAGAAATCGGTGGGCAAGGCAATTGCTTCGTCGAGCGCATTGGTGTGCAGCGATTGCGTATGGCCGCTGGCGGCGGCAAGTGCTTCAATGCACGTGCGCAACACATTGTTGTACGGATCCTGTTCGGTCAGACTCCAGCCACTGGTCTGACTGTGGGTGCGCAGCGCCATAGACTTGGGATTTTGCGGGTTAAATTGTTGAACAATCTTCGCCCACAACATGCGCGCCGCCCGCATCTTGGCAATTTCCATAAAAAAGTTTTTACCAATTGCCCAGAAGAACGACAGCCGGGGCGCAAAGGCATCGACGTCAAGACCTGCCTGGATGCCGGTGCGCAAATATTCGAGACCATCTGCCAGGGTATAAGCCATCTCGAGGTCAGCAGTTGCACCGGCCTCTTGCATATGATAACCGGAAATACTGATGCTGTTGAACCTGGGCATGTGCTTGGCCGTGTAAGCAAAGATGTCGCCGATGATTTTCATCGATGGCTCAGGCGGATAAATGTAGGTGTTGCGCACCATGAACTCTTTGAGAATATCGTTTTGAATGGTTCCCGACAGTTGCTCCAGTGAGGCCCCCTGTTCAAGGGCTGCAGCAATGTAAAAAGCCATAATCGGAATCACCGCGCCATTCATGGTCATCGATACCGAGACTTTACTCAAGTCGATACCGTCAAACAGGGTTTGCATGTCGAGGATGGAATCAATCGCTACACCTGCTTTACCGACATCGCCAACAACCCGCGGATGGTCGGAGTCGTAACCGCGGTGCGTTGCCAGATCGAAGGCTACGGACAAGCCTTTCTGCCCGGCTGCAAGGTTGCGTTTGTAAAATGCATTGCTGGCTTCAGCAGTTGAAAACCCTGCATACTGGCGAATGGTCCACGGGCGCGTAACGTACATGGTGGCATAAGGACCGCGTAGGTACGGTGCCTGACCGGCGGTGAAGCCCAGGTGTTCCACGCCCTCCAGGTCTTCCGCAGTGTAGAGCGGTTTAATCTTAATGTGCTCCATGCTTTCTTTGGCCAATTCATCGGGCGTTTGCTCGGTTGCGGACACGAATGCATCCTGCCAGCTGCGCTTATCCGCACTGGCTGTAGCCGTTGGATAGTCCATGTCGGCGAAATTGGGCAATGTCTGTGGCGATTGCTTTGAATTCATGACCCTACTCCTAACTGTGTTAAATATTTTTCTAAAAATTGATAGTTGTTGGTGCGCATCGAAATGTAGTCATGGAGACCCGCTTTTGCGTATTGTTCAGCGTTATCTCCCGGGTCACCCGCCAAGATAAATATCATTTCGTTGGCGTCGGTTTTCGCTTGTTCGATGAAGGGGGCCACGCAGTCCGGGTAGGTTTCATCCGTCGAGCAGATCACCGCCATGCTGGCACCGCTTGCGTGTGCGGCCCGAGCCGCCTCTTCGGGGCTGGTGAAGCCGTTGGGGTAAATCACGTCGAATCCTCCGGACTGGAAAAACTGTTGGGAAAAATCGGCACGTGCTTTGTGCTGCCGCACCGGGCCCATCGTGGCCAAAAAGACTTTCGGGTAATGGCCGTTGAGTTCTTTGTACTGCGCAGAGGCCTGGTGTAATTTTTCGTAATTCTGCGCCAGGCGCTGCGCTTGAATAGGTCCTACCTCAACCGGCGTTTGTGTGTCGCTGTGCAGTTGGTGGGTGAGTTGCCCGAGGGTGGCCCCAGCGTCGGCCAATGCGACCAGTGTGTTCAGGTCCGTTTTTCCGCCTGCTGCCTGCCGCGCTTTGGCCACTGCCTGCTCGTGTTGCTGGCGGTGTGCGGCGATAGCGGCGACTCGTTCGTTGGCAATGGCAAACAGGTCCATATCCGTATCCGGCAACGGCTTGGGGGGAGCCGCGTATTGATTCACGCCTACAAGCACATCACGCCGCTGATTCAAGCGATCCCGTGTTGCTGCTGCCTGTTCGCTAACGGCTGTCTGAATATGGCCATTTTGCAAGGCGGCTAACATGCCACCTGCGCGTTCGATTGCCTGGAATTCGGCCCACGCTGCGCGGGCAAGGTCATCTGTCAAAGTTTCCAGATAATAAGACCCGCCTCCCGGGTCGATCACATCACCGAGCCCAAACTCTTCTTTTAAAATGATTTGTGCATTGCGAGCGATGCGTCTGGAGAAGGCATCGGGGTTTTTGAAGGTTTCGTCAAAGGTGCCGGTGTGGATGCTTTGACAGCCGCCTAAAATGCCTGCAAAGGTCTCGCAACTGAGCCGGAGCATGTTGTTATACGCATCACTCGAGGTTTTATTCCACAGAGAGGTGCGACCATGCAGGGTCATCGCTTGAGCGTCCTCTACGCCGCCGAGTTGTTGGACGATGTGCGACCACAGGTGTCTGGCAGCACGCAGCTTTGCCATTTCGGGAAACACATGACTGCTCAAAGAAAAGTGAAAACGCATCCTGGTTGCGACCGTATCCACGTCCAGGCCCTGGCCGAGTAAATGGCGCATATACTCCACTCCGGTCGCCAGTGCACAGGCAATTTCCTGTGCTCGATGGGCACCGTTTTGGCTGTAGGGAAGGGTGGATACACCGATTGTCTGCACGTTTGGAATGGCCGTTGCAGCGTGGCGGGTCCAGGCTGCCATCGCCTCCATACAGGTTGCAAAACGGTAGGGGAGTCTACCTGCCTGCGCAAGGATGGCCATAGGATCACTTTCCAAACTGCCGCTGAGGTGATCGAGTTGCAGGTTGCAACGTTGCGCCCAGGCAATCAGTAAGGCGGCTAACGGCAGGGCATGCGCACCCGCATGGACGTAGATGGGCACCGCTTCGACGCTCACGTCCTGCAACAACTGGGCAAAATCAGCAACCGTAGCGATGGAGACGCCACAACAGCCGACGTCCTTCGGCTCTGCTGTATCCGGATCCCGCCCCTCCAACGTCGCAATATCGAGCAAAATGTTCACCGCATTTTGGCCGCGTGCAAGGTCGGATAACAACGCTTCATTAAAGCGTTGGGGCGTTGGATAGGGCAAACCTTGAGCAATGTGCCAGGGTTCTTTGCAGTAACCGGCTGCGCTACTGCCGCGTAAATGCGAACCCTTACCGGGAAAATCTTCACCTGCAACACGCGTACTGTCGGTTTCAGAATAGATGGGCTGGATGGCTATCCCTTCCGCTGTGCGCGTGACGAGCTTTTTCTCAAAAGGAGCTCCTCCTAACTGCTCTTCGGCTAGAGCTTTCCAAAGTCCGGCAGCTGGTTTTGCAAAGCTGTCGAGCAAAGATTCATGATTGCTAGTTTCAACATCCATAATTAACGTAATAATTTATTTTATACAGTGGTAAGTCAAACTATAATGATTAAAAAGTCTAATCGAAAAAAATTGTTGAAATCAGAAAAACTAATCGATAAGTTGTCATAACAATTCAATTTAGAAGAAAAATGATACAGAAAATAGACCATTTAGGTATTGCAGTTAAATCGCTTGAGGACGCTATTCCGTTTTACGAAAAAACCCTGGGATTAAAGTGTGAAGCTATCGAGGAAGTGGAATCACAAAAGGTAAAGACAGCCATGTTTGAGGTGGGTGGGGTTCACATCGAGTTGCTGGAACCGACCGGGGTGGAAAGTCCGATTGCAAAATTTATAGAAAAGAACGGTGAAGGCATTCATCATATTGCATATGCGACCGATGATGTGCAAGCTCAACTCGACCAAGCTGCAGCGACTGGTGTGCGTCTGATCAACGAAACGCCGTTTGCCGGGGCGGGTGGCAAACAGGTCGCTTTTCTTCACCCAAAATCTACCCAGGGGGTTTTGACTGAATTTTGTGGCGATCCACAGTGATGGAAGGCGAATCTGCAGGTGCATACAAAGAAGGATGAAAATTCAGTTTAAGCGTATAAAGTGGTGACTTTTCAAGTCGTCCTTCCCATGCTGATGCACACGACAAGCAAACGATATTAAACAAATATTATTATGGCGATTAATCCACGACTTTTGGAAGAACTGCAATCCAGGCGCGAACAGGCGCTGTTAGGAGGCGGACAGGACAAGATTGACAAGCGGCATGCGAAGGGGGTTATGACGGCCCGCGAACGGATTGAAGCCCTTTTCGAGCCGGGCACCTTTCAGGAATTTGGTCTGCATGCTCAGCACACCTGTCATCGATTTGGCATGGAAAACAAGAATCTGCCGGGCGATGGCGTCATCACCGGCGTCGGCTACATCGATGGTCAGCCGGTCGCTGTGTTCAGTCAGGATTTTACCGTGGCTGGCGGGGCACTGGGGCGCATTCATGCGGATAAAATCTGTAGTCTCATGGATTATGCGACGGAAGTCGGGATCCCATTGATCGGGATCAATGATTCCGGCGGCGCACGGATACAGGAGGGCGTCGACTCCCTTTCGGGCTATGGTAAGGTATTTTATAAAAACGTATTGTTGTCCGGCGTGGTGCCGCAAATTTCGATCATTGCCGGACCCTGTGCAGGTGGCGCGGCGTATTCACCTGCTTTGACGGATTTTGTGATCATGACGCAGGAGACGGCCAGCATGTTTATCTGTGGACCGCAGGTGATACAGGCCGCGACCGGACAGAGTGCCACGCTCGACCAATTTGCCACAGCGTCTGCGCATGCCTCTGTCAGCGGCAATATTCACTTGATCGCCAATGACGACAAGCATGCGCTGGCATTGGCGTCGCGCTTGTTAAGCTACATGCCGGCAAATAATTTGACCGACCCACCGCATAATTTGGATGAAAAATTGACGATTAATCGTGACCAGTCGATGAATGCGCTGGTACCCGAAGACGCAAAAATGCCCCTCGATGTGTTTGAGGTGATTGAGCGTCTCGTTGATAGCCACAGCTTCTTCGAGATTCAGGGCGACTGGGCAAAAAATATGGTCACCGGGTTTGCGCGGATTGGCGGGGTCGTCGTGGGGCTGGTTGCGAATCAGCCAAAAGTAAAAGCGGGCACCATCGACATAGATGCGTCGGACAAGGCATCGCGTTTCGTGCGTACCTGTAATGTATACAATATTCCTATCGTAACCCTCGTCGACGTTCCTGGATTTTTGCCCGGTCTGGCGCAAGAGCGCGGTGGGATCATCCGTCACGGTGCTAAAATGTTGTTTGCCTACGCGGCTGCCACGGTGCCCAAGATAACGTTGATTATGCGGAAGGCCTACGGTGGGGCCTACTTGGCCATGTGCAGCTCAGATATGGGTGCGGATTTAGTATTTGCCTGGCCGACGGCTGAAATTGCAGTGATGGGAGCTGAAGGTGCGACGAAGATTATTTATAAACGCGAAATCGATGCGGCAGACGATCCAAAGGCAAAGGAAGCAGCGCTGCGCGAAGAATACCGCAAAGAATTTGCATCCCCGTACCAGGCGGCAGCGAACAACATGATCACCGACGTGATTGAGCCCTCTCAATCCAGATCGGTTATCGCCATGGCTTTGCGCAATACACTGTCCAAGCGCGGTACACGCTTACCGAAAAAACACGGAAACATACCACTGTAGAGGATTTCCTAATTAAATGGAGTCGACTTAAAAAGGAGCTAATATGTATTTTAATTACGTAGGTATGAGTGCAATTGAGCCAGGTGGAATCATGATCATCGTGATTGGATTTTTGACGGTAATTTTTGCACTGGCTGGTCTTGCGGGCATAACTTCGGTTATTGGGTTCGTGGTTCGAAAATTCGAAGGCGTGGAAACATACACGAAAATGCCCAAGGTGCTGGCACCCGAAACGGGCATTGACGGCGAAGACATGGCCACTTCTGACAAAGATCTGTCTTTACACGAACAAGTAGTGTCTGACCGTGAAATCGCTGTCATTGCAGCTGCAATTTACGCGGCTATCAAGGAACCGCATCGGATTCTCAATATTCGCCCGGTCTCAACCAACTGGTCGAGGGAAGGGCGTCGCTCGCACTTTGGTTCACATCGGCTCAGATGAAGTTTAAAATCACGAGCGAAATTTAAATTATAATATATTAAAATCTGATATTTTGCAAGTTACGTTATTAATAGAGTGAAAGCTATAAGAGAAATCCCAACACTCACAGCGGAGGAAGCTGCGAGTCTCATTCAAAATGGTCAATCGATTGGATTCAGCGGCTTTACGCCAGCAGGTTCTGCCAAGGTGGTTCCCGAAGCGATTGCCCGCAAAGCAAAGAGTGAACACGAGGCTGGACGTCCGTTTAAAATCGGGGTGTTGACGGGAGCGTCGACGGGAGATTCTTTAGATGGCGCATTAGCAGAGGCAGATGCGATATCTTTCCGAACCCCGTATCAATCGAACAAGATTCTGCGCAATAAAATCAATACAGGATCTGTGCAATTTTTTGACATTCACCTATCTGACGTTGCACCCAAGGTGCGCAATGGTGTCCTGGGCAAAATCGATTGGGCTGTGATAGAAGCGTGTGATGTCACACCCAGAGGTGAAATCCTGTTAACCACCTCGGTGGGCGCATCACCGACCTATCTGGAATGTGCGGACAAGATCATTATTGAACTCAATCAATTTCATCCCACCGAACTTCGCGGGTTTCACGATATTTACGAACCCGCTGATCCGCCATTTCGTCGGGAGATTCCGGTGTATTCAGCTGCTGACCGCATCGGGACGGAGGTCGTTAAGGTAAATCCTGAAAAAATTGTCGGCATTGTAACCAACTACCAAAAGGATGAATTCGGTGGTTTTGCGCCGACCGATGCGATTACGCAGCAGATTGGTCAAAACGTGGCTGGATTTATCGCGAGTGAATTGACTGCGGGGCGCATACCCAGTAGTTTCTTACCGGTGCAGTCTGGGGTGGGTAATATTGCCAATGCGGTATTGGGAGCAATGGGGGAGCACCCAGATATCCCAACCTTTGAGTTATATTCGGAAGTGATTCAAGACTCTGTCATCCGTCTTATGGAACAGGGGAAGATATCATTTGCCAGCGGTACATCGCTGACCGTCAGCCCGGAAGTGTTGGCGCATATTTACGCTGATATTGAGACCTTTCGCCCGCGCATGATCTTGCGTCCGCAGGAGATTTCCAACAACCCTGAAGTGATTCGCCGTTTAGGGTTGATTTCAGTGAATACCGCTTTGGAAATAGATTTATTTGGCAATGTTAACAGTACGCATGTGCTGGGAAGTAATATCATGAATGGGATTGGTGGCTCCGGAGATTTTACCCGTAATTCCAGCACCTCTATATTTACGTGTCCGTCACAGGCGAAGGGGGGTAAGATCAGTACGATAGTACCTTTGGTGTCGCACATGGATCACAGCGAACATTCCGTGCAGGTTGTGATCACTGAGCAAGGAGTAGGGGATTTGCGCGGCAAAGCCCCTGATGAGCGCGCACGCATCATTGTCGAGCAGTGTGCACACCCAGATTATCGCGACGAATTGCGTCATTACCTGGACAAAATTACGTCTGGGCATGCTCCGCAAATATTAAAAGAAGCGTTTTCTTTTCATCAACGCTTCCTGGAAACAGGGAGCATGCATGCCGGGTTGGCTTGAGTAAAATACCAGTGATGATGAAAATACTAGGTGTAGTGGGTTTAGGAATGCTCATGGCGGGGGGGAGCGTGTTTGGAGAAGATGAAAACTTTGTAGAGGAAGGGCTAGAGACCGATTTCGCTGTAAACATAGAGGAAATGGGCCTTGAGTTTCCTGCAGAAGGGAGCCAGAGCGAAAGCGATTTGTCGCTGTCCAACGACGAAACGATCTCAGTCGATTTTCCTGGCGAAGAGATTCGAGTGGTCATTTCGAATGTGGCAGATATTTACAATTTAAATGTCGTGATTCCAGAAAGCTTGGAAGGCAAAATTACCATAAAATTGCGCAATGTTACGTGGCGTCAGGTATTTGATGTCGTTTTGTCGCCGCTGGGCTATGGTTATGTTGAAGATTATAACATCATCAAAATCCGCAGCCTAGACGAACTGGAAAATACTGTCGATACGCGGATTTTCAACCCCAATTATGCCGAGGCAGAACGCTTGCGCATGAGCCTGATGCCTTTAGTGGACGGTTCAAATGGGGAGGTCATTCGAGTCGATAAACGCACAAATGCGCTGATCATCACGGCGAGCTCTCTGCACATGAGCTCGATTGCACAGGTCATTGAGCGCCTGGACCGTCCTCCGGCTCAGGTGATGATTGAGGCCAGACTTTTTGAAATAACGGACAGTGAGCGAGCCAACGCAGGGCTTGATTGGCATACCTTGAGTCTGCAATTATTTTCCGCCAACCCGTTGCAACTTTTGCTGCATCGGCTGTTCGGTATTCAGCCGACGAACAGAGTGCTGAATACGGTCGATGGTAAGGCCTCTGAGGTGACAACGACACCTACAGCGGATACAACAGAGCAGGATACAGCTAAGGTATCCGACAGTGCTGAAGAAAAGCCGGTTGTGGATCCCAAATTATTCATCGATAGCATTCTGCATAGCGACCACACCCTTTTCGATCCTGCTGCATTTAACGTAATCTTGAGCACGTTACAGCAACTGCATAACGCCCGGTTGGTTTGGACGTTTAAAGTGGTGGTGTTAGAGGGAGAAGACGCGCAGCTCAAGGTCGGTGAAAGTTTCCCGGTAGCTCGTCGGGTTGACGATCCTGTCTCTGGAATATCTGCAGCCAGTGAGGTCGAATACGAGACGGTTGACGCCCAATTGCAGGTCCGCGCCGAAGTGAATCGGGCTGGATTTATTCGTTTGAACGTTACACCTGAGGTGGACAGTCGTACCGACGCTATTCACGCAACGAGGAAGGCAGGCAGTCACCTGCTTCCCACAATTATTACAAGACGTTTCTCATCGGATGTGATGGTCAGAGATGGTTACACAATCGCATTGGGTCATTTCAACGAGCACCTCGATCGGAGCAGCCGTTTTCCGGCGCTTGCAGAAGACCCTGCTTGGAATCAGTTGTTGAAACACGACGCTACCGCCACCCACAATCGACACTTAATCCTATTTTTGACGGCGAGAGTATTGAACCCCGACGGCACAAGCTATCGAGAAATTATCGACCCGCGTTTGTTGGAAGCACTGGGACTTAGCGATGGCGACATTATGGGTAACGATGCCAGACCCGCTCAATAGTCGGTGGCTAGTCCTCGTTTTCGATTGCTCTGCGGATGATGGCCTGTCCGGCATCGGGAAACCTTAGTTGACTTGCAGCCTGGTGGCCGGCTTCACTCATTTTTTTCCACGATTTTTGCAGAATACCAATCATTTTTGCCTCGTCGTTATTTTTTTGCATGAATGCCTCAAACTGGTGTTCCAAAAAGACGAGGCACAAGGCATCTTCCAAGGTTTGGCATTCGGGATCGTGTTTGATGTTTTGTTTGAGGTTCAGTGCCTGCACGCGTTCAATCAATGGCTGCGCATACCCTGCCTGAGCCAAGATAGCAGCTGCTTGTTGTGCGTGAAATTTTTTTAAGTCCGTGCGCCATTTCAGATACCCGGGGCGATTCATCGGGTATGTGTTGCGGGGGATCTCCCAGCGTTTGAGGTGTTGACAGCGAGCGGCGAGTAACAACGCTTCCGATGCATCGGGAGCCAGTTTTTGCACCCATTGCGTCAGCCAACGCGAATAGATGTATTCGTGGGGATACTCGACGCCTTCGCATGTGACTTTGTTTGGATCGCGTAAATTGGCTTCATCGAATAACCGACAAGCTTTGATGAAGCGGCTTCCTTGATGGTTCGTATCTGACATGGCTTGCGGACATTTTCTCTTGGTTGGCAGCTCTCTTTGCGATGAGACTCTCGTGTATAATTAGAATTTATTTCGCGGCAAGACACTGTAAAGGTTTTAAATAAACAAACTATTTTAGCATTGCAGGACCTTCTTCAGTCTTCAATTAAACAAATATGATTGCAAACATCTCACGGCTGACGCTCGTTTTTATTTGGTTTTACCATGGGTTGGTCCCCAAAATAATTTTTGCTAATGAACAAGAGGTGCTCATGAACGCAACTTTCTTGCCTTTTTTGAGCAAGGAATTTACTTTGTTAACGTCTGGAGTGATAGAACTGGTTTACGCCGTATTGTTACTGGTTTTTTTCAGGTCCAAGGTGCTCCTTTATCCAGCTATTGGTTTTAGCGTTGTGGCAACCTTGGCGATCCTCATAAAAATTCCGGAGTTATTCGAAAATGCGTTCAATCCTTTTTCCACAAATTTATCCGTTTTGTCCTTGAGCTTGATCAATCTTTTGGCCATCCGGGCGAGCGCGGACACCAAAGCGAGTTGAATGACATCTTTTTGGGCACTGACCGCTATCGGCGCAGGATACGTTGTCCACGGCGGAGGGTAGGGCCTGCGAATTGCTGCAAAAAAAGGTGAAATGCTTGTGTTACGTATTATTTTTGCTGGATTGCGCTTGACCCACTGATCCTCACATTTAGGTTGCCACTTGATTGCTGGGTTGGCTTTGGCTGCTAACAGCGTATTTTTAATGCCAAACCGACACTAAACGATTTTTGCAGGTTGTAACTTTGAAGGGATGCATTTGAATTCTCAGTTTTTTAAGAACGATACCATCATGAGTAACCTTGATTTATTGAAAGTAGCGCAAGTCGAAGTGACCGGTGGGCTGTTTGCCTACCTGGACGGCTTGTATGAACGCGCCGATTTAGACGTTCCAGGTCATCCAGACGCCGTGGTGTGGAAGGGCGGTCACCACAGTGATGATGTGGCTCCTGTGGTACATTCTTTCACGGATAAGTTTGCTTTGAACGGTACCATCATGGCGGCTGACGTCCTCGGATTGCCTTTTTTTGGGGTGCCGATGATGGCTCAATATCGGCATGATATGCAGTTGCAACCGTTGTCCTGGTTTGGCGCTATGCCGTATACGTCGATCAAATGGTCGACTGCTGGTGATGCCATGGTGGACGATGGTAAGGGCGGCAAAACAGTCGTTGCAGGAAAATCTGGTAATGCGAAGTTGCGGACCGATGCAGGGGTGTATTGCAATGTGCGTCCTTATGGCACGATAACGACTGTGCGGTCCATGCCCTGCTTACCGTATTCGCAGGACAAAAAAGCGTTCAAGGTGGACCCGGCAACGGGCATCGTCCACTCGGAAATGAACACGCCGGGGATTCAAATGGCGTATGCATGCCGTCATTTCCTCAAAATGGTGCACGAAAGCGGGAACATTGGCCGCGTAGCGTTTAAACCGACACAAGCCATGGAAGATGGTATCAATGCCGGGCTCCTGAGTTGGTTGCTCAAGGGAACGCAGTTCGAAATCAAAAAATCTTATGCCGTTGACGGTTATGTCGAGCACCGCGAGCGCGTCGATGCTATCGTCCATTTACTCCCGGCCGATTTTAAACAGGGCATGGAGAACTGGTCGGGTGAGATTTACATGCATATTGCAGATACGAATTATGGCTTGCTGCTGCACGACATCATCAACAAGGAAAAAGTGGTGGTGTTAGCGACCGATTTGGATGGCGACCGCCTGACCGATCTGATGGCAGACGCTTCTGGTGCCCTGCGGCGCATGGGTAAAGCCGTCTTAGACCACTTGCACATCGACAAGAACATGGATGATGTCTGGAAGGAAATGGACTACGGCATGTCAGATGGCCGTGATATGACCAGTGTGATGCACCGCATGCAGGGTGAACCTGTTTTTGAACAGACATTGGGCTCGGCGGATGCGATGTTGCAACGGTTGTTAGATGGTGACGAAACCGTCAATGGGACCAAGTTTCCCTACAATCCACGCATCCATTTCGTATTGATTCGGGACGCCTACAAGGCGGCCAACCCCGACCACAAAGCATTGCATGCATGGTTGGACGCAGCCATTGAGAAATTTGATGAAATTTATACCTGGCCTCGGCCGTTTTACCTGGATGGTTACGCCCAATTGAAGGATGCCATTGTTCCCTGGAGGGATTGAGCTATAGTGGTTGTGGCCACTGACGAATGATTAAAATAAAACAAATAAAGCGCACACATGGGACAGCATCAGAATATGAAAGGACCTCCGAATTTGGATAATTTTAACGTTACCCCCAAGATGGTGGTTGGTGTAATCTTGCTATTTGCCGCTATTTTTGCGGCATTCAGCACGTTTTACACTGTACAGGCAGAGTCGCAAGGGGTGGTTTTGCGTTTTGGTAAGTATAGTAAAACCGTCGACCCTGGATTGCGCTTTAAGCTGCCGTTTGGAATCGATAAAGTATACGTGGTGCCCGTCAGGCGGCAATTGAAGCAGGAGTTTGGATTTGGTACCAGCGGAGCCTCTAATCGTAGCCAATTTTCGCCTTCGAGTTCTGAGCAGGCGGAAGAGAGAAGTATGGTCACTGGAGACTTGAATGCTGCGTCGGTGGAATGGATCATTCAATACAGGGTGCAAGACCCGCAGTTGTTTTTGTTTAAAGTCAGGCAGCCCGAATTGACCTTGCGCAACATTTCTGAGTCGGTCATGCGGACGGTTGTCGGCGATCGGACTGTGGACGAAGTGATCACGATTGGCCGGGAGGAGATCGAAAGTGATGCCTTGGTGATGATGCAAGAGCTGGTGAATAAATATGAACTTGGGTTGAGTATTGACCAAGTCCAGTTAAAAGATGTCAATCCGCCGCGACCGGTCCGACCTTCATTTAATGAAGTCAACCAGGCCCAGCAAGAACGCGAAAGCATGATCAATGTCGCCAATGGTGAATACAACAAAGTGATTCCACGGGCCAAGGGGGAAGCCGAGCAGAAAATCCAGGCTGCCGATGGGTATGCGTTTAAACGCGTTAATGAGGCCTATGGCGATGTGTCGCGGTTCAATGCGGTATTTGAACAGTACATCAAAGCCCCTGAGGTAACTAAACGCCGTCTGTATTTGGAGACTATGAAAAATGTGATTCCCCAGATGGGAAAAAAAGTGATTTTGGATGAAGAAGCCCAGCAGATCTTACCATTTCTGCAGTTAGAGGCCAAGAAAGGAGGCACACGATGAAACAAATGACTTTGATTGCCCTTGTCATTGGAGCTGTTGTGGCTGTCATCTTGTTGGGGAATACGCTGTATACCGTTCCTGAAACGCAGCAGGTGATCATCACTCAATTCGGTCGCCCGATTGGCGAACCCATTACCAAAGCGGGTTTACATTTTAAAACGCCGTTTATTCAAGAGGTGAATTCTATCGAAAAGCGCATATTAGCCTGGGATGGCCGTCCAAATGAGATGCCGACAAAAGACAAGACCTATATTGTGGTGGATACATTTGCACGGTGGCGCATCAGCGATGCTAATCAATATTTTTTGCGGCTGCGCGACGAACGCAGTGCGCAATCGCGGTTGGACGATATTTTGGGGAGTGAAACGCGCAATGCGATCGCCAAGCACGAATTGATCGAGGTCATCCGCACGACCAAAGATCGTGAGCCGGCGGCAGACAGCACTTTGTCGAATACTCCTGGCAATATTGGCGTATTGTATCCGATTAACAAAGGGCGCGCCAAAATTGAAGAAGAGATCTTCACCCAGGCAGCCGTAAAGTTGCAGGATTTTGGTATAGAGTTGCTGGATGTCCGGTTCAAGCGCATCAATTACAATCAAAGTGTTCGGCAGCGCATTTACGAGCGGATGATCAGCGAACGTCAGCAAATTGCCGAGCGTTTTCGTTCGCAAGGAGCCGGCGAAGCGGCGAAAATTAAGGGGAAAAAGGAGCGCGACCTGCAGGAAATTGAGTCCAAGGCCTATCGAACTGTATTAGAAGTCCGGGGTAAAGCGGATGCAGAAGCCACCGAAATTTATTCTAACGCATTTAATCGCACCCCGGAGACAGTGGAATTTTACGATTTCGTGAAGACACTTGAAACGTATGAGCAATTATTCGATGATGACACCACTATGATCCTTTCAACGGACAGTGACATCTTTCGTTATTTGAAAGCCGTCGAACCGGAGACACCTTGATGCCATTTTTTGGGTGTGTGATGAC
>Ga0209949_1000208_pt1 | contig 33630 bp, 28 predicted proteins | sample SalPonC_black_MG_FD_185711 | JGI IMG/M metagenome (GOLD analysis project Ga0209949, IMG submission 185711) | Salt pond soil microbial communities from South San Francisco under conditions of wetland restoration - Salt Pond MetaG... | ecosystem: Environmental > Aquatic > Marine > Intertidal zone... | reverse complement strand
GGCGCTCGTCACAGCACCTCAACACAGGTTAGAGTATCAGAGTAAGGCAGTTATTCATATGAGCGCAGCCCTGCAGGTTATACGGTCGGAATTCACGGTTTTATGGAGATTTTCCCTCTTCAGCTTCGTGATAGCGGGACTGACGGGATTCATCTATCGGTATGGGTTTATAATGCCGCTTCCCGGATGGCTTCACCTCGACAACATACGCCACGCCCATTCCCACCTGATGCTCTTTAACTGGATTACTCCGCCGATCCTGTTATGGATGGCGGCATCTGTGATTCAGGCGGGCAATAACCGGGCTGCATGGAGATTTAAAATCTGTCTGTACACGATGATGATTACCGGGTTTCTCTCGTGGCCATTCTTTTTACTTTATGGGTATCGTGCGGTGACGATCGGTTCCGCCAGCCTGCCGATTGCGGCCATGCTCTCGGGACTTGTTATGATAACATGGTACTGGTTTGCGATTCTCTACTTCAGGGAGCGGCGAGGTGCTGAAAAATCACTCTCCGTTTTACTGTTTGATGCGGCCTTGATTTCGCTTTTAGTGAGTTCGCTCGGGGCGTGGGGCGTATCGGTTTACCAGTTCAGCTCGCTGGAAAGCCCCCTCATTGCCAAGGCTCTTACCAGCTTCTTTCTGAGCGTGTTTACCGAGGGATGGTTAATGCTGGGATTGCTGGGGATCCTTTGGAGCGGCATGAAAAAATCCCGAATTCCGGCGAATGAGGGCTGGCTCTGGATACCGGTTCTGTTTGGCTCAATGCTAATCTTCCCCTTCAGCCTGGATCAATCAATACTGACGATGCCAATGCTTTTTTCGGCTAAAGTAGGACTCTTGCTTATCACTGTCGGCCTGGCAATCCATCTGTACGGCCTGATGAGATCCCCGTTTGCATCATCTGGGATCGGCCGGGTGATCCTCCTGCTTCTGGGCCTTAAAATTCTTTTCCTGGCGGGGGCGCTGCTTCCAACCGGAATCTGGCCTGCTGAGCACGGACTGAGGATACTCTATCTGCACCTTGTTCTGCTGGGCTTCGGCAGTACCGGTTTGATTGTTGCTTTCTATCCCGATACCAAAAAAGCTGCTAAATGGAGCTATGTTGCCTCCATGACGGCTGTACTCATCACGCTTGGGATGTTCAGCGGCTACTGGCCCCGCACCCTCATCCCGGAGCACCTGGTCTACTGGCTGGCCATTGCAGCACTGCTACCCGTGTTGCCCGTGGCGTGGTTCTTGGCGGATTCCAAGACATGGCATTTTTAGATACCATATCAGAATTCTGAAAATTTCAGACAGATGGATATTGTATCTGATTTAAGTACGCAAACGAAAAGATGCAATGTCTGCCATCTCAGTTTTCTATACTCAGAAACACACCCCAGGTGTAAAAAGCAGTGTACCACTGTTTTTACATCCTTTTCCCTTTTCCAGAGACTGTGAGAAATTGGAGGGGCAATTTCCGATAAACCTAACTTTTATTAGCTCTTGAATTTGTTTCAAAGCGCCCCTCTCTGTCAAGTCCCGCCAAGGTGCGATAGGGAAGGGACGGGGCGAGGGTCAAAAAGACTGGAAGTGCCGCGTAACGCTCTTCCGGTTTTGCAGATTTCGAAAAGATACAGCGATGCCTGGCCGTAGAAAATCACCGCATCACAAAGATTGAAACATTTTTTTACGCACTCGTCGTCAAAAGTGTGTATTTTAAGACAATTGACTCTCAAATTATTTTCCGATTATGCTGCTATCAAAATCTTGTGTATATGGCCTGCGCGCCACGCTTTACCTGGCGATGAAAGACCGTGAAGAGTTTACTCCTATAAAAAAACTGAGTGATAAGCTTGAAATCTCATTTCACTTTTTGACGAAAATTCTTCAGCAGCTGACGGCAGACGGCATGCTGGAATCATTTAAGGGACCTAATGGTGGAGTACGCCTCACTAAGCCGGGCGATAAAATAGCACTTGTGGATGTTGTGTTGGCTATTGACGGACCGAAACTGCTCACAGAATGTGCTCTGGGCCTTCCGGGCTGCGGACTTAAAAACCCCTGTCCGCTGCACGATCAATGGGCCAAGACACGGGATAAGATCAGGGATATGCTGCAAAGAACATCGCTGAAAGATCTTGCAGAAAAAGGCAAGGCTGAAAATCTGAGACTGACGGATGATGGAGACTTTGAATCGTTACTAAAAGATTGATGTCAGGAGGTTTACGATGCTGGCAAATAATGATGAGCTGTTTCAACTGATACAAAAATATAATGTACCGGGCCCTAGATACACGTCTTATCCTACGGCCATTCAGTTTAGTGAAGATTTTGATCCCGGGGATATCGAATTACGATTGATGAAAAGCCGGTCGACCGGCCAGCCGCTTTCGCTATACATTCATATCCCATTTTGCTTTTCACTCTGCTGGTATTGTGGATGTACAAAAATAGTGACCCGTGATCAGAGCCGGGGTGATCTTTATCTAAACTACCTGGATAAGGAATCGGCATTGGTTGTAAAAGATCTAAAGAAGGCACCATCCCTGAAACAGATCCATTTCGGCGGTGGAACACCCACATTTCTCACCCCCGATCAGCTTCGCCGTCTCGGATGGATCATTCAAAAACACTTCGATATTCATCCCGAAGTAGAATTTAGCGTTGAGATAGACCCAAGGAAATGCACTGAAGAACATATCGCTGCCCTCTCAGAGATCGGGGTAAACCGGGCTTCTCTCGGGGTCCAGGATACGAACAGTGAGGTGCAGGAGGCAATCCACCGGATTCAGCCGTTTGAGCAAACAAAACATGTAGCCAGACTTTTGGGGGATTATGGTATTTTTGATATCAATTGTGATCTGATTTACGGGCTGCCGCGCCAAACAACAGACACATTTCGTCAAACGATAGCGGATGTATCATCTCTAAATCCCGATCGGCTGGCAGTTTACAGCTACGCCCATATGCCTGGCATCATGCCGGCGCAAAAACTTCTGAATGAAGCCGAATTTCCATCACCTGAAGAGAAACTGTCTATGCTCACTATGGCAGTAAATCTTTTGCCTGAACACGGGTATCGATACATCGGAATGGATCATTTTGCACGAGAAGATGATGAACTCTGCAAAGCACTCGATGAAGGAACCCTTCACCGGAACTTCCAGGGATATAGTACTAATGCAGAGCTTGACATGGTTGCTTTGGGTATGTCGGGCATCTCAATGGGGGAATCATTGTATGTTCAGAATGCAAAAAATATAGGCAACTACTATGATATTCTGGACAGTGGCCGGCTGCCGGTTCAAAAAGTGCTGGAGCTGAACGATGAAGATAAAGTACGACGTGACATTATTATGCGCATCATGTGCCGCGGAGAAATTGATTACGACGACCTGGCAAAAAAAATGGGTATTGATTTTAGATCTGAATTTAGCCGCGAACTGAATTCGATTGATTCCCTTGAAGCCGATGGTTTATTAATCAAAAGCCAAAAAGGATTTAAGGTTACGAAAATGGGCCGGTTGTTTCTGAGAAACATAGCCATGGTTTTTGATGCATACCAGACGAATAAAACAGGCCGGCAAGTGTACTCAAAGACGGTCTAGAACGTTATAAATATCTTGATGTAACTGAAGAATTTGTCTCAATTTCTATAAATGCATTACTCAAAATAATAGCCGCTATGAGAATTAAACTTTACTTCTATGTGCTGCTGGCGTTTCTTGCTTTAGGTCATTCGGCAACTGTATTCTCCCAGACTTCAGGCTCACCAGATTCTGAAATAAGCAAACAGCTGGAAAGTGCGGACGACCTTCATATGTCTGGTGAAGAGCAAGAAAGCCTGAAAACATATGAAGAGGTATTAGCAAAGGATCCTGACAATATCACAGCCCTTTGGAATTCATCGGTTCTGCATGCGAAAATAGGCTATCGAAAAGAGAGTGAAGAAGAGATGAGGCCTCACTTTAAAACTGCTGTTGACCTTGCTGAAAAGGCCGTAAACAGTCATCCCGATAACGGTTATGCTTATTACGCGATGGCGGTTGCCATGGGAAGAATGACGGAGGTTATGGGGCCGGGCGATAAGATAAATGCGTCGCGTAAAGTGAAACAGAACGTTGATAAAGCGACGGACCTTATTCCAGATTTTGCGCCTGTCTGGCATCTCTACGGTGTTTGGCATTCAGATGTGGCAAATATGAGTGGAGCGTTGAAAGCTGCTGCCGGTCTTTTTTCAAGTGGAATTCCAGATGCAAGTAATGAAAAAGCTGAAGAGTATCTAAAGAAGGCTATCTCTATGGATAAAGATAATATTCTGTTCCATCTCGATTTAGCAAAACACTATCTGAAAGTTGATCAGCCTGAGAAAGCCAAACCTTTACTGGAAGAGATCATAACTATCGAACCACAGATGAAAGATGATCCTAAATACATTAATGAAGCAAAAGAGCTTCTGGAAAATGTAGATGGGTAAACAGGCAGATCCTGAGAACTGGATTTCATTTCAAATGGTAGCTCTGCTCAATGATTTGATGCTAATAAATTTTTAAGTTTAAAGAAGCCAGATGAATAGAAAAACGTGATTGAAAATGGAGAAGAATCATTTTTCAGTGTCAGCGCCTCTCTATTCTTAATTATTAATTATTAAACCTGCATTAAAATGAAAAAGAACATGGGCACAGCAGATCGTACAATCAGAACACTTCTTGCGGTTGTTTTCGCGGTTTTATACGCTACTAACGTCATAACAGGAACATTGGGCATTGTTCTTCTGGTACTGTCCGTCGTATTCCTACTTACCAGCTTTATCAGCTTTTGTCCACTGTATGCTCCATTCGGTCTTAGAACCTGTTCAGCGGAAAAAGAGTAAAAGCGGTACAATAATTATTTCAAAAAAGGAGCTATACCTTGATATCATGGATATTCTGTGGGCAGCATCCGGTTAAAAAACACCTCTGCAATTCTCTTTCAGTGAAACGGTGATTCGGTCTACTTCGGTGGCACCGTCAGGAATTTCGTCGATATTTAGACCGGGATACGAGAGAGCATCTTTCCACTCTTGTATAGTTTCTGAAAAATACTGTGAAGCAGTGGAATCTGTTTCAAAAGCAATGATGTCATAATTCTCACCCTTATCACCGCCAAACCGGGTAATGACCTGCCACTCACCATTTCGTTTATACGATGTGTTGGTGTGATCTGATTGTGGATAGAAAAACTGATCGCTGGGCTTCAGCAATACCCAGATATCTTTCTCATGCGATTCAGGGTAAACGCCCTTTGTTAAAATCCGGCACTCAACCGAGTCACCTTCAACGGGAGAGATAATCTGAACGTTTTCTACCGGATACTGAACTTCCTTCATATTGCCGGTTTCAATCTTTTCCATCTGTCCCCTGTAATTAAACGTTCCAAACGCATAGCCTCCGTAAATCACCAGGGTGACGCCAATTAATCCAACGATAACTTTCATTTTTGAGCTAAGGAGTCCGGATGATGTCTTGTCCGAAGCAATATTGCCGATTACAGCAATGAGGATGAGTAAAAAACCAACGATGGTAAGTATTACTTCAATTGACATATGCGTAAGGTATTAGGTTCTTGATAAAGGCGCGCTTTAAATCCTGACGCTCCTGTTTACCTGCGGTCTTGATTATATCATATACTGAAATTAACAGAATTATCAGCTAAGCTGAAAGAGAAATTATTTGAAAGAAACAGGATTAGATTAAAGCTCATCTGAAATAAAGGCTGGATATTGTAAAAATCTGAGAAGGGCAGAAAGCTATCAGCCACTGATGGCCGGTATTTTTATAAATCCAGGCAGTTTTAAAATGGCAACAGACTTTTTTTCAGCCAAGTCTCATTCAAAAAAGAACAGGCCGTGACGCATGTCTTTGGACAGGACTATACCATAAAACGAGTCTTGAACTCATCTTTATATGCTTTCCCAATTGGAATATTATGACCTTTGATATGAATCATGTTTCCCTCCACATAGTCAATTTGCTGCATCGAGACGAGGTAAGATCTGTGCACCCGCAGGAAATTGGATGCTGAAAGTTGCTCTGCGAATGAGATAAGCGTCTGGTTGAACGTGTAGCGCTCGCGAGTGGTGTGCAGCGTAACATAATCACCCTGGCTTTCGGCAAAAATAATGTCTTTTTCGTTAATACGATACGTTTTACCATCAGCTTTGATGACAACGTGTGGGGTATCATGATCAGATTGAGCAGGCAGTTTATTAACGGCTTTTAAAAATCGTTCAAATGAAAATGGCTTCAATAGATAGTCCACCACATCCAGCTCATATCCCTCAAGCGCATATTCAGAATAAGCCGTTGTAAGGATAACTTTTGGCGGGGCAGAGAGGCTTTTCAAAAAGCTGATTCCTGACAGCTTGGGCATATTGATATCCAGAAAGATCAGGTCAACATTTTGTTCCTTCAGGAATGAGAGTGCTTCCATTGCACTTTCACATTCGCCTGCGAGGGTGAACTTTGGGGTATCACTGATGTAGGTACGCAAAATATCACGGGCAATGGGCTCGTCATCTATTATCAGGCAGGTCATCATTTAAAGCTCCAGTATAAGTGCAAGATGAAATTCGTTACCTTTGCTGTCGTAGTCAAGGGAATGTGCATTGGGCAAGCTGAGATCTAACCGGCGCCTTGCATTTTCAAGGCCAAGGGAAGATTTCTGATCCGGCGTGAATGCCTTTTCATTGATGGTATTCTTTGTTTGTAATGTTAGCTTTTTCCCTTCTGTTCTGATGTAAATATGAATAAAATCATTCTCTTCCGAAACAGAGCCGTGTTTGAAACAATTTTCGATAAATGTGATGAGCAATAGCGGAGGCAGCATCAGATTCTCATCATCAGTTTCAATGACCAATTGTATTCTGTCCGGATGATTCGTACGCTCTTTTTGCAGATGGACAAATTTTTGAATGTACTCCAATTCACGCTTAAGTGGAACCGTGGATTCATCTGAATGATCAACTACATATCGCAGCAGATCCGACAGCTCAAGGATAAGTTTTGGAGCCTTGTCAGATTTTTTAAGCGTTTCGCCATAGATAGTATTCAAACTATTGAACAGAAAGTGGGGGTTGATCCGCGCGCGGAGAGCCTGAAGTTCAGACACTGTTTTCTCTTCTTTCAGTTGCGCCAATTGTGCAATTGACTCCTGTTGCTTGAACCATCCTTTCGCCAGGTACAGCAGCAGACTCATACTGACGTAAATCAGCCCAATGCCTCCAATCTCATACCACTCGTATACGGTAATAAAATAGTAGTCAGGAAACAATATAGGGGCAAGCAGATCAAACGTGAGCGGGTAGATCTGAACGATAAAAATAACAGCCATTAAAAATGCTAAGAAATATGCAGCTTTTTTCCCTTTTTCCAGAAAATGACGGAGTGCAATCTGGTTCCAGATCACGCCCGCCAAGAGCGGTACATGAAACAATGCTGTATAAATAATATCAATGGTCCGGATCTCTTCGGTCCGGGTAAACAGCCGAAGCAGGACAACAAATGAAACCACCCAGAACAGGCCATTCTGGGTGATACTCAAGAGTGTGCTTTTTTTAAATTTCATCTCTAACTTTTGTTAGCTCAATTGCATCTTCAAAGGCGTTTTCATCAGATTTATACTTCATCACAAACTGTTGGAGTTCAGGGGTTCCAGCCGTGATAAGAATACTGATGTCATCATCTATCGGGCCTCCCTTGACCTGTTCATGCTTAATACGAACACGGTTATCCATAATCTGCTCCTTGATCCAGGTATCCCTGAAAAACTCTATTGCGAGTTCATTATTGTTAATAGATACTCTTGAGAAGGAGTGTACCGGAAAAAGGTGTACTGATCTGAATGATTCCGTATCAGCACCCGCGTCAAGCAGCGATAGATCAAGAAAGTAATCGCCTTCAAAATCCCCGACGTATCCTATGAGGAGCGTGGTATCGGCAGGCATAGCCTCGAGGTTTTCAACAATAACGAGGTAAACCTTTTTATCAGAAAAGATGGTTCCTCCGCCCGACTCAAGGCTAAATGTGCCTGTAAAGCTTGATCCGCGGACCGCAATTTCAGGCAGCGATACAGGATCGTTAATAAACGTCCAGCGCTGATCGTCAGACTGCCAGGTGTTGTCCAGGTCGTCAAGAGTGATGGCGCTTTCTGATGTAACCAATGGGTTTACTGACTTTAGAAAACAGCCTGTGAGGGAAAGGAGCAGAAGTGAAAAAATGATGAGTCGTTTCATAATTGCGTGGTTGGTTTTGAGTTCGCCTCTAAGAAACGCAGAACCAGCAGTGTAAGAAAAAATATTCGATGAATGGGGTGATTTTCTCGGTGAACAGGTATGATTGTTCCAATATCAGCTCATACTGACCTGGAATAAGCCTCCTTAATCCAGCTCTTTAGTTCCGCGTTTATATCACTAATATTGGTCACCCGTACGCGATGAGTGCACATGGTTCCAAAAGGCCCGGAGTCTTTAAGTCGATCTGTTGTAGGTTTATCTTTGAGTTTGAATCCAAGATCAATTCTTGTTTTTGTAGCTGGTTTGATCAAAATGAGCTGATGTTTCCTGATGACGCTCACACTGGTTTTCTTGGGGGTAATGGTGATGTCATCGCCAAGAGATTTTATATACCTAATAAGTTCATCATAAATCGGCTTCAGTGACTCTTTGCCCTTGTACATGCCAGCTAAAAGCTCTTTATCCGTTAAATCTTCTTTTTTCGAGAGTGCGACAATGGTGTTTGCAAAACCATGCGTTACATCATGCTCTGTTTTCAAATATTTGACAGCCTCAGAATGCTTTTTGAAAGTTTTTGATTTGAGGATCTTTATCCATTCATTAAGAGATTTGCCTGTTTTCTCAGGCATGTTGTCGATCATTGTTTGAAGAGCTTTGTCCATTTTTTCAGGCTGTTTGTCCGAATTGATAAAAGGCTGATGAGATTAAAATTCAACACCGTAATAGTGTGCGACATAACTTCTGTAGTTTGGCTTATTAAAGACACATACAATCACGGGATGAGAGTGCCTTGACAACAATTAGAAAAAAAATGATCCGAATCAACTACACTACAAATATTGCTTCTTATCTCAACTTGTGAAAAAGTCGAGAACATTTCCGGAAGTTGAGGCTCCCTTTTTATAGAATTCAGTATAGCCACACGTATCACAGGATATTGACACGAATTTTTTATTCTGGACATCAAATATTCTTGACCAAAAACCGCCGGATACCCTCATCTCACCTTCATCGAATGACTTGTTGCCACATTTTGAACAATCCCAAGCTCTGTGCTCCATTTTCTAAGTCTTTATGTGAATTTTTGATATCAATGTCTGTTATCGGCTGAAAATGGTAGAAGATTTTCGCCATCTACCATCTACCATCTACTGTTTTTTTATCCCCGAATAATCTTCTCAATATCCTTTATCTCTTTGGGTACGTCGGTCATGTTTTCGTAGCCATCCTCAGTGACGATAATATTGTCTTCAATGCGGACGCCGCCAAATTCAAAGAAGGCTTCCAGCTTGTCTGCATTCAGGAATTTGGATTTCTCTTCATCCTCAAAGGCTTTTTTCAGCAGTGCTGGAATAAAATACAGGCCGGGTTCAATGGTTATCACCATCCCCGCCTGAAGTTCGCGCCTGGCTCTCAGAAACCTAATGCCAGGGCGGTCAATTCTTTCTACCCCTTTTGGATAACCACCCACGTCATGTGTATCAAGCCCAAGAAAGTGGCCAAGACCATGAGGGAAGAAAAGTGCAAAGATGTCGTTCTCCATAAGTTCTGTCTTTGTGCCTTTTACAAGTCCCATCCGCTTTAGCCCTTCAAGAATAATTTCTGCTGCAGCCAAGTGCAGATCTTCCATTTTTATACCGGGTTCTACCATTTCAATCGTACGATTCAACGCATTCAGAACCGTCTGGTAGACGGCCGCCTGCTCGTCAGTGTAACGTCCATTGGCCGGGTATGTTCGGGTTACATCAGATGCATACCCTTCATATTCAAAACCCGCATCAATGAGATAGAGATCTCCATTATTCAGGCGACTTCCACATTCCGTATAGTGCAATATGGCGCTGTTGACACCGGCGGCGTGAATACCGCTGTAGGCTGGAAACAATAAACCGCGTTTCTCTTGATGGTAATCAAAAAGTGCTTTCAGCTCGTACTCATACATTCCTGGCTTTACCGCTTCTATAACTTTTCGATGCGCAATATTATTTATCCGTGCGGATTCACGCATGAGGTTCAGCTCGTCTTCAGTTTTAATCGTCCGGCAAAAAGTAATGGCATCGTTCAGGGATTCAGAGTCGACATTAAAACTTCGATCGAGATCCTCAAGGTACTCCGCCTGCTCTTCATTGAGGCAGTAAATTTTATTTGGGTTCAGATTCTTAATAACCGTTAATAGCTCGTTATCATAATGAAGTTCATCCGGTTCATAAAGCGTCTGGATATCTTCTTTCGACTTGATGCGTCCGTGCCAAACACCATAGTGCTCGTCACGCTTAGGAGCAAAAAGATGATATGTCTCAGTTTTTAGATCCAAAATGAGATGATAATCTGCTTCATCCACACCCGTCAGGTACCAAAAATTACTCTCCTGACGAAACGGGAATTCGAAATCGGTCTGGTAGCGATACATCATCTCACTTCCCTTCATGTATATGATGTTTTCTTGTTCGTCGTCGAAGAGTGAGAGTAGTTTTTTTCGCTGTAGTTCTGCAGGCATAAGGTTGTATGTCGTTTTTGAGTTTGAATGAATTTAGCGGATGGAGTGATCAATCAAAAAGGTTAATCAGTTGTTTTGCTAATTTTTTCAGATGTGTCTCTGATGGCGCTCTGAATAGTTCTCTGATTTCTGGTGGAAACTCAATGTCCGATTCACCTTCTGGCTTGAGTCGATGCAGTGTCGAATTATCGTTTTCAATAATGTCTTCAAGCGGTATCCAGATCACGCCCTGGTTCTGCCCATCGCGATTTAACATAGCCGCAAACAAAGTCTGACCCGGAGCGGCTACTAGAGAAAAAGCAATTTGATTTTTTTCAACCTGCTCAATACGGTAAAAATGGTTAATTGAGATGGGAGTAATATCTGAGGGTAGATTGAGATATGTAACGGTCACATCATCATGACCGCCAAATACAGCATCAAGAAACCCGGAAGAGACTTCTTTGACGTTGCTGGATAAAGAATCATCGATGAACCCACGATCTTTCCAATATACTGATGATCGTGGAGGGGCAGTATTATGATCAAAAGGGTGGGAATTAATGGACGCCACCGACTGCCCGTGACGTTTGTACCAGAAATCCTGCAATCCATTGGTAATCATCAGGTAATCGGCCTGAAGCGTCAGGTTATACCGGGCAGCTTGCTCGGCTGTCTTTCCGTCTAGTTTGATACGGCCCGATTTACATTCAATCAAGGCCATGGGTGAGATCTTTTCATCAAAAATAACAAGATCGGCCCTTAATGAATTATCTCTCGAGTAAGCTTTTACCAGTGCCTCAAAACCTATGCGATTTTTTGTAATGGCAGTTTCTCTGAGCAAATACTCAACGTATTGCAGGCGAACGCGCTCCTCAGGCCTGTTGGCAAACCTCTTCTTCAGAATAGGATTGAATAGCCATTTTTGTCCATCTGAAAATCGAATGAGAGGGTAGTGTCCGGAGGTTTTTGATTTCATAAGTCAAATAAAAAAGGGGATTCAACTGATTGAACCCCCTTTCGTTTAAAATGAATTAGACTCAGCCATCAAGCCGGCAGATTATTTTTTACCTTTCTTGCCCTTGCGGCCTTTTCCTTTGCTGTTGGTAGCAACTTCAGGTGATTCTGTCTGCTTCTTAATAAGCACTTGTTGTGCAGCTGAAAGCACATTGTATACTAAGTAATAAAGACTCAATCCGGCTGCAAAATTATTGAAAACAAAGAGCAAAATAAATGGCAGTACATACGTAAAAGCCTTCATGTTGGGACCGCCACTTGGTGACGAGCCGCCACCCATTCCGCCAACGCTTCCCGTCAGTTTTGTTTGAACGAACATCGCAGCAGTCATTAATAGAACAAAGCCACCTATCTGATCACCCAGGAAAGGAATGCTGAACGGCAGATTAAATATGTAATCCGGTGCCGAAAGATCACTTGCCCACAAAAATGGTTCCTGTCGGATGATCATCGAGTTCTGGAAAAAGAAGAACAGCGTAATCAAAATCGGGAACTGCAATAACATAGGCAGGCAGCCACCCAGAGGGTTAACGCCCGCTTTCTTGTAGAGAGCTAATGTCTCCTTCTGCTGCTTCTGTGGATCATCTTCATACTTCTCCTTAAGTTCCTGCATCTGAGGCTGTAACTCCTTCATCGCAGCCATGCTCTTGAAGCTTTTCTGGGTCAGAGGATAAAGAACAAGCTTGATGATCACCCCAAACAAGATGATCAGAATTCCATAGTTGGGAATCATTGAGCTGCCGATCTGGAAAAAAGGTATAATCAGATAGCGAACGAGCGGATCGGCAAACCAGCGAATGAGGGCATACCCGATTTCAACGACATCATAAGCATGTTCATCGAATGATTTGGTGTACTGATACCGGAGCGGGCCTACATAAAATTCGTATTCAAGTATATTGTCTGCTACAATATTTGAGGTAACAAAAGACTGATAGTGGTGTATTGCGTCCGATTCTCCTACAGTACCTGTAATTTCACCCCGGAGAACGCCGGCATTTGAATTCGTTAACGGTTTAATAAACTGGGCAAAAAACCGTGATTTGGTTGAGACCCAGTCAATAGTTCCGCTGTAGACCTGTTCGCTGGTTCCGGCCTCAGTAAGCTGAAGCTTTTCAAGTTCTCCCCCGGTATAAACATGAGCGGCAGAGTTAAGCTGATCTTGTGCCGTATCTCGTTCAGAAACATTAAGAGCAGGTACCCAGCCAAAATCTACATTGCTATCGCTGATGTAGTCGAGCATATTCCGAAATTCGATATCAAGCTCGTACTCATAGTTGTTACCATTAAACGTATAGGTATAAATGATTTGTGAATCATCGTCCAGACGTAATCTATAGCTTAGCTGCCCGCTTTCGTTCTCAGAAATATTCAGCTGATCGGTCGATGACAATGGCTCGAACAATATTGTATTCGACTCAATGTTGTAGTTCTCGCTGGACAAAAATCCAAGCGAGTATGCAGACCGTGATGTATCACGAATCATCTGCAAAGGTTCCCCATCCCAGCTGTTGTAATCCATCATTGTAAATTTTGCCGGGCCTGCACCAAGATTTGTAAATACAGCCTCGTACTGTGGCGTGCTTACAACGGTAAGAACTGTGTCTTGATAGTTGGCATTTTGAAATGCTCCGAGTGTAATGTCTTCACTTTCCTGAACAATGGTTCGGTCCGGCCGATTGACTCTTGAAGTCTCAGGGTCAGCAGGATCTTCAATGCCGCGTTCTCTTGCCTGGGCTGCTGCAATACTATCTTGTATAGCCTGTTGCTGTTGCTGCTGCTGAAGCTCTTCTTCACTTGGCATCGAGTAGAATGCCCAGACTATTGTAATAGCAAAAATCAGTAATAGTCCGGTTATGGTGTTTCTATCCAAAATCTAGTCTGTGTCTTTCTTTGTTTTTGTTGATGAGTCTCCGAAATCAGCCGTCAATCTGTCAGCGTTGGCAAGTAATTGCAGCAGGGAGATCATTTGTGATTCTATTTCTGTGTAGGAAAGATTTTTTGATGTCGCAATAAAGACTGCATGAAAGCCAATGCTATTTTCCTTTACGGGCACTGGCAGCAGGTGCTGATTAAGACGAAACGCTTCACGTAGCCATCGTTTGACACGATTACGATCCACTGCCCGGCGGAATAACTTTTTGGGAGCAATAAACCCGAATAAGCAGCTCTCCTGCGGGTCTTCGTATACGCGGAACCGACAAATCAGGAGGGGCTTTTTAAGGACGGTCGAGCGCTGAAATAAACGCTGAAAGTTACGCTGTCCCCGCAGTATTTTTGCGCGGGGCAACGATTGATCGGGGTTAGATCCGATCACGGATCTATTTTGCTCCTTTGTGAGAGTCACTCACTGTTAACTTATGGCGGCCTTTGGCACGTCGTCGCTTCAGCACATTACGTCCGTTTTTGGATTTCATGCGTTTGCGGAATCCGTGCTTGTTAGATCTCTTTCGTTTACTTGGCTGGTATGTACGTTTCATAACCTGTACTAATAATTATTCAAAAATCTGATTTTTTGATAGACTTGAAAAATACGAAGAATTCAGTAAAAGTCTAATCGAGATTTAAACTGATTTTTTTGGGCGGCAACTCAATCTCACAGTCTTTCTGTCGTTAAACCTTCACATTAATGAATATCGGTATAATTGTTGCAGTAAAAGATTTTCTCAAACTGTTGAACAGGCAGTACTGAAGCCTTACATTTATAGAATTAATATTAATCGCAGTAGCCCCTTCATGTTAGACCAAATATCAAACTTTCTTACATCTATCTTTGGAACCAAGAGTGAACGTGATCTGAAGAAGATCTGGCCGATTGTAGATGAAATCAAGAGCTTCGAAGACGACATAAAAGCCCTCAGCGATGATGAGCTGAAGCAAAAGACAGAATCATTTAAACAGATGATCGCTGATGAAACAGCAGAAGTGGATCAAAGAATTGCCGAGGTAAAAGAGAAAATGGATTCGAATGATGAATCCATCACCCTGGAAGAGCGCCGGGAGCTATCAGATATTTTAGAGGAACTTGAAGAAGAGTGGCTTGAGATACTCGAAGATCTTTTTGACAGAATTATGCCGGAAGCTTTTGCTGTATTAAAAGATACTTGCCGTCGCTTTGTAGGAAAATCATGGAAAGTTGCCGGTACAGAGACGGAATGGAATATGGTGCCGTATGATGTTCAGCTTGTTGGTGCTATTTCAATGCATCAGGGTGCTATTGCCGAAATGAAAACCGGTGAAGGTAAAACGCTGGCCGCTATTTTTCCTGCCTATCTCAATGCACTTGCCGGACGGGGTGTTCATATCGTAACGGTGAACACATACCTTGCCCGCCGTGATGCGGAATGGAATGAGCCAATTTTTAATTTTCACGGGCTTACTGTGGACTGTGTAGATCACTATCAGCCAAATTCAGAGCCACGCCGTAAAGCATATCGTGCTGATATTACATACGGAACAAATAATGAATTTGGATTTGATTACCTGCGCGACAATATGGTTGCTGAAGAGGAGCAGCTCGTGCAGCGTGGATACCATTACGCAATTATTGATGAGGTCGACTCTATTCTGATTGATGAAGCCCGAACGCCGCTGATTATCTCCGGCCCGGTTCCACAGGGGAATGACTCACAGAAATATGAAGAGATGAAGCCACGGGTGGAAGCTCTGGTAAATGCCCAGAAGGCATTAGTTGCGCAGCTCGTTAGTGAGGCAGAAAAACATCTCTCGGAAGATAATACTGAAGATGCAGGTCTTGCCCTGTTCCGGGCCTACCGCGGTTTTCCCAAGAACTCCAGGTTTAAGAAAATGATGCAGGAGCCGGCGCATCAAAAGCTACTGCAAAGAACGGAGAATCTCTATCTGGCTGACAATGCCAAGAATATGCCGTTTGTGGACGAATATCTTTTCTATGCGGTAGACATGAAGATGAAAAACATTGAAATGACCGAGAAAGGCCGGGAGTTTCTAACAAAAGGCGGAGAAGATACAGACTTCTTCGTGATTCCCGATCTCGGGCTTGAGACCTCAGAAATTGAAGAGGAGATTAAAAATCTTGAGGAGGAAAAAGTAGAGGAGATCGAAAATAAGGATGATTTCAGTGACGACTACAAAGAGAAGAAAATTGAAGAAGCCCGTCAGGAAGTCCAGCAGGAACGAGAAAAAAGGTTCAACGACCTCCATCGTTTATTTGCGGAGCGTAGCGAGCGCATTCATACTGTTAATCAGCTTCTGAAAGCTTATACACTGTTTCAGCGCGAAGATGAGTATATCGTCCAGGAAGGTAAGGTTAATATCGTGGATGAACACACAGGCCGGGTACTGAGTGGAAGGCGTTATTCAGATGGCCTCCATCAAGCCATTGAAGCCAAAGAGGAAGTGAAAGTGGAAGCGGCTACACAAACGTATGCGACAATTACGCTTCAGAACTTTTTCAGAATGTACCATAAGCTCGCAGGTATGACGGGTACAGCCGCCACGGAAGAGGGCGAGTTTAATGAGATTTATGACCTGGATGTGGTTGTGATACCAACCAACCGTCCCATTGCCCGTGATGATAAAGACGATCTGATATTCAAAACGAAGCGTGAGAAATTTAACGCTACCATTGCACGTATAAAGGAATACCATGAGAAGGGGCAGCCCGTACTCGTCGGTACAACCAGCGTTGACGAATCTGAGAAAATCAGCCGCATGCTGAAAAGTCAGAAGATTCCGCATAACGTGCTAAACGCGAAACAACACGCCCGGGAAAGTGAGATTGTTGCTGAAGCCGGACGCCCCGGTGCGGTAACGGTTGCAACGAATATGGCCGGTCGTGGTACAGATATTAAACTGGCTCCTGAAGTAAAAGAGAAAGGCGGATTGGCCATTCTTGGAACTGAACGACATGAGTCCAGACGAATTGACCTGCAGTTACGCGGTCGTGCCGGTCGGCAGGGTGATCCTGGCGAGTCACAGTTTTTCGTGTCGCTTGAGGATGAGCTGATGGAACTTTTTGGCGGATCTGACCGGATTGCCAATATAATGGACAAACTGAATTTTGATGAAGGTGAGGTGATCCAGCATCCATGGATTTCTAAATCCCTGGAGCGGGCTCAGAAAAAAGTTGAGCAGAATAACTTCAGTATTCGTAAGCGTCAGCTGGAATTCGATGATGTACTGAACAACCAGAGAAAAGTCGTTTATTCTCGTCGCCGTCACGCACTGGTAGGCGATCAGCTACAGAGTGATATCTTTGATATGATTGAGGATATGATTGTGGATGTGGTTAATGAACATTATTTCGAAGGGCGTTACGAGCAGCTTCGTGATGATATTCTGAGGCTCCTGGCCGTTGATATTGAGCTTGACCGTGATAAGTGGGGCATGCTGGGTGAAGACGGAATGATAGACATGATCCTGAACAAGGCGTATGAAGTTTACAGAAATAAAGAGCGCCTGGTTTCTGAACCGCTGAATCGAATCGTTCAGCAAATACAAGAGTCTGATTCCGAGAAGAAGCCGACTAAAATACAGGTGATTTTCTCTGATGGTATTCGCAGAATGCGCGTGATTGTAGATGTCGAAAAAGCAGCGGAAAATGAAGGCCGCGAAGTGGCAAGGTCGCTCGAGCGAACAGCTATTTTGAGTACCATTGACAATAAATGGATGGAACATCTCAGGGAACTCGATACGGTGAAAGAGGGAATTGGCCTTCGTTCATTTGCGCAGAAAGACCCGCTGATGGAGTATAAGCGTGAAGCATTTGAGATGTTTAAAACGCTCATTTCAGAGATTAACCGCGAGACGATCTCCTTGATTTGGAAAGCAATTCCGGAAATGCAGCAGGATCGCGCCGAACAGATGCAGCAAGCTCAGAAATCGAAGAGCAGAATCGATCTGGAACGTGCTCGTGCACAGCAGGCCGACTCAACTAACATGGGATTACGTGGCGCCAAGCAGCAGCAGGATCAAAATGGCGATCAGCGGCGCGCCTCAGCTCCCGGCGAGAAACGACAGCCCGTAACAGTTGAAGACGAACCAGGACGTAATGATTACGTGAAAGTTCAGAATATGGGTACGGGTGAGACCAAAGAGCTGAAATGGAAGTATGCTGAGAAAATGGTGAATGAGGATGGCTGGATCCTGGTGGAAAAATAAGAGCCGTCAGTTATCAGTCATCGAAAAGTTTAAAAGCAGTATCGGATTATGAATCTGGTACTGCTTTTTTTGTTTTGTACTCAATAATGATAGCAACAATAACATAAATAACGACCAGCGGTACAAAGCCGTAAATGATTCCGTTTACAAACGTTGGCAGAAACGAACTTGCAATGGAACCAAGGTAGAGATAGAAGAGATAAAGCATGTAGCTGGTCAGAAAAATTGCCCCTTCAATACGCTTGATTCTGCGGCCTGTAGAAAATATAGGAAAGCAGAGAATCATGACTGCCATCAATACCACGTATTCAACGTTTAGTAGAGTTTCTTGTACGGGAATGCCTGAAATGAAGAGACCCGAAATGCCTATTACGGAAAGAATATTTAAAATGTTGCTCCCGACGATACCGCCTACAGCAAGATCTTTCTCGCCCCGAACAGCAGCAAGAACAGATGTTACAATTTCTGGCAGCGAGGTGCCGATTGCGACAATCGTGAGACCAATGACCAGTTCACTTACACCTGCCATCTGGGCAAAAATGGTAGCTGACTCCACCATCCAGCGGGCGCCTGCTATCAAAAGTACGAGCCCAACAATGGAGAGTAATCCGTTAAGCCAGGGTGATCCGGCTTCTGTGATTTCGTCATCCGACAGAGGCGACTTTCCGCTAAATCTAACCAATGCAAAGAGATACAAGAATAGGCATGTGACCAGAATCATACACTCCCAAAAGGTAATGATGTTGTTTAGGGAGAGAAGTATGAGAATGAACGTTGAGACAATCATGACGGGCAGGTCAAAGCGTATCAGGTTTTTATGAACCTGAAGTGGAATAATAAGGGAGGCGAGTCCAAGGATGAGCAGTGTATTAGTTAGATTACTGCCGATAACATTACCCATCAAAATATCGGGTTCACCCATCAGGCCAGCTTCAATACCAACGGCTAGTTCCGGCGCGCTGGTGCCAAACGCAACTACAGTAAGGCCAATAACCAGTTTAGATACTCCAAGGGCTGCTGCGAGCTTGGAAGAGAATCTGACAAGAATCTCTGCTCCCCAGATGAGAGCAATCAGGCCAATGATAAACCAAAGAGTAGTTAATGCCACTGAAGACCTTAAATTTTAAGGGAGTTGAAAAAATACTGATCTGTTCAGAAGATCCTGAAGATAGGAATGTTAAGAGCCAATATCTTATTGCTGGTTCATAGCAATTTTAAAGAGCAGCCCTTACGAAATGAAATGCAATAACTAAGCTGACAGCAACTTTAATGACTGTTCCAACAAAAAAACCGATAAAGGATCCAATTGCTGCTCTTAATGCCAAATCAGATTTTTGACCGGACAATAACTCACCGACAAAGGCACCAATCATAGGACCGATTACAATACCAATGGGTGGGAATAAAAAGATTCCGGCAACTCCGCCGATAATGCATCCCCAAATTCCGTAGCGGGTGCCGCCCATTCGCTCAGAGCCAACAGCCGGTAAAATACTTTCAAGAGACATGACGACGATTACGACGATGGCCCAATACACCAAAAACATAGCGGTAAATGGGGTAAAGCTTGTTATTTGAAGAGCGAGAAGCCCAAGATAGCTAAAGGGTAATCCTGGCAGGACAGGCAAAAAAGAACCGATAATTCCGGTCAAGATCAGTGCGGCACCAATGATAATTAATAGGATGTCCATGTTCGCAGTGGGGTTGGGTTGATAGCTGCTATAGATTTAAACGTACGTCTGACAGATTTACTCTCGTAAAATTCAATCATACGTAAACAGGTATACAATGTTTTAAAATGTATAAAATTTGGTCATTTATTAATTATCGAAAGAGTACTGCGCAAGATTCCAAATTGAGAAAGATTCAAATATAGACGGGGTCAAAAACCAGTTCTGCCGAAGAATGTGTAAGCGATCTCAGTATATTAAGAATATTTAATGATGAGGGAGATAATTGCATCTGGGTCATGTATTTAGCCCTGATTTTGATACAGGCATCTAAATATGAAGGTAATGATGCCGTTTACAGGGCGGTTGCACTTAAGAATACGCATGATAAAGTCGAGAAACTGAGTATAAAGATAGGTTAACAGAGGGGCTTAAATGGAACTTTATTCATCCACGAGGGTAAGTCCACTCAGTAAATGGTTTTTAAAATGAAAACTAACGTATGAATTCTCGAGCACATATTTCAGATCATAAAATGGTGTTAATTCCACTGATATCTGTGTATTATAATGACTTTCGGTTTGATATTAGGCGGGCATAAAAATGAAATTCATGCAAATGCTAAGCTCGCGAAAGATGAGAATTCAAGTACAAAAAATGACTATTGAATTATGAAAAAGCTATATACTGCGCTTTTCTTTTTACTCCAAATCTCTGTGTTAAACGTAGCAGCGCAAACAATAGGAGAAGCTGACGAAGAAAATTTCAGTCGATGGAGTGCTTCGGTTTATGGAGGATATATCTTTGCCGAGCGCGATCGTGGACAGCAAATATTTGCCAGTCGCTTTAATGTTGTTTCTGAACCAACATATGCGTTCGGGGGGGATGTTCGATACGCACTTATTCCTTTCTGGTCTATAGAAGCAGGTTATCGATACTCTTATCTCGAAGGGGTTGGCTTTGAGACAACGATGCACACCGCTTCTATTAAAAATACCTTCAACCTAAACCGTTTTTTTAGAAGCAACGACTTGGCCAGGACGCTAAACCCATACGTGACTTTGGGTGTGGAGCAGGATTTCTTTGATGCAGAAGGGCCCAGTGACAGTTTTAGTCGCAGTGAGGCGAGCCTTATCGGCGGTTTAGGACTGGCATATCGAATCTCTAACCGGTTTGAAGTGTATGCTCAGCATGAAATAAAGCTCTCATCAAACAGGCTTGACCTTACAAATAGGGGATATCCTTATGATGAAATTGGAATGGCTTCAGGCGGAATTCGTATTCATTTTGGTGGTAATAATAAAAAACCGCTGAATCTCGCACCTCCAACCAGGAAATTAACGGTTAGTGAGTTTGAAAAGCTGGAAAATGAAATAGCCCGCATTGGTGATCTTGAAAGAGATCTGTCAACCCTGACACAGCGAGTGGATACACTTGAGAATCGTGTTGATAGTATGGAAATGGACCATAATAGTAAGTTCAATGACCTGTTTGCCATGATTGATTCTCTTCAGGCCAGAACAGACTCACTTGAGCAGTGTATGTGTGGTCAGGCGCAGGAAGACACTGAAGTCGACTCCAGGGATCTGCGCAAAACAGTTCCCGCAGGTCATTATGTACAGGTATTTGCAAGCTTGGAATATGATGCAGCCATTGCTGTTCGAAATCGCTTTAGGGAGTTACTGGGAGATAGGCTGGATAACCCTGAAGAAGAAGTGTTCTTGATTCAGCGCCGTCAATTCTATGAGGTATTGATAGGAACATTCCAGCAGTTCGCTGCAGCTCAGCAAATACTGCCACCTGCAGTTAATGAGATGTCTGATGCATTTATCATCACCTTTCCAAGGCCGGTTCATCTCAAAGAGCTTTATGAGGGCACAATCATTCTTTATGATGAGTAGATTTAACCTGTTACGATTGTATAATTAAAGAGAGGAATTAAGAAGCTGTACTTTAATAAGTATGGCTTCTTTTTTTAGGTTATAAAGCCTGAAAAGACTTTTACTCTCATGAACAGCGTAAATAAAATGAAAACGGTTTAATTATTTCCGAATCTGGTCTGTCAAATTCAGGTATGTGTTTAACGACTTTTGATAATCACCGATAAGAATAAAGCGAACCAGTATTGTTAATCTATTAATTAATGTAATCTCAATAATTACCTAAAAAATTAAGATTTAAATTTAATTTAAATTAAATTATCAATATTTAATTTATTTTATACTAAATAAATCATACCCTTTGGAAAAAGCTAATTTCAATCTATAGAACGCTATGCGACATTCATTACTACCCGAAGGGCTACCGAAAATAAGCTATGGAATTCGGCAAATTGTATCGAAAGGTTTTGAGAGGGAAAATTTAGGGTACCCAGTGATCTGGGAAAACATTGGCGATCCCGTACAGAAGGGGTTACAGCTTCCAGACTGGATGAGAGAAATCGTTGCAGAGCAAATTCAGGATAATAGTACGTATGGATACTGCGATTCCAAAGGACTACCGGATACACGTGAATTTCTCGCCAATCGGACCAATAGTTATGGCGGACATCAAATAAGTAAAGACGACATCACATTTTTTAATGGGCTGGGTGATGCGATTGCCCGTCTCTATAGTCTTTTATCGGACGATATACGTGTATTAATGCCATCTCCGACTTATCCTGCGCATACAGGCGCTGAAAAATTGCGGATAGGAAGTGATCCTCTTACCTACAATCTCGATCCTGAAAATGGCTGGCTGCCTGATCCAGATTCTATCCGTCGAATGGTTAAGGAACATAAAGAAATTAGCAGCCTTCTGATTATTAATCCGGATAATCCTACGGGCATGGTGTATCCGAAAAAAGTTTTGCTTGAACTAGTTCAAATTGCCCGGGAAAACAACCTCTTTATTGTTGCGGATGAGATATATGAAAATCTTGTTCATAACGGTAAAATGATACGGCTGGCCGAGGTCATTGGTGACGTGCCAGCAATTGTGATGAAAGGCATATCAAAAGAAATCCCCTGGCCCGGCAGCCGCTGCGGATGGATGGAATACTATAACCGCTCGTCCGACAATCAGTTTAGCGAATTGTGTACTCGAATAGATGAGTGCAAGATGACTGAAGTTTGCAGTACAACACTGCCGCAAAGAGTGATTCCGGAAATTTACTCTCATCCATATTATGAACAGTTTCTGGCAGACCGTAAAAAGAATATATCGGCAAAGATTGATCTTCTGAAAAACCGAACCGGGTGCCTTGATGATATATCATGTTCCGGTGCTGACGGCGCATTTTATGCAACACTGCACGTTAAAAGCTCTTTCAGGGTTTCTGATATAGAACCGGATATGCTTACAGAAATTCAGCAGAACCTGTTTAAAAGCTGGACGAAAGACTTTGACGGAGAACCGGACCTATACCTTGCCTATTACCTTTTAGCGGGTGCAGGCGTATGTACTGTGCCTCTGAGCGGATTTAACAGCAGTGTGCCTGGCATTCGAATAACACTATTAGAACAAAATCTGGATAAGTTCGGGTACATGCTGGATCAGCTTATGTTCGGTCTCGGATCTGTTTTTAACCGTAAGGGCTCGCTGATTCAGGCTTGATAACTACTTGTTACCTTTCATTATAGCTGTCTGGCAGGTCATTCTCGTATAGAACCACGTCTCCCGGCTGTGCGTCAGAAGTAATAATGTCATTTGCTTCAAACAGGCTAGAGACGATCCTGACCTCAGGTTTCTGGGGTGACTCAGACTCTTCAATTCCTTTCTGAATAGGGGCTGTTTGTTTTTTGCCGACAAGTATAGCCAAATCAATTCCGGATTTGGCAATATGCTCACCCAATGCTTTATTTTCCTGTTCTTCCATCTCACCCAGTTCTATCATACCCGGTGTGATGATGATACGGCGACCTGAATTGAATTCGGCAAGAATATCAACAGCATTCTTTGCACCTACAGGGTTTGAGTTAAATGCATCATCAATAACAGTAAGATTTCCCTGCTTCTTCAGCTCCAGGCGGTGTTCAACAGGTTTGAGTCTTGAGGCTGCCACGGCTATGGTTTTAAGCCTGATATCAAAGATCCGGGCTACGCCGGCAGCTAGTAAAATATTTTGAACATTGTGGTTTCCAAGTAGTTTAGTTTGAACTCTTGTACTATCAATTACATTATCCTTTCGCCATTTAAGATCAAAAGCTGTTCCGTTTTCATCTATTTTGAGATCTTCTGCCCAGATTTGCTGATCGGATTCTCCGGTTAAAATCCTCTCAATGTCTGATCGATCTGTTCCCATTTCGCGAACGATAGGATCATCACCATTGAGGATCAAAGTGCCGCCAGGCTTCAGCCGTCGGGCAAGTGTCGCTTTCTCCCACGCAATATTTTCCTGCGAGCCAAACGTCTCAAGGTGTGCAATGCCCACATTTGTTACCACGGAAATGTCAGGTTGAGCGATATCGCATAGTTCCTTGATATTTCCCTCATAACGGGCGCCCATCTCCAAAATCAGCACTTGATGGTTCGCATTCAGATCATTATTAATCACCTTGCAAATGCCCATGGGTGTGTTAAAACTCCCCGGTGTAACGCAAACACTGAGGCGCTCTTTTAGAAATGCGTCGATCACAAATTTTGTGCTGGTCTTCCCATAACTTCCGGTAATGGCCACAACTTTCAGGTGAGGCATAGACGCTATTTTTTCCCTTGCCTGTTTTTTAAAGCCGTTTTGAATGGATGTTTCCACAGGCTTCAATATCCACGCTGCCGGAAAAATGAGAAATGGAATAGCGATATCAATCAGACTAAGCAGGAACCCCAGCAAATATGGATCCGCTGTGAGAAAACGCCCTATTGGCTCCTGCACATCGTCAAGATAATAAATGAGCTGTTCAGAAAAGATGAAGGAGCCAAGTGCGTAATAAATTCCAATCACGAACACTGCGAGAATCGCCGTTAGGCGTTTAGCGCGTGCCGTGAGCACAAAAGGTTTTTTGTTTTTTTCGGGTTTATAATTTTTTACCGTTCCAAACCAGAACACTGTAAATACAAAAATAATAACAAGACCCGATACAAACGTGAGCCGGGTGGAAAGAAAGATAAGCAGAGACAATATTACGGTATTATAAACGAGGTGCTCTGTGGTGATGACCTTGGAGGAAAAGTGGTCCACAAGCCAGTGCCGGTATTCGTGTGTTTTATATCCGTGCTGCTGGAGCATCTGTAGAAAATACCGGGCCCTCGTAAATGAATGCCGAACAAAGACTGCACAAATGATGACAATTGCAGCATTTAATGAATAAGTGAATAAATCCAAGCTATAAATACCCGTTTATTTAATTGGAAACGATTAACCCGTTCGAAAATAGTCCGGTGAACTGTTATATTAGCATACATAATTTTCAAAATTAAACAGCATTCAAGATATGAAATTAATTATACCAATGGCAGGAAGAGGTACACGCGTGCGTCCTCACTCTCACACCACACCCAAGCCCCTTTTACCTGTTGCAGGTACGATGATTGTAGAGAGAATTGTTGAGACATTTGCACGCACACTCGACAAAACAATTGATGAAATCGTCTATATTCTCGGCCCTGATTTTAGTAAAGAGATCAAGGAGCGACTGACAGAAATGAGTGAACGCCACAATGCAAAAGCTTCATTCGGGGTACAGGAAGTTGCAGAAGGTACAGCTCATGCAGTTTCGTGTGCGGGTGATAAGCTCAGTGGCGAAGTAATTATCGTTTTTGCCGACACAATTTTTGATACGCAGGAGACCGTAAGTGTTGAAGGTGCTGACAGTGTAATATGGCTCAAAGAAGTCGAAGATCCATCAAGATTTGGAGTAGCGGTTCTCGAAAATGACAAAATCACTGATTTTGTTGAGAAACCCAGCGAACCCATCTCAAACCTCGCGATCATCGGCGTCTACTATTTTAAAGAGGGCAGGAAGCTGATGAAAGAAATTCAATACCTGATTGATAATAACATCCGTGGCCATGGCAACGAGCTCCAGTTAACGGACGCCCTCGATCGTCTTATCAAGGATGGCAATGTATTTAAAAAAGCGACGGTTGATGAATGGCTGGATTGCGGCACACTTCCTGCCTGGCTTGATACGGTTGGTGAAATACTTGAGAAAGAGCAGCATAGCCACGGTGAGTATGAAAATACGACCATCCATGAGCCGGTCTATTTTGGCGAGGGTGTTGAGATCAGTGGAAGTGAAATTGGCCCTAACGTAAGTGTTGAAGCAGGAACGACCATTAAAAACAGCACTATTAAGAATTCTATTATTCAAAGTAATGCTACACTTGAGGGGTGCAACCTGGATCGGTCAACCATTGGAAATTACGCAGAAGCCCATGGTACAGAAGGGCAAATTCACATTGGTGATCACTCAATTCTAAAGCAGTAAGAGTTAATGACGTATCTGATATAAATGAACAAGCCCCTCAATCAAGAATTGCGGGGCTTGTTTTGTTTGAAAGATATTTGAACAGGGGAGTGAACCTGATCTTAAAATTTAATGACAATGCTCATGCGCCGATGACCAGGATGTTCCTGGTGGGCAGTTTTGTTGATTGCTGTCGCCCGACATGGCTGAATATGCAAGTACCAGGCCCAATATGACAGCCAGCGCTACGCCAATCATGCCAAGCTTTGAAGTGAACTGAGACTTGTCCTTCTCCATACAGCAGTTCTTATATTTTTTACCACTTCCGCAGCGGCAGGGATCATTTCGTTTAAGTGTTTCAGCCATGGCTCACGGGTTAAAAGTTATGGTATGACTCTCATTATAAGAAATTCCTGCAATTTCGTCTCAGTTCAGGCTGAATCAATTAATTTGATGCAGCACCGCTAATTGTGTTGCCGAAAAAGACGGCATTCATCAGGAGTTTGTTAGTTCCGAACCAAAAAGCTCTGAATGATGGATTGTCTGCAAAACTGACAACCCTGCCTCGACCAAAACTATCCACGATAATTGAGGCAGTGCCACCAATAAGCTCATGATTTTCTTCGGAAATATAACCGCTTGCTAAAGGCTCACTGGTATACCGGAGTGGCGTCGCGTAGGGATTATCTGCCAGTTCCATAAAATCCGTTGAGCTTCTGAAAACGGTGATTTCTTCCCTGTTATATCCGTAAGCTATCGGGTGTGTAAGGTCCAGACTGGCGTGGAATATTGATCCGCCAATGACCTGTGCTCCCCTGGTATTCCGCAGGTCAGCATACCGTCGCTGAACCACACTATCTTCCGGACTTTCAACAAAATTGATATTAACCATGCCCTCACCTTTAGCCCAGCTAATGGCATCCTGATGCAGGATGAGTGTACCGCCTCTTCGAACCCATCCTTTAAGTTCGTCAGTAACACCACTTGAAAGATCACTGTAGTAACCGTCAACCATCATAATTGTGTTGTACCGGCTAAGGTCAGCACCACCCAATTCATCCTTTTCAAGGATGGTAATGGGCATATGATAGCGTTGATCGAACAAATGCCGTATTTCACCAACATCGTTGCTTCGGGTACCCTCACCACCAACAATAGCTGTACTTGGCATTTCAAGATCTTCAAAACTGGGGCTTCCAAGATCGATTCCTGATGGATTAAGTCCGCTGCGAACACTATATATGTCTACGCCATCTTCTGATGCCGCCTGCTGAATCAGCCGGTAAACCTCCAGTCCATCTATATCCTGGATGCCAAGAGATACAAGTATGGTTCCATAGTCGAAATCCTTGACACCGCCGCTTGTAACGGCCCGAAATGGTTTAGAGGCAACTTTAGTGCGTAATCCGGCTTCCTGTAAACGGTAAAGTGTTCTTGGCGTATAGTATTCGTCCCACTCAAATAAATAGGCATACTGGCTTCTCCCTCCAATCACTTGTCCTTCCGGAAAATCCGGTTCCATTATTTGATCCCCCATCAAAGAGTTGCTGAACTCGCGCTGGGTTAGTTCAGCAAACGGCAGGTTGAATGCATAGGGCATTGTCCATGCAGAGACGTCATAAAAGAGGCTGTCAGAGAATTCGGTTCTGCGCTCGAATAACGCTTTTATGAACAGGTGCTGAGTCTGTTCTGCAGGTATCACAATTGCTTCACCACTTTTGAATTCCTGACCATTAAATTCAGCATCCTCAGCAAGCGTGTACATGTCGATATCGTGAAATGAAAAGAGGTCGGCCAGATGCCAGGTACGGGCCCTGTCATTCGAGTCGCCCACAACGTATGCTTTTATAGCAGAGTTGGATGCTTCTTGTTCTGCTTCACGGTAAAATGTGCGCATGTGGTCGAGCAGATCCACCCGAAGTTCAATCGAGGCTTCAAATGTGGAAAATGACGTGGTTACCTGATTTAAAATTGTTTCGGGAAAGGTTAAAACTCCGTGAACACTTTCCTGAGCATGCCCCCTTGAAGACGCTTGTTCAAACAATATGCCAATAGTGCCAAATACGTCAGGATAGGTTGAGCCCTTTCCATAGTAAAAATCGTCGAAACTTTCACGCGAGTAATAGAGCTCCTGACGCTCGTCAAGTGCGTCGGCATGATACTCAGCAATTGCCATCGTCAGGTCCTGGTTCCTTTGTGGCGTGATCGGGTTTGTTCTGGAGGGAACTCCCGGCTGGAAAAAGTAAGTTGAATTCGTGCCCATTTCATGATGGTCGGTGAGCACATTTGGATGCCATTCCCGGAACATCTGAATGCGGCCTCTGCTTGATGGATGTTGAACAGGCATCCAGTCTCGGTTAAGATCAAACCAGTAGTGGTTGGTTCGTCCGCCGGGCCATACCTCATTATGTTCGCGGTCCTCAGGGTCGGTAACGCTTGCTTTGATGCTTTTGTGCATATTTGCCCAGGTTGAGAAACGCTGAAGACCGTCAGGGTTCAGGCTGGGATCCAGAAGAATAACCGCGTTGTTTAACATCTGCTCTATCTCTTCGCCCTGGGCAGCAGCAAAATAATAAGCTACAAGCGGTGATGCATTTGAGCCGCTGGGTTCATTACCGTGAACACTGTACCCCATATTAATAATGACCGGCATTGTGCTGAGATCAAGATTTCCTGATTGAGACGGATCTTTCAGCAGATGATGATTCTCTTTGATTCGCTCAATAGACGAGTGATTGTCAGGAGAGGTGATCGTTAACATTACAAGCGGACGATCTTCATACGTTTTTGCATATTCCATGTAGGTAACACGATCTGATGCGTCTGCAAGTGCTCTCATATAATACACAAGCTTGTCGTGGGTAATATGCCACTGACCAACCTGATGGCCGATGATTTCTTCTGGGGTCGGTATGGATGGGTTGTAGGAAACATCATCCGGGAGGTAGTAATTGAGAGACATATCGTCCTGACCAAATGCACCTGCCGTCATAACCAATGAAAAAAGAAGGGCAAAAGCGGCTGAAATAGTAGTTTTCATAAAGATAAGGGGTAGGGTTAAAGTAAATTCAGTAATGGTTATTTAACGTAAACCATTTACGATTCATTAAAAATGAGTGTTCTGTTAAACTATGAACAGCAAATGAAAAATGTTGTGAATTATTCATAGCTATGTATCACTCCATATTAATAAAAGTTGCTGAATGAAATTTTTAGAAATTGAATTTTTAAATCAGTTGATCACTCCGTAACTTTCTCAAACCTTAAAATCGATATACGGGTGCAGGACCAAAAAACCGATTTACTTAAAAACCTTTTCTCAAAATCCGACGCGGGTTCCGCTGTCGGATTTTTTTTGGCCTTTAATTCGTATCCTCATCTTAATAGCCTATCTCAGAACTCATGAATTCACACGACCTTAAGCCTTGTATACTGGCCCTTTCCGACGGTACGATTGCTCATGGAAAAGCTATTGGTAAGATCGGTACAACCGGCGGAGAACTTTGTTTCAATACCAGTATGACCGGCTACCAGGAAATTTTTACCGATCCGAGTTATTACGGTCAAATGATGATGATGACCTATCCGCATATTGGAAATTACGGCACAATGAGCCGCGATGATGAAGCAAGAACTGTTATGATTTCAGGCCTGATTGTCAGATCCTTTTCGGAGGAGTTTAGTAATCCAATGGCAGATGGAAGCCTTCAGGACTATCTTGAACAAAATAACGTGATTGGCATCTCGGGGGTGGATACCCGTAAACTGGTCCATCATATTCGAGATGAAGGTGTGATGAATGCTGTGATTAGCTCAGAAATTCTGGATGAAGACGAGCTGGTAAAAAAAGCTAAAGGGTGGCCTTCAATGGTCGGGCTTGAACTTGCAACAAAAGTGACCCGGAAAGAGGCACAAACAATACCGTCTGACGGAAATTTTAAACTGGCTGTTTTTGATTATGGAGTCAAGAAAAGTATCCTCGACAATTTTGTGAAGCGAGGGTGTACGCTGCGTGTGTTTCCGGCGGAAGCAGATCTGGAGGAGGTGAAAGCCTGGGACGCCGATGGGTTTTTCTTTAGCAATGGCCCCGGGGATCCAAACGCATCATCCGACTATGGCCTTCCAATGATCGAATATGCCAAATCTACCGGTAAGCCGCTTTTTGGAATCTGCCTGGGACATCAGCTGATGGCACTCTCTGAAGGTATCGCCGTTAAAAAAATGTTTGTAGGCCATCGGGGAGCCAATCAGCCGGTAATGAATAAAGAGACAGGGCTTGTAGAGATTTCAACCCAGAATCACGGCTTTGCTGTTGATGAAAGCAAACTGGATGATTCGAAAGTAATGGTGACCCACATCAACCTGAATGATCAAACCATTGAAGGACTGAAATTTAAAAACTTTCCGGGCATGTCGGTTCAGTATCACCCTGAAGCTTCTCCGGGCCCTCACGATTCTCAGTACTTGTTCGATCAGTTTGTTGAGATGGTGAAGCAGGGTGCAGGGGACAAGGTTCAAGGTTCAGGGTGAAAGTTTAAGAATTCGAGGCAGGAGATCTTGCCACTTGCACCTTGAACCTTGTAAAAACACTCGTTGATCAGATATTAGCACATTTAAAATAACCACAAAAAACAACACAACTACATGCCACGTCGCGACGACATACATAAGATTTTGATTATCGGTTCAGGTCCAATTGTAATAGGCCAGGCCTGTGAATTTGATTATTCAGGAACCCAGGCCTGTAAATCATTGATGGAAGACGGTTACGAGGTGGTTCTTATTAACTCGAACCCGGCCACCATTATGACGGATCCCATGATGGCTGATGCGATCTATCTGAAGCCTCTTACAGCCGAATCAATAAAAGAAATTGTGGAAGCCGAAAAGCCTGATGCCGTATTGCCAACAATGGGGGGGCAGACAGCGCTGAATCTTGCGCGTGATCTGCAGCACGAAGGCTATTGGAAAGAGCATGGCGTACAGATCATTGGCGTAAATATGGACGCAGTAGATATTACTGAAGACCGTCAGCTGTTCAAAGACCTGATGGACAAGATCGGGATCGATCAATGTGAAAGCCGAACGGCAAAGTCGCTGCTGGATGCCAAGGAAATTATTGAGGAATTAGGGGGCTTGCCGATTGTTATCCGGCCTTCATTTACTATGGGCGGTTCCGGTGGCGGTATTGTATGGAATGAAGATGAACTCGAGCGGAAAGTACTTCGTGGCCTGGAAATGAGTCCGGTTCACCAGGTATTGATTGAAGAGAGTATATTCGGCTGGAAAGAGTACGAGCTTGAGCTGTTGCGAGATAAAAATGATAACGTGGTCATCATCTGTTCTATTGAAAATTTAGATCCAATGGGGGTGCATACCGGTGATTCCGTAACAGTGGCACCTACCCAGACCCTCACTGATAAACAATACCAAAGCCTGAGGGATGCGGCCATTAAAATGATGCGTTCGATTGGTGACTTCGCCGGCGGATGTAACGTTCAGTTTGCTATGGAACCCGGGAGTGACCGTCTTGTAGCCATTGAAATTAATCCAAGAGTGAGCCGGTCATCAGCGTTGGCCTCTAAAGCAACAGGATATCCAATTGCAAAAATTGCAACAAAGCTGGCAGTCGGCTATTCACTCGATGAACTCCCAAACCCCATTACTCAGGTGTCATCAGCCTGTTTTGAGCCATCGATCGATTATGTGGTTGTGAAAATACCACGGTTTAACTTCGACAAATTTTCTGCCGTTGATGAAGAGCTAACAACGCAAATGAAGGCGGTCGGCGAAGTGATGTCAATTGGACGAACGTTTCCAGAGGCAATGAACAAAGCGTGGCAGTCTCTCGAGATTGGACGCTCAGGTCTTGGAGCCGATGGCTATGATGAGCCAGACAGAAAATACGTCCGTGAACGGCTTCTCAAGCCCTACTGGGACCGCACACTTCAGATCAGGAATGCGTTCAAAATGGGTGCTTCTGTTGAAGAGATTGCAGATATCACCAAGGTGGATCCATGGTTTTTGCAGCAGATCAGGTATATGGTTTCGCTCGAAAACAGGGTGGAAGGGCAGACATTAAACAGCATTACCCGCGATGAGCTCTTTGAAGTTAAACAAGCAGGATTTTCAGATGTTCAGATTTCCTGGCTTCTGAGTAAAAGCGGTGATAAAGTGACAGAAGCGGATGTTAGAAGTAAGCGCGAAGAGCTATCACTGAAGCCGGTTTTTAAGATGGTAGATACGTGCGCAGGTGAATTTCCCGCCGAAACACCCTACTACTATTCCAGCTACGAACGAGAAAATGAGAGCGAGGTTTCCGACCGAAAGAAAGTCATGATCCTGGGCAGCGGACCGAACCGCATTGGTCAGGGTATTGAGTTCGATTATTCGTGCGTTCATGCCGTAACTGCGGTGCAGGAAATGGGATATGAGGCAATTATGGTGAACTGTAATCCTGAAACAGTCTCAACGGACTTTGATATTGCGGATAAACTATATTTTGAACCGGTATTTTGGGAACGCGTACTCGATATTTTTGAGCATGAGAAACCTGAAGGCGTAATTCTTCAGGTGGGCGGGCAAACAGCCCTGAAACTTGGAAAACGGTTTGTCGAAGAAGGAATTCATATTTTTGGCACTGAGTTTGAGATGATCGACTTTGCTGAGGACAGGGGTGAGTTTTCAGAATTTTTGAAACGCCTTGATATTCCGTTTCCTGAATATGGAACAGCCCGGAATGACTCCGATGCACTGGATATTGCCCGGCGCATCGGATACCCGGTACTGATTCGCCCGAGTTATGTTCTGGGCGGACAGGGGATGCGGATTGCCGTTCGGGAAAATGAGCTGGGCAAATATGTCGCAAACATTCTGAAGACGCATCCTGAAAATGATTTTCTAATTGATAAGTATCTGGATAAAGCTGTAGAAGTAGACGTTGATTCGGTTTACGATGGCGAACAGCTCCATATTGCAGGTATCATGCAACACATTGAGCCGGCAGGAGTTCACTCCGGAGATTCAACAGCTGTGCTGCCGCCCTACTCTCTAAGTGATGAAGTCATCAAAACGATTGAAGAGTATCAGCTTAAAATTGCGAAGGAAATGGGAATCGTTGGATTTCTGAATGTTCAGTATGCGGTAAAGGAGGAAAAAGTGTACGTGCTTGAAGCTAATCCGCGTTCAACACGAACTATCCCGTTTCTCGCGAAAGCGACACAGCGACCGGAGGCAGCCATCGGCGTGAAAGTGATGCTGGGTGCCAAATTGAGTGAATTCGACCTGGAGTCAAAACTCAAGAATTGGGCGATCAAGGAGCCGGTATTCCCGTTCGATAAATTCCCTGAAGTAAAGAAAGAACTCGGGCCTGAAATGAAATCTACGGGTGAGAGTATCTACTTTATGGATAATTTTGACGATGAGCGGTTTAGAAAACCCTATGAGTTCAAGAATTTATATCTGTCGAAGTAAGTACTCGTCTGTATGCTATTTTTGCAGGCTGCCGAGTGGATATACATCAAAACTCCGTCAAGGGAACTCTGTGAATTAGCTCTGACCCTATCTATTCGTCGGATGAAAAAACAATCGTCAGACGAGGGAGCTTGCAAAACATGGCATGTCTGATGCTGGCTATTAACTCCGAATTGCAATCAAAAACTTTTGAGGAATTTGAG
>Ga0209949_1000199_pt1 | contig 34502 bp, 19 predicted proteins | sample SalPonC_black_MG_FD_185711 | JGI IMG/M metagenome (GOLD analysis project Ga0209949, IMG submission 185711) | Salt pond soil microbial communities from South San Francisco under conditions of wetland restoration - Salt Pond MetaG... | ecosystem: Environmental > Aquatic > Marine > Intertidal zone... | reverse complement strand
CAGTAACCGGGAAACCGCCCTTGCACAGCAACCTGGTTTTCATCTGTGTAATATCTTAATTCCCCCACTCCAAAAATGCTGGAGTGAACCCGGCAAAATTTTAACTCGGGAGCACTGGATGTCCCAACTTGTCCCAACACTGTACTGGGTAAAACCCTAATTTTGTATTAACCCAACAAAGGAAAAGTCGATTTCTCACTGGAAAGAAGAACTATTTGGTCCCGCGTATCTTCTTTTTCCAGCTTCTCATTTCATCAATACACTTTTTAAAGTCAATTGGATTAAAAACAACTTTATACATCATACCCAATATCATTTTTTTTAACTAAAACTTATCACCATGAAATCTAAAAAGTTAAAAAAAGTTTTTCTCCTTTTCCTGGTTTTTATTTTTAGTAATACCGGTGAAATTGAAGCGGAGGTTGGTAAGTATTGCTGTAAATATTCAGAAGCGGTGATGCAATCCGTTTTCGGAATTACAGAAATCAGAGGCTTTGCAACAGTTGGCCCCGTAATAACCATTCCCAGTAGTGGAACCGGTCCGGAAGGAGGACTGGGAGCAAGTCAGGATATCAACGTTTGCGAGGCGAACTGTAAAACAGAGTTGCTGGGTTTTGGACTTGGACTATGTCATTCAGACAGCTCCTTTGGTTGGTATGATCATGGTACCGTCAAAGGGGTTTGGAAGGGTACTTACTCTTATTGTATTGGAATTCCTGAAATTGGTAAAGTTACATTTTTCAGGAAATCCTTTTTCAAAGGTTTTCTAGGCTCGATGTGCAGTGGGTGTTGCATGATATAAAACAAACAATCTTCAATCATTAAAACCAATAACCATGAAGAATATAACCTTTTTGCTATTGTCATCTTTATCAATACTCGCTTTCTCTTGCAACTTATCCGAACCGGAAGAAGGTTTGAATAATCAGGAATTGATCAAAGAAAGACTCGATAAAATAAAACAAATTACGGATGAGTACAACGCCGATTCTGTTTATCAAAAATTTGAGGATATAAGCAAAAAATACCCGCAGGAATTTCTGGAAGTCAACATTAGTACCTTGGAAATAGCCTTGGAATTCGCCAGCAAGACTGATAAATGGCAAAATAACGAAGAAGTTCAAAAAATCCACCGGGAATTCGAAGCCATAGGAAAGGCTATTAAATCTACAGAATCGCGAGAAGAGTATAACCGGCTCAATGAAAAATTTGATTCGCTATATGAGGAGTATCAAAAATTAGAAAAGAAATATCCACACCTGCATAACTACAATTAACAACAAGTTTTCAGTCTGGTCTTAATTCCAACCATTTCCTGGTTTATCTCCTATCGAGGCGACTCCTTCCCGTGGGTCGCCTCCATTCCATTTTTTCTTTCCAATAAGTTGAATCGCGGCATGTTTCCCTCCCCTGTTTGATTACCTTTTCTGTATTTTTCATTTTCGCCCATCCGGTTCCGTTTTGAAAACTACGAAGCCACGCACAAGCCTCCCTGTAATCATTCAACTTATCACACCAAAAAGCATTGTCAGATACTCATTGACTTCTTATATTATATAACTAACTGATTAACAAAATAAAAAGAGGCAATTATGCCCACCATTCAACTAAATGACACCCCTCTCGAATACGTAGAAAAGGGACGAGGCGAGCCCGTCATCCTGGTGCACGGCACCCTCGGCGACTACCGCAGCTGGGAGCTGCAGCTGGATCCCTTCGCAGAGAAGTATCGCACCATATCCTACAGCCGGCGCTATCACCATCCCAATCCATGCGAGGGCGATGAGTCCGATTACTCCGCCGCTTTACACGCGGACGATCTCGCGACATTCATCGAGGAACTGGGACTCGACTCCGCCCATATCGTCGGCAATTCCTACGGGGCCTATACTGCGTTGTTCCTGGCGGCGCGTCATCCGGAGCGGGTGCGGACCCTGGTGCTGGGAGAGCCGCCGGTCTTTCCACTGCTGGAGCAACATTCAGAAGGACGTCCCCTTCGGGACAATTTTCTGGAAGAGGTTTGGAAACCCGCGGGAGAAATTCTGGAGCGGGGAAAAATGGAGAAAGGTGTAAAGAAGTTCGTTGATGGCGTGGTTGAAGAGGGTGCCTTCGAGGAATTTCCGCCGCCAGTTCAGCAACTGATCCTTGACAACGCCTGTGAATTCAAGGCCGAGACCTCCAGTCCGGATTTCTGGACAACGTTCACCCATGAAGAGGCTGAACAGATCACCACCCCAACCCTGCTGCTGACCGGCGAGCAGAGCCTCCGGATGTTTCAGCTTATTGTGTATGAACTCAAACGCTGCCTGCCCAACAACGAGTACGTGACCATCCCGGAAAGCACCCACGAGATGCCGGCGGATGATCCGCAGAGGTATAATGAGGTGGTCCTCGCATTTTTGGAAAAACACGCTGAGGCTGTCGCATAAGATGCACGCAAAGAAAAAGCGCTAAATTTAATGGCACGCGGAGGCGCAGAGGACGCAAAGAATATGGACGCTTTGTGTCCTCCGCGTGCAAAAATTCTGAGGGATACTTTGCGAGACAAGTTATGAGAAGCCCTCACTTATTCAGACAATAATTTCAAATTTCCCCATCTCTATCCCTGACACAGCGGCAAGAATACCATTCATTCATCCGTCCTATTCCCCGGATCAAAGGCCGGTCGCCGGATCTAAACTTGTAGACGAATACTGAATTAGCTGTTCTACCTGTCCCGGTCGAGCTCCAGTAGAATCCAGTTTCGTTGAGACAAAAGTACTGACCACCGGCATACATCCCGCCGAGTAATGCGGAAAAACCGCTACTGCCATTCTTCCTCAGTGCCTTGTTCGCCGCTTTTGCATCACCATGTTCTCCATACTCGCTACCCCAACTCGTCCCGTAATGATATCCGTACCCGCCGTAAGCATAAGCCAATGCCGCCCATTCTTCATTGGTCGGCAATTGCCAGCCATTTCCCAGCGCTTCACAAGCCGCTTTGGCAGCATCAAAATTGTATAACCTCCCATATATCTCAGCGTTTGCCGGATCGTAGTCATACCAGGTAGATTTATATCCTTTTATGCCGTAATTCAAATTCTCCAACAACCAAATTCTACCGTCATTCATACTTTTAAACGCATATTCCTCCCCATCTGGATCTGTCACGATTCCCGAAACAGGTTGTAACTCCTCCTTTTGACAGCTTAACATTATTGTAAAGGCAACCAGCATAAGAATGCTTCTTATGATTATCTTTCTCATAGCTGTACTTTTTAAGGTTTAAAATTTCAGTGCTCTTTTACCAAAAGGAAGGTAGTAATCCGGATTATCATTTAACTTACCAAGATTATAGCTATGAGGCAATGAGGATGATCACTATGAAAACTAGTGCTCTGTCACATAAGTTTGATCGGAGAATTTCGAGGCTATTTTTTCCGGCATCGAGGCGTGACGACCGCCCATAGCCGAAGCTACGGAAGGGAGAAGTAACGAAGAGGTCGGGAAAAAGAGGCCAGAATTCTTTGAAAGAACTTCTGGGACAGAGCACTGGTGGAAGACACCAGAAGTTCTTAGCCGAACCAAGGCCAGCGCCCCTTGACAGTAACCCCTTTCGGCCTCCAAGCCCTACGTTCCCGAGCCTCGCCGGCCTGCGAACCGCGAAGAGCAATTAGCGAAAAGCGTAAAAAGTCTTCCCCTGGGTAGCAATCTTCAAAATCCTCCCGTAGCTTTAGGAGATGGAATACGCACAAGCCCTCCTGATCGGTTTCCTGGTCGCCTTTCTGGGTCTGCTGCCGCCCGGAATGATCAACATGACGATCCTGAAAGTCAGCCTGGAAGCCGGCCGTAGGGAGACCATTTTATTTACATTGGGAGCGGTAGTGCTCACGGTGGTGGAAGCCTTCCTGGCAGCCACTTTTATCCGCTTTCTGGTAGGGCATCCGCAAATCACGGAGTATCTGAACTACGCAGGCATAGTCATCTTCCTGGGGCTAGCAGTTTTTTTTTATTACAAAGCCCGCCAACCCATCGACCGGACTGTCGAGGAAGAAATGAGCAATCCCTTTTGGAAGGGCTTCGGCGTAGCCGCCGCAAATTTGCTGACCATCCCTTATCTCATCGGCGCCTGCGCCCTGCTGCGAAGCCGGGGCTGGCTGGAAGTAGAACCGCCCTGCAACTACCTCTTCGCCGCGGGAACGATGGCCGGCTCCCTGGCCCTCTTTTTCCTCTACATCTGGTTCGCCGAACTCATCGACCGGCACGTGGACTTCATCGCGCGCAATGTCAATTACATCCTGGCGGTATTACTGCTGGGCATGGCGGTGCTGACGGCTATCAAAGTGTGGTAAGGAGAAGCGGCGCCTTCCAGGGCATGAGAGGAGGCGCCTTTAAAGGCGCCTCCTCTCTTCATGCCAAATTAAAAACACTCCAAAAAGCACTTTTTTTACAAAGAGTCACAACACAGGTAGAAAGCACTGAGTCTCACAGAGACTTGATCTTTAACTCATCACTCTGTGCATCTCTGTGATTCCTCCGTGCATCTCTGTGTAATTTCAATTTTCGAAGTAAACCCAAAGTCCGATTCCGGTATATTTTTTACTTTGGGAAAGTGTATTTTAACTACAAACAAGCAATACCATGAAACACCAGCCCACCACCTCGCGAAGAGATTTTATCAAAAAAGCCGGCGCCGGTTCCGGAATGCTGCTGGCCGGCGGCATCTTGCCCGCCTTCAGCGCCGAAAGCTACCGTCGCATCCCCGGCGCCAATGAAACCATCCACGCCTCCGTGATGGGGGTAAACAGCCGGGGCTATGCCCTGGCCCGCAACTTTGCCGCGCAGGACCGCTGCTCGGTCATCCACATCTGCGACGTAGACCGCCGGGCGGTCGACCGGTGCATAGAAGGAGTTAAAGAACGGCAGGAAACGGCGCCCCGGGGCTTCACCGATTTCCGCCGGTCGCTGGAAAGCCCGGAGGTGGACGTCCTGGTCATCGCCGCACCCGATCACTGGCACGCTCCGGCCGCGCTGCTGGCCATGCAGGCGGGCAAGCACGTGTATATCGAGAAGCCCTGCAGCCACAATCCGCGGGAAGGCGAAATCCTGGTGGAAGCGCAGCAACGCTACGGTAAGGTCGTACAAATGGGCAACCAGCGCCGCTCCTGGCCCAACGTTATGGATGGCATCAAAGCCTTACAGGACGGAGCGATCGGGCGCGTCTATTTCGGCAAGGGCTGGTACAGCAACAACCGGGCCTCGATCGGCACCGGCAAAAAGACCGCTCCGCCCGAGTGGCTCGACTGGGAGCTCTGGCAGGGCCCCGCGCCGCGGCGCGAATACAAAGACAACCTCGTCCACTACAACTGGCATTGGCACTGGCACTGGGGAACCGGCGAAGCCCTCAACAACGGCACCCACATGATCGACCTGCTCCGCTGGGGCATGCAGGTGGATTATCCGGCCAGGGTGAGTTCCAACGGCGGCCGCTACCGCTACCAGGACGACTGGGAAACGCCCGACACCCAGGTCATCAACCTGGATTTCCCCGAAGGGATGACCATGACCTGGGAAGGCCGCAGCTGCAACGGCAAAGACATCGAAGGCAGCGCGGTCGGCGTGCTGTTCTACGGTGAGGAAGGCAGCCTCCTGATCCCCGGCGGCGACAGCTATACCCAGTTCGACCTCGATGGCAAGGTGGTCAAAAAAGTGGACGCCAAAATTAAAGCCGATCCCCGGAACGTGACTAACCCGGCCGAACAGCTCGACGCACTGCACATCAATAATATGTTTGACGCGATAACCAGCGGTTCCTCTCTCCACTCGGATATCGATTCAGGGCACAAGAGCACCCTGCTCGTCCAACTGGGGAACATCGCCCAACGCGTCGGCCGCTCCCTGGATATCGACCCGGCGAACGGGCATATTCTGCGGGATAAGGAGGCCAGGAAGTTGTGGAGCCGGGAGTATGAGAAGGGTTGGGAGATGAGCTTGTAGCTGGGTGCTGGATGCTGGGGGCTGGGTTTAGCGCCCCCCTCCTAAACCTCCTAAACCTCCTAAACCTCTATAAACCTCCTAAACCTGGGTACTCAATTCTGGATACTGGGGCCTATCGATTATGGTATTGAAAATTATAACACGCTTATGCCTACAAGAAGAAAATTTTTGAAAAAACTGAGCAAAAGTGTAGCCCTATCCTCCTTTGCGCTTTCGCAAACATCGCTTTTCGCTTCCCCGCTCCTCAGCGATGAACTGCGGGTATTGAAAAAGATACGCATTGGCATCATCGGCGCGGAGAACTCCCATACGCGCACCTTCGGCAAGCTGTTCAACATCGACCGGGCCTTTCCCGGCGTGGAAGTCAAATACGTGTGGGGCGAAACCGAAGCCTTCGCCAAAGATGCCATGGAACGAGGCGCCATTCCCAACATGGTAAATGACCCGAAGGAAATGATGGGCAAAATTGACGCGCTCATCGTGGATCACCGGCACGCCAAATACCACCTGGACGCCGCACTGCCCTTTGTCAAAGAAGGTATTCCCACTTTTATCGACAAGCCCTTCTGCTACCGGGTGGAAGAAGGCGCCCGCTTTCTGGAGATCGCCCGCGAGCACGGAACCCCGGTCACCTCCTACAGCTCCATCGCCCACAGCGACGCCACGCTGGATATCAAGGCCCAGCTGGCCGAACTGGGCGACATCAACCAGCTCGTTCGGTCCGGCCCCGTGGAGCTGGACTCACCCTACGGTGGGGTGTTCTTCTACGGTGTCCACGTCGTGCAGCCGCTGCAGTATATGTTTGAACAGAAGATCGAAAAAGTGCGGATCAACAAAAACGGCCAAAACAGCGGCGCCAACCTCATCTTCGACAACGGCATGATGGCCAGCCTCGTCTTCACCACCAAAAAATACGGCTGGCAGACCTTCGTGGAAACGGAAGAAGGAATTGTGGAGCTCAAATCCCGCGTAGAGGAAAAAAATCCACCGAAAAACTACACCGACATGGTCACCATGTTCCGGACCGGCAAAGAACCCCGCAGCCACCAGCACATCCTGGAAGGGGTAGCCGTGCTGGAAGCGATGGAGAAATCGGTAGAGAGCGGGCAGTGGGAACGGGTGGCGACGGTTTGAGCGAGAGGCGGCGAGAGGCGGCGCCTTTAAGGGCGCCTCCTCTCTGCTCCTTGCCGCACTTACGCAATTGTCTGAACCGGGATCGCCTCGATGAAAAGATGACCGGGATGCAAGAGGTGGCGCCTTCCAGGGCGCCTCCGCTCTGCTCCTTGCCGCGCTTACGCAATTGTCTGAACCGGGATCGCCTCGATGAAAGGATGGCCGGGATGCGAGCGGCGGCGCATTCCAGGGCGCCTCCGCTCTGCTCGTTGCCGCGCTTACGCAATTGTCTGAACCGGGATCGCCTCGATGAAAAGATGACCGGGATGCAAGAGGTGGCGCCTTCCAGGGCGCCTCCGCTCTGCTCGTTGCCGCGCTTACGCAATTTTCTGAACCGGGATGGCCTCGATGAAAAGATGACCGGGATGCGAGAGGCGGCGCCTTTAAGGGCGCCTCCGCTCTGCTCGTTGCCGCGCTTACGCAATTGTCTGAACCGGGATCGCCTCGATGAAAAGATGACCGGGATGCAAGAGGTGGCGCCTTCCAGGGCGCCTCCGCTCTTCCTGCCCATGCTTACGCAATTGGGGAATTTAAAACCAGGAGGCCCTGGGAAAGGGCCTCCTGGTGGGGCCGGGCAAACCCTTCCCTCAGGAAAGCTCCGCCTCCACCTTACTCGGAAGCAGACCAAATTTGCGTTTAAAGCTCTTGGCGAAGTAAGAAAGATTGGAGTAGCCGACCGAATACGCCACTTCCGAGACCGATCCCGCGCCTTGTTTGAGCAAACGGTAGGCTTCATTCAGGCGCACCTCCACGATGAGTTGATTAGGGGATTTGCCCAGCAGCGCCTTAAACTTGCGGTGCAGTTGCGAGCGACTGAATCCTACCTTCCGCCCAATCTCCTCTACCCCGAACTGCTCGTTGTCCAGATTGTCTTTGATGCATTGAAAGACGTCCTGCAGGAAGCGGTCGTCGACGGAAGCGATCTCCAGGTCATCGGCCAGGAACATATCCAGGCTTTTGAAGTGCTCCCATAGCTTCTCCCGGGCTTCGATCAGGTTTTTCAGCCGTATGCGCAGTTCCCGTGGGTCGAAGGGCTTGGTCAGATAAGAGTCGGCGCCCTGAATGAGCCCTTCCATTTTGTGATCCTGTCCCGCTTTGGCGGTTAGCATAATGATGGGAATATGGCTGGTCTTCGGATTGTTTTTCAGCGAATGGCACAATTGATACCCGTCCTTTTTCGGCATCATCACATCGCTGATCACGACGTCCGGAATATGCTCGAAGGCCATGCGTTCGCCCTGCGCGCCGTCGCCGGCAGATAAGAGCTGATAATAAGGGGCCAGCATGTCCGCGATCAGATCCCGGAGTTCGGCATTGTCCTCCACCAGCAGCACCACCGGCCGGTCTTTTCCTTCCGGGATAGCCGGATCCGCCCTTTCTTCGCCGGCCCGGACCGCCTCCGGCGCCGGGAGCTCCGGGCCCGAAGCAGTCCCCTCCCCGACCGTTTCGCGGACCGAAATCGCTTCGGGAAGCTCCTTCAGGGAGATGGGCAGCCGGACCCTAAAGGTCGTGCCCATACCCTTAACGCTCTCTACCCGGATAGTGCCCTGGTGCAGGTCGACCAGTTCTTTGGTCAGGGCCAGGCCGATGCCAGATCCTTTTTTTTCGGAGCCCTCTACCCGGTAAAAGCGCTCGAAGATATGCTTGATCTCCGCTTTGTCGATCCCCTTGCCCGTATCGGACACTTCCAGGCTGAGATAGTCAGCCCCCAGGTCGATCACGGCGGTGATTGTCCCGCCGTCGGGCGTATATTTAAAGGCATTGGAAAGCAGGTTGGTCAGTATCTTTTCGAGTTTGTCGGCATCGTAAAATGCCTGCGGATTATCCGCCGAGCAGTGGGTGTGCAGGTTGATATTTCGCCGCTCCGCCATACTTTCAAAGGAATACAGCAGCGAACGGATAAAGGCCATCAGGCCGCCCCGCCGGAGGGAGAGATGCATCTGGCCGCTTTCCAGTTTCGACAGCTCCAGCAACTGATCGACCAGATGATGGAGCCGCTCGGTATTTTTTTGGATGACGGTGTACGCCTTTGTATCCAGGCGGAGGAAAGGCTCCGCGCCCGATCGCCCGGATCTTTCCCGCGCCTGCTGCAGCGGCCCCGAGATCAGGGTCAGGGGCGTCCTGAATTCGTGGCTGATGTTGGCGAAAAAGCGTGTCTTGATATTATCCAGATCTCGCATGCGCTGCATTTCGGCGTAGGTTTGCTGGGCCTGCAGTCTTTCCGCCTGCGCCTCACCGCTCAACACCTGCTGCCGGTAGGCGATGCCGAACGAGAAGATCACGATCTGCAGGAACATACCAACCGGATAGGGATCCATATAGGGACGGATCAGGCCCATGCTCCAAAGCGTCCCGAGGATCAGCGTGGCCGAACCGATCAGGGCGCCAAGGCCGAAATACCGGGCAAAGGGATCTTTTTTCAGGCTGAGGAGAACCGCCAGGATCAAGCTGGCGATGGTATACACATGGAGCAAGGGATAATGGTACCCCACCCCGGTGAAATGAGCCTGCGGCCGGGCGATGAGCACGTAAAGGGTCGTACCCACGATCTCGGCCAGCACGAAAAGAGCTACGCCCAGGATATACTTGTCCAGGGTAGGAAACTTCTGGCGGGAGTTGATGAATTCCCGCCCGAAAAACCAAAAGGTGTAAAAGACGCTGTTGGCTAACAGCAGCCATACCGGAAACCGGTAGGCCGTAAAATCACCGATGATCAGCCCGGTCGCCATAGCCATGGTCAGGGTGCAGGATAACAGCCACAGGGAAAACCAGAAAAACACCTTTTGCCGCAGGTACATAAATTGGAGAACGTGGTAGAGCAAGATGATAAAGGCCACCCCAAACATGAAGATATTGAAGCTGTTGTGGAACTGGTAAATCCGGTGATAATGGGCCTGCGCCGGGCTGCGGGCGCTCAGGTTAAAATAGGCGGGATAGCCGATGCTGTTTCCCTGCACCTTAAGCAAAAGCGTTACCGGTGTATCGACCGGCAGGCGATCCAGGGCGATCTGATTGAGTACCCAGTGGCCGGCTTTATCGCGTTCGCGCCGGGGATACTCCACGCCGGTGCGGTGATGGAAGATCAGCTCCCGGTCGCAATAGGCATACACATCCACCTTTCCGTTGCTCTTCGTCCAGGCGGGCAGGCCGATCATCCGGTCTTCCAGGTGAAGGGCCCAGCCGTTCAGGGTATCCCTGGCAATCAGGCGCAGTTTTCCCCAATAGGTGACCCCGACTTCCAGGTATCTCGGCAGATCCGCTCCCGGCATGTAAACCAGCCCCGAATCCAGCAACAAGCGTTCCCGACTCAGGGTGTCTTCGGGATCGGCGATCACCCGGAGCGCCGACTGAAGGTCGTGGACCGGATATTTCGATTCCAGCACATAATGATCCTGGGCCCCGGCCAGGCCGGCCGTCAGCAAGATGATTAAGAATCCTAGGCTTGTTCGCATCTTTCAGGGTATTTAGAAGCCATCTCAAAAATATCCTTTGGGCTGCAAAAGGATCTTTTGGGGCCGTGTTTCGTTGCAAAAAGCGTCACGTAGCTAGGCTATGCTCCGTTTTTGCGCCTCACCTGGTCCCAAAATTTCTCTTTTTCGCCATCAAAAATGTTTTTGAGATGGCTTCTAGTGTAAAATCGCACCGTGAAATAAGTTTAGAAGTTTAGCGCTCGCCCTTCCTACGGACCGTCCGGTCGGGCTTCGCTGTTTAGGAGTTTAGCAAATCTGAAAACGAAATTCCCGGTTTCAGACCTGCTAAACTCCTAAACCAGCCGCCCCGAAGGTGGCGGCGTCTAAACTTCTAAACTTTTCTGTCGATTTCATTCATAAGTGACGCTAAATGCATGCTACGGAAACTGGAATTTACAGGATGCCTGAATTCTAGAAATCCTGTTAATCCTTTCCAAAAACATCCTGCTAAAACTTTCTGTCAATCCCGTCTAGAAACTCACGTAAATCATTTCCGCAAAAAAATTAAAATTGATTCTATCTGGATACCAAGCCAAAGTAAAAAGTTATAGACAAAGGTTCTCCTTCCGTCCCATTCCTCCTGCCACTTTTGTGTCATCCCTTAACACTCCTGTCGCAGCGGGAAAAATTCATCGCAATTTGGGACAATTTTGTTAAAACTTGCAACTCTCCTTTCAGCATGCCGGGCCGCTTACACCTAGTTTTGAGTCCATCATTTCCTGAACACTCAAAAATGGAATTATCATGAAACGAATGAAGCATTTCCTATGGATGACGACCCTGGTGCTGGCGACCTTGTTTTTTGTCGCCTGTGATAAAGAGGAAGATCCCCTCACAGCCTGGGAGTCTGAGATCGAACAACTCAAAGCCGCGACAAACCAGTATCTCGACTTCTCGGTTGCCGAGGCCGCAGGATTCATCGACGTATCGGGTTACGTACCGAACATGGGGCATCACTACCTGAATCCCGCTTTGTCGGATGGCATCTTTGAGCTGGAAAAACCCGAGATCATTTTATACCTGCCGGACGCGAACGGCAAAATGCAGATGGCAGGCGTCGAATATTCCATCGTTCCCGATGATCCCAACGACCCGGGCTCCCCTCCGGAAGACTTTACGGGCGATCAGGATGAATGGCACTTTAATGAGCTGATCGGCCAATGGCAATTGCACGTCTGGACGATCCTCGATAATCCGGACGGGATCTTTGCCCCGCACAATCCGGCAATCGGGGACTGAGGGCCGGCCTGGCGGTAGCGAAAGCAACTAGTGGACGGCGCCCGAAGTTCGTAGCCAAAACCTGGAAGCGGTCACCGACCGCAGGATATGGGGTCGAGGTCAGAGACACTCGACCAACAGTAGACTGTCCTATTTTCTTTTTCCCAAAAGAAAGTCTAGAAGCCATCTAAAACTTCGGGCGCCGTCCACTATTGCGCCGGGAACTAAGTTGGCTTTTTTCGAAAACGACTAGGGGACTAGGAAATTGGGAGAACGACCATTTTTAGTGAACTCCCATGGTCACAAGTACCTCCTTCCCCCTCTCTCCCAGTCACCAAGTCTCCCAGTCTTTTCGGATCCAATAAGAATTGGAGATACGATCGAGAATTTTAGTTCAATTAATACCGTCCGCCTGGTTAAGTACCCCGGCTGACGTCATTACACCAACCCAAACCCATAATAATGATAAATCGAAAAAAAATTATTAAGATCCTGGGCATCGCAGTACTCGTAATACTGGCCCTGGGCCTGATCGGATTCATAACGATCAACACGGGCGACCTTCCCTCCTACGAGGTGGAGCAGATTGACCTGCAGGTAGAACGAACGCCCGAACGGGTGGAGCGAGGGAAAAAGCTGGCCCTGATGCTGTGCGCCAACTGCCATAAAAGTACCGAAACCGGCGCCCTGACTGGAACCCGCATGCACGACGCCCCTCCTGAATTCGGGGAGATCCATGCCCCGAATATTACCCAGGACAGGACGCACGGCATCGGGGACTGGACCGACGGCGAGCTGCTCTATCTCCTCCGTACGGGCGTTAAACGCGACGGCCGCTACGCTCCGCCCTACATGGCCAAGTTTCCCACCATGGCCGATGAGGATCTCTATTCCCTGATCGCCTTTCTGCGATCGGACGACCCGCTGGTAGCCGCCGATCCGACGCCCGACCGGCCTTCCAACCCCTTCTTTCTGACCAAACTACTGTGTAAGGTGGCCTGGAAGCCCTTCCCCCTGCCCAACGAACCGATTGCCCGGCCCGACACCTCCGATCGACTGGCGCTGGGAAAATACCTGGCGCATAACCTGGATTGCTTCTCCTGCCATTCCGCTGATTTCAAGACCAACAATTTCCTGGTCCCGGAACAGAGCCCCGGCTACTTCGGCGGCGGTAATAAGCCCCTGAACCGGGAAGGACAGGTCGTGCTGACTTCCAACCTGACGCCCGATCCGGAAACCGGAATCGGCAAGTGGAGCGAAGAAGCTTTTATCAAAGCGGTGAAGTACGGCTTGAAAGAAGGAGCGCCTGCCCTGCAATATCCCATGACCCCTTATACCGCGCTCAGCGATGCCGAAGCCGGCGCCATTTTCCACTACCTGAAAACCATCCCGCCTATCGTGAATAAGGTGGAGCGAACGGTGGAGGCGGGATACTAGATGCTGGGTGCTGGATGCTCGATGCTGGATGCTCGATGCTGGATGCTCGATGCTGGATGCTCGATGCTGGGTGCTGGATGCTGGATGCTGGATGCTGGATGCTGGATGCTCGATGCTGGATGCTGGATGCTCGATGCTCGATGCTCGATGCTGGGATAGGACACCCCCGGGAGGTCTTTACCAGGACCTTCTGGGTTTTCTCCAAAACCAACCGTTCAGCTAAGAAATAACGGAAAGACCGCTGATCTTAACCATTGAAGTTGCAAGGCATCAAAAATATTGCCGGAAGGAATATTTACGTTGAAGTCGGCTATGATCAATGTCTGGCATAAATTCGCAACCTACAGTTGATATATTGTTGTGGGATTTAGAATATAAATTCACGCATTTAACCATTTATTTTTCTTATATTTCTACTAAAAGAAGATACTTCAACATAGACAAACAGCACACGATACTTTTTATATCTAACCTCCTGCCTCATGCCTCCCAAACCCCTTGGCCTATATGATCTTCTGGCACCTCATTTTCTTGCAGGTGTCGATTTTCCCGATTATATCGACAAATATTTGTCTTTTCTGAATATAGAAAACCTTAGAACAGCTTCGGATGAAAACGCTATTGTATATCGTGGTACAGCGGTCTTTAGCGAAAGAGATGGCGTGCTGCCCGAATTCCGGCACAGAGCCCCCTCCGGAGCCATTTTTGACTGGAAAGATATAGAGGTTCGGTTCAGGCTCACTGTCCCAAGAGATGGCAGCGATGCCATTGGAGATGCTGTAAGTGATCTGGCCGGCAGCACTTTCCCAGGTGGGGTTAGTTTTACCGATCTGGATGACCTGCTGAATACTTTTGGTGCAGTCAATCAGGATACCACAGATGTGATCCCGTCCGAATATCCTGGTTTTCGTTTCAGGCTTGAGTTGCAATTGAGTTTGCTGGAAATTCATCTTTCCGGCTGGCGCCCGGCAAAGGTAATTAATGGAAGGATCTTTGAGGATCAGGATGCTGAATCCAAAGATGTAAAGATCGTGCTGCCCAAAATTATATTTCAGTATGAAAAAGACGACCGGTTTTTGCAGGGCCATCGGTTTGAGGTAAAATCCTGGGGCAATTCAGGCTTTGATGCACCGGCAGATCTCAGGGGCGGGGAGGTAATCAGAATGGAACCGGCCATCGCCATTTCCAAGAATGGCAAGTATGGTTTTGGACTCGATCAAATCCTGTTGGATCTAAGTAAAGATAGCACCCCTCCTGAAATCCTCGAGTTTTTTGGCACCGATGAATCCTTCCAGGGGGTGTTCATAAAAAATGTCCGCTTTTTCTATACTCGGGGGGATAACGATTTTGCCTTTGGGATCGGCATTAAGGATATGCTGATCAACTTTGCCGGCGAGGTGTCTTTTGATGCCTCGGTTGACTTTTTCGGCACTACCTTTGGGAAGGATGATGTTGAATTATATTTCTTTGATCGCGACGGCGTTGAAAAAGAATATGAAAAGGGCAAGGAGTCCATACAACCTAAACTTACCGAAGTAAAGGGAAGCAAGGCCGTAATACCCCGAGACGGAAAACTACAAGTTGTTGTACAGGGCGGATCTCCTCCTTATGTAACCAATATCGAATACAGAGAAGAACTCGTTAACACCGGTGGAGAAAACACCTGGGATTTACATGCCTTTTACGATGCTGAGAACGAGTTTACCGAGGAAGACAAGGAGGGTATTTTAAAAGTTGAGGTGAGGGACAATACCGGAGAAACATTTAAGGAGACAGTAGCTCTAAGATTGGAAGCCGAAACCAAGAAAAAGACAAAGAATGATGGGACAGAAGAAGACAAGCCTCCCGAGGAAAACAAAATAAAACCCATTAATCCACTTGAAATTACTTTCAAAAATCCAGACCCCCTCCCCACCAATGGTTATCGAATCACCGCTGAAGCCATAAGCGGCAGCACCCAAGTCAAGCTCAGAGCCCTGGGTGGAGGTGCTGTTCCCAACATTACCATTACTGAAAATGGTGAAAACAGTACTCCACAAGTGGGCGAAGATCGATCTTTTAAAATAGACCTGAAGCATGGCGAATCCGTTGAAATAGAAGCCTTCTATCCTGGTGGAACGAGTTCATTCGATCAAAGTCACTTATTACTATTCAAAATAGGTTATCCCCATAATGCAGAAGAAATCAATAAATATGTAAAAAATGCCTTACCACCAGATGCTTCCGGTCATTTTTCAAATGAAGCGTTGCGGGGCATGGACCCTATTTTTATCGATAATGGTGGGGGTCGCCGCCTTATTCAGTTCTTGTTGAATGAACTGGCGGATAATCAAGGAAGCTCCATTCTTGTCGGGTTACTGGGTCAGGCCAGTATAGAAGGCGAATCCGGCGACAATGACCAGCTATCACAAAGACGGTTAGAGGTCGCCAAACAAATCATCGAACAAAGCGTGGAGCTTAATGGACGAGTAAGCTTTACAGAATTAAATGCAGTAGGGGAAGTTAACGCCCAGAACGCCTCTAATGATGAAGCCACTCAACAACAGTTCAGATCTGTAACTATTACGGGGAGTCTGGATGAACAGGAAGTAACCATCAAAGCCCTGCTGAGCCGCCCCAATCAGGACGATGACGACGATGATGATAATGGAGCTAAAGAACCCGTTAAAAAACCTGACAACACCAAACCCTCCTTCATCCGCAGGCTTGGAATGAGGTTTAAACTGGAACGTAACGTCCCATCCCTGATCGAGCTATATGGAGAATTTGATTTCGAAACAGAACTCGAAGAGAAATTACGCAGTAAAGCTAATGAGAACCCGGACACTTCTGTCGGAGATCAAACCCTTCGCAAAAAGAATGAGGGGGATACTGATCCAGGCGATTGTGATTTTTCTGGTCCTCCAAATGGCATCATTGCCTTTAAGATCCATGTGACTCATGATACGGCTACTCACACCTGGGAAGAAAACCTTTTTGTCGGCGCCAATCCCGACAGTCGGGAAGGCCTGTTGAATTTTAATTGTGCACGGATACAAGGAGGCTCTCCTCGCCTGAAGGATATGCTGGGGGCGCTATTGGTATTTGCACCGATTGTTTCGGAAGTGGGGGATGAATTGGACGCCCGCAGTGCCGGTGATTGGGTAAAGCTTGGACTGGCAATAGGCATACCCGTTACTTTAGGAGCCTTCAAAGTAATCAACATTTCCCAAATGACGCTTTATGGGATAGAATTAAAATCCCGCCAGACTATGCCTCCGGATGGAGACAGCAAATTTGGCAGCGCCGGAATAATGTTTGATTACGGCACCAGGTTTCATATTGATGTTTTACCAAATTCAAACGATCCGCTCCTCAGAACTACCAAACCGGTTGGCGTAAGGTATAAAGGCATTGGTGTTCAACTCATCCGGAATCCCGAAACGGGGGAATACGATGTCGATCCCATTTTCGATACCACCAAGGGATATGAGATCGATCTGTCTGACCCGGGCCTACTCGATTTAAAAGACCCACTGGGAAATCTGCTCAGTATCCTGGGCGCCCGGATATCAAAAGTCAATCCGCTTTTACTGGAGTTAGACATGGGATTGAAAATGGATCTCGGTATTTTCGAGGTGGATAAGTTTAAAGTAAAATGGGAGCTACCCACCAGCAGTGATGATCCCATTAAGGCCCCTGTCATTACCCCTACCGGAATAAAAGTAGACCTAAATCAGGTCCTGGTGGGCAGTGGATATCTCAAAATTGAGGACAAAATAGAAAATGGGGAGAATCTAGGCAAGGCTATCCGGGGCGGCATGGATATCACCCTGGTGAGTATCAAACTGCGCATGGCCGCCGAAGTAAGTGTTGAGCCTGTTCAGGACCCGAACAGTGTGCGAAAAGCTACTGCCGTTTATGCATCTATTTTGGTAGAATTCCCAAGTCCTATCGTATTGGGATCGACCGGGCTGGGCATTTTTGGCGTTACCGGATTATTTGCCATGCATTATAAACGCATAGAAGAAGAGCGTCAGATCGGTGAAGTCGTCGGCCCGGCTTTAAAATGGCTCAAAGCTGCCGGCGGCATGCCCAATCGTTTTGAACACGATGGCGTCACACTCTGGGATGCAGAACTGGATCGCTGGAGCTTTGGCGTCGGCATACTCATGGGCACCTTGGAAGGGGGCACGCTGATCAATTTCTGGGGCACCTTTGTGCTCGAACTTCCGGGGCCGCGGATCCTCATTTTCGTCAAGGTCAAGATCATTTCGCAACTTCCCAATACAGCGGATGAAAATGAAGCCAACCAACTACTAACGGGCATCTTAGGAGTAGTCGACCTGGATTTCAACCTCCGCCAATTGACCATTGGGGTGATCATCGATCTGGATATCAAGGAAATCATTCAGATTTCACTGCCTATCGAAATCTTCTTTGATTTCGATAATTCCCGTAATTTCCATCTGTACATGGGCACTCACAAGCAGATGGCTGGGGCGCGTATACTCAATCTGGTTAATGCCTATGGCTACTTCATGATCGAGGGTAATGAAATTGTGGATTACCCTCCCGGTACGGGTCGTAATTTCCCGGGTGTTGCTGTAGCAACAGGCCTTGAAGCAGCCATCATCCTCGGAGATACGGACATTGGACTCTATTTGAAAATTGCTATCGGCGCTCATATGGCCATTAGCTTTATTCCTCAATTTGGCGTGGCCGGACAGATTTTCCTGGAAGGTGAGCTACATTTATTTGTTCTGGGTATCGGCGCAAAAGGGGTATTCGATGTAATCTATATTAGAAAGAGCGAAGAGGAGCAAGAAACCTTTATTAAGGGTGAGGTATGTGGGAAAATATGTTTCTTTTTCTTCTGCCTGGAGGGTTGTGTCGGATTTAAGAGAGGTAATGCAATCGAGGACACTTCTGTTCCCTCGCTGATAAAAAACGTTTATCTGCAAAGTTTTTCTCCGGTCATTGCCTCTGGTCAGGGCTCTGATAAGCCCATTGATGCCAGCCTGGGAGACGCCGCTACCACAGCAGATCAGGATATGCCCGAAGTTCCGATCGATTCCAATATTGTCCTTCAGTTTATTGCTCCTCCAGTAGTTGGCACACAGGATGGCGCCACCACTCAGGTTTTTGGTGTTGATTTTGCAAAACCTGCCCCCAATTTCATTGAACATACCAATAACGGTTGGGTCAGCATCAGCAGCGGCCGCGAAGCTAAATTTATACTGAGATCAGTGACGATTAACGAAAACTTTGATCTCGAAAATTTGCCTCCTGTCACCTGGCGGAAAGACAATCTGGTAAGAATTGGTGGGGAGGATGCCGATCCACAGCTCAATAATAAAAGATCCGATACTTCCGTAGATCTGGCACTCATGAGCCGGGTTCCGTTTACAGCGGAAAGGGCCCTTGAGCGTTCCAGCGAACTCAACGAACTGGTATTGCTGCAATGGGATAATCTCTGTACGCCGGAAGCCAAGCCGGCCTGTGTGTTTTTTGACTTTTGTAAGCAGCCTCTGGGGCTCTCCGGTAACGGATGGCGCATCACCGGCACCCCCTGGCCCGATCCGCCCGGCACCAAGCGAAGCAAGCCTCATGTGACTTCCATGTATGTCGAAGAACCGGAAAAACTGCCCGGAAGAGAAGCGCTAGACAGCCTTGGCCCATCAGCGGCAGGGCTTGAGTTCAAACCCGCCATCATCATTGGTCAGGACGGAATCTTTTCTGATGACGATATTCCTCGGGATTGTTTAAAAGGTGTAGAGTTGCCAAATGTATTTAAATACAAAGAAGCCTTGGCCCCTGAACTTGAAGTGTCGGAAGAACTCGAGCAGCACTTCAATTTCAGGCGCTTACAGGGATACCTGGATTTTCATACCAAGCCTTGCACCCTGGTCAGAATATTGTTTGCTGTCACCAAAGTCTCCAGAGCAGATCATTCTCCAGGCAATACCCCCCTGGTGATTTATGAACTTGACAAAGACAAGGGAGCACTGGAAAACCATGTACTTTTTGACGGTACTCATAATGTGGTTAAGATCGATAGTGTGAACCTGTTGCCTGACACCTGGACCGATAGTGAAGGTCCATGGGCAAGGACCATAGAGCAATTTCTCCAATTCTGGGCTCTGGAACTAAGGGGTGAATTCGATCTGTATTATTACGAATTAAAGCCCTTAAAAGAAACTGCTGCTTTGAGGATCTGGCAACTTGATCTAAGCGGCATTTTACAGGACTTCCGAAAGATCAGGACGATCATTGGCGGCGTAGAGGTCTGTCATCGCAGCGAGATCGAAAGAGTGAAATCGGTAGAAGCTTTAAAATTGAACGCTCTGAAAACCATTACTGATTTTGTGGGCAACAGCTCAGGAAAAACGGTTGATGAAATGCTCCAACCGGATACCGACTATACGCTGGAAGTGGAATATGATGTCCTGATCAGAAAGGAAGGAGACAGCTCCGACCCCGGTCAGCCGGCAGGAGAAGATCCCATTAAAGAGCAGTTCTTTTTCAGGACCACCAATCAACTTCCTGAACGACTGGATCCTTATATTTTAGGGACAACGCCTAATGATGCCGATCATTACCATTTCTATGAAGATCCGGTAAAAATAATTTTCAATGACGAAACGATCATTGAACTGGTAAAAGCACACAGCGCTCAACTGCAGATCAGCCTTACAAGCGCTGACGGATTGCCTGTAACTGATGGCGATGAATTTACTCTAAACCTGGAAGAAGGTGATGCCAATTTCATTTCTCCTTACCGCGATCTACTGGTTTTCTTACTGGAAAATGACCTGATAGACTGTTTTGGCGGCAACGTGCTCAGAAAAATCCCGCGCATCTGGAAGCTGCGAGCAGTTTTGAAACCACTTGTGGACTATATACTTGAAATAAAATATGATCCTCCAACCGGTAACGACGGCAGTGATCCGGATAAGCCGGTTACTCCTTTATTCAGGAGGAATTTCCGGACTTCGCGGTTCCCTTCTCCGGAAGCCTTAGCCACTGACATTCGTTCATTCCCATTTAGATATCATGCCCTGAGTAAGCAACTCAATCTTTCCTTTACCCCGGACGTAACCGATCATTTCTGGATTGAGGATATCGAAATGGAAAGGATCCTAGTTGAGGCAGGAGAACAAAGATTGCCTCCTGTCTCCCAATCAGGTGTCCGGCTTTACTGGGTTCCCAATCCCGGCAATGAGGAATACTACCTTAAAGCTATCATGATTGACGGCGCTGAGCCTATCTGGAGAGAAAGGCTGGAAGCTGACCTGAAATCGGTAGATAGTGATCCGCCGGATCCCAACTTCCAGATTGTCATTCCCGGTAAAAAAATCAGCCTGAGAATAAGGGAAACGGATACCGCACATGTAGACTATTACTTGATCTCTCACGGAGGAACGCGTGTTTTATCCGTCTTGAAAGACGATACGATCGGTCTGGAAAATGTTGACCTGAAACTTCAGCTGATTCAGCCGGCGAGCCCATTATACGGTCTTGATGAAAAGATCTGTGAATTAATTGCCATACCAATAACCAAAGCCCCCTGGGCCGAAGATGATGAGTAGGACAAACTTACCCAATAGATTTTTTAGCGGCATGCATGCTTTTCAAGCTTCTGCCGCCACCCAGGAAAAGATAATGGAAATACTGGGAAACTACGGTGTAGGCCGCATTGACGATATTCCAGGATCTTCATTGGTCCAATTAAGGTGGGTACATCACCCTATATTAGGATTTCCGCGTCAGCCCTTTAAGGTATGGAGCATCCCCCATCAGGATTTCCGCTATCAAGATCTCATTGAGGTCATTAATTTAATGGAAGTAAGGCAGAACTCCTTTATCCAAACTGTAGACTGGACCAGTCAGCTGGCTGATCCCCGGATGTATGAGGTGAGAATGGAGGCACGTCTTTTTTCAGGGTCTTTTTTACGCATCCTCGCTATTGACACCAGTTTCAACCCTATTCCTGGTCAGGAACTCATCTTTGATTTCCGTGACAGGGAACTTCCCAGAATAGGAGAAAACATTCCCTGTTGTTTTAGAGCCCCCGGCATCATTGGTTTGAAAGTAATCGGATTCAGATCTTCTGTACGCAGTATAAAAGGACTCTCTGTACAGGATCTGATAAATTCAAATTCCTGGAAAGAGGTTCAAAGAGTTGGGTTGCCTTACTTTTCAGGTGAATTAAATCCTCCTGCTTATGACAATTCACCGCAGGGTTACCTACCCAATCTACTGGAAGGCAATGAGGCAGCGAGGCTGAGGCTTGAATTGGCGGCATCTGTAACAGATCAGCTTCCCAATCCTTCCGGAAATCCTATCAATTGGGCTCCTCTGGACCTCAGCATTTATCAGGACTCTATACGGAAACACAATCTTCAATTGATCACCAACTGCCTTGAGAATACAAAGGATGAGGATATATCCAATCTCCAGTCCCAATATTTTGAAGAGTTTCAGGTCCCCGGTATCCGTCAGGATCAGGATGGAGCCCAGGCACAGGATGTTGCTGACATCAGCGTAGAAGTGGTTTCCAATACTATGATGAGCGTTTATGGCGACAGTTTTTTTGCTTGCGGGACGGGCCATGGAACCATGGAGTTTATGCGCGTGCGCCGGAAAAAAAGGTGTGTAGCTCCTCCGGGCACTTTGCTGGATGGCTTTCTTATGATTACCAACACCTTTGTACTACCTTCCTTTTTGGGACCAATAAAACTTGAGTTAGCCACACTACCTCAATCCATGCCAATTCCACCCGCAGTAAAAAATTTAGGCACGAAAACCCAATCGCATAACCGGCCTGCAGAAAGAGACGGCCATGGCTCCGCTTCCGTTCAACTATCCTGGGACTGGCCGCCCAAAGAAATAACCTTGAGCTACTTCATAGGGGGCCTTATTGACAACAGCGAATTTTCTATTTTAAACACTAAGCGCAAAAATGATCCTGGTGGATTTGAACCGTTCCTGGCAGCCCGGCCTTCACAGTCTGATCTGGCATCGGATTCGACTATCACTATTGACGATTCACAAGTGTTCTATACGGATACAAAAGTTCCAATACCACTCAGAGACAGCAAATTGAATCGATTTTTTGTACTGGCTACGGATTGGTTTGGTCGACTTTCCGATTGGCGGCAGAGCACTTATGAGGCAAAGGCATTTCCGCCACAAAGGCCACTTGTTAATAGTGTTCAATTTATCCTGACAAACGAAGAAACCGGAGGTCCCCTATTTGACGCTTCTTTAGAAATTGAATTTTCCTGGGACTGGATCGACCGGAGCCCCGATAAAATTGAATTTCGGGGCTTATTCCTACCTGCCTTCAATGCTGCCCCCCCTGTTGAAGCGCCTGATGGTTTTGAGATCGACAATCAACATGGAACCAATCCAGGCCCTCTTATCGTATCCTTTGATCCGGCTACCCGAAGGCCGGCCATCACCTCAGGTCATTCGGGTGAAGTGATATCAAAAGATCCCGATCCCGGCCCGGAGGCGCCTGATTCCTTTTCCGAAATTAAAAGATATACGCTGGTAGTCAGCGGTGGGCAGGTGGAAGGCGGTAATGTAAGACCCATTTTGTTAAATTTCAATGATACAGATCGCTTGTCATTTGCCGTATATGTCCGGGGCTATGAAAAAGTTCAGCCCGACACCCCTGCCATCACCGATGTAAATCCCAACCCGAGCATTGTAGTAGAAAAAGCCTATATTGCCGAGGCTGTCGACCCTACCCCACCCCCGCCCCCGGAAGGCTTTAATGCTGTTATCAACTGGACCGCTCTGCCGGATGCTACCGGAAAAGCAAGGGCAAAAATAGAATGGGACCCCTCCCCCGGTGTTAAAGGATACAATATATGGCAGGCCTCTGAAACAGCCCTGTTGCATTTTATTGAAGACGAGGTGGTACCCGATCCGGTGCCCGACACCTCTCTTACAATAAGAGGCAATATTCTGCGGGCCAGGCTTGAAGGAGATATCCTCAATGAGGATTTTGAGATCCTGCCTGGTGAAGATGCCGAAAGAAAGGAAAACAATAAGCTCAACAGTCTTCAGGCATTCGCTAAAGTAAATTCAGAATTGATTCGGAAAAACAGTTTTGAAATCGAAATACCTGCCACTTCAGACAATATTTTTGCCTTCAGAATAAGCGCCTTAAAATCCAATAATAAGGAATCGGAGAAATCCAAAGCTGTTTTTTACGCCGTTCCCCACCGAAATGAACCCGGGCCTCCCATCCTGGTTCTAAGACCTTCTAGAAATGAAAATCCCGGTGTATGGATTTTGGCAGCCCCAAGTGATAATCAGGTGATAAGGGGATATCGCATTTTCAGAGTCAGAAAGCATATCCTGACTACTGAAATTGGCAGAATGGGGCCACCAAAAGTAAAAGAAGACCATGAGGATTGGATCCCTTTTCAGGATATTCTCGATCGACCTGATCTATCCTATTTACATGCCGTCATTAACAGCTTAATTCGCGAAGAAAGGAGAGCCAGAGACCTGAATCCTGATGAACAAACCAATGTACAGCTTTATGGAAGGGCCTTTTTCGATCCAGTGGCCATTTCGTGGTTTCCTTACCATTACCGGGTACAAGCCATAGGTTTCGAAGATCTTTCGCTGGGGGAAATAGGCGGTATTTCTTCCCCCTCGGTTGTCCAACGCACTTTTCTCCTTCCTAAAGAACCTCCAGTACTGACAGGCGTAGAAGTGAAGTCAGGTGGCCAGTTGATAAAAAAGAGTGCCATCCCTACTTCAAGGCCTGTAGCTTTAGAGCCTCATCCCAACCGACCCTGGATTCTGGCTGAAAACTACAATGATAACGCTATTTCCATTTTTGAAATCACGGAAAATGCACAGAACCTGATTCAAACCATCACCATAGGAAGAAAAATCAGACAGTTCTCAATTAATCAACACAATGATCAGTTGATAGTGGCGTCCGGAGGCAACCTATTGTTTTTAGATGCTGAAAATAACAAACTCATCCACAATCTCCTACTAAAACGACCTATATCGACTTTTTCCATTTCTCCACTCAACAACGAGATCCTGGTTTCTTTTCAGAATGCCGGTCACTTTATTGTGATCAATGGAAATAATTTTCAACAGGAAAGAAGGGTCAATACCTTCCCAAGACAAACCTTTTTGACTATTCATCAAAGTCTGGGAAAACTGTATACAGCAGGTCCCTTTTCAAAGACGATTAAAGTATTTGATCTTACCACTTTTGAATTGCTCGAAGACCTATCACTCGAATTTATCCCCGGAGAAATACTGGTTGATGATTCTTTCCAAAAGATCATGGTGGAAAACAGGAGGGGCAGAAGTATATATGTTTTCGATGAAGCCTTTCAAAACGTGAATGAAATCAAATTAAGAGGCCGGCAAAGGGATGCCTTTTTTAGCGAAAATGGATTGCTATATATAGTTACCTCTTTCAGACAATTACTGGCCATAGACCGAGAGGACGGAGTAGTCAAATTCAGGCTTCCCCTAAATTCGAATATTTTTGATGTCATTGTCAAAGAAGAAAAAATATTCCTCTCCAACTACTATCGAAACACCATAGATATCATGCAGTTCGACAAGCATAACGCGGTTTTTTTATTCACTACCGATTTGCCTGTAAGAACCACGCCTAAGGGATCTGCAAGGATTGATCTGACAGCATTGGAGTTGAATCCTGATACGGGAAGGTATCAGCGGCTTCAACCGATTTTATCTTTCGACCCCGTAGCCGTTGAAGAAGGGGCGCTGCTAAAACCCTTTTTTTCAAACAGTGAAATGACGCTGCCGGCAGAAGCAGAAATGAGCAGGACAGCTCCTGATGATGCAAGGCTTGTTACCTACTCTATACGCCTTGATACCGCCGACTTAAAAGACAAGCGCTTAGCGGTGACCGTAACGGATCCTGATAATCGCGTTCATGAAGAACAATTTCAAAAGTATCACAATGAGTCTTATTGATACGATAAAAAACTCAGGTTTATCTCTTTTAGGTATTTCTGTTCCCTTTATTCATCCACAATGGACCAGTAGTGGCACGGGGCAGTTGACTTATTCCGCCGGCGATCTGTCTTTAACATTAAACACTGGTAATTGGGTTGCTCCATTGAATGGGATCGGTTATCAATTAGGAACTTTTGAAGACAGCATCGAGCCAACTTCTGTGTTTGTAAGTCTTGTGAAAACAGATGGAAATCATATAAAAGAATCCTTTGTCGATGCCGTACTTACCGACACCTTACTATTGCAATTGCACGAACAGGCTTATTTAAGACTTAGCCGTCTTTATAGTGTATTACTCGAAGCTCCTGATCCGGACAATAGTCTAGTTACCGATTCCCGGAACCAGGGACTGGCCATTCGTCCAGTACCGAAATATTTCTACTTTTCTGAAGGTTCCTTTTCCGTCGATCATTTTGGAGATATTGAAGCCGGAGATAGTATATATGAAGGAGGTAAAATGCAGATATTCGATGCCGGCGGCCATCCCATCGATCCGGCTTCCGTCGCCGAAATCTTTTTCATCCTCCTCAATCGATTTCCCATACTGGAAGCCGTAGATTTTGGAGAGGCCCCCAGTTCTAACCCTGCTGCTGACTATCAGTTGGATGATATTGCCGCACTGAGAAGCAATACGAATATGATGGTCAGGCTAAGCCAGCCCTCCGGCCACCCCTTCACCAATAGCGAAAACAGGGTGCTCAACCTTACCGGAGTTGACGCCGGCAAAGGTATTTTTAGGGTTGATCCGCCGAATACAGAAAATGATCTCAGCATCAGTATCGCTCCGGTATCCGCCGACTTCCCACAGGATCAAAGAAGGCTCTTTTTAATCGGCGCAACGACAAATGGCACATTAGGAGATACCTTTAACTTTCCTCCTATACCAACAGGCACAGCGGCGGGAGGGGGCAATATTACGATCAACAGGGACTTCTTCAGCCTGCAGGTCATTCAGCTGGATAAATATCTGACAGGGGAACCTAAATTTCCCGAACAGGAAGATCTTCGTCTACCACCTAAGATCCGGACCAATGAATCACTCACATTACTTCCCGACGGCAATGATGTGCTGGGTGCCATTACACAATCTTTACAAAACACCAACGAGTCTTTTGTAGTGGCCCCATCCATTGAAGAATCCTTCTCCATGCCCAACAACTTCGGGGATGCCGCTCACTGGCCCCAGTTTCCTGCTGATGGGGCCGGCGATACGGATGATACGCCTGTACCGGTAAGTTTACGGGAAGATCTAGAAATCTCTGCCGTACTTTTTGACGACGGCAATGACCAAAAAGCCAACCTGGATGTCATTCTCACTATTGATAATTTACCTGCAAATACAGCCATTCGTGTTTATAACCGACAATTTTTACCGGATGCGGTAGAAGGCCGCGGAGACGGCGCCGGTGGAATCGCGCCTGATTCGGGCACTATTGCCTTGCGATTGAAAGATCCTTTTGGAATTCGTACGCCGGGAAGTGATGAAAATGTATTGGCTATTCCCCCTTCCTCTGTACTGAGTTTTGATTTGATCGTCGTCAGGAGAAGCGACCAGAAATTAGCAAGAATTTTCGGCAATTTATCAGCCATTGTAGACCTTGACAATCCTACTACCACAGATCCTACTCCCGTTGATAGCAATCCGCTGACCAACGCTGCTAATAAAGGAGACAGCACTTCTGCTATATTGGGCTTACCCGGAAACAATTTTACCCTGCCTGCTCTGCCCAACCCCACTAACACCAATGCCCTTATCAATTTCGGCATCAATATCCTGAACCAGTTTATTGATGAGGGTGACCCCAGGGGAGCTTCCAGGTATCCAACCATGGCCAGAAGAGACCAATTGTCAGGAGGTATCGATAACCGTTCCGGCACACCGGTTTTCAAGGCGACCCTAAGCGCGGGTTCCTTACGAGCTGATATGGTGAATGCCGACCCCAGGATCGGCAATCCTGGTGGCCTGGGAGGTAAGGAAACTCAGGCTATTGGTGTTTTTACCCAGAATGGTCCGCTGGCGTACGACCTGATGCGGGCAGCTTTCCGTAGAACAACCCCAATTGAGGAACGCAGCAGTCAACTTCAGAATGACGAATTGTGGGCAGAGCCTTCCGGTAATACTACAAACAGTGGAACCATGGCAGGGGCTGTTCTTCAAACGATTTCCAGGTTTTGCGAAACGCCAGAATTCGCTCAATTAAATTTGATCAATGATTCTCAAGGTGATAATCTTGAAGACATATTGTCCAGAAGACCTGACAGTCTTACCAATTTCCCAAACTGGGTTTCCAGTGATATCGGCAGCACTGATGCTCCGCTGGCCAGAAACAAACTGGACAACTTTTTTAATAGTATTAATGGTCCTTTGGCTAATCTGAGTTCGGGAGCCAGTGCACGCTTATTGGAGGAAATCAATCGCGAAATACAAGTCTCCCTTTTTGGAAAAAGGGATGCGCAATGGTCATTGGAAGCGGCTATTGGCAATGCCCGGCATTTCATTTACATAGAATCGCCTGCTTTTTCAGATACGGCAAAAGATTCCGAAGAGCCATATGCTATTGACCTCATTAAAAAATTGAAAGACCGAATAGATGAGGTGCCTGGTTTGCGGGTCATCATTTGTACGCCACGTAAACCTGACTATGGAAAAGGATATGAACCGTTCATTGAATATGAAACCTATCGCCGGCGGAAGATCATCTTTGAAGAACTTCCCACCAAAAAGGTAGTAGCCTTTCATCCGGTTGGTTTCCCTGGCCGCCAGAGTTTTCTGGAAAATATGCTGGTCATTGTTGACGATACTTGGGCCTTGCTGGGTTCCAGCGCTTTAAGACGAAGAGGACTAACTTTTGACGGAGGAACTGATCTGGTCTTTACCGATACCCAACGGATCAAGGGTAAATCGCCTGCTATTGCAGCGTTTCGTCGTAACATTATGGCCAAAAGACTGGGAATTACCCAAATTGAGTCTTCAGGTTTTGGCCCCCTTACCCATCCTGATTTCGTAAGACTGAAAGATGGGGTTGAAGCATTTTATTTGATTAGGGAAACGCTCAGAACCGGAGGGCTAGGGAAAATATCCCGCATCTTCAATGCGCCCAAGCCGGATGCCATAACAGACGAAGATGCTGCCGAAGATCCGCTTATCGATCTGATGAATCCGGAGGGAGAAGCGTTCAATCTGGCCGAGGCAGTAGTCTCCACCTTATTTTCGGCCTTAAATTCATATTAAATTTGCAAGCGGATTTTTCCTCCCGTAACGCTTCCCGCAGGGGCTCTACCCGGGATTCAATAGCTGCTTTCCCGGCAGGTGAGGGGTGTAGGATTTGGCCATTGCTGTTTTAAGAAGTAAGGCAGGAAAAATCGAACTGTTCTGATGGTCGAGAATGTTTATCTCCACCCCTAGCAGCCTGCCGGTATTTTCCAGGTGACAATTTCCCCGTCTCTCTTTTTCAACCGGAATGCGGCAAGATATCCCTTACTTTTAACAAAAATCAATTTCCCATTTGGCAACTCCTTCACCGGCATGTTCATCGTTGGATGGCGTTCGAACCCATCATGTCCTGAAAATTCGGCATAATCAATATACTCCATTTTGGAGTCGATCAACCTGATAAACCTTTCCGTCGTATTTATAATGAATTGGCCATAAGAAATTTTTAGAATCAATACGGGCCACTCATGGCTCCTTAACCCGGATTATTCATGGGTTCTTTTGCAACAAAATCAAAATTCGAAAGTATACCAAACTAAGAGCTTTTTGGGAGATCACTAAGGAATAAATTATATTCTTTATATATTTATTTCGAAAAAGAATTCAGTCCCCTCCCCCTGAACCGCAAAACAATCAGATGAACGTCCTTTTTCTAGCTTACGCAAATTCGCAGAGCTCTCCGCTTCCTACCCTCAGCTGGGAAGATGAGGGGGTATTCAGTGTGCTGGTTAACCGGGCCTTGAAAGGGCACTTCTTTATTCACCGCGACTCCTTCACCACCCTCACAAAGATCAATCAGTACCTGGGCAAGTACCATGACCGGCTGAGCCTTTTTCTATACAGCGGACACGCAGGAGGCCAGACCTTGCATCTGGATAGCGAGGCCGCGAACGTCAAGGGGATTGCCCATCAACTTGGGGAGAGTGCCCGAAATGGCAAGCTGAAGCTCGTCATTCTCAACGGCTGCTCGACGGCTGGACAAGTAAAGGGCCTGCTCGATGCAGGTGTTCCGGTTGTAGTGGCCACCAGCGCCCCTGTCGAAGACCGCAGTGCCGCTGAGTTCTCGATCCGCTTTTTTCAATGCCTCAGTGAAAAGCGTCTGTCCCTGAAAGAGGCCTTTACCGAAGCGCTTGGACCGGCACAGACGGCAACCGACCGCGATCTGCAGCTGGAGTCCATCTCCAGGGGGATTAGGCGTCCTGATAAGGAATCCAGCAAACCGTTATGGGGGTTGTTCTCTAACACCCCGGAGCTACTGGATACCAATCCGATCCCTTCGCACATTTCCACCGGTCATAAAACGGATTTTGTGCCGAATGAGCAGCTTACTAACGTACTGTTTGATACCCTTCGGCAGGCTGACTGCCGTGATATTCGCAATCTCCAGGAAAAAGAGGACGATGGTGAATATGTCGAGATCGGCGACAAACAAACCACCATTGTCAATGTACTGCCCTTTCCTATAGCCATCCATCTGCAAAAGCTCCTTTGTCCGGTGGAACAGGAAAATGAAGGCTTCGATAAGATCAGCCTGCGTCGGCTGGAGCAAATCGGAACCGTGTTTTACACTACCGTAGAATTTATGACCTTCATTATGCTGGCGCAACTTTGGGAATCCAGGCTCGACAAAGCATTCGAGGAACTGCCGGCGGAACTTAAGGAAGCGGTCAGTTCCTTTTTCTACCTTTCCACCGCCGACCGGGCTACCTTCGATCATCTGTCACTAATCCGTTCCGTCCGCATTTTTCTGGATACCCTCAACGATGATAATGGTGTTCTCTATTTCGTGGAAGAACTAGATGACCTGAAAACTCTTTTACAGGAGAGCGGTGCTTTCGCCATGGCCTGCGATTACCTGGCCAACCTGCACCGCCAGGCTGTAGCGCAACATATTGCCGAGGCTGATGTACCGGATATGTGCGCCGAGGCCGAGAGCAGCCTGTGCGACTTCTTCTCTCAGTTGGGGTTCTTGCACGGTTATACCTTGACCAGCATCCAGAATATCGACATCCAGAAGTACCGCCATCAGCGCACGCCGACCTTCAGCCACGAGATGGTAAGACTGATGCGGGCTTTCGGCAAACCGGAACAAAACTATTATTTACTGCCAAGCTTTCTGGATAACCGGGGTGTGGCGCTGATCAAGGGTAGAGTACGGGTCGTCAATCCCCGGAAGCGACAATTCACGGGAGAGGAGATTGGTTTTCTCAACCTGTCGCCCTTTATAATCGACCGCAATGCCTTTGAAGCGAATACTGACCTGTCGAATCTGCTATTCTTCGATCAGGTCCGGAAAGCAGAAAGGAAATACACTTATAAGAACGTCAAACGCCCTACCAGCCGCCGCGACCGGCTGGATGTGCATCAGGAAGGCCCTTTCGAAGCGGTATACGAGCAGTTGGAGGCTTTCCGCACTATGATCCTCGGCGAAGATTAATCGTTTAAATTAATTGTCAAAAGACCCGCTAAGTTGATGATTTTGGTATTGGAGTCACCCCCTCAAATAAACAGCTAAATGGATACCCCTGACCGCGAAATACGCAGTCCCTTCAAATTCCTCGATCCTTACGCCCGTAAAGACGGAGAGATTTTCTTCGGGCGGGACGAAGAGGTGGAGACGCTATACCAGTTCGTAAACAAGAACCGGCTGGTCTTGGTGTACGGGCAGTCGGGGACGGGCAAGACAAGTCTGGTTCAATGCGGCCTGGCCAACCGCTTTGAGGTGACCGACTGGGTACCCTTTTTCATCCGTCGCGGAAAGAACATAAACGCTTCCCTGTATCAGGCCGTCTCCAAATCCAAGGCCCTGGGCGGAATAGAGGTAAAAGAAGATAATCTGCTCACCGCGCTGGATCGTATCAGCACCCGCTACATTCGCTCGGTCTACCTCATCTTCGATCAGTTTGAGGAATTGCTCATCCTCGGGGAAAAGAAGGAAATCGATCAATTTCTGGGCACAATCAAGAAGATCCTTGAATCGCCGGAAACGCAATCAGTCATTCTGCTTTTCGTCCTTCGGGAAGAATACTTTGCCTGGCTGGACGATTTTGAGCGTGTTATTCCTCATTTTTCCAGCCGCCGGTTGCGGGTAGAGCCCATGCGTCCGAACCGGCTGGAGGAAGTGGTCCTAGAGTCTTGTGCGTCCTTTAAGATCAAGCTGGAAAAGGGCCGGGAAAACGCCCGGCAGATCATTGAGAACCTGCGCAGTAAGGGGGGGATTCCCTTGCCTTACCTGCAGGTGTATCTGGATATGCTGTGGCGGGAAGATTACGCGCGCACCTATCCGGACGGCCGGCGGGGAAGGGATCATGTCCCCCTTGTATTTACGACGAAAGAAATAGAAGATTTCGGAGCCATTAAAGACGTCCTTGATCGGTTTTTATTAGAACGCTCGGAAGCCATACAGTTGGAGTTGGAGACCGGTTTTCCTAACCTGGAGGAGGATACGGTCAGCCGGGTGCTCGATGCCTTTGCTACTGAGGAAGGTACAAAACGGCCGGTAAACTACTATCAGGAGGAAGAACTGCTCCACATGACCGGAAATGTACCGCCTTTTTTAAAGCAGTTGCCGGCCTTACTATTGACGGCCTGCTTACGCAAATTGGAGCAAAACCGGATACTCCGGGCAGATGACGACTCTTTTGAACTGGCGCACGACACCCTGGCCGCCCTGATCGATCAGAAGCGGACGGATGAGCAGCGGCGGCTGAACCGACTGCGCAGATTGGTGAAGAGCAATTACGAGGTCGATCAGGCCCTCACGGTCGGACATCTTGCGGAGATCGGGGAGAACTTGGACAAGTTGGCGCTCGAGCCCGAGAAAAGACAATTCGTGGAGGAAAGTCGTAACCAGAGAAGAAAAGAACAGCAAGCCGCTCTGCATGAAGAGGGACGTCGGCGAAGGATAGCTTATCTGATCGCCGGAGTTTGCATGGCGCTCGCTGCATTTGCCGGTTGGCAATATCTACGTGCGGATGCCCAAACCCAGGAAGCAAGGAGACTAGCCGACATTGCCAGCAACAAAACCGTGGAGGCTGAGGATGCTAATAAAGCGCTGGTGATTCAGAAAAATACTGCCTTAGCAGCCCAACAGTATGCAGAGCAACAGCGAGGAATTTCTGATTCCCTGGCCGAGGTTGCCACCCTAAACCTACTAAAACTACAGAAATCCTCCGATCGGGTTGCCGGGCAGCTGCTTGAAGAAGCTGTCCAGCTCATTTACCAGATTAAATATGCGGAGGCATTGGAAAAACTGCAAGCCGCCCTCCCGCTAAAGAAGCGGCTCCCTGAAATGACCGAGAAATTGATGGAATTGGCTTTTTTTTATAATGAAAGCGGGCGAGCGGACCAGGCACTTGGAATTACCCGTACGTTACTACAAATTAAAGGGTCGGATCGGGAACAGATCCTTTCCAACCAGGCTGAGCGCACACGCAATCCTCGTTCCATAATCAATCAGACGCTGAAAGACCTGGATGCTAAATGGTATGAGGACCTGGAGAGGCGTTATTATCCTGAAATGGTTGATGTAAAAGGAGGTTTCTTCTGCCTGGGTGTTTTGGTAACTCCTGAATTTTGCGATACCAGCGACCAGGCCTTAGTTGAAATAGATGACTTCCGGATTGCCCGTACCGAAACCACCGTCTGGCAGTATGCGCTCTTTGCCGCAGCAACGGATCGTGAAATGGTCATGCCTTCCTGGGGGTGGGCCGGGGACAATCCCGTCGTCAATGTTAGCTGGTACGATGCCCTCGCCTATGCTAATTGGCTGAGCAGGCAGATAAACGTTGATCCCGTTTATCAATTGGAAAATATTCCGCAAAATCCTAATGATCTTGAAGAGGAGGCTATCGATTGGAGTGAAATCCCCAATTGGAACGCCGGAGGTTTCCGATTGCCAACGGAAGAGGAATGGGAATACGCCGCGCGTGGTGGCGTCCAAAAAGATACTTTTTCCTTCAGCGGACATTACCGACTGGATTCGGTAGGATGGTACAGTGGGAATAGTGATGTAGGTTATGGCGTAAAAAGGACCCATCCCGTCGGCCTTAAGTTATCGAACGGATTAGATCTTTTCGACATGAGCGGCAATGTCTGGGAATGGTGTTGGAATCGCTGGGACAAAAACTATCCCTCCGGCAGGTTGCGAAATCCGCGAGGTCCCGAAAAAGGCTCCTACCGGCTTTTGCGGGGAGGAGCCTGGAGTAATACCGGTGAAGACAGCCGGGTTGATCACCGCGACAACTTCAATCCTGACTATCGATATCACAGTTACGGCTTTCGTCTAGTTCAATGATTTAAGTGTTCTGTGTGAAATTCTATTTTGGTTTTTTGGGTAAAAACGCAAAGAGAAAAGTTCTTTTTTAATTTTTTTTGATTTTTTTGATTTTTTTGATTTTTTTTTAACTTTATATTTGTAAAAGTTTTCTGCAAGTCAAGTCAGGGGAATCTTCTTTTATCTGACAACCGGCCTATCTCTCATAGGGAAACTACCTCCAGGTAGATTGTGGTATTTCTTTACAGCTACGTGGGCCACTCCAGAATAGAATTACATAAATAGTTCTTTAAATAACCTCTTCAAAAATCAATGAAAATGAGTAAGACTATCTTTTCACAGCCAAACGCATCGTTCCAGACCAAAAGTGTTTCGGAAAGGATCCAGGATATTCAGCGTAAACTGGAGCATTCTCTTCTGGTAGAGAACGAAATGTTCGACACCAATTTCCGTGATATTTTCTCTGACTGGGATGACTGGGGCGACTGGGGCGATTGGGGTGATTGGGGCGACTGGGGCGATTTCTGAGCATTCCTCACCTTTTTTCTCGGAATCATACAGGCGCAGCCGCATTTACTAAAAACGGACCATCAAGCGATGATACAGGCAGCTGGAAAGCGAATAGCCGTAGCTCTGCTATTTAGCCCCTCCGCGGACTATTTGCCATCTGTAATTCCCATGTAGTCAGGCATACGTGGTCCTTTTTTTTGTTCCCATTAAA
>Ga0209949_1000196_pt1 | contig 34901 bp, 31 predicted proteins | sample SalPonC_black_MG_FD_185711 | JGI IMG/M metagenome (GOLD analysis project Ga0209949, IMG submission 185711) | Salt pond soil microbial communities from South San Francisco under conditions of wetland restoration - Salt Pond MetaG... | ecosystem: Environmental > Aquatic > Marine > Intertidal zone... | reverse complement strand
AGCTGTTACACCTCTCTGATCTGGCCTTGACGATAGTACGGCAAAGCCGTATATTTTGGTAATGCTATTCATCGAAACTTCAACGTTCACCAAGCTATTGCCGAACTACCTTACGGATGAGGAATACCGAGGGCTTCAAACCTACCTTTTGCAGAAGCCGGATGCCGGAGATTTGATCAAGGGATCGGGTGGTGTTCGCAAGGTTCGATGGGCACCAGCGGGTTCTGGAAAGAGCGGTGGCATCAGAGCAATTTATTACTGGAAGAAGTCTGACCACGAGATATGGATGCTCACGCTGTACAGTAAATCAGAGCGCGCCAGCATTCCTGGCCACACGCTCAAGCAGATAGCGGAGGCAATCAAAAATGGGTGACAGGAACCTTGGGGCAGAAATTCTTGATGGTATCAATGAAATCAAGCAGTTCAAGAAGGGTAAATTGGCTTTACGAACGCATGAGCTTTCAGAACCTTCACCACCCAAAGAGATCAGGCTGAAGTTGCACATGTCGCAGTCAGCCTTTGCCGGTCTTATGGGCGTGAGCGTGCGGACCCTTCAGGATTGGGAACAGGGTCGGCGCGAGCCGCAGGGTCCTGCGGTTGCACTTTTGCGCATTGCTGAGCAACATCCGGAAGTTTTTAGTCAGCTTCACTGACCAAAGTGAGGTGTAACCAGGCCATGCACCGGATGCCAAAACCTCCGCTTCGCTCTGGTTTTGTCACCGGTGATGGCAAGCGTTAAATTTTTTGCTGCACCCTCGAAGACTATGTTGTAATACGTTGTAGTCGCCAAATTCGAGGGTATCGTCATGAGTGTCACCACAGTTCGCCTTCAAGCAGAAGTTGAGCAACACCTGGAAGCAATCGCCAGCAGGCTGCACCGGAGCAAAGGTTGGGTAATCAACCAGGCATTGTCGGAATACATAGAAAAGCAGCAGCTTGAGCAAGAGCGGTGGAAGCAAACGTTAGAGGCAATGGAGTCTGCTGCCCAAGGCAAGGTTGTTGATGCCAGCGAGGTTCACAGCTGGCTTAATAGCTGGGGAACCGAAAACGAGCAGGATGCACCGAGGTCAGGTAATTGAAACTGGTTTACACGGACGAAGCCATTGATGATTTAAAACGCCTCAGGGAGTTCATTGCGGTGCACAACCCGAGGGTGGCAGCCAGGATTGCCACCGAACTGGTTGGCAAAATCGAATTACTTCCAGACTTCCCCAAAATGGGCTCACCGGTTGAAATGGCACCGGTGCCGGACTCTGTTCGAGATATGGTTTTCGGAAAATACGTCGTTCGATACTCAGTCCATGACAGTGCCATCATTATTCTTAGGGTTTGGCATGGCCTTGAAGGTCAACGATAGCAATTTAACCAAACGTGGCACTCGGACGCCTTTGTCTCCGCTTCGCTGCGTCAACGTCGCCGGTGCGCTTCGGCGTTATGTGAATTGACACCTGATACGTTACAGGGTACATTCAAGGAATGATACGAAGCTTCAAACACAAGGGCCTGGCCAAATTTTTCAAGTCCGGCAGCACCGCAGGGATTCAGGCCGCTCACGCAAAAAGGCTTCGGCTTATTCTCGGTAGATTAAACGCGGCGTCGGATGCTAAAGACATGGACTTGCCAGGCCTTCGATTGCACGAACTCACCGGCAATCGCTTCGGCATCTGGTCAGTCACCGTTAGCGGTAACTGGCGAGTGACCTTCCGATTCGAAGATGGAGATGCCGAGATTGTGAACTATGAAGATTATCACTGAGGTACTGTCAATGTTGATGCACAACCCTCCCCACCCTGGTGAAGTATTGCGAGAGCTTTGTCTTGAGCCACTCGGCCTCTCTGTTACGGCGGCTGCAGAGGCACTGGGCGTTAGCCGCAAGACTTTGAGTGCCGTGTTGAACGGCAAGGCCGGTATCAGTCCCGAAATGGCTATCCGGCTCTCTATCGCTTTTGATACCTCTGCAGAAAGCTGGCTGAATCAGCAGTCCCAGTATGAGCTCTGGCATGCCGAACAACATCGCAAAGAGCTCAACGTGAAGAAGCTTGTTGCGGCTTAAAACAGCACATAACCAAGCCATGCACCGGATGCCGAAACCTCCGCTTCGCTCCGGTTTTGTCACCGGTGATGGCGGGCGTTATTCCAAAATTTGAATGCCCGCTTTGCGACCTCAGCGTGCTTTATTTCCGAATAGCGGATTGGGTAGGCCCCTACCTGAAAAGGTCTGCTTTATTGGTCATAGCAAACAAATTCGATCCGGCACCGGGCACAATAGCTTGCTCCCGGTGCACTGGACAATCCTAGTCTATGAGACCTTATACATCGTCATTGGCCGAGGGCCTCAACCTGTGGTTGGGTAGGCTTGAAGCACTCTGTGTCTACGCTGACGCGAGCGCAACCCCACCAGTATCAGCGGTACCACGATCATCGCGCTGCCTGCCAGGAACCACAGGTCCGGCATCTCGTTGAAACCTATCCAGCCAATAAGCACTGCCCAGATCAGGCCGGTGTATTCGGCGCTGGTGACCTGGTTTGCATCCACCTGCTGATACGCCAGCAGCACGGTCATGTTGTAGCCCAGGATGAACAGTGCCGAGCCTGAGGCACTGACCAGCATCGAGCCATCCCAACTGGCGCCTTCCCAGAGCGCGAGGGCCCCTGCGGCCGGAACAATCAGCAGGTAGTTCAGAAACAGCTTGTGAATCGTGGACTGCTGTTTCGGCAGCTTGCGCACCATCACGGCATTGATGGCCAGGGTAAAAGCTGAACCCAGTGCGGCAATCGCCGCCCAACCAAACTCTACGGGCCTCAGGATCAGCACGATGCCCAGGAACCCGCTGAATACCGCGGTGACGCTCATTGGCGTTAGCCGCTCACCAAACACCAGGGCCGCCAGCACCATCACCAGTATGGGGGCGGCGTAGAACACGGCATTGGCAGTTGCCAGGGGCAGGTTGCCCAGGGCGATGACCATGCACAGCATGCCCGCCAGATGGATGTGAGCGCGGATGGCGTGGATTCTGAAGCCTTCGAAAAGGTGCTTCCGGTTCAGTTTGCCAGCCAGCGGCATGAGCATGAACAGGGTCAGGATGGAGCGCAGGAAGGCAAACTGGAATATTGGCGCGCCGGGCTCCAGCAGTTTGATAAACACATCAGAAACTATGGCCATGGCGTTGCCGATGATCAGCAATAAGATTGCGCTGTTGACTGTTTTTCCTGCCATGGTTTTACCCCTTACTTACTTTCCTCCCCCTTGGGAGCATTCGCCCTGCGTAACAACCCTTGCAAAACATGCTCCTTCGGCAACCCTGCGGGGTCCAGCCCGCAATCACAGATTGCGGTCGTTCGGCTGTCGCACGAAGCTTCGCTTCATAATCGCTTGGCCTCACCCATGTGAAGCTTGGGCTCCGCCATCCTTGGCTCCGCACAGTTTTGCAACGGTTGTTACGCAGGGCTCCCTTAACTCGTGTGAGCATTCTAGTGGTATGCTAGTATCCGATAAAATGATCTATTAACTACTGGTATTAGAAAAATAGATAATGAAACTGCCGCCGCTGAAATCACTTCCCGTATTTGAAGCCGTTGCCCGTCTGAACAGCTTTTCGCTGGCTGCGGAAGAGCTGGCGGTGAGCCAGAGTGCGATCAGTCATCAGATCAAGCAGCTGGAAACCTATCTTGGTGAGCGGCTGTTCTGGCGCAGTGGCCGTACCCTCACGCTGACTGATGAGGGCCGGCAGTATCTGGATGGCGTCGGGTCGGCGTTGTTGCAGATTGAGCGGGTCAGTGAGCAGTTGCTGGGGCATGAGGAATCCCGGTTGCGGCTCTCTGCGTTCAGCTCGTTTGCGGTGCGGTGGCTGGTGCCCCGGTTGCCGGACCTTCAGCGGCAGCACCCGCAACTGGATTTATCGTTGGAGATGAGCAGTGAGAATCCGCTGCTGTCAGACCGGGTGGCCGATTGTTTTATTACCATCAAACCCACGTCACCGGCTTTCAGTTATGAGTTGCTGTATACCGAGCGGCTGTTTCCGGTGTGTAGCCAGGATTACTGGCAGCGTATGCGCCGGGAACTGAGGCGGGATTCAGAATTTGAGGGACGGGATGAGCCGGAGTTATCGACTGATGAGGTGTCAGAATTTCCTTTGTTGTCGACCCACAGCATTTTTGATAAAGCAGCCGGTGACTGGGAGGCATGGTATCACGGTGTGGACCAGAAGATTCCGGGCACAGTGCGGATACAGCACTTCAGCCACATGTTACTGGCGCTCGAGGCCGCACGGTTCCACCAGGGAATCGCGCTGACCAACGATTACATGCTGAGCACGCCAAAAGATTCCGGAGATTTTGTCCGCTTGCCCTGTCATTCGGTCATGACGGGTGACAGTTTTTACTTTGCATGGAAAACGAGCCGGCGGCAGGAGCGGGGCATCCAGACCTTGCGACACTGGCTGGTGGATGAGGCCATCAGGAGTCGGTTGCGGGCATCCTGAGGGCGCTACGATGGCTTGTCAGTTCGGCTTGGGTGGCGCTTTCGGGCTGAAAGCGCAGCGGTCCGGTTTGATGTCCAGCAGCGGGGTGCCATCCAGACAGTCCAGGCCGCGCACAATCAGCGTACCGTTTTCTATACGCACCAGTTTGACCATGGACGTGCCAATCGGATTGGGCCGAACCGGCGATCGCAGGGCAAAGGTACCGAAGGTCTGGCCGTCGTTTCCGGGGCTTTGCCGGATCAGGTCGCGGCGGCTCTGGTCCAGCCAGTAGAGCACCTCTATGGTGTCATAGTCTTCGAGCCCCGCAAGACCTTCGTGCCAGACAGGATCCAGAACCAGCTGGCACTCGGGGCCGTCAAAGCGGCCCTGGCGAGGGCAGTGCCGGCGATCGGTCCAGGGCGTGCGGATGGAGCCAATGAAGCGCAGGCCGGCATCCGGGGCAGGCCCGGGTTCGACGGCTTGCTCGTTAGTGCGAAGTGTTTCCTCATCGGTCACGGTGTGAGCCTCCGTTCAGTCTTCTTCCCTCGGTGGACGCTCCACGACTTTGCGTTTGCCCTTGGCGCACCGTGACAGCGCCTTCAGGCCATCGGCGTCAAACGCATCCACACGGATGACATCGTAAAGCGCTTCCAGGGCCTCAAGCAGCTTGTCGCATTCCTCTTTCTTCACGACGCCCTGCTCACACGCCCAGTCCACCAGCTCTTTGCGCTGATGCCCCATCAGCAGGTCAATGCCCCCCAGTTCGTCTTCATCACGGTTGCGCATCGCCTCGTGCAGGCGATCACGCATTTCCTGGGTTTCATTGGCCAGCCGGTAGGCATTCAGCACCCGGCCGAGAGAATCGTCGGGGTCGCTATTGATGTAGCAGCCTCGGCTGATGCGCTGTCGCAGCGGCGTATCTTCGACAATACTGTTGGCTACCAGTGCGCCCAGTTTATCGTCCGGGCCGTTCAGGCCGGTGGCGCCCAGCGGGAACACCAGAATCCGCAGCGGCCACCGCAGCACTGGCACCGGAAAGTTTATGATCAGCTCACGCATGGTAACTTTCAGATCCCGCAAACTGGTCTGCAGGCACCAGTTTACCAGCGAGCGCTGGTTGTCCGGGTAGCCCTCTTCGTGCCATTGCTTGATTACCGCTGTTGCGTAATACAGGTGCACCAGGCAGTCGGCCATGCGGCCAGACAGCCGCTGTCGCGCTTTCAGGCCACCGCCCACAGAAAGCAACGTGACATCTGTCATCAGTGCAAAAGCCGCAGAGAAACGGGCCAGCTGACGGTAGTATGGCTGGATGTTGCCGTCGCGGGGCACCGGTTCCAGCAATCCGCCGGTCAGCGCCAGTACGAATGAGCGCAGGGCGTTGCGGGTGGTGTGGACGATGTGGCGATAGAAGATGCCGTCGAACTTCTCAACGGCTGCTTCCTTGTCCTCCATGCCTGCGGCTTTGATTTCTTCGACAATGAATGGATGGCAGCGAATTGCACCCTGACCGAACACCATCAGGCTGCGGGTCAGAATGTTCGCACCTTCAACCGTAATGCCAATAGGCACGGCCTGATAGACCCGGGCCAGGAAGTTGCGGGGACCGGTGATCACGCCACGGCCTGCCACCACGTCCATGGAATGATTGATCACGTTGCGCATCAGGTCGGTGTTGCGGTATTTCAGCAGCGCCGAGGGCACCGACGGTCGAACGCCACGGTCGAGCATGCCGGCGGTCAGCAGCCGGGCGGCGTCCATCATGTAGGTATAGCCGGCTATGGGTTCCAGTGCTTCCTGTACCCCTTCGAACTGGCTGATGGAACGGCCAAACTGTTCGCGGGTAAGCGTATAGGAACCGGTCGCCAGGCTGGCGGCTTTGCCAGCGCCTGTGCCTAGTGCCGGAAGCGAAATGGAGCGGCCGATGGACAGGCATTCCAGCAGCATCTTCCAGCCTTTGCCAAGCATGTCCTGGCCACCAATCACCTGGTCCATGGGGATAAACACGTCGTTGCCCCAGGTAGGCCCGTTCATGAACACGGTATTCATGGGCAGGTGCCGTGCACCGGCGTGTACGCCCTCCACATCTTTGGGCACCATCACACAGGTGACGCCAATATCGTCACTGTCCCCCAGCAGCCGGTCCGGGTCGTACACCTTGATCGCCAGACCGATCAGCGTGGCTACCGGTGCCAGGGTAATGTAGCGCTTGTTCCAGGTAACCTTCAGGCCCAGCACTTCCTCGCCGTTCCATTGGCCCCGGCAAACAATGCCCTTGTCCGGAATAGCACCCGCATCAGAACCGGCTACAGGAGAGGTCAGCGCGAAGCAGGGGATTTCTTCACCCCCTGCCAGTCTCGGCAGGTAATACTGTTTCTGCTCGTCGGTGCCATATTCCATCAGCAACTCACCGGGTCCGAGAGAGTTGGGCACCATGACGGTCACGGCTGCAGATACACTGCGGGTCGAGATCTTCATCACGACCTCTGAATGCGCCGTGTGGGAAAAGCCCTTGCCGCCCTGATTGTTGGGAATCATCAGTCCGAAGAAGCCGTTTTCCCGAATGAATTGCCAGACCTTGGCGGGCAGATCGTAGCCTTCGTGGGTGATCTTCCAGTCGTCGAGCATGCCGCAGAGCTTTTCGACCGGGCCATCCAGAAAGGCCTGCTCCTCGCTGCTGAGATGGGCAGGACGGGCGTACAGCAGCGCTGACCACTGCGGCTGACCGGAAAACAGCTCGCCGTCCCAGTCCACGGAACCGGAGCGCAGAGCTTCTTCTTCGGTGGCAGACAAGTGGGGAAGCCGTCCCCGTACCCATCCGAGAAGTGGCGCACTCAGCCTGTTTTTTCGAAACTCCCCCGGGAACAGCAGCGCCAGGCTTAATGCCAGCAAACCGCCGCCGAACAGGATGCTGAGCAGGTGCCAGCCGTCCTGAAACAGCCCGATAATGGTTGCCAGAACAAGCACGCCAGCAGCCGTAGTGCCGCCTATACCCAGATAGATCAGCACCAGGGCACTGATCAGCAGCAAAAGAACGCTCATGTGACAGACCTCCGTATCAATGTTGCCATTAGCCAGAAAACTCTATCTACCATCTGTCAAAGTCGGGACAGTTGCAAGGCATCCGCTCGGGTGGCAGGCACCAGTGGCGATCTCGCCGCAATGACCGGGCAATTGCGCGCGGCTGCGGGCGTGTTTTGTCCCGGAAGCGTTCAGACATAGCCCGCCGCAAACACCATTCCCAGCACCAGGGGCATGACGACCAGACTTCCCAGGTTACCGATCAGTACCAGCGAGGCGACCTTGTGTGGTTCCTGCTGGTACTGCTCAGCCAACATGTAATTCAGCACCGCCGGTGGCAGGGCCGCAAACACCCACAGGCTGGCGACCTGCAGGCCGGGCAGATCCATTATCGCAATCATTGGCCAGGCCAGGATCAGGCCGCTGGCGGGGCAGGCGATGGCACCCAGAAGCCCCAGCTTCCAGTCGCTGAAATCCACGTCGAGCATTCTCACCCCGAGGGCAAACAGCATCAGCGGAATACAGACTCCCCCCAGCATGTTCAGGGTTTCCAGTAACGCGCCGGGAAGCGCAATACCGCTGAAATTAACGGCAAGCCCGGCAATACTGGCAAACACAATCGGCAGCCGCAGGCGCCTCAGAATGGAGGCATGTGGGTCCAGCATGTGAAGCCCGAAAGAGAAATGTAGCAGCATTTCGACGATAAACAGTACTACGGCTGCCGGCAGCGCCTGCTCACCGAAAGCCAGCACCAGCAACGGCAGGCCCATATTGCCGGAGTTATTGAACATCATCGGCGGCAGGAAGGTTTTCAGATTCAGCTTCAGGACCCGGGCCAGCGGATACAGGACGACTCCTGAGCCCAGGACCACAACCGTTGCCGCCAGCGCCAGTCCGGCATAGTCCTGCAGCGGGGCCTCCTTGTCAGCCAGTACCGCAAATACCAGCATGGGCACGAACAGCTCCATGTTGAGCACGTTCAGGCCCCTGATGTCCGGAGTGCGGTAGCGGCCATAGAGTGCGCCGCAGCCGGCAACGAGGAACACCGGCAGAAGAGTGGACAGAATCTGGGTAATCATGGAAGGCTCTGGCTCAGGTATCGACAGCACGAACAAACCGTCAGGGTCGCAAGAAAGGAAGGCGGCGGGCAAGCGAAAACGCGAATACTTGCGACCAAAGGCCTATGCGCCACAGAATAGCAGCCGGCTAATTCAAACTTTTTTGCGGAGGCCAACTGTGTCCAGCAAATTTGACCAACCGCTGCCCCGGGAGAATACCGGCGCGGTTAAATACGATGCCCGGCAGGCGGTGTTTGGCCGTAACGACGTGATTCCCCTCTGGGTGGCGGATATGGATTTTGCCGCACCGCAGCCAGTAGTAGACGCCCTGACAGCGAGAGCCCGGCACCCGGCCTACGGTTACACCCTGTATCCGGACAGTGTCTATGAGGCCATGATTGGCTGGTACGCCGCTCGCCACGGGTGGCGCATTGAGCGGGAGTCGATACTGCTGGTTCCCGGTGTCGTGCCCTCGCTGCACGCCGCGGCCATGGCGTTTTCTGCTCCCGGCGACGGCATTATTATCCAGCCGCCGGTGTATCCGCCATTTTTTAATGCTATCCGCAAAACCGGACGTCAGGTTATCGAGAACCCGCTGGTTGAAGATCGGGGCGGGTACCGTATGGATCTGGAGCACCTGGACGCCTGCGCCGCCCGCGAGGATGCGAGGATTCTCCAGCTTTGTTCCCCGCACAATCCGGTGGGCCGCGTCTGGAACCGGGAAGAGCTGGTTGCGGTACTGGACATTGCCCGGCGCCACGCACTGATGGTGGTGTCAGACGAAATTCACTGTGACCTGGTGTTTCCGGACAAACAGCCGCACCAGATGCTGGGCCGTCTGGTATCGGATCAGGATGCCCTGGTCACCACCGTCGCTCCCAGCAAAACCTTCAATCTGCCGGGACTCGGGCTGTCGGCGTTGGTGGTGCCGAACCTGGAGCACCGCAGGGCGCTTAAGACCGTTTTCGACTCCATGCACATGCTGCAATGCAATCCGTTCAGCATGACCGGATTTGAAGCCGGTTATCGCCATGGCGGGCCCTGGCTGGATGAATTGCTTGCATACCTGCAGCACAACCGGGACTTTGTGGTTCAGACAGTGAACTCTGACCTGCCGGGCATCCGGGCCTTTGAGCCGGAGGGCTGTTACCTGGTATGGCTGGACTGCCGCGGACTGGGTATGAGTGACAGGGAACTCAAGGCGTTCTTTGTTCACCAGGCCGGGGTGGGCATGAATCCGGGCATCAGCTTTGGTCAGCAGGGCAGCGGTTTCATGCGTCTTAACCTTGCCTGCCCCCGGGCCATTCTCGAAACCGCTCTGGAGCAGATTCGCCAGGCCCTCGGGCGGCGCTAATGGACTTTCCGCGAACGGGTAGCCAGCAAGAGCCCGGCCAGGATCAGCCCGCCGCCGAGCAGATGGGGCGGACCCAGGCGCTCACCGAGGAAAATGCCGGCCAGCACCGAGGCAAACACCGGGGTCAGGTACATGAAAATCGCCGTCTTCGCCGGGCCAATCCGGTGCACGCCGTGGTTCCAGAAACCATAGGCGAGGATGCCGGGGAAAATGGCGAAATACAGCATTGGCAGGACGGTCGAACGGTTGAGCTCGAAGCCCCCGGAAATGAAAAGCAGGTCGGCCAGATAGAATGGGAAAATAACCATCGCCCCGGTGGCGATCTGCACCGTCAGAAAAGTCAGGGTTGGCAGTGGCACTGCCTGTCGCCGGAGCAATACCGAGAAAAGCCCCCAGCTGGATACTGCCAGCACCATCAGCAGGTCGCCGGGCTGAGCCTGTAGCCCGGTAAGCACCGAAAGGTCGCCCCTGGCTACCACCGTGATTATGCCGATAATCGTCAGCCCGATACCCAGAGCCTGCAGAGGCCGTGTGCGGTCGCCCAGAAGCAGCCAGGCCAGCAGGGCCACCATGATCGGAATGGTGGCGTTGATCAGCGCAATGTTGATCGCCGAGGTGGTCACCGCCGCCAGATAGAGCAATGAATTGAACGCGGCCACGCTGAACGTCGCCAATGCCAGAATAGAGCGCCAGTGCTGGCGAATAACGGCCCGCTGGCGCAGAACGCCGGGCAGCCCGAACGGCAGCAGAATGGCCAGGGCAATGACCCAGCGCCAGAACGACATGGACATGGGCGGAATCTGTCCCACCGCACCCTTGGCGACGACGGCGTTTCCTGCCCAGAACAGTGGGGTCAGAACCAGACCGGTATAGGCCAGCCACAACGATTTGCGGGTTTCGGAAGACACACCAGCTCCTCGGGTTTATCGCGAAGAAACAACCCAGTTTTCACCCTTTTTCGCGGCTTTCCGGTCGGCTTCGAGTTTCAGCAGGTGCGCCAGTGCAGACCTTGAAGCCACCCGGTGGAGTGGCCGGGGTACGTCGTCATAGGCCCGGGCGGTAATCGTCTTCAGGTCTGCGGGGCCTATAGCCTGAAGTATTTTCTCAATCTTGTGTTCTCTGGAGAGCCTGTGCGTGATCAGGTAATCAATCACCACACCGGGCTGTCCCATAAGGAAACCGTGGGCGGGGGCGATGAACTCGACGGGTTCGGCGAGAAGTTCGTAAAGTGACTCAATGTAGGCTTTCATGTCGCCGTCCGGCGGATTTATGACCACCGTCGAGCCCTGCATGATGTGATCACCGGAGAACAGCAGCTGTTGATCGACCAGCGCGAAACACACGTGGTTGGAGGCATGGCCCGGGGTATGGATGGTTTTGAGAATGCCCGCCTCGGTCACGATCAGGTCGCCATGTCCGGGCTCATCGTCGGGACAGAACGTCTGGTCCTGACCCGGGTGTTCCGGCGCTTTCAGACCGAAAACCCGGCAACCGGTTTTTGCCTTCAGTGTCGCGACTGCTGGCGAGTGGTCCGGATGGGTATGGGTCACGAGCACCTGGTCAATAATGCCCCCGGTCAGTTCCAGTAGCCGCTCTATATGGCCCGGATGGTCCGGGCCCGGGTCGAGTACGGTAAAACGCTCCTGCCCCAGAATGTAGGTATTGGTGCCGGGGCCGGTCATCATGCCGGGATTGGGTGCCGTCAGCCTGACCACCCCGGCGGCAATTTCCACCGGTTCACCCGGAATTATCTCTGCCCGGGTAGTGCCTTCCGCTTCAGGATCCAGCTTCGCGGCCTCGTCATAGGCCGGGGCGCCGGGATCGAGTTCAACCGGGCCGCCTTTCCGGATGGCGGGCCATGGCTTGCTCGGCGCTGGCGCCGGTGGATTGGCATGGGCATAGCGCATGGCCGTTTCGGTGGTATCGAAGTCATTCAGCAGGCGCAAGGTCTGCACCGTTGGCAGGCCCAGCAGCCGCCGCCCGGCACGGTGATCGTCCAGGGCTTCAGCGGGGGTCAGCCAGATGTGATCAATGGTCTCGGTACCGTCATGGCTGGCGGCCTGGCCTGTCGGCGCGGGCGCGATGAAGAACCGGGTATCAAAACGCCGCGGCGGCCCGGGCGGTGTGGTCCAGTGGCAGAGATAGGCAAGCTGGTCCAGGGGAATGGTCAGTCCGTGCTGGCGGCAAAGTTCGGCGAAAGAAGTCTTACCCTGAAACAGGGCATCGCGTTCCCGATGTACCGGGTGGTCGGCGGTTATGTTTTTGCCGTCAGCTGTTTGCGCCAACAGGATGCCCGCTTCCTCAAAGCATTCCCGCACCGCCGCCAGCATATAGTCCGCACCGCCTTCATCCAGGCTCATGGTCTGACTGATTTCGGCATCTCCCGGGCCCAGCGCATGTGGGCGGCCCAGTGCTTCACCGGTATCAACACCGCCGCCCGGGAAAACGTAATATCCCGGCAGGAATACCGCACCCCAGGTCCGTTGCAAAAGCAGGACCTGCAGACCTTCGGGGGTATCTCTGGTCAGAACCAGCGTTGCCGCAGGGCGAATTTCCATGATTTGTCCGTATCTTTTTTTATCAGACTCCGGGTGAAGGTATACACGCAACCGGGTATTATTGGCCACCCGACAACATGCTACCACACAGGATGCCAACCTTGGCCCGTATCAAGCTGTCATTTCCGGACGACGTTTTCCACTTTGAAGCCAGGATGGCGGTGCGCATTACAGATATCAACGGCGCCAATCACCTGGGCAACGATGCCCTTATATCCATGCTCTCCGAAGCCCGCGCCCGGTTTCTGGTCAATTACGGTATTCAGGAAGTCGGCAAGGATGGCGTTGGCATTATTGTCACCGATCTGGCAACCATGTATCAGTCTGAATCTTTCTTCCCGGAAATGCTTCGTTTTGAAGTGGGCCTGATGGATTTCAATAAATACGGCGGCGATTTTGTCTTCCGGGTGACCAGGGAAGAGAGCGGCCAGGCGGTGGCCATGGCCAAATACGGGTTCGTCTTCTTCAGCTACCGGGACAAAAAGGTTGTGCCCATGCCCGAAAGCTTCCGGGAACGGTTCGCCGGTCATTGATCCGGTGGCCCAGTACGGGTCCGGTCGCTACACTTGAGCTTCCGGTGCAGCGCCGCTTTGGCCATCATGTGGGCACTGACCGGGGCAGTCACGAACAGGAACAGCGTGATCAGCGCCTCCTGCACCGACACCCCGTCCTTCAGGTAACTGAAATACAGCAGTGACGCCACCAGAATGCAGCCGACGCCGAGCGTGCTGGCTTTGGTGGGGCCATGCAGTCGCATATAGAAGTCTTTGAGCTGTGCCAGACCAATGGAGCCAATCAGCGCCACAACGGCACCGCCCACCAGAAATAAGGTAATGATCAGCTCCAGTAACAGGGGCATCTCCGAATCGTTCATTCGATCACATCTCCCCTTAACAGGTATTTGGTCATGGCCACGGTACCGATAAACCCCATCAGGGCCATCAGCAGGGCGGCCTCAAACAGAACGCCCAGGGACATCTGGATATCCGCCAGCACGATCAGCGCAATACTGTTAATCATCAGCGTGTCCAGAGCAAGAATTCGATCGACAATATCGGGCCCGATGGCCAGCCGGTAAAGATTCAGCAGTACCGCTATACAGAAAACCCCGGTCACGAAGGGAATTACGGTAGCAATCATTGGAAGATCTCCTTCAGCGGCTGCTCGTAGCGTTCCTTGATGCTCCTGATCAGTTCATCTTCGTCGGTCAGGTGCAGAACGTGAAGCAGCAGAGTGCCAGCGTCACTGTCATAGTGGGCAGACACGGTGCCTGGCGTCAGGGAAATAGTGCTGGCCAGAACAGTAATGGCAAAGTCGTCATCCAGTTCCAGCGGAAAGATAACAAAGCTCGGTGTCAGCTGGTTGGGGTAGAAGATGATGAGGCGGGCCACAGTCAGACTTGAGTGGATAACATCCATCACTAACACCATGGAATAGCGCAGTAGCGGCAGCGGATGGCGCACCCGGGCCTGTTCCGGCCAGAATGCCTGGGTGACAAACGGAATGAACAGGCCCAGGGCCAGCCCCAGCAGCACCTGGGCCATGGAGAAACTGTTCGCCATCAGCAGCCAGAGCACCGCCAGAAAGAGTGAGAAAAGAGGCCTTGGCAGCCAGAAGTTGCGACGGCTCATTGCGTCACCTCCCCGCTATTCACATTGCTGCTGTTAACCTCGCTGCTATTTACCTCGCCATCATGGCGAATGTAATCGCCCAGTACAGCATCGACATACCCTGCCGGCTGATAAACAAGCTCGGCGGCCACTTCCAGGTAATTCATGACTGGCTGGGCAAACAGACTGAGCGCCAGGCTGATGGCAATCATGAGTGCTACCGTGGCCGTGCGCCCCCTGTCCAGGGGTGGTGTTACCTTGAGGGTGCGCTCACCAGGTCGCCAGAACCAGCCCGAGCCAGTTCTGCTCAGTGCGGTGATAATCAACAGCCCTGATCCGAGAATGGTGGCCCACAACCAAAGGTAACCCGGCAGATGGGAAGAGGTCTGCAGAATCCAGGCCTTACTGACGAAACCACTGAAGGGCGGCAGGCTTGCCATGCTGACAGCGGCAATCAGAAACAGGCTGCCCAGTAGCCAACGGTGAGCCAGCGGAGAGATAATCGAAAAGCTGTCATAGCCGGCTTCACGGTAGCGCCCGATCAGGTCTGCAAGCAGAAAGAACACGGCTGTCATGCAGGTGGTGTGTATCAGATAGAACAGGCTTGCAGCCAGCAGGTGCTGGTTGTTCATGGCGAGGGTGGCTAATAATATGCCCACGGAAACGATGACCATATAGGCGGTGAGCGTTCGCAGGCTGGAGGCGCCCAGCACGCCGATGCCTCCCAGCGTCAGGGTTATCAGGGCCATGGGCCAGAGCCAGGCCATAACGGTGTCATTGGCGGGTGCCGCCTGATCCAGCCCGAATACCACCAGAAATACCCTTACCATGGCGTAAAAGCCGACCTTGGTCATGATGGCGAACAATGCAGCGACCGGCGCGCTGGCGGCGGAGTAGGCCCGTGGCAGCCAGAACAGCAGCGGCAGCAGGGCGGCCTTGATACCGAATACTACCATCAGCAACAGCGATGCTGCCTTCAGCAATGGCAGGTCGGATGCTGGCGCATTGGCAATCACCTGTGCCAGATCGGCCATGTTCAGGGTACCGGTGAGGCCGTATAGAATGCCCAGCGCCAGCAGAAAAAGCGCAGAACCGACCAGGTTGATAATCACGTAGTGCAGCCCCGCCCGGCTGCGGGCGCGGCCTCCGCCGTGGAGCAGCAGCGCGTAGGAGGCGATTAGCAGTACCTCGAAAAACACAAACAGGTTGAACAGATCGCCGGTGAGGAAAGCGCCATTGATGCCCATCAGCTGAAACTGTAACAGGGCGTGAAAATGGGAGCCCGCCTCATCCGATCCCCGGCTGGCATACAGCACACAGAACAGGCTCAACAGGGCCGTCAGCAGCAGCATAATGGCGCTCAGCCGGTCCAGCACCAGCACAATCCCGAAAGGCGGCTGCCAGTCGCCCAGGTGGTACAGGGTGTAATCGTGCACGCCCGCCTGCATGACCGCCCAGATGGCAAATACCACCAGCAGCAGGGTAGAGGCAACGCTCAGGAATCGCTGGCGACCGATGTTGTAGCCATACATCAACAGCAGAAAGGCGCCGGTGATCAGCGGAATCACGATGGGCATGATCATCAGGTGGTTCATTGGCGGTCCTCGTTCGGATCTTCGCCATCCACATGGTCACTGCGCAGCTCCACCGCCGCTTTCAGCGCAAGGACCACTACAAATGCCGTCATCGCAAAGCTGATCACAATCGCTGTCAGTACCAATGCCTGGGGCAGTGGGTCGGTATGGGACTCCGTCAGCCCGATCAATGGCGGTGCACCAGTAGTCAACCGACCCATGGTGAACAGGAACAGGTTCACCCCGTGTGATAGCAGCGTCAGCCCGAGCACCACCGAGAAGGTGCGCGCCCGCAGAATCAGGTAGACCCCGGTGCTGGTCAGCACCCCCAGGCTAATAGCAATGACCAGTTCCATCAGCCTGCCTCCTTGCCGGGTCCGGCTACCGTCATCAGCTTGCCCAGGTTCGCCAGTATCAGCAGGGTAGCCGCAACAACCGTGGTGTACACGCCAAGGTCAAACAGCAGTGCCGTGGCCAATTCGAATTCGCCAAGTATCGGCCAGTCCATGTGGGCGAAAGCGGACGTAAGGAAAGGGTAACCTGTGAACCAGCTGCCTATTCCGGTGGCGGTTGCGATCAGCAGTCCCGCCCCGATCAATGGCCGGAACCTCGTCAGCATACGCTCCTGTGCCCAGGCCAGCCCGCCGGCCATATACTGGAGAGTCAGCGCAACGGCAGTCACCAGTCCGGCGATGAAGCCACCTCCCGGCATATTGTGACCCCGCAGGAAAATATAGGCAGATACCAGCAACGCAATGGGCAGGACCATGCGCGATACCATCTGCAGGATTACCGGGTGCGGCTCTGCAAACCCCTTCAGGGAGCCTGAACTGGCTACCCGCTGTTTCAGGTGCAGATCGCGGGTGAATGCGAATACTGCAACAGCAGCGATGCCAAGCACAGTGATTTCACCCAGGGTATCGAAGCCCCGGAAATCCACCAGAATCACATTGACCACGTTGGTGCCGCCCCCTCCGGGAACACTGTTGGCAAGGAAATACCCGGAAATGGTATCGGCGGGCCGGGTCAGTACCGCGTAGGCGAAGAGCGCAACGCCGGTCCCCGCCAGGCCGGCCAGGCTAAGATCACGAATAACCCGGCCCCCACCGGACTCTCTGGGAGAGGTCTGGGGCAGGAAGGACAGCGCCAGCATCATAATCACTATGGCCATGACCTCAACTGACAGTTGTGTCAGTGCCAGATCCGGAGCCGAAAACCGGGCGAACGCGAGAGTGACGAAAAGGCCCGTCACCGACAGCAGAAGCAGGGCCGGCAAACGTTGATGGTGAAAAAGCACAACCCCTATGGCGGACAGGCAAAGGATGATGGCACCGAAAACGCCGATGGCATCAACCGACGTCAGTTCCGATGGCCCCCGCCAGTCACTGTTACCGATGAGCATCCACAGCGCCGGCGCTATGGCCGCTACCAGAATGAATGCCAGATAACGCTGGAGCGAACCGTTTTCCAGCCGGTGGACCAGAATCTGGGCAAGCCGGATGCAGTTTTGCAAAGTCCGCTCGAAAATGTTTTTGGCATCCACCTCGGGCAATTGGCGGTGAATGGCGAACAGGGGGTTGCGGGCAAGGTAGAAAAGCAGCCCGCCGACCATTGCCACTAAGCTCATCATCGCCGGTACCCGGGCTTCAGCGAGAGCTGCAAAGTCATACAGAGGTAACTGGGTCAGGGCGGTGGCCGAGACTGCCAGGTGAACCAGTGTGTCGTAGGTGGTCTGTGGCGCAAGCCCCACGAAAAGTGATCCCAGGGCCAGAATCAGAAGCGGTATCAGCATACCTGCGGGTTTTTTCTTCGGCGGCCAGTGGGGAAGATTCACTGGCTGCCCGTTAAAGAACACGTTATGGAAAATGCGCACGGAATAGGCAACCGAGAATAGCCCGGCAATGGTGACCCAGACCGGAATCAGCGTCTCGGCCCAGCCGGGTGCGCTCACCAGCAGACTTTCCGTGAACAGCATCTTTTTGCTCAGGTAGCCGCTCATCAGTGGCAGGCCTGCCATGGCAGCGGCAGGTATTATGGTAATCAGCATCAGCGCCGGCATGGTTTTCCAGAGGCCATTGATATTGCGCATATCCCTGCTGCCAGTGGTCTGGTCAACAATTCCGGCCATCATGAACAGAGGCGCTTTGAACAGGGCATGGCAAACCAGATGGAAAAGCGCTGCGGCCATGGCCATTTCGCTGCCCATGCCGATCAGCAGGGTGATCAGCCCCAGGTGAGAAATGGTGGAGTAGGCAAGCAGGCCCTTGATGTCGTGCATGAACATGGCCACGAAAGCGCCAACCATCAGGGTAATCATGCCAGTGATGGTGATCAGCGTGAACCACAGCTCGGTATCGCCCATGGCAGGGTGCAGGCGGGCCATCAGGAAGAGCCCGGCCTTCACCATGGTGGCCGAATGCAGGTAGGCGGACACCGGTGTTGGTGCCGCCATGGCGTGGGGTAGCCAGAGGTGGAAGGGCGCCTGGGCGGACTTGGTGAAGGCGCCAAGCAGGATCAGCGTCAGCGTAAGAGGATAGCGGTCGTCGCTGGTGATGGTGTCAGCGGCGGCCAGAATGTCGGTGATCTGGTAACTGCCAACGATCTGCCCCAGTAGTAATATGCCCCCTAGCAGGGCCAGGCCACCGCCGCCGGTGATCACCAGAGACATGCGAGCGCCCCGACGGGCACCGCGACTGGTCCAGGTGAAGCCGATCAGCAGGAAGGACACCAGGCTGGTAAGTTCCCAGAACACCAGCATGAACAGCAGGTTTTCCGATAGCACAATGCCCAGCATGGCGGTCATGAACAGTTGGATCAGTACAAAGAAGCGCCCTGCCGTATCCTTGCCGGCAAAGTAGTATCGCGCGTAAATAATGATCAGACAGCCGATGCCGGTAATCAGCACGGCGAATAGCCAGCTGAGTCCGTCCAGCCGGAACGCCAGGTCGAGGCCGATGCCGGGTATCCAGGAAAGGGTGTAGACCAGGGCCTCACCGGACTGAATCCGGGGAAGGTAGCCCAGAAGCAGCAACAGGCAAACGGCAGGGGCAATCAGCGCGAGTAGCGCATGAGTTGGCACATAATCCGGGCCAGGCTGCTTCAGCCTTGCCAGAAATGAAGCAATCGCGCCTAAAACGGGCAGAAAAATGAGTAGTCCCATGTCCATAATGGTGTTCAACCCGTGAGGAGTGAGTTCTGTTTCGGATTCAGCTTAATTCAAAAACGGTATGTGAAACTGATGTTTAAAGCCTGCTCAGTCTTATAAATCAAGAATGGGCAAATTGCCAGGCGAGCTTTCGAACACCTTGACGATAAAACGAGTACGCCATTATACCTGCCAGCAGATTGCCTGCCAGTGCCCCGGTCATCAGCCCGCTGATTCCCGCTATCTGGGCACCGACCCACAGCAAGGGCAGGAAGCATAAAAACAGGCGCATTGTCGATACCAGTAGCGCCCGCATTGCCAGCCCAAGGGCATTGCATACGGATACCATCAACATGCACACACCCAGCCCGCTGTAGCTGAGTGGTACCCTGACAAGGTAGGTGCCAAGCACATTCCTTACTTCCCGGTCGCTGGTGAAAAGTTCTGATACCAGCCCGGACGCCACCAGCCATATCAGGCCGATGACAAGTTGCCATAGCACCACGAACCGCACCGCCAGCCGAACCAGTCGGCGGATCTGTCCAATCTCGCCGGCACCAAGCAGCCGCCCGATCATTGGTGGCATCGACATGGTCAGTGCCAGCACCACTACGATGGAGAAAAACTCAAGGCGCGTACCCAGGCCCCAGGCGGCCACAGCGGCGGAACCAAAACCCGCCACCAGCGCCGTGGCCAGCATTGCAGAGGCCGGTGGCATCAACTGGCTGACCATGGCCGGTGCGGTAATGGCCCCAAGCTGCCGAAACGCTTTTGCCAGCGCCAGTTGGGTCAGGTCGAAGCGCAGCCAACCTGATTTCTTTAGTTTCGGGAAGATAAACAGACAGCCAAGCGCAAACGAGCACACCGTGGCGATTGCAGCGCCCGGAAGCCCCCAGCCAAAGACAAAAATGAAAACAGGGTCCAGCGCGATGTTCAGCACACTGGTGGCGACCATCAGATAGCCCGGTAATTTTGTGTCCCCGTGAGACCGGCAGACGCTGTAACCGAAATACAGCATGGCACCGGTCCAGGCCGACAGCAGCCAGGGAATCCAGTAGCTCCTGATCAGTGGCAGCAGGCTTTGCTCGGCCCCCAGCATTGTCATGATCAGGGCTTGTGATAACCAGAGCCCGACACACAACACCAGCACCAGCACCGCGCCCACCAGCACCACCAGCCCGCCCAGCCGTTCGGCCCTGAGAACGTCACCTGCGCCCAGTGTTCGGGAAATAATGGCGGTGGTGGCAATGCCCAGGCCCACCTGAAGCCCGATAATCAGTTGCTGCATCGGCAGCGTAAAGCCGAGGGCGGCAAGCGGGTCGCGACCGAGCTGGCCGATAAAGGCGCTGTCCACCAGCTGAAAGGTCATCAGTGAAAGCACACCGAACAGCATGGGCCAGGTCATCGAAAAAAGCTGACGGCCCAGGCCTGCGTCGGAAGGGGTGGCGCTGGCGGACAAATCCGTCAGAGTGCGTTCAGCGCTGCGTCATAATCGGGCTCGTCCTTGATGTCGGGTACCAGTTCACTGTGAATGACCTTGTTGTTCTGGTCCAGAACCACCACCGCTCTGGCACAGAGGCCTGCCAGTGCGCCATCCTGGATGGCAACGCCGTAGTCCTGCTGGAAGCTGTAATTGCGGAATGTTGAAAGGGTGATCACGTTCTCCAGGCCTTCAGCGCCGCAAAAACGGCTCATGGCAAACGGAAGGTCGGCGGCAATCACCAGCACCACCGTGTTTTCGAGCCCGCTGGCCTTTTCATTGAACTTGCGGGTGGAAGTGGCGCAGGTGGGTGTGTCCAGGCTCGGCACAATGTTCAGCACTTTGCGCTTGCCCGCCCATGTGTCGAGGGTGACCTCTTCCATGCCCTGATTGGTGAGGGTAAATTCAGGTGCCTGATCACCGGGCCGGGGCAAAGTGCCGCTGACCTGCATCGGATTTCCAGCGCGAGTTACCTGGGCCATTTTGTGCTCCTCCGTTCGACAATTGATTGATGATACAGCTTACTACTTTTAGCCGGTTTTGGATGTTTTTTCACGGCTGGAATAACTGCTGGTCATGCCGTCTGAAACTCTGCAGCTGCATGATTGCGCACCAGCAGCAGATAGCTGGCAAGGGCCGAAACTGCGCAGATACCGATGATGACGGCCATGACCACCGGTGTGCCGTTGTGGAAATACCCCACCAGCACCCCGACAATGGCCGCGACCACCATCTGGATAAATCCGAACAGCGCTGATGCTGAACCCGCCATGCCGGGAAAGCTGGCCAGGGCGCCAGCCATGGTTTGTGGCAGCACCATGCCCACTCCTGCGATGAATACGATCTGCGGCAGAATAACGGCCCATACGGTGTTAACGCCCTCCAGCGCCAGCCCGCTCATGACGGCACCGCCGCTTACCGAGACGACCAGGCCGCGAAGCAGGATCTGATCCGGTGTCAGTTTGCGGCCCAGCCTGATGGCCATGAGATTACCGGCGATATAACCAGCCACGACACAGGCGAAAAACAGGCCGAAATGTTGCGGTTTTACCCCGAAAAATTCGATCAGCACGAACGATGAGCCGGACAGAAATGCAAACAGTCCGGCAAAGGCCAGGGAATTGGTCAGGGTGTAGCCGATAAAGCCGATGTCTGAGCCGATCCTGCGATAATTTCGCAGCAGGCTGCCAATCGCCAGTGACTGGCGATGCTGCGGGTTCATCGGCTCGGGTATGCCAAAAGCCACCACCAGGGCCATCAGCAGTGAGTAGGCGCCCAGCGCGAGAAACAGCGACGGCCAGCCCAGACTCACCATCATGAAACCGCCAATGGTGGGCGCAACGGCGGGTGCCAGAGCCATGATGCTGGCAAGAATCGCCATGATCCGGGCGGCTTCACGGGGAGTGTATATGTCCCTGACGGCGGCGCGACCCAGCACAGGCCCGGCGGAGCCGCCAAGCGCCTGCAAGAACCGGCAGAGGATCAGGGTTTCGATACTTTCTGCCAGGGCGCAGCCGATGCTGGCGAGGGCAAACAGCAGGAAGCCACCAATCATGATGGGCTTGCGTCCGAAACGGTCGGCCAGGGGGCCACATACCAGCTGGGCGAGGGCGAAGCCTGTCAGGTAGATGCTCAGGGTCAGTTGAATCTGCGTCGCGCTGGCGGAAAGACTTTCAGCCATCAGCGGCAGCGCCGGAAGGTACATATCGATTGCCAGAGGCCCGAGCGCAACAGCGGCAGCCAGTAATACGGTGGTCCAGATACTTGTAAGCGCGAGCATTCTATTCCTGATAACTGTGGGTAAAGCGGAGGTTTACTGAGTAGCCAAGTGTACGCCGACCCGGTGGACAGATAACGACTGTCTGGATCATACAATGTATGAATAAAACAGATGAATTAGCGGTTCAGTCCCGCGGCCACGCTGTTTAACTGATTCCGGATCCAGCGATGGGCCGGGTCAGACTGATGGCGTTTGTGCCATAGCATCAACAGCGTGAATGGTTTGTAGTCGAAGGGCAGCGGGGTTGACGAAAACCCTTTCAGCAGCTGGTCACGCATTTTGCCGGGGGCCGTGGCCAGCATATCGGTTCCTCGCAGGAACGCGGGCAAACCGGAGAAATTGGCGACAGTGACCGCGGTCCGGCGATTCAGGCCCCGGGCTGCAAGCGCGTCTTCCAGCGCCGTTTTCTCACCGGTGCCAAAGAGGATGCCGATATGATCCGCTGTCAGATAGTCTGCCAGGGTTTCCGGGGCCCTGCGGCAGGTGGGGTCATAGTATACGGCCATGTGATCGGTCATCAGGCCCCGTTGCATGATGTCTGTGGTTGCGGGCGCATGGGGTGAGACAATCAGGTCGCAGACATCCTTGCGCAGCATGTCGGCACTGGGAATACCGGAGGGAATCACCTGTAGCCGGATACCCGGAGCCTGCTCGCGGAAAATGCTGGCCAGGCCCGGTAATAGAAGATCGCGCTGGTAATCGTTGGCGGCGATGGTGAAGCTGAATTCGGCGGTGGCAGGGGTAAAGGGCGGGCCGGATGGCAGGGATTTCAGCTCATCGAGTATCTGGCGGATGTGGGGTCCGGCCTGAACCGCATAACGGGTGGCGACAATGCTGCGACCGGACTTCACGAACAGATCATCCCCCAGGGCAAGGCGCAGACGGTCCAGGGTATGACTGACGGCGGATTGGCTGACACCCATACGAACGGCGGCACGGGAAACGCTGCCCTCATCCAGAACGGCAAGAAAGGTTGCCAGGGAGCGGGTGTCGAGATTAAATGCATCAACGGGATTCATGAATGCCAGTATACACCGGTATCCGGGAAGGTCCCGCGCTTTGGCCAATGGGTTGGGCGAAGTCCGATACAGTCGGCGATATGAGCTACGCTGGACCAACAGCGAATGAATGATAGCAAGGAGACGACGAATGCAGCCCTCTCTGGCATTTGATGTGTATGGCACTCTGGTTGATCCCATGGGCATGGCCGGATTGCTGGCCAGCGATGCCGGCGACGCGGCCCGGTCAGTCAGCGCCCAGTGGCGTGAAAAACAGCTGGAATTTGCCTTTCGCAAGGGCCTGATGCGGGCCTACGAGGATTTTGGTGTCTGTACCCGCCAGGCTCTGCGTTACGCCATGGCCAGCCACGGCTTGTCGCTCAGCGCAAAGCGTGAAGACGAACTGATGAATGCATATCTGCAGTTGCCTGCGTTTGACGATGCCCTGCCGGCGTTGCAGGGTCTGAAGGGTGCTTACCCTATGTTTGCGTTTTCCAACGGCACCCCGTCAGCGCTGTGCAAAGTTCTGGGGCACAATGATTTACTGCCGCTGTTTGACGGGCTGGTTTCGGTGGATGACATCAGGAGTTTCAAACCGGATCCGGCCGTGTACGCCTACGCCCGCCGGGCAACGGGTGCCATGGATCAGCCGCTGTGTCTGGTGTCGAGTAATGCCTGGGATGTGATCGGGGCAAGATCGGCCGGTCTGATGGCGATCTGGGTCCGGCGGGATCCGCACAAGGTTTACGAGGACTGGGGTATCGAGCCGTCGGCGGTCATTAACAGCCTGTCAGAACTCCGTGGCGTATTGTCCGGGCTGTCATGAGCCCGGTTTCCGCAAAAATCGGATCGACGATGGTAGGGCAGCCTGAGGTATTCACCTGTGGCACAATCGCCGGGTGCCTCTGCTAGACTGAATCTGCGAGGTTAACGAAACAAGAACCAGAATAACAGGATGCCCATGCTCAGTTTTCTGCCCGCCCCGCTAATTGGTGTCATTAGCTCCATCCTGCTGGGGCTGAACACTTTGTTCTGGTGTGTATTGCTTTATATCCCGGCCATTTTCAAGCTGATTATTCCCCATCAGGGTTTCCGGGTTCTGTGTACCCGTCTGATCATCTGGCTTTCCGAGTCCTGGGTGGCCTGCAACACCGGCTGGATGAAGCTTACCCATGGCACCAGATGGACTGTGCGCGGTGAGGAAAAACTCAAACGCAAAAGCTGGTACCTGGTGCTGAGTAACCACCAGAGCTGGGTCGACATCATCGCAATGCAGCGGGTATTCAACCGCCGGGCACCGTTTCTCAAGTTCTTTCTGAAGCAGCAACTGATCTGGGTGCCGGTGATTGGTCTGGCCTGGTGGGGGCTGGATTTTCCGTTCATGAAGCGCTATTCCCGGGAATACCTGATCAAGCATCCGGAAAAACGCGGCGAAGACCTCAAAGCCACCCGCCAGGCCTGCGAGAAGTTCCGCTATACCCCGGTCAGCATCATGAATTTCGTGGAGGGCACCCGCTTTACCCAGGCCAAACACGACCAGCAGAAATCGAAATACACCCACCTTCTGACCCCCAAGGCTGGTGGCGCAGCCTTTGTGCTGGATGCCATGGGAGATACCATTGAGACTCTGGTGGATGTGACCATCGCCTATCCCGGCGGTGCCCCCAGTTTCTGGGATTTTCTGTGTGGACGCACCCGCGAAGTGAAGGTGGAGATTGATACCGCCACTATTCCCGAGTATCTGAAAGGCCGGGATTACGCCACCGATGCCGAGCATCGGAGGAATGTGAAGAACTGGCTGGCGGAGCTCTGGAAGGCCAAGGATGAACGCCTTGATCGCATGCTCGAGCAGAGCTAGCCGTTTTCCCCCTGTTCAGCCATCGTCCTCGACCTCGTCCGGGTGCTCTTTCTTGTAACGTTCCCATTCTTCCCAGTCGTGGGGCGTTCCGGCATGGGGGCGCCGCAGATGTTTTGCGTGCTCCATGGCATTGTGACGCAGGCTGTGGTCGGACTCCTCTTCTTCCTCTTCAAAGCCGTACTTCTTGAGAAATTCTGTCGGGCTGATAGGCATCCGTAGTCACCTCCTCAACAAATGAGTGCTGTCATTTTTTATTTACGGTGGTGCAACGGAATCGTATTTTCGATTTTCGGCTTTACTTTCAGGCCCGCTGATTCGTGCCGGCGGCACCGGCATCCGTGTCCACCAGGTTGAAAAGGATCTGCTTGCGTTCGTCGACGCCGGAAAAAACAACCGTCACCGGCTGTTCAAGCTGGAAAATGCGGCCATTTTTAGTGTGGACAAGGCGCAGGGTGACCGGGTCAAAACTGAATTTGCCGTCCAGGGTTTTGCAGCTGACAAAACCTTCCAGGCCATTGCTGTCCAGACGAACAAAGAAACCGCCGGGGGTGGTGCGGCTGATGGTTCCGGTGACTTCGCTGTCACCAAGCGTTCTGGCAAAGTCCGATTTCAGCCAGCTTTCCAGATTGTTTGCTGCCTGCCGGGCCTGCAGTTGTGATCTCTGAAGCTGCTCCAGGAGGGTGTCGTCCAGTTCGGTCAAGGGTGTTTGCCAGAGCGCGGATTTGATCAGCCGGTGAACGTGGAAGTCGGTGTATTTGCGCAGGGGCGATGTGAATGTGGTATATGCCTTCAGTCCCATGCCCTGATGGGGGCCGGAGCTGAATGACAGCTCTGCCCTGGCCAACTGCCGCGAGATAATGGTCTTGACCGGAACTTCCGCTTCCAGCGCTCCGCTGTGCTTCATCAGTTCCCGGAAGCCCTCCGCCCCTTTCACATCCAGGCCGCTGAGCTGGGGCGCAAAGCCTTCAAGCAGGGCCCGGACATTGTCGACCCGGTCACTGCGCAGTCCCGGATGCCGGATAAACAGACCGCGGGACTGGTTGCCGAGAAAATCCGCGGCGCAGCGGTTGGCCGCGACCATGCATTCTTCCACCAGGCGGTGCGCCTCATTCTGGACCGACGGTTCAATCAGGCGCACCCGGCGGTTTTCGTCCAGGCGCAGCCGGAATTCGGGCCGGTCGCCGCTGAGCAGGGCGTGTTCTGCCCGCCATTTACGCAGCACCGTGGCGGCCTGATGCAACTGGTCCAGGCTGTTGGTAATGACATCAGGCAGGGCCTTGATGTCATCGTCAATTCGCCCGTCAATGAAATTTGATACCAGCTCGTAGCTGAGCTTGCCCTGGGATTTTATGGTAGCAAGATGAAAACTGTAATCACCCAGGCTGCCGTCGTTGTTGACCTGCAGGTCACAGACCAGCGCCAGCCGGTCCATCTGGGGCATCAGCGAACACAACCGGGTGCTGAGGCTGTCCGGCAGCATGGGCAGGGGCTCGCCGGGGAAATAAATAGCGGTGGCGCGACGGAACGCTTCCTGCTCGACCGGTGAACCCGGATCAATCAGTGCCGTGGGGTCGGCAATGGCAATGGAAAGTTTCCAGCCGGTGGGGTTGGGTTCCGCTAGCAAAGCGTCATCCATGTCCTGGGTGCCGGGGCTGTCGATGGTTACATAGGGCTGGTCGGTGCGATCCTCCCGCGCTGCCTTGTGGGCGCCGATGGCACTCTCATCCAGCGCTTCCGCCTGGGCCTGAACCGCCTCTGGCCATGTATCCGGCAGGTCGAAGGTAGCCAGAGTGAGGGCGCGTTCTACGCCGGCATCTCCGGCTTTGCCGATCACTTTCAGGATCTTCGCCTGGCCCTTGCCATCCTTGATGGGATGGCGGCGAATTTTGCAGTAGATGAAATCATCGGGCTCGGCGCTCCGGCGTTCCTCCGGGGGAATGAATATCCAGCGGTTGATTCCCGGGGTTTCAGGGGCAACAAAGTGCCCCTTGCCCCGGATGATGTAGCGGCCCACAAAAGTGTCGAGCCGGGACTGAAGCAGTTCATCCACCAGGCCCTGGGTCTTGCCCTTGTTGCCGTCCTGTTCAGTGACATTGACCCGGTCACCGGGCAGAACTTTCTGCATTTCTTCCGGCGGCAGGAATAGATCCCGCCCATCATCCAGTGCCACAAAGCCGAAACGCCCGTTGGTGGCTTTGACGGTACCGGGGTACACCACCTTGTGTTCTTCGATGTCGGATTTCAGCTGGCGCAACTGGCTGAGGGCGTCGGCATTGAGCATGGACAGAACCTGACTGGATAAAATTTGAATGTTGCGCGTGAGTATACCGTTTATGGCGGTATGAGTCAGACCCGTTACACGAGGTTACTTTTTTGCGGAGTTACGCTTCGGCTCAGCGGCCGGTGTGAGCATCTGGTCGCAGCACAGGCACCTGTAGGGCGCCAATGGGCCGGATCGCGGCGCAGGCTGAGAGCGTCTTTGCCATAAAATCAACTAAATCAATTTTTTGAACGGTGTTTTCGTGTTTTTTGGAATCATTCGGATAAGAAGTTAGGCAGATATTGACGGTTAACATTTCGCAATGTAGTGTTTAAATACGGCTCGTTAAATGGACTTTCGAGGTACAGGATGTTTACCGTCTTCTTTAAAGCGACTTTGCTTTTTCCTGCCATATTACTTTTTTCTGCCGGAGCGGTTTCCGGACCGATAACGCTCAACGATTGGGCATTTAATATCAACGGCAATCTTTATGAGTATTTCGCCGGTGATGCCATGCCTGGAAATCCGCAGTTGGATTTTTCGGGGTTAGGGGCGGTAAGATTCGAATTCGATTCGCCCGGCAGCCACTCGCTGGACGCCTTCTTTGATTTCGAATTCGACCCTTCTGCTAACACCTATTTCAACGAATTCGGGCAAGCCGTTGGTGTTCCGGCAACTGGTCAGAGCTGGGAAATTGACGAGCCAGGATTTCTCTTCGGTGACATCTACGACAACCTGATTTCCAGTTCGCTGGATAACAACAACGCAATACCGCAAGGCTCCGAGGATGATGTTTCCATTGCGCTCGGATGGGACTTTGATCTGGCAGTTGGGGAGACCGCTTATCTCTCATTATTTACCGGTCTGACCGCGCCAGATGACATTTTTTACCTTTCCCACACTGACCCGGAGATGGGCACCTCCTTTGACCAGTCGAGTTCGTTGTATTTCTGGGGCGAACTGGATATCTCAGGTAAACCTGCATCGATTCCGGAGCCATCTACCTGGCTTCTGATGGCCATGGGAATCCTCTCGCTGTTTGTAAGAAGGCGAATCGTCGCACCCTGACACCTACCCAGGCATCATTACCTGTAATTCCGACACTGATAATCTGAATCGCAATAAGGGATCACCATGAAACGGAGTTTCTGTCGCACCCTCATGGCCAGCATTTGTTCAGCAGGTCTGGCCACTGTCTCGCAAAACGCAGCCGCCAATCAGGCCCCTGTCGCCGCCGATGTCATCGTGGTTATTGATGAATCCGGCTCCATGTCGGGGGAGCAGCGCTGGATCGGAGAAATGATACCGCTGCTGGACGAGAATCTTCAGCAATATGGGATAGGCAGTGAGTCACAGGCCAATCTTTACGGTCTGGTAGGTTATGGCAATCGTTCTGTCGTTCCTCGCACACTTGAGGTGGAGGGTGAGAAGCTAGGGTCGGTCGAAGGATTTCAGGCGGCATCGAACCGCCTGATCACTAGCGGCGGCACCGAAGACGGTTGGCGTGCGATTGATTACGCATTGAACCAGTTCCCCCGCAGAAACGGTGCTGCGCTCAATATCATTCTTGCCACGGATGAGGACCGCGATAACACCAATAGTAACATCACGTACGTTTCGGTTCTTTCGCTGCTTAATGAGAATCGGGCGCTATTGAACGCCGTTGTAAACGCACGCATCCGGTGCGGCGATGGCCGCAGTGCGCTGGGCGTGGACAGCCTGGGAACGGGCTATGTCAAGGATGGAAACGGTGGCTTCACCCGTTGTGAAGGCGCCCACGCCATTTCCGGCTCCGGCAGAACCGTGGATCACTATGTAGATCTGGCGATGGAAAATGGCGGGGCTGCCTGGGACCTTAGTTTTCTACGCTCAGGTGGAAAGAACGCCGAGTCATTTACCAAAGCCCTTCTGGATATCAAGGTCGAAGAGATTCTCAGCCAACGGCCAACCGGCGATCTGGTGGCGGTTGCGCAAGCCACTCCCAATCCTGCCGTAGCCGGAGAACAGGTATCCCTGGATGGTACGGGTTCGTTCCACCAGAGAGACGAAAGAAGTATTGTTCGCTGGGAGTGGGACCTTGATGATGACGGCATTTACGATGCTCAGGGTCCAATAATCACCACTAGCTTCCCTGAACTCGGAGACTATCCCGTTACAATGCGGGTAACAGATGATGGCAACACGCCCCTTGTTCAGACAGCCACAGTGGTTGTCAATGTCGATACGCCTCCCCTCAACCCCACAGCAGATGCCGGGGGGCCCTATCTATTGTGCCCGCAAACGCAACCCTGGTATCTGGATGGCTCCGGTTCCGTCAACCCGGATGATGGCCTGAAAGAACCTGGTCAGCCCGCTGATCAGCTGGTGTCCTGGCTTTGGGATCTGGATAACGATCTGGCGTATGACGATGCCAGTGGTGAATTGGTGGATGTCACCAATGACTTTGCTGGAAAGGGTGCGGGCGACTATCTGGTCCGCCTGCAAGTTACAGATAACTCGTCCAGCGCCTTTCCGAGCAGTGGGAAGTCTGACCTGACTGACACAGCAGTGACTCAGGTTCGGATCCGGGACGAATCTGATGCCGCATGCAATTGTCTGACCGATATCGCCGTTCGGGGCAAAATGAGTATCGCTCAGCTGACCTGGACAGATTCCGGTGCAACATCCTATGCCGTGTATCGCAGCACCCAGGCCGGTGGTCCTTACGAACAGATCGCGTTAACGGACAATCGTTATTCCACATATCTGGATATGGGTCTGGATCTGGATACCACCTATTACTATGCGGTCAGTGAGCTGGGCACCGATGGGCGTCCTGTCTGCCGCTCCAGGGAGGTCAGCGTGACGCCATCGGCCCGCCGCCGAAATGTGTCTAACCGCGCCCCTGACATCCATTCTGATCCTGTGGTGAATGCAACTGAGGGAGTAGCGTATACATACAAGGTTGAAGCTTCGGATCCTGATCGGCGTGACCGTATCGAGTTCTCTTTGCAGGTCGCTCCGGCTGGCATGGTGATTGATAGTGTTTCGGGCCAGATCGAGTGGACGCCGCTGAACGTTCACGTTGGCAGCCAGACAGTGGCGGTGCGAGTGGCAGATTCCCAGGGAGAGTTTGACGAGCAGTCATATACTGTCAGCGTGTCGAACGTCAATCAGGCGCCATCTATTGTCAGCTCGCCAGAGCTGAATGCAACTGAGCTTGAGCCATACAGCTATCAGGTCCAGGCCGTTGATCCCGATCTGGGCGATGCGTTGAGTTTTCAATTAGCCGGCGGTCCCGCTGGTATGAGTATCGATAGCTCAACCGGCTCGCTGGCCTGGACGCCCCAGGAAGGTCAGCGGGGAATCCAATCGGTATCTCTGAGGGTTGTCGATAGCGCAGGCGAGGCCGACCTGCAGTCCTATCAACTTCAGGTGCGTGAGCGGAACTACTTGCCCTCAATAAACAGTGCGCCTGTGGTGCAGGCGGAGGCCGGCTCTCAATACCGTTACCTGGTTCAGGCCTCGGACGCAAACCCGGATGCAACACTGACATTTGCGCTGGGTGATTTCCCGGACGATATGGCCATCAACCCGGTAACCGGTGAAATACTTTGGGTGCCGGCTGCCGGTCAGGTTGGTGTTCAGCCGGTACGGATTGTGGTGTCTGACGATCGCGGCAGTTCGACTTCACAGAACTTCGAGATTCAGGTTCTGGAAGAGAACGTAGCTCCAGAATTTTTGACACGGAGCCTCCCGCTTGCAAGTGAGGATCAGGCTTATTCCGCCGTAATTGAGGCAGAGGACTCAAACACGGTGGAAACCCTGAGTTTCAGCCTCATTTCAGGCCCTTCCAATATGCAACTGGACCGGAGAACCGGCGAGTTGCAGTGGCTGCCTTTGACAACCCAGATTGGTGGAAACCCGATTACGGTAAGGGTGACTGATAACCGGGGGCTTTTCGCGGAAAAAATATTCGTGATCGAAGTGAAGAACGTGAACCAGGCTCCCGGTATTACGTCGGCGGCACCGGCATCGGCAGAAGTTGGAAAGCCTTACACCTACCAGGTGCACGCATCTGATCCGGATAATGGAGATGTGCTTGAATACGTGCTCATATCTGGGCCTGAAGGTGTGTCTCTGGATTCTACGTCAGGTCTGCTCGCCTGGACTCCGTCCAGCACACAGGAAGGAACCCAATCCGTCAATCTTCGGGTGAGAGATGTTCAAGGTCTCTCCAGCGACCAGGCGTTTGATATCACCGTTACCGCAGCAGACACCCCCCCGGAGATCACCTCTACCCCGGTTGGCTCGATTGTGGCCGGTAATCAGTGGCAGTATCAGGTTACTGCAACGGATGACCAGGGCGCTGACCTGCTCTACGAGTTGGTAGCCGGTCCCGATGGAATGTCTATAAGTTCCTCGAATCTGGTTATCTGGATGACGGACGAGAACGACGAAGGCGCCTATCCGGTGACGGTTCGGGTATCGGACCCCAGCGGCAACACGGTCAGCCAAAGCTTTACCGTCATAGTGGTGAACTCTAATGAATCTCCCGTGATCACCAGCAATCCGCCAACCAGCGCGCGGGTCGGGCAGATATATGGTTATCAGGTTGTTGCTGAGGATCCCGAATCTGGTGGGCTCACCTACAGCCTGGGGCAGGCCCCAGTCGGAATGACCATAGGCGCTGGAACCGGGACCCTGCAGTGGTCCCCGCAAGAGACAGACGAGGGTGTTCAGGCCGTCGCCATCAATGTCACCGATGCGCAGGGAGCGACGACACGTCAGGCTTTCACTTTGACCGTGACAGCCGACAACGCGCCGCCATCGATTATCAGTCAGCCGCCATCGGGTGCTTTGGTTGACCAGACCTACAACTATCAGATGGTCGCAACAGATCCGGAAAACGAAGCGCTGACATACACTCTGATATCCAGGCCGTCGGGCATGACCCTGTCAGCGGGTGGTTTGCTGGAGTGGACGCCCGATAGCGGCCAGACGGGTGACCATGCGGTGAGCCTGGAAGTGCGTGATTCGCAGGGCGCCTCAGCGACTCAGAGTTTTACCCTGAATGTGCTCGCGGAAAATCAACCGCCGGAATTTGACGGTTCTCCGACAACAACGGCACGAGTCGGGGTTCAGTACAACTCGTCAATGACAGCAGCAGACCCGGACGGTGAAACGCTGAGCTGGGCACTTGTCTCGGCACCGACGGGGATGACCATCAACTCGGGAACCGGTGAAATATCCTGGGTTCCCGGTGGGGATCAGATTGGAACCCATCAGGTCGCCGTAACAGTCAGTGATGGCCGCTCAACGATTGGCCGGAGTTACTCGATCACAGTCGCCGGAGATATGCCGCTGCCGAGTCTTGGTAACGTTCCAACGGATACCGCAGAAGTGGGCAAGGAGTATGTTTACCGAATTGTGGCCGTTGATGGCCAGGGCTACTCGGTGGACGTTGAGCTGCAATTCGCTCCGGAAGGCATGGCGCTATCGGACGAAAATGGCATACCGACGATCCGCTGGACGCCGGTCGAGGGCGACTGCATTAAAAATGTGCGCCTGAAACTGGAAGACCGGTTTGGCCAGACTTCGGAGCCGACCTGGGATATCCAGGTGTACGCAGCACCCAAGAAGCTGAATCGTATACAGTGCTCAGCCCAGTCTGACGCGTGTGGCGGATAAGAGAACTCAGGGAGAGAGACAATGTTTGCCGATTTCAGAACCGAAGCCATGTTTTCCCAGCGCCTGAAGCGAGCGATCAGTGCCTTGTTGCTGTTCTTTTTCAGCTTCACCTTTTACAGCCCGGCGGTGTTTGCAGCCTGGACAGAGCTGGATAAGCAGAGCACGCCGGTCAGGAACAGCCTGGCCCATATCAACCCGATAGGCGAGACACTGCAAGCGCTATCCGCCCAGGTGGATGGCCTTGAACAGGCCCTGAACGCAAAAGACGATGATGCCGTCTCCCGCCGGTTGCAGCAGATTCAGATGCTGTCCGCTACCCTGGAAGAGCGAGACGCCCTCACCCGTAAAGAGCTCCGGGGCGAACGGGATCGGCTGGAGCAAGAGGGCGCAACCGCAGAGGTGCTTGCCAGGCATCGCGCCTTCCAGGAGAACTACCTTGCCAACATGACCGGCCTTGAAGACACCCTCGGCCGCCTTGATCGGATTAGTTACTCGCCGGCATTGAAGCCGCTTATTTCAGAACTCAGGCAGTATCTTCAACAACCGGTTCGTAATCCGCAGCAGAGTTTCAGCAACGATCTCGATTTTGTAACACCACCTCCACGTCGGCTGTATACGTCCCAGTCAGCGATTGAAGGTGTACTTGGAGTCAATGGTGAGCCGGCTTGGTCATTGACCGACTATCTGGAAGTTGACTCGGCAACGAGGTCCACCCAACGTATCGAAGACCTCGTCGCCGACCTTGGCCCAGACCCGCTCGCGCTCTATCAATGGGTCAAGAACACCATTCGTTATGTACCCAGCTATGGCGTGATGCAAGGCGCGGATTACACGGTTCAGAGCGAGCAGGGCAACGCCTTTGATACCGCCAGCACCCTGATCGCCCTGTACCGGGAGGCCGGCATTCCGGCACGCTACTCTTACGGTACGGTTTCGCTGCCGGCAGAAGCGATTCAGAATTGGGTTGGCGGAGTGAGTAACATCCATGCGGCCACCAACATCATCAGTCAGGGAGGCATCCCCCAACAGCAACTCTCCTACGGCGGTGCGGCAGAGGAAGTGGAGCTGGAGCACGTTTGGGTAGAAGCCTGGATCAATGGCGAGTGGGTCGCTCTGGATCCGGCGTTCAAGCAATACACTTATACCGAAGGGCTTGATATCGAGTCCCAGGTGCCTCTGGACGCTGACCAGTTTCTGGTGCAGTTGCAGTCCTCCGCGACAATCAATGAAGCCGAGGGATGGGTTCAGGGGTTGGATGTCGCCCAGGTTCAGGCGCAGCTCGACGACTACCAGACGCGGGTGGAATCCTATATCAACAGTCAGAACAGCAACGCCACTCTGGGGGATGTGCTGGGTACCCAGCAGATTGTCCCTGACAAGTCTGTGTCCATCGAGAACGTGCAGCTGCCCTACCGCGACATTCGTGCCAGTGCCGTGGCACCCAACCTGCCGGAATCGCTTTACTACAAATTCCGCCTGCAGATTGGCAACACCACCGGCGGCAGTTTCGGAATACCGGTGCAGTGGGGGAGCGTCAGTGCAGAACTGGAGCGGACAACCACCGAGCTGGTTGGCAAATCGATTGCCATCAGCTTTCGCCCCGCGACCATTGCGGACCAGCAGACACTGGAAACTTATCTGCCCGAAAACCCCCAGTCCGTGGAAGACCTTCCCGATCAGCTGCCCGCCAATACTATCCAGATGATCGGCGAGATAACCGTTGATGGCGAGGTGGTGGCCTCCACCCCATCGGTCACGCTTGGCCAGTCCCTGATGACCCGCCTGGGCTTTGATGCTCCTGAACGCAGCTGGCGCTACAGCGAAAACAATCTTGTCGCTGGCAAGTACCAGGCGGTGGGCATTGATATGCAGGGCATCAGCCCCGATCAGCTGGAAGCGCTCAAAAGCCGGGTAGAGCAAACCGCGGCAAAGCTCACTGCGGAAGATTTTTCCGGTTTGACCAAACATGACCTGGTGGGCAGCATCCTGCAGGCAGGTATCCAGGGCTACCTGGCGGAAACCTACGCCATGGACAAGATCGCAGCGGCGGCTTCGGATATTGTTTACAACCGCAGCCC
>Ga0209949_1000194_pt1 | contig 35002 bp, 34 predicted proteins | sample SalPonC_black_MG_FD_185711 | JGI IMG/M metagenome (GOLD analysis project Ga0209949, IMG submission 185711) | Salt pond soil microbial communities from South San Francisco under conditions of wetland restoration - Salt Pond MetaG... | ecosystem: Environmental > Aquatic > Marine > Intertidal zone... | reverse complement strand
TTTTAAGTGTCTGCGCATTTGATAAAGTGCCTGTAAATCAGCTATTTGAATCAAATAATGAAAAAAGTGTAAATTATGAGTCTCATAACCAGCTGAATCTCTTTGACTTATAACCGGACACTACTGATTTCATATATAGAACGACAAAATTAGGTGCCGATGAAAACCTTTAGGTTAAGAGCCCTGGATACCCTCTTCTTTAGAGATGGCAAACCCTTCAGTATGGGGGAAGAGACCTGGGCCAAAGGGATTTTTCCGCCGTATCCGTCGACCGTTCACGGTATGCTTCGTAGTGTCTATTTCAGCGATCACCTGAATCAGCTATCGGGCGCCAATACGCCGGCAGATCCTACCACCCGGCTGACCATATACGGATATCTGCCTTCCCTTAACGGAGCCCCTGCTTTCCCAATCCCTAATGATCTTTACGCGATCGATAAATCAAAAAATCAAAAGGCTTTACTGTTTAAATTCCGAGAAAGCGATGCTGGCGGCGGAATCATTTCAAGCTATAAACATGCATTTGTGCTAGAGACTCATGGTAACGTAAAAATCGAAGAGTTGGGAGGAAAAGCTCTGCTTCGAAAAGAAGTATTTGAAAATTACCTGAATGGCAAAGCTGGTGAGTACCCTTTTGAAAGAATTACTCAGTACGTAGAGGACGAACCGAAAATAGGGATTGGAAGAGATTTTAATACGCGGACGGCATCGGAGGGAAAACTATACAGAGTATCCATGCAGCGGCCTCAGGGAAAAGAGGGAGAAATCACCTTTCTTGTAAAATTTAACGGAATAACTCTTCCGGAAAAAGGACTCTCTCGGTTTGGAGCGGAAATAAAGGCGATTGAATATGAAAATTATTCTTTTCCAAATATTTCCAACCCTCTGGATGATAATGATACGCACTTTAAGATCTATCTCGCGAGCCCTGCGGTATTTGAGGAAGGACTGTACCCGGGAGAATGGTTCAAGAACCATGGATTAAAGCTTTTGGCGGCTGCAAGTGGAAGACATCAATACATAGGAGGTTTTGATTTAAGTAAGCAGGAGCCTAAGGAAATGCGACGGGCGGTTCCGGCAGGTACCGTTTTTTATATCGAGGAAACCGATGTTAAAAAAGCCGGAAGTGTCAAGCATCTTTTGCACGAGGGCTCTATTTATAATCTGGCTCCGTCAAATAATTCCTACAAGGAAGAGTACCAGAAAAGAGGCTTTGGACTCACTTATCTCGGGAAAATCAACTAACAAATACACTTAATCTTATGTATAAGCATTGTAATCTGTTTTTCATGATTTGTGAAAGCCCGCTTCATGCCGGCAGCGGGTCAGATCTCGACTTTATTGATAATCCGATCCAAAGGGAGAGACATACTGGCTATCCCAAAATTGAGAGTTCTAGCTTGAAAGGAGCTATCCGCGAGCGCTTCGCCGAGCAGTTAGACAGGGATCACCCTGATATCGCTGTTGCTTTTGGTCCGAATAATCCTTCTTCCGGAAACGAACGACAGGGAAGCTTAGGCTTTTCTGATGCTCGTCTACTCCTTTTTCCGGTTAAATCTGCAAAAGGGGTATTCGCCTGGATAACTTGTAATAAAGTTCTTCAGCGATTTAGAGAAGATTTTCGAAGAACGGATAACAATCAGGACTTTGATATTGAGCCTTTTCTTCCTGTTAATTCAAATGAAGCATTCGTTTTTTCGGATGCGCTTGTCATGAAGGACGAAGAGAGCGAGCAGCACATCATCCTGGAAGAATATGATTTCGATGCTCGTCAGGATGCAGAAATTTCGATTGAGGGCACCCCTATTCAAAATTGGTTAGCCGAAACTTTATTTCCTGCGGCCGACTTTGAATTTTGGAACAAGGAACTATCGAAAAAACTGGTTATTCTTCATGACGACGACTTTGCAGACTTTGTGGAGCTGACCACTGAAGTTATCACTCGAAATAAAATCAATCCCGAAACAGGGACTGTTCAAAAGGGCCATCTATTTTCAGAGGAGTATCTTCCGGTCGACTCTATTCTTTATTCTTTGGTTATGTCTCATGCCGAATTTCATAAAAATGGCTCCGGAAAAAAAGCCGATGAGGTTTTGAAATTCTTCACATCAAATTTATCCGGTCAGCTCAATAATACGCTTCAGGTGGGTGGAAATGCAACCATCGGAAAAGGACTTATTCGGACTGTTTTAGCTGGTGTTAGTTCCTAAGAGTAAATGAATTCCAACATTAAATTAAATAGCTGAAAAATGTCTAGCCGTATTAAAAATCTGGCGCAAAGAAGAGCGCTTTTTGCCTATAAGGAGGTGAAAAAGGTGGCTGCGTGGAAAAATGAAGAAGAAAGGAAAGAATTTAAAAGCCACGTCAAAGATATTCCCATGATGATCAAGACGAATGGCCTGGCGGCAGCATTTGCCTTTGTTTTTAGCAAAAGTGATAAAAGGGACTACAAAACTATTGGCCAAATAACCAAGCAATGGCTGGAAACGGAAAAGAAATTTATGAAGTCCGAAGGAGGGGAAGATTTTTACGTAAAACTGCTCAATCTGGATCCCAATCAAAGCCGCATGGCGATCCGGGAAATTATGGCGTTATTTACCTGGTTAAAAAGATATGCCGACGGAATGATTAATAAGGAATCTGAATAGATATGGCAAAACTTAAAAAAGATAAAGGTACTCTTATTGTTAAAAAAGGAAAGAGAGGGTTCTATGCCAAATTTAGAACTGAACATGGGAAAGAGCTACCTATCAGTTCCTACCGGCCGGGTGATGATCAACATGATGGAGTTAAGGCAACACTCCATCGAGACGGCGGGAATGCAGTTAAGCTGGTGACCGAGGATGGCCTGGTTCTCATGGATTTATTAGAGACCTCTCAGGAAAAAAGTGAGCATAAAAACCCAGGAAGATCCGGATCTGTAGGGAAGAAACTAAATTTTGACAATACACTTCTTCCGGAAAGAACCCAAAAGTTGTTAAAGCGGTACGGTAAAATCGATAACTTCTCAATTCAACTCAATAAAGCAGCGAAATATGATTCAAAGGAAGGAAAGTTTTATCTGTTCAAGTCTGAAAAAAAGATTAACGAACCTTTTGTAGTTCCTGACTTCAAGAAGATTATCAGCTTTGAGGCAATCGAAAAGCGAAATCAGGCTGCCATTCGACGACTGGGTTATACAGATAGTCAGCTCGCCACTTTCCAATCAGAAGCTAACTGGCGTTGGGTCGTCGGACTTGGAAATGCATCCGTTTATGAGAATGGGATAACCCTGCATCATGTATACGGTATTCCTTATATTCCCGGTAGCAGTTTGAAGGGGATGCTGCGTACCTTTATGATCAATGAACTGTATGGGTATGAAAAACAATCAGAAACAAATGCCTTAAAAAACGGAATCTTTCGATCCATTTTCGGCTGTCCGGAACAGTCCGCTGATAATGGCGCAAAAGGCAACATTCAATTTTTCGATGCCTTCCCAATAGACTCTGTCGAGGTGGAGCCGGATATTATTAATAATCATTATCAATCATATTATGATGGCGACACACCTCCAGCCGACTGGATCAATCCAAACCCCGTTTTCTTTTTGACGGTGAAAGGTGGAAGTTTTCGATTTAACCTGGGAGTGAAGGAAATACAAAATAAGCCAATGAAGGATTTTTCTGATGACTATCAGCTTTTCCTGGAAAAAACAGAAACGAAACTGTCTGAAAATGCTACTCTAATTGAGGTAACGGAAGCTTGGTTGAAAACAGCCCTTGCTTTTCACGGAATAGGTGCAAAAACGGCAGTGGGATATGGTAGGATGACTGGTGATTCTTAAAAAGAGGTAGAACAATGTCTGCAGCATTTCCAAATCAAGAGCATTGGCCATGGATATCTTTATTGTTTTTTTCTCTTTTGATCCTCATTGGGCAATTTGGCGTATGGTGGCATATTAACCACCGAGTCGAGACTTTAATCGAAGAAAAAGTAGGCGATCTTTTGGTTATTGAAACAGACAAAATAGATAGTGCTCTACTGGATGAAAAGTCGTTGGTTGCAGAACAACTGAATTGGAAGTTCGAGAAGCTGCAGGAGGAAATTTCAAGAACGGAGAATAGGCTCAAGAATGAATACTTCTTCTTTATCACTATTGGAATTCCTTTGACGCTCATTGGAATTTTGGGTGTATTATATAGTGCCTATGACTATATGAAAAAACAGGCGAAGGAAAAAGTAGAAGAGGCGATCCAGCCTATCGTGAAACAAAACGAGAAATCGATTTTGGATCTTCTAAAAAAATACGATAGAGAATCAATATTATTCAACAACAAAATAGTTCGAGTCTGGGGAGAAAATTACGACACAATTAAAACTGTTCTGGATAACGTAGGATTTAACACAGACAATCTAATATCCTATGGTGAAATGAAGGAAGGAAAAGCTTATCATATTTTGTTAATCAATAATGAATCCGGGAACAAACTTCCGAAAAAGCCAGGTGAGAAAGAAGAAGACTATCAGGGAAAATTGAAAAAATATAATGATAAGCTAGAACAAATCAAAGACCTTATTTCTAAGCAGGAACAAACCGTTTGTATTTTCTATTACTGTTCGGAGGGAGTGAATTTTCCCATCTGGGAAATAAAGGATAAACAATTGCAAGCAAGGATAAATTTCGCAACGAACCCATCTCAAATATATGGTAACCTCTTGAATAGTTTGAAGTACCAGGACCATATTGAAAAATCATAAGTATCCCTTTCTATGAAGGACGAGCATAAATTTATCGATATCGAGAATGGACGACCTGATGGATTCCCTATCAGGACTTTCGATTTGACTTTCAGCCTAAGGATTTACCCCCGGCAACTTCCTCATTGGCGCGGTGCTTTTATCGAAATGGCTGGTAAAGAAAACGACCTTTTTCATAATCACGACCAGGGAAATGGGAATCACTATCGCTACCCGCTAATACAGTACCGGGTTAATAAGGGAAAAGCTGGTATTTTCGCCATAAATGAAGGCGTCGATGCACTTCAGGATGTCCTTTTCAGTACGGATTGGAAAATCAATTGGAACGGAAAACCACTGGCTCTATCCGTTAGTAATCCGAAAAAAGGGAACCATATGCTCCAAATGACCGATACTCTCCGCCACTACAAACTATTCAAATACCTCCCTTTCAACGCCGACAACTACCAGGCCTGGCTGCGTTGCCGTAACCTCACCGAGCGCATTGCTCTGCTCGAGCGCGTGCTCGCCTCCCACCACATCGCTTTTTTCGCTGATATCGGCTGGCGACTACCTGAGCGTCTGGAGATTAGCTTGCAGAACATTCAACTGACCCAAACCGTCAAATGTCACGATGTTCCTATGCTGGCCTTTAATCTGACCTATGCTGCTAATGTGTTGCTGCCGACCGGATTGGCATTGGGTAAAGCAGTTAGTCATGGCTTCGGGTGGTCGGCGCCGGCAAGGGTAAAGCAGGCTTGGAAAGAGTCTAGGCGAGATTTCCATTTAAAAAGTGGACATGAGAATGGGCAACTTGTGGAAGTTGTGGTATCGAGTGATGATACTAAAAAAGGCAAATAGCTTGTAAGGCTTTCAAAAAATGTCCTCAAAAAAACATGACATATTTCTTAGCTATTCGCGTTTGGATCGAGAGAAAGTTAAGCCCTTAGTGAGGATTTTGGAAGATCAGGGATGGTCGGTATGGTGGGATCCGGAAATACCCCATGGCAAGGAGTTTGATCGGATTATAGAAGAGAATTTGGAAGCATCTAGGGTCGTGGTAGTTATTTGGTCAAAAAACTCCGTTGATTCTAGCTGGGTCAGGGCCGAAGCACATGAGGGATTGATTTCAAATGTATTGATGCCGGCAAGAATTGAAGAAGCAAAGCTACCACTTGCTTTTAAGATGATTCAAACCGCCAATTTGAAGGATTGGGAAGAGGGCGTTTCGCATGATGAATTGGATCGTTTTTTAAAGTCTATCGGGAACTTACTAGGAGAAGTTGCTTCTTCTGAACCTAAAGAAGAAAAGCTTTCTAATGAACAGCGGAATAAAAATAAATTTTCTGCCGCCAATACTTTCGTAGACCCTCGGGATGGTCAAGTATATGAAACAATTGAAATTAATGGTCTCATTTGGATGGCAGAAAATCTGAATTTTGAAGTGGAGGAAGGAGGGTGGTTCTACGATAAAGATCCTAAGATTGGCCAATTATATGGGCGATTGTATACCTGGAAAGCGGCTAAAAAGGCTTGTCCACCAGGGTGGAGACTGCCCACAGAAGAGGAGTGGAGAAAACTAGCTGAGAAATTTGGAGGATACTATGATTATAAGGGCGAAAGAAATAAAAAAAATCCTATTAGAGCTTACAGGGCACTTTTGGGCGGAGGCGGTAGTGGTTTTTCTGCTGTTTTAGGAGGTGCTCGTCATATGGTTGGAGATTTTGAAGATCTTGATATCTTCGGTTATTATTGGAGTGCTACTGAATGGGAGGATGAGGATGAATATGAAGATGAGGATGGGGACATTCCCAGTTATTCCTGGGCCTATTTTTTTAATCATAGATCTAAAAAGTTGTGTCGGCGCTGGGATCATGAGTTTTTTGCCTATTCTTGTCGATGTGTCAAAGATTAAATAATAAAGCTAGTTTGGCCATAGAAAAATGACTACTATAATAAGACTTCAAACCATGCACCCCTTCCTCACCCGCCAAAAATCCCGCATTGCCGACCAAGCCTTCAAGGAAATCCTCGAAGCTCTGGAAGGCAAGTTGGCCGTATCTAGTGATTCCCGAGATCAGTTTATACAGCTCAAGGGACAACACACGGCCCTGCTTCGCCAGTACCTGTCGAACACGATGGACTGGGAAGTCTACCAGCGTCAGCTCAACCAGTTTGGTAGCCGCCTTATGGAATTTATTAATCATTTATCCGAGAGCGATTTGAAGAAAGAAAACCCGGTTGTCGATCCTGATGGCGACGCCTGGCGACAGGTCAATATTTTGGCGTTGGCGCCGGAGACCGAAGAAGTGGCTGAAATGAATTATCTATTCAAGCGCTTTCCTTTCCAAAACTGGGAAGTGGTGACGGAGATCACCTGGGCAGAGGGCGAAGCGAAGATGGACCATCCGCATATCTTGGTGGTGGATAATCGCGATCTCGGCTCATGTGCCAGTGAAAGAGACCTGGAAGGGAAACCGGAAGACCTGCAGACCCGCATACGTCAGCGGATAGAACAGATGGAAAAATTGAGCGAGCAGGCTTTCCTTCTCCACTTCGGCGGCCACCTCTACTGGGTCGGCCAAAACCGCGACCGCGTCTACGCTGCCAATTCCAAGTTTTCCCTCTATGGCCGCCTCAAAGAGATGGCCGAATTCGTATCAGCTTTTCAGGCGCTTGGCGGGAAAAAGGAAGAAGCCAGCAGGTAGAGGACAACGGCACCCCCGTCCTCTCCCTCAACCTCACCTACCGCACCAACCTTCTCCTCCCCACCGGCATCGCTCTCGGCCGCTCCGTCAGCCACGGCTTCGGCTGGCTCGTACCCGCGCGGGTGAAGGGCGCGAACCGGGCGGTTGTAGAGAAAGAGCAATATGAAATGGGAAAAATGAAATAGGAAATAGGACGGAGAGATGGGGACTAGGAGAAGAAGGGAACCATTTGCTTTCAGCTCTGAGGTGGGGCCGAAACATCCGCTTCCCGGATGTTCTCTTTGCGTCCTTGGCGTGCTTGGCGTGATGATCTTTTCGCGTAAGCCAAAACCAACGTAAGCCTACGACGAAGGGCACCTTGCTTATCCAATGCCTGGCTATTACCTTTATCTTTTTGCTAATCTTGTGCTTTATTCAGAAGCAGGTTTCCAGTTATGCGGCATCAGTTCGTGCAGCCGGCTGACCTTATGATCATGGATACGGTTTAGCACATCGGTGAGCCATTCTTCGGGATTGATTCCGTGGTGTTTGCAGGCAGCGAAGAAGGTATAGAACACGGCAGTACGCTGAGCCGCCTCATGACTGCCGGCGAAGAGATAGTTTTTGCGGCCGATGGCCGCCGGGCGGATAATATTCTCCACCAGATTATTATCGATCTCAATGTGACCGTTAACAAACATGAGGATCATGTTTTTCCAGCGATTCAGGGCATACTTTATGGCCTTGCCGATCGTGCTGGTCGGAGTAACCTTGCCGTATTCAACCTGGAGCCACTGGCCAAGTACATCGAAGACCTCTTTGGATTCTTTGAGCCTGAGTTCGAGGCGCTGTTCGGCCGTCAGTCCCAGATTACGAGCTTTTTCTTCAACCAGGTACAACAGCTTGATCAGAGTCAGGGCCGTATGGGCCCGATCCGGGTCGTTGTCCAACGCTTCGAAGAACTCCCGGCGGATGTGCGCCAGGCAATTCATCAAGGCAATGTCAGCCAGTTTTTTGCGCAGCGTTTCATAGACGCTGAGGCCATCGCATTGCAGAACGCCTGCAAATTGTTGGAGCAGGGCTTTGGGACCCCGGTGATCACGCCCCTTCTGGTAAAAGAAGAAGGGGAGTTTATGGACGGGATCGAATACCGCCCACAAATAACCCAGGTGGGTTTTCCCTTTGCCATCTTCGAGTACCCGCAACCTGGTTTCGTCCATCTGTAGGTAAAAAGACGAAAAGATGAGCTTTTGGTAGGCTTCGTAGAGGATCAGCAGCGGATCAGCCCCTACTTTTACCCAATGGCCTATGGTAGCCGGCGGGATCTTCAGGCCGCTGCGGGCAAACCGGGTAATGAGCCGGTGCAGCGGCAGGTGTTCTACGTATTTGGAAACAAGAATATGCGTGATTAGGCTGACCCCGGCTTTGGAACGGCCAAAAGGCAGCTCTTTAGCCGGCGCCTGCACGATTTGGCCTTGGCCCTCCTGCAGGGAAGCTTCCGGACGAGCGTATTTGGGGCGTATGATGCGGCGGACCCACACCCGTCCCGGCTCGTATTCCATGACCTCAGTGATGTCTTCGCCGATGCGTTTCATTCCGCTGACATCTTCCTGCGGTTCAATAATCTCATCTATTCTTAGCAAGTGGTCCGGAATGGGGAGACGCCCACGGTGAGCGTTCTCTTTCTTGGGCGGGACCTTGCGCTCATGCGCTTCGATAATCTGTCGCACCACCGGTTCCACTGCTTGGGCCTGCTCGGCTTCGAAAGACATCTTCAATTGGCCCTCCGGGTTTTCGGCCGGCACAAAACGCTCGCTCTTGCGGCCAAACATCATTCGTTCGAACCACGCCAGGCGCTTTTTCAACTCCTCAACTTCCGAGGCTAGTTTTTGATACTCGGCCAGCGGAACCATATGTGGGTCGGCGTTTTGCATAGGATAAAGGTAGTGCCTTGGTCTTGATCGGGCAAGCACTTTTTTCCAACATCCCGGCGCCTTATTTTGTGGATTTTGCCTGATTTTTCTGTGTGGCGCTGCCAAAAAACACCTTTATCCACATTCCGGTCTCAAAACCGGTGGATAACTACCCTCTTTTTTTCGAATTGCCGTTTTCTCCCTGGAATAACGCTTGCGACGGTGCACGGCGCTCAGACTTACTCCTTCGAGCATCATCACCAGTTCATCCCAGCGCAAAGGCCGAGTAGCAGCCCCATCGGCGGCCGGCAGCTCGAAGGTGCCCTGCTCCAGTCGCTTGGCGTAGAGGGCAAAGCCGGAGCGATCCCACACCAGCAATCGGATCTGATTGCGACGACGGTTGACAAATATATAGACGTCTCCCGACAATGGATCGCTCTTCATATACTGACGCACCATACCGCTGAGTCCGTCGAAACTCTTGCGCATATCGGCCACGCCTGTGTAGAGAAAGTACCGGTGGGTGCTGCTAAGGGAAAGCATACCTTAGCGAACAAGTTCTATGAGTGACTGCAAATCATCCAGTGATATATCTCGGTGAATACGTATTTTCACGCCATTGGGATATTCTACCTCCAAGCCCGGAAAGCTAGAGGATGTATCCGAGGAGGACAACAGTTCTACAAATCCCTCCTCTTCTTTGGCCTGACTGCTGCGATAGCGCCTAAGCCAATAGGCAAATACGGCTTTGGGCAGATCATGGGCCCGGCAGAAGTCATCTTGCTTCTCAGGCCGGCTGAGGTATTGCTCGATAAGGGGAAACATCTCCTCTGCACTGCGTCGCTTGGTAGTCGGTTCGGTCATGGTGTTTTGGAGGGCAAGTTAAGGCAGGCTGACTAGCAAGGAAAGATGCCCTTTGTCGGAGGCTTACGATATAACCGCCATGTTCGAGTAGGTTGTTCCTCGATGGCTTGTTCGAAGGTTTCTTCGGTGTGGATGCCTTTCGCCATGGGATAGGTGGTTTTGTCTTTCGGGGAGGGAGTTCAATAGAACAATTATACTGATTTTTGTTTAATTATGTGTTATATTGAAAGTTGTACCATTAATTTTGCTATCTGATGGCAGATAAACTGGATTTCGAAGTAAAAATCAGCGGCACCAGAGAAGGTAAGCCACTGACTCCCGCTGCTCTCGACGTCGATGAGTGGATTGGTGCAATGCAGAGCGCCAGGGATATTCTTTATCCTGAGGGTAAGCATACTGCCCGTATCAGTGTGCGTATGGAAGAGGGCAGTGCACGGCTTATTCTTACCGCAGAAGCAAAAGACATCATCCCGACTCAAGCTTTATTAGCGGAACTTGATAAGTCACATAAGTTGAATTTGCTTCAGCAAAAGCAGATCGATGCGATTCATTTCTTTCAGCAACTTGCCAATAATTATCAATGGTCGTTTTTGTTAGGTGCAAAAAAGCAAATAGAAAAGGGGCTTCACATCGACCGGTCTACCGAGGGACAGTGGCAAACGGATGACCCCGTATGGGTGGATGCGGAGCTGTACCTTACCGGTAGGATCACAAATATTGGAGGCAAGACCACTTCCAACATTCACCTCGATACCGATGAATTCAATTTGGGTTCGGTCATTATCAATGCTTCCCGAAAACAACTGGCGGAAGATGAAAAAAACCGGCTGTACAAAAAACAACAGGTCTATGTCCGTATAAAACAGAATGCTGAAACGGGCGCCTATGATCCCAAGTCGGCTGAATTGATCGAGTTTATCGATTTCGAGGAAACCGGCGAATCACCGGACGAATACCTGGACCGGCTTATCCGGGAAGGATCCAAGAACTGGGAGGACGTGGAGGATCCGGAAGCCTGGCTGCGCGAAATCAGGGGATATGAAGGCTGATCGCGTTTTCTTGGATACCAGTTTCTTTATCCGCTTATTTAAAACGGATGATCCGGATCATCAGCACGCCAGGACTTATTATCGAAGGCTGCGGGAAAAAGGAGCAACATTTTTCCTTTCCACTATTGTGGTTGCCGAATTTGGTGTTAAAGGAGATCTTTCAAAATTACCCTATCCGGAAGTTAAATTGTTACCTTTTAATTTGAATCATGCCCGGCTTGCAGCAGACTACGCTCGTACCGCTTTCGACGCCAGACGCAAAGGGGTGGTAGACTTGGGGAAAAGAGTCGTCATTCCCAACGATTCAAAATTAATGGCCCAGGCGCAAATAGAAAATGTGGATTTGATAATTGCCAGAGATGACAATTTTGAAAAGGTCTATAATTTCTTCAAAGAGAAAGGACTGATTACTTGTGATTTTCTGGATCTCCGCACTCCACTCTTATAATCGACCATTATGCTTTAATTTGAAAAATACTCGAATATCAATTCGCATATAGTTGAAATTCCTGATTTCTCTAATCCGGCTAATCACAAAATCTTCTCAATAATTCCTTCCCCGTCCCACCCTTCCGCATTAGAGAATGTCTCGATCGGATAGGCCGGTACGTGATCCATTTTTTTGTCCGTTTTGCGCCGGTAGGCAGCCGGGGCCAGCGAAAGAAGGCTTTCGAATGTTTGATCTTCCGGCATCTCTTCCGGATTTTGCAGGACCCGGTAATAGAAGTCTTTGCCCTGTGCAACAACATAGCAGCGAGCGTATAGGAAATCATCGGCGGAAAAAGGCGCATCCTCTCCCCGGTACGCATTCTCCCCTGCATTTTCAGCATAAGGCTGGGCATCCAGATGATAGAGTTTCTCGGAGAGAAAATCATCGAGGACCAAGATCGCTTCCTCCGGCAGATTGCTCAGGTATTGAATAGCCGGTTCCAGGATCGCTCCGTCGTTTCCTTCCCGCGTCCAGTCCAACAAGCCGATGATGTGCCAGAATGCCTGCTCCGATAAAATGCTTGCATCAGGTGGTTCCGGCGCCCAAATCGCTACTTCCGCTTCCTCGCCGCCCAGCTCCGCCCGCAGCTTTTCGAGGAAAGCTTCGTCGATGTCCTTGATCTTAACGCGATGGATGTGCATATCAATCAGATTTGTGTGTTAACGATAATACTGATTTTTGCCATTAAATGAGTTATTTTTCCTCTCGCATCCTTAATTTTCCGGCTTATGGCGGATAGTGTTTTCAAGGTGACTGCCGAACTCTATATCACCGGCAGAATCACCTATATCGAAGAAAAACCGGATCCCCGTATTTATCTCGACACGGACGACTTCAACCTGGGCGCCGTGCTCATCAGCGCTTCCCCCGATCAACTGGCGGAAGCCAAAAAAAACCGGCCGTACAAACAACAACAGGTCCATGTCCCCATAAAACAAAATGCCGAAACGGGCGCCTATGACACCAAAACGTCCCCTTCTCCGTCCCAGTCCTCCTTTTTGGTACCAAGAGCAAGTCCGGTGATGAATACAAGCTGATTGAACTGCCTGCCCCGCACCGCAGGTCGGGGAAGCCGCCTCTATGGGCAAAGTATCCTACCCTTTCCGCCCCCTTGACAGCAGGTGTTTTCGGCTATTTATTGTTGCAAGCTTTTTAATTTTTCTAAATAATGATAAATATTTTGTTCTTCATTGTTAATGTATTGCTTATAATCAAAATTATACTTTTCGAATATCATACAAATATTATATCCAATTTGGTAATAATATCGGTCATTATAAATATCATAAAGCTCTTTACCCTTAAAGACATCATATCCTTTAAACATATCAGTAATATGTTCTTGATCTTCCTTGTTAAGAGATTTAGTACTTGGAGTGTTTTCGGCCAGATATCTTTTACAAAGTGATTCAAAATATCTTGCCTGGCCTTCAACATTGACTTCGTAATCTTCAGCATCCCGAATGTTTACACCGAACTCTTTTTTTATTTTATCAATCCGGCCGTTTCGTAGTGAATCGTATTCTGTCAGATTTTGAATTAAGTCAGCTCCATCAATCCATATTGCCTTTAACAACTCATTTTCTTTATGAACACTTTCACGGTACCATTCAAGATCTTTGTGATAGGAGCCTAGAAATTGGTCAGGGCCTCCAGGAATATCGATTGTCTTTAAATATGCCCAGTGCTCAGGCATGGATCGTTGATAACCATGAAAAAGCTCGTGAATGACCATAATTGACCAATCCTGAAGATCAACCAGGTCATCCTGAAGGAATTTTTTGGTCAGCTCAAAGCTTTGACAGTACAAAACATTTTCATTATAATGTAGCGCTGTAGAATCCGAAGTAAAGCTGAGGGAAAAGCGAAAATTAGTGGTGTCTGTGTATTTCTCTGATAGGTTGATGACCGGTACCTTGTCGAAAGCCGCAATTTCTTGATGATCCGTGATCTTACGAATATGTTCGTTGGGGTTAAGAACGAAAGTATTATCCTTGGTGTAGTATGCTACAGGTTGAAAAAAGTCATTTTTTGCAAAGTCAGGCCAATGTTCTTGGGCTACTTCATTTTTGATATTGATCAAATAGCTCAGGTGCCTGAAATAGCTTTGGTCCATTAAGGAGTTATCTACCTCTTTATTCTTTGTATTGTCTGCACAAGAAAGTACAGTGAGTAGGATGGGTATAAATAGAATTTTCTTCATAATCGTAAATTGTTCACAACGGCCAGCATAGCTGTAGGCTGCCCGTTTAGGGCAGCTTATCAGCTATGTTTTGTTGGGTGAAGGCTCACCACAGGGCCTACAAGTCGTCCATTGTGTCAACCTTTATTTCTGTGACCTTTTTCAATTTCTTGTCGTTGGTGATGAACCGGTCACATTTTTCATTTATAGAGAGTGCTAATTGGAAGGCATCCATCCCTTTGAGAAAGTTATATTTTGCTCTTAATTCATAAGCTCTCTTCGCCGCAGATTGGTCTACAACCAATATTTCTACATTCAGCCGGGAAAGTAATTCCTCGAATTTTTTGATCAAACCTGGACGGTTGTCTTTGGTCGGTTTTACGCCAAATTCGGAGAGCGTTACTACACTCGTTACAATGTCTTCTCCATTTACAATGGCATTGGTAATAAGAGCCCTCATCTTACTGGCAAATACCGGATGGTTCTCGATGAGGTATATGAATGGGGCTGTATCAATAAAAATTTTCATTCCGGGAGGTTCTTTTCTTCTTCACTTCGGAGTTCCTCAACGTATTCCTGAGCGTCTGTCTGCCAAAAACCTTCTCCAATCCCAATATACTCATCCAGTATCAACTCCACACGCTTTTGTTGGTCGATCCGTTTGAGGATTTCCTTCAAGATCATTTCCAGTTCTTCTAGCTGAAGGTGGCTGATCTCGTCGATTATTTGTTCTGTACGCTTTGTCATACTCATCAGATTTTCTCCTCCAATTTACGACAATTCTACCAATCTTGCCTCAAATGTTGCACCTTGAACCTGGCGTTGTGTTAGCCTGCTTTCACCCAACGGGTTGTATATAAGCCGTATCCCAAAGGGTATGGCTTATATACTTTGTTAGCGGTTCGGGTTTTTATTTTGCATTCAGCAAGGTTTATTGTTTTTTCGATAGCAAAGGATTTCTCCGTATTTATTGATTTGGACTTTTATTTTTGCCTTTGGTGGAAGCGAATATTATTAAACCAATTGCGGCACCGAAAACTAATCCTATACCTGCGTTCCAAATCACATAACCAAAAATCATCCCTAATCCCGCTCCTGTTGCGATATACCATTTTTTATCTTTCTTCATTTCTGCTTTCTTTGTTTTTAATTGCTCGGTTTATTCTCTTAAAATTTTGACTCGTTAAGTTTATTTGAAAAGCATCGATATTTATTTGATTGATCAATTGTCTGAAATCTAATCTTACCTGACCGCTAACATGAATGGATTGTATCCGTTGTCAGCACGGAAAGCTACCGCTCAGCGGTTTAGTTCAACATCTTTGTATCCGCTACAAAGTAGCGGATATACAGTTGTATCATAAATCTCATCCGGATTCAGAATCCCCCTCACCAGACGACTCCTTATTCTTTTCAAGGTCCAAAAAATCCAGCGGACTTGAAAGGTTCCGGCGTGCTTTTTTTGTGAGGTGGGTGTAAATTGGTGTCGTTTCGCTGTAAGCATACGACGAAGGGCATCTTCTCCCCTATCTGCTCAGCCCTTATCTTTCCCCGCTAGGGCGGGCGCACGGTTTGAGGTGCCAGTTTCCAATACTGCGGCATCAGCTCATGCAGTTGGCAGACTTTATGATCGTGGATTCGATGGAGCGCATCTTCGAGCCACATCTCCGGATCTAACGCTTTCGCCGCCGCATGCTGCCCGGCGACACGCATACCAGGATCATCACCAGTTCCTCCCAGCGCACCAGGCCGCTGAGGACGTCGTAACTTTTTCGCATATCCGCCGTCGCCCGGCTCAAGTAGTAACGCTGCGACGGGGTGAAGCCCCCCTCCTCGAGGATCAGTGAGCATAGCGAGCTAATCCTCTCATCAGAATTAACTTCCCAGCTTGCTCGAGCAAAGAGCGGAAATGAAAAAAGGCTACTCCCAACCCACAAATAAATCAACAGACCGGTACCGAATAACTTCGATACCGGCCTGCCGCCCGGAATTGGCCATCCCAAACGGCCACTTCTTATTCATGGCTCAAAATCGCGGATGACTAAAGTCGGGTGTCGAAAAAAGAGCACTTTTCCTTAGTTGGATTAGTTGTTCCCTTCTTTCTCTGCCATGTACGACATCATCTCCTTATACTCGTCTTTAAATTCGTCCATGTCGACCTGATTACCCTGGATGATCATACTCCAGGCTCTGGTCGAAGTACCGTGTACGATGGCTTCCTGTATTTCCGCTTCGCTAGCCCCGTAGGCTTTTGCCGACTCGGTATGGAAGAAAACACAGTAATCGCAAGGAATCTGTGAGGCGATGGACAACTGCATGAGTTCCCTATACTTGGGAGGGATGACGTTATCCGGGTTCAAGGTAGTGGATTTGAAGTAGGCCCACATACCCGGCATAACATTCTTGGGAACGGATTCAAAAAAGGAGGGAACAATACCTAAGGTATTCTTGATCTCTTCTTTGGCCTGTTGGTATTCCTGGTCAGCCGTTGTCTGAGCCGACAGGCCAACCGTAAATAGTAACGCTAAAACAAATGGGATTAAACGTCTCATGTTAAGGTGGTTTTATGTTTAAAACAATTCAAGTAACTGATAATCAGCTATTTATGATTACTCGCCATTAAAACAGGACTCCTCCGGGGAGTTGTTTAGCGAAAGGCTGGCCTTTTTGTGTGAAAATAGGCAGAACTTTTCAAAAAAATCAGGAGTCGCTTAAGGCGGCCCCCTGAAAGTACCTGCTCAAAATCCTTAAAACCATCCCACAAGATTTTGTGACCTTACACCTCCAACTTTTTTCCAGACCAATCCTTATCTTCCCGCTTCACCTACAGGATCAAGCTATGCGTATACTACTGGCCCTCTTTTTCATTCTTTCTACCCTCCACACCCTTGGCGCTCAACCAACTGATTGGGATGCCCTCATCCACGAGTCCCTCCCCCGTATCCTCGAGCGCCACCGCGCCTTTGTCAGCCTGCCCAACGTCTCCTCCGACCGGGAGGGCGTGCGCGAGAACATGGAATGGGCCAAGGCGGCCTTTGAAGAGCACGGCTTCGAAGTCTCGCTGCTGGCGGCGCCGAACATCCCCGTCTTCCTGGCCGAACGCAGGGTAGATGAGGATGCCCCGACTGTTTTGTACTACTTCCATATCGACGGGCAGGCCGTAAATCCGGAAAACTGGGATCAGGAAGATCCATTCAAGCCGGTACTGAAGAGGCAGACGGAAGCAGGCGACTGGGAAGCCATTCCCTGGGCGTCCATTAAAAAAGGCATCGATCCCGACTGGCGCATCTTCGCCCGCGCGGCGGCCGACGATAAAGGCCCCATTATGATGATGCTCACGGCGCTGGAGTTAATGGAAAAAGAAGGAGCATCACCGGCGCATAATATCAAAATCGTGCTCGACCCAGAGGAGGAGGCCGGCTCGGAGGCGCTGCTCTCCACCCTGGAGCAATACCGGGATCGCTACGCGGCCGACTACATGATCATTATGGACGGGCCTGCGCATTTTACCAACCGCCCCACCCTAACCTTCGGGTGCCGCGGCATTGCCCGCTGCGATCTGACGACCTACGGCGCCAAGCTCCCTCAACACAGCGGCCATTTCGGCAACTACGCCCCCAATCCCGTTTTTGAGATGAGCCACCTGCTGGCGGGTATAAAGGACGAAACTGGCAGGGTAACCATCAACGGCTTTTACGACGGCATCAAACTGACGCCGGAAGTGAAAGAATTGCTCGCTCAGGTGCCCGACCGGGAAGAAGACATCATTCAGGAGCTGGTCATCGCCCAGCCTGATGCCGTGGGCGATAACTATCAGGAATCGCTGCAGTTCCCCTCCCTCAACGTTCGCCACATCGAAACCTCCTGGAAAGGCCCCGGATTGAAAACCATCATTCCGGAGTGGGTAACCACCCACCTCGACCTCCGGCTGGTGGCGGAGACCGACGGCGCCCGGCAGATCGAAAAGGTCCGGCAGCATCTGAAAAAGGAAGGCTATTACGTCATCGACCGGGACCCGACGGACGAGGAACGGCTGAAGCACCCAAAGATCGTCCGCTTCCGCTACAACTCGGGCATGAACGCCTACCGGACGGAAATCGATTCGCCCTTCGGACAGCAACTCATCAGCGTGCTGGAGGATACCTTCGGGGAGCGGCCCGTGACTATCCGCACCATGGGTGGTACAGTGCCGATCCTGCCTATGATCACGGCGCTGGATATTCCCGCCGTCATTGTGCCAATGGTCAATATGGACAACAACCAGCACAACCCGAATGAGAACCTGCGCATCGGGAACCTGGAGACGGGGATCAGGATTTGTATGGCTTTGTTGGGAATGAGCATGTAAGAAAAAGACCTGAAAACTGAAGTTTAGAAGTTTAGGCGCCGCGGCCCTGCGGGCGCGGCTGGTTTAGAAGTTTAGCAATGCTGTCAGAGTAGCTAAACTTCTAAACCAGCGGCCACGAAGTGGCCAGCGTCTAAACTTCTAAACTTTACACTATACCGATGTGAAATTAGTATCCTATCTGTTTCAGGCCTCCAAGGCCTCTTTACAAAACTCCAGGCATTTCCGCACCTCCTGCACCGCATCCGAACCTTCCGGAACTTCGTATTCCAGTTCGATGGTAGCGGGGAAAGTGTATTTATTATCCCGCATCAGCTGGAGGGTTTCGGCGATTGGCGTATCCCCTTCGCCCCAGGGCAGGTTGCCCTTGCCGTTTTCCGGCGTCTGCCGGTCTTTGACGTGCATGCTCATAAGGCGATCGTGCTTGGACTGAATCAGAGCGGCCGGATCGTTATAGCCGGCGGCGATGTAGTGGCCGAGGTCCAGGTTCAGGGCGTTGTATTTCGACTGTTTCAGAGCCGTGTCCCAGAAGGTGGGCGTCTGCTGTTCGTGGCCGTGATAGGCGACGTACACCTTGTGCTTTTTGGCCATCTTGCCCAGCTTCTTGGTGTGATCATCATTGCTGGGATGCTCCAGGGTGACATGACTGGCGCCCAGGGCTTTGGCGGCGCGGAAGCCGTAATCGATTTCGGCATCGGTGTTGTTCTGTCCGAAGGCGCTGGGCTTGAAGCCGTAAATGCTTACGGCGGCGTCTTCGTACATCTTCCGCATCTTCTCGAATTTATCCATGGATACCGAGGCGCGCCAGGCGGCGACTTCCTTGCCGTAGGCTTCCATCTGCTCGCGCATCTCAGCCATTTCCTTTTCCTCGGCGTCGGTCAGTTCGCCGTTTCTTCTTTTCCGCATCATCCCCCAAAGAGCACGGCGGTCGACGGGGTTTTCCGGTTTGCCGGCGAAGCTCTCCGCCGGGTCCCCCATCAGTTCGATGGCGTTGACCCCGGTGTCGAGCACGTACTGTAGCGTGGCCTCCGCGCTCTGATCTTCCATGCTGCGGAAGGAATAGGTGATGACGCCGATCTGAACGCCTTTGATCAGGGAGTTCGGTTTGTTGTAATTGCGGAGGATACCCGGGGCGCCGAACAGAGAGGGCGCGCCGGCGGCCATTCCGGTGAGAGCAGCAGCCGTCGTTCCGAGAAAACGGCGCCGGGAAACGTTGGTAGCAGATGTTTTTTTCATGGTTGTTTGCATTTATTGCAGTGAGCGGTTGAAATAATCATTGACGAATATACACATTCCGGCTGGCGATATTTTTACAGAAGTTGTATTTTAGAGTTATGACCAATCCAATTACAGTGCAGGCGCCAAAACGCATTATCGTATTCACCGAGCCTTCCGAAGCACAGTATCTGAACGTGAAGACTTTCCAGCCGAATGAAAAGATCGACACGCCAGGCCTTCCCGAGCCCTTAGCTGTTCGCGAATTATTGATACAGTAATCTCCCGAAAAGGCCGCATTCCACGAATCGTCGGGCAGCCTACAGTTACGACAAAGGTGCTAACTTTTTCGTGGTCCGTTTGTTCCTCATTTTGATATACTCGATGTAAATTGGTTTGAAAAGCTTCTCAAACCATTTCGACGTCAGTATAACTCATTTTTCACCAAAGCTATAAACATGAAATACCTGCAACTTACTTTCAGCCTGCTGGCTGCGCTCTCTTTCACCCTGTTATCCACAACAGTCACTGCCCAGGACAATCAGCCGCGGGCCAGCCTGCATGCCCAGGTTACGCAGCGCATCGGCGTGGATACCGACATCACGATCGACTACAGTCGCCCCGCCGTCAAGGGCCGCAAAGTCTGGGGCGAGCTGGTCCCCTACGGCATGGAAGAAGGCAACAAGTACTCCAACAACAAGCCTTTCCCCTGGCGGGCCGGCGCCAATGAGAACACCACCATCGAATTCAACAACGACCTGATGATCGGAGGCAAGGAAATTCCCGCGGGTAAGTACAGCATCCACATGATTCCCGCAAAAAAAGAAGCCTGGACCCTCATTTTCAACAAGGTCAATGACGCCTGGGGCAGCTATACCTACGACGAATCGCAGGATGCCCTGCGTATCATGGTCGAGCCGGTAAAGGCCGATCACGCCGAATACCTCACTTACGGCTTCGAGGACCTGTCGGGCAACTCCGCTACCGCTTACCTCCACTGGGCCAAACTGAAGGTGCCTTTTGAGGTGAAGGTGGCCTCCAATTAAAAGGATTGGAGGATTGAATTACTGGCCGTCGGTGTATAAACGGAAATAACAATGATACGCCGGCGGCCAACTCGAAAACCATCAACGAACAACCTTATCAATGCAAATCACCTAAGTCTTCTACCCCTCCGTATGCCGGGAGTGGCGTGACTGGCTGGCCACCCATCACCAAACTAAAACGGAAGCCTGGCTGCGCCGTTTCAGAAAGGCAACCGGCAAACCTTGTATTTCTTACGACGAGTTGGTGGAGGAATGTCTCTGCTTCGGCTGGATTGACGGGCTGGTGAAAAAATCCTTCGTTATGAGTCAAAAACACCCTCTCCCCCTTATCATCGACGCCGACACCGGCAACGAGGTCGATGATCTCTACGCCATCGCCCGCGCGCTGATTGAACCGGCGCTGGATATCCGGGGCATCACCGCCGCGCAGTGGCACACGCAGGAGCGAGCACCCAACAACTGCGTGGGTGAAAGCCAGCGCCTTAACGAGGATATCCTCCGCCTGATGGATAAAACAGAGATCCTCCATCACCAGGGTTCCAATTTCCCTATGGTGAACACCCACCGCCCCCAGCCCTCCGCCGCTGCCGACCTGATCATCGAACTGGCGATGGCCATGCCGGAAGGGGAAAAGCTGTCGGTTGCCGTCCTCGGCCCCTGCACCAATCCGGCCTCCGCCATCCTGATGGAACCGGCTATTATTCCGAAATTAGCCGTCTACTACATCGGTTTCTGGCACGACCCGGCGAGCAATACCTGGAGCAAACGGGAGTTCAATACCAACAACGATCCAAATGCAGTAGATACACTCATCAATGAACCCAGGCTCGAATTTCATGTCATGACCGCCTCTACCTCTCAACACCTGGTATTTGAAAAAACGGAGGTTGACCGGCACCTCAAAGGTACGGGCGGCATCGGCGCCTACCTCGTCGAACGCTGGGAAACCTACGACCGCTTCTGGCAGAAAACGGACCCGGAAAAGAAACGCTGGATCATGTGGGACGTAGCCATCATCGAAGCCCTGGCCGATCCTTCCCTGGCCACACAATCAACCTTTACCACCCCGCACGACAACCGGGCGCGCGCGATATACGCCTATACGGATATCGATGTCCCGAAGATGAAAACCCGGTACTGGGAGGCGTTTGCTAAAGCGGGATTGGGGAGGAGGTAGCTGGATGCTGGGGGCTGGATGCTGGATGCTGCTAGCCTGGAATATTCCCTGGATGAGCCCAGATAAGCCCCTTCCGACTTCCCGGAGCGAAGCGAAGAGCCGTATGGCCGCTTTCCCACTTCTCGGAGCGAAGCGAAGAGCCGTATGGCCCACTTTGATTTGGATGCTGGATGCCTGGCGCTAGCCTGGAATATTCCCTGGATAAACCTCGCTAAGCCCATTCCGACTTCTCGGAGCGAAGCGAAGAGCCGTATGGCCGCTTTCCGACTTCCCGGAGCGAAGCGAAGAGCCGTATGGCCCACTTCGATTTGGATGCTGGATGCTCCTCCCCCTTTCCCTCACCGTACACATCTACAAGAGAGTCCGTTAGAGGGGGGCAGGTCATCGCGTCGCAGGCGCTGGTATTGGGGGAAGAAGTAAAGGGTTACCTTTTCGTTGTTCCTGGCTTCGGTCGCCGTCCAGTAATAGCCGTAGCGGTCGAGATAGGTAAATTGGCCGCTCTGGCTGCGCATGCCGCTGATAGCCGGATTGAAATTTTGATTAAATAAAGCCTTATAAGCCGCTCTTTCATGCGCCGGATCGCCGCCCAGCCGGGTGACCAGCTCCCGCCAATCGGCTTCGGTCGGCAGGCGCCAGCCCAGTTGGCGGCAGGCGCGGTCGGCGGCTGTCCAGGTGTAGAGGCGGCCGTATTGGGAGCAGTTGCCCCCTGCCCCATCGTAACACCAGGATTCCTCCGTTTCCAGTTGCAGATTTTCGGCCATCCAGGTGGGGCCCTCCCGGAATTGCAGCACCCGGTAGTCTTTTCCTCCGAGTCGTTGGATTTTCAGTTCGAAAGGTGGAGCTTCCTTAGGGCTATCCGTTCTGCTTAGTCCCTGCAGGCGGCTTTCAGCTTCGGTCCGGTACTTGCTATCGGGGAAAGCGCGCAGGAACCGCTGATAAGCGGCAATCGTATTTTGCTGCTGGGTGGCTTGCCAGGCCTGCTCTTCCCGGGAGGCAGCCGGTTCTTCTTTGCCGGTTGCCGGTACTCTAAGTTCAGACAGCCTTTTGCTGGCCTCCCCGCGATGGGCGCCGTTGGGGAAAGCCTCCAGATAGCGTTGGTAAGAAGCTACGTCGTTCCGCTCCCGGGCCATCGCCCAGGCTTTGTCCTCCCGGCTGGGTGCCGTATTGGATCCCTCAGGTGGTTTGGATCCGTTTACTGCTGAATTGTCCCCATCGACATCACTTCTTTCCTCTTCGGCCATTACTTCCGGTTGATTATTTTCCATTACTGCGGGTGGCAGAGCCGCTTCCTCCGCACCGGTTCGCTTATTGCCTCTGGACAGTATCCAGGTGCCGGCGATCACCAGGAGCAGTAAAGCCAGCGCGTAGGGAAGGTATCTTTTCCATTGTGGTGACGCCTTGGCATCACCGGTTGTCGTCCTTCTCTTTTTTTGCGGAAGCACGTTTTCTTTAGTAGCAGCAGTTGGCCGTTCGGAAGGAACGGGGTGTTCCAGCGCTTCGATGCGGGCGCGGGCAGCAGCGGCATGATGGCCATCCGGAAAGCGGCGCAGAAAGTTCTGGTAAGCGTAAATGCGGTCGATCCGCTGCGCTCCTTTCCACTCGCGGTCTTCTTCGAGCTGCCGGATGCGTTGCAGGGCCTCCTCCGCATACTGGCCGGAAGGGAAACGCTCCAGGTAATCATTGTAGGCGGGAAGGGTATTGGCTGCTGCACATTGCTCCCAGAAATTGGCCTCGCTGGCGCGCAGGCGAAACACATACTGCCCGCCTTTGTGGCCCACGTCATATACCGGATTGCCCTCCGGCAGCTGCCGGTACTGCGCGCGGGTCATTTCGATGACGCGGTCGGCCAGTTTGGCGACATTGAGTTTCGCCAGGCGATTCGTGCGCAGCACATCCAGGATGCTGGTAGCAAAAGGGCTGTTGCCGCCCGGCTCACCATCATACACTTCTTCATCGTGCCGCCCGGAGCAGATCGCCCAGCGGGATTTGCGGCTTTCCAGTTCGTCAACCGCATAAGTGGATCGACTGGCGCCGCGAACAAAGAGCGAGCCGGAAAAACAGGAATCGGAAATCAATAAAGTGTGCAGGGAATCTATATCTTCCAGGTAACCGCGGATGGTTGAATTGCGGATGTATTGGGAAGTATTGTCCCGTTCAGCATCGTAGGGGATCCAGTAACCTTTCTCCGTTTTGGGATTCAGATGTCCGTGACCGGAATAGTAGAGCAGCAGGCGGTCACCGGATTGGACATCATCGACGAGGCGGTCCAGTTCGGTAATGATGCGATCACGCGTAGCAGCCTGATTGTAGAGGGTGAGGATGCAATCGTCGTCCACTTCGTAATTTTCCCGCAGCACCGCGAGGATATCCTCTACGTCCTTCACGGCATTAGTCAGGTGGGGAAATTCGGCGTATTCATTAAGGCCGATACCAAAAAACCAGGATTTCCCCGGGCGCGCGGCGCCGGAACCTGCTCGTTCTACCCTTAATCCTCTTTCATTGGCCGGTGACATGGGGTGTGGTTTTTATGGAAAACTTCTTTGAAATATCGCCCCGCTTTTTCAGGCCACAGACCAACTGTTGGCATACTGCAGGGTAAACGTGATGGACGAACACAGCTGTTGCCATCCAACCGATCTTGCGACGACAAGGTAAAATTAAAAAATTTGTATCAGCTTTCCGCCCGCCCACTGCGTGGTCGGATAAACCTTCCCACTTCTCGGAGCGAAGCGAAGAGCCGTATGGCCGACTTTCATTCAATCCCCCGGCCGGTATATCCGGATCGCCCCCGCTTCGATAGCCGCTTCCGAATAGACTACTTTTTTCATTTTATTATCAGCAAACATAGCCGCCTGATCGGCGTGGTGCGGAGAGCTCTTCTTATTGCTCTGTCCATAGGCGAGTATAGAATAGGCCCGCGGCGGATCGCTGAACTCCACCGCCAGCTGCCAGCCGTCGCCGCCACGGATGCGCCGTTTGCCATCCTCATCGTCGGTATACCAGAGTACGCGGAAGCAGCCCAGCCCGCCGGGGCCGCCGCTCACCGGGAGGTCCAGTCCGCCATGGCGCAATCGGTGTACCTCGCCCCAGGCCAGATCCCAGCTGCCGTATCTTTCTTTCACCTTCTCCACGGCGCTTATGAAAGCTACGATCGCCGTATCTGCATTGGCCAGGCCGGATGGCGTATTCATTGGATCATCGAAAGACCAGGGAACCGCGTAGAGTTCCTCCTCTCCCATCCGGCGGCGGTATTCCTGAAACCATTGCTCGAAGAGCACGCCGCCCCGGCTGCCGGCCCGCACGCTGTTGTCCCAATCCTCCAGGTGTGCGATCGCCCGGCGTATTTCTTTTTTGGGATTGGAAGCCCTCACCATCTTAATCAGGTCCTCTTTAACCTGATCAGCAAGTAACATCCCCATGCTGTGTTTGGCTTCCACCACGTCTTCCAGGCTGAAGACCTTTCCATTATCGATGAGCTGCAGGCTGTGCTGGCTGCGCTGCCGCAGGCGCGGCTCGGGATAATAATCCGGGAAGTTTTCCGGATGCAGAACTTTGTTCAGATTGGTGAAGTGAAAGGGATCGTTTTCATTGTGCAGGTAGCCGCCTTCCGGATTGAGGAGCTGGGGCAGCGAGTCAAAAGGCACGTAGGAGGTCCAGATATTGCTGCTGTGTACCACCTCTATCGCCGCCGTATCACCGCCGGAAGGGAGCGGCAGGCGAGGGACGCCGGCATTCCAGACGTAGAAGATGTTGCCGTCGGCATCGGCGTAGGTATAGTTGGAGGAGGTGATCGCCTGCGTGCGCATAGCCGTTTTCCATTCCTCCAGATCGGTGGCGAGCATCATATGCAGAAACTGCTGCCCGCGGCGAAACTCGCCGTCGCCGGCCGCTTTCCAGATGTAGATCTTGCCGTCTGCGCGGTGAATAACCGGGCCGTAAGGGGTAAAGAGGAACTCCCGCGTTTCGGTAGCCAGCGCCTTTCCGTTGCGGAATTCGGCGCGCAGCAGGCGGCGGTCTAATGGGACGGAGATCCCATCGATCAGGAAGTGATCAGGCTGGTCGGGATCGGCCTGAAGAGCGTAGACCTCGTCGGGATCGGGGTTATTGTTGGTGGTGGCCCAGCCCAGGCGTTCGTTAAAGCCGCCGATGATAGCGAAGAGGCCGCCGATGCGGAAATCGCCGTAGAAATTTAAACGCCCCGGAACGGTCAGCTGCGCCTCGTAATAGCCGGCGGACCAGGATAAATGCGGATTGCGCACCAGGATGGCGTTACCTGATTGCGTCCGCGCCGGCGCAAAAGCCCAGGCGTTGGAACCCGGCTCGGTCAGAGCGGCTAAGGAATCCTGTTTGGCCTGCCTTTTCAGCAGCCGGTCGATAAACCGTCGGCCGTTGGCAGCCGTAGCTACACTGGTGGTCACCGCCGCCACATCGTGTCCGGTGAATTGCCAGTCTTCATATTCCGGCAGTGAATCCGGATGCTGCGCCAGGTAGTAATTGACACCGGCGGCAAAGCCTTCGAGCATGGCCCGGGTGTCGGCATCCAGCAGATGGTAAGTGGCCACCGTGCGCTCGTAGCCCAGTTGGTTGATGAAGTCGCCGTCGATGGCTTCGTAGCCGTCGATGCGGGCCAGGTCGCCCCTGGCAGCAATCAGCGGCCGGACGACGCGCTCGCCGTAGTCCTCCATTTCGCAGTAGGCCAGGCCGAAAGCGGCGCCGCGAAGCGTTGGCGCTTTGATATGGGGTACGCCGTAAGCAGTGCGGCGGATGAGGACCTCATCGGCAAGTGTTTCGGGCGACTGGGTAAAAAGGAAAGTTGCAAAAATCAGCAGTAAACAAGTAAGAGGAATTTTTTTCACCGTTCAGTTGACATTTTAAAGTTTAGAAGTTTAGTCGTCGCGCCTGCCGGCGCTCCTGGTTTAGGAGTTTAGAACCTGCCCAGGGTAACCCGGGGTTTGCCCTAAACTTTTAAACCAGCGAAGCCCGCAGGGCGAGCGACTAAACTTCTAAACTTGACTGGAAAGCTCTCGTAAAAATATCAATCCTTCTTCAACTTTTTCATCAACCACTTCGTTGCCGCCTCCCGTTGTTCGGGAAAAGTCCAGTGACCGGTTTCCAGAAAAAGATGCAGTTCCTTCGGCGCTTCGATCACGTTATAAGCTGCATACATCGAGGTTGGCGGGCAGACATTGTCGTTATAGCCCCAGGAGTACCAGCCCGGCGCCTGCACGCGACGGGCGAAGTTAACCACATCGTAGTAGGAGGCTACCTCTGTCCACTGGGGTTGCTTTTCGGGATCGTAATCTTTGAACATATGCGGCCAGCCGCCGGCGCGGTCCTCCAGATAGCCTTTCATGTCGCTGAGGGCGGGGTAAAAGGCGGCGAGGTATTTGACGCGCTCATCCAGCCCTGCGATGACGATGGACAGGGCGCCGCCCTGGCTGCCTCCGGTAACCGCCAGGTTTTCGCCGTCGAATTCAGGTATGGAAAAGAGGTAGTCGATGGCCCGCACGCAGCCGAGGTAGACGCGCTTGTAATAGTACTCATCCCGGTCATGCAGCCCTTTGGTCCAGTAGTTGAAAATGGCGCCCTTCATCAGGTCATCGTACACTTCGGGTTCCATGGTCACCGGCACGCCATGGATGCCGACGCTCAGGGTGATCAGGCCCTCTTCCGCCCGCGTATCCGGAAAGTAAGGCCGGGCGCCGGCGCCGGGAACATTAAGAATGGCCGGATATTTTCCCGGCGCCTTGGGAACAGAGAGTATTCCGTAAAAATGGCTGGCATTGCCCTGCCAGCTGCGCTGGGCAAGCGTGGTCAGCTTCAGGTGATAGACGTTGATTTTCGGCGTACTGTATTCCGGGAGCAGGGTGAGTTGAGCATCGATGGGAACCTCCCCCAGTTCGGCTTTGGCCTGCGACCAGAAATCGTCAAAGTCCTCCGGCATGGCGGTCACCGGTTCCAGGTCCTCCGGGCTGAAGCCGGCCGTTCCCCAGCTGCGATAAGTATGGCCGTCCACTTCGGTGCTGACTTCGCAACGCACAAAGCCAGGTTCGTTCAGACGCACTCCTGATACTTCCGCGCTTCCGTTTTCCAGCGTAAGTTCTCCGCTCTTTTCCGCTTCCATTTGCTCCGGCCCGATGCTGTACGTGATTTTCGCGCCGGGCACCGGTTGGCCGTCACGCAGGACCTTCACGATGAAATCGGCTTGTTCACCAGTCCCGTAGGTCCAGTCGGCCTCTTCCGGCGTAACGATCACCTGTACGCGCGACTGGCGGGGCTGAGCCGGCAGGGTAGCCTGCAAGAGAATCAGCAGAAAAAGGGTCAGCAGAAGTTGGATCCTTATTTTATTCATTGGGTTGGTGTATTTGATAACTAATCAAAGATTGTTTTCTGATAATACCTACTGCTGTAATGCACTGTTTCTTATTTTTCTCAGTTCCACTTTAAGTTGATTGACAATTGCCGGGTTTTCCAAATAAAGATTGTGCTGTTCCCACAAATCGTTTTCCAGATTATATAATTGCCCTTCGGGCCCATCTGCTTCGGGTTCGCGATGCACCGGTTCCGAAAAACCACCGGAGCCCAGCCCTTCGATCAGCTTCCAGGGCCCGCTGCGTATGGCAAAAACACCCCGGGAGGAGTGGTGGATAATGGGCTTTCTTTCGGGTTCAACCTCCTCTTTTTGCAGCAGCAATGGTAAAATACTTTCGCTGTCTTCACCCGCATCAGGTCCCAGTTCCTGTTCCCTTATTTCGGCGAGCGTTGCCAGAAGGCAAGTCTGAGTGATGGGCGTGTCGTTTTGGCTGTTGCCTTCAATTTGTCCGGGCCATTTTACGATAAAGGGCACCCTGTGACCGCCTTCCCAGGCATCGGCTTTCATACCCCGTAGGTTGCCCGCCGCCCGGTGCTGGTATTTTTCAATATAATCCGGCTTCCAGAAAGGACCATTATCGGAGGTGAAAATGACGAGGGTATTATCTGCGAGCCCCTGCTCTTCCAGGGTCTGCATAATTTGCCCCACTTCATGGTCCACCTGCTGAACGAAGTCGCCGTATTTGCCGGCTTCCGAGCTGTCGTCAAACTGAGCCGTCGCCACCCAGGGGGTATGCGGGGCATTCAGGGGGAAATACAGAAAAAAAGGTGAATCGCTTTTCGCACTCTCTGCAATGAAATTCTTTGCTTTTTGAGTAAACCGGGGCAGAACGCCCTCAAAGGAAAACCCTTCCGTCATGGGACCGGGCCGCCAGAAGGCTTCGGCAAAACCTTTATCCAGGTCATTGCCTTCGGTGTATCCGCTCAGCCCGCCGAGGATCGTGTCATTTTCCACATAGCAGTAAGGCGGGATATCCAGCGAGGCCGGTAAAATATAGGAGTAATCAAAGCCGTAATCATTGGCTCCTATTGCTACGGGGCGGCTGAAATCGAGCCACCCGGCGGGCGTGTCAAAGACAATTCCGTTGGCATTAGGGACAATCGAGTCCCGGTACGCCTCCTTGACGGCCCAGTCTAGCCCCAGGTGCCATTTGCCGACGACGCCGGTGCGATAGCCCTCCGCTTTGAGCAAAGAGGCCAGGTTGGTACGAGCGGTATCCATGAAGGTACGCCCGAAGCCCCAGAGCACGCCTTTCTTCAGACCGCTGCGCCAGGCGTAACGTCCGGTCAATATGCCGTAGCGGGTAGGCGTGCAAACGGAGGAGGGTGAGTGGGCATCGGTAAAGCGCATGCCTTCCCGCGCCAGGCGGTCGATATTCGGCGTACGTACTTTGGCCTCCGGGTTGTACACACCGGCATCGCCGTAGCCGAGATCGTCGGCGAGGATGAGAACGATGTTAGGAAGGGCTGGTTTTTCAGCCGTTTCGCCTTCCGAAGATTCAAAACGGCATCCCGTGAAGGTGCTGAAAACAGCAACCAAGAGAAGGAATAAGATGGTTTTATGCGCTTCCGCAAAATGAATAATACCAAGTCGGAAACCGGAAACCGGAAGTCGGAAAGTTTGCCAGGTCAAGCCTTGCTTGAACGAGGTTACCCAAACCGGGGCCAAAAGGAGCGAAATAAATACAAAATTCATTGATTTTAAATTTCCTGGTCACGAGCCTATATAAAAAAATGGAAAGCAGTATAATTCACCTGTGAAGGAATTTTGGACTTCCTCTGGTAATAACTGCTGACGTACATAACCGGTATGTCCCTGACAATGCTGGGAAATCAGGGGGTAAGAACGGAACAGGAAAAAACCAGCAGGCCCCGGGAAGGCCCCCAGGGTGTGACCGGAATTTCATACCTACTGGCAGGAGGGAGGCACAGCTCAGGTAGCGGCAAATCTCATGACCTTCGGCTTCACCAGCTGCTCAAAATCCTTGTAGGGCATCTTGATCAGCTCCGTGTGGGAACCTGCATTGAAAGCAATTTCCTCATCTTCCGTCAAGGCATCCGCGACATAAACCTCCATATCATAAAGATTGCCGAAGGGCGGCATAGCGCCGACTTCACAGTCCGGGAACAAATCCCTGAACTCTTGTTCACTGGCCAGTTCAATATTTTCCGCACCACTGGTTTCTTTCAACAGGTTAAAGTCAACCTGAAAAGAAGCCGGCAGCACCGCCATGGCCATCTCTCCGTCTACTTTGACCATTACAGTCTTAGCTAATTCCTGCCCGGGAATATGGGCGGAGGCAGCTACTTTTTCAGCCGTAAAGGCTTCCGAGTGAGAGATGGTTCTGTAGTCTACCCCGTGGCTGTCCAGGAACCTCTTTAGTTTTTGGACTGGCATAATGATCATTTTTTGAGTTAAAAAATCCAGGCTTCTAAAAAATTTATTTTCCAAAAGCCTGCTTCTGCAGCAGAAATTGAACAATCACTACTTTAGTATAACATAATTGCTCAATCCTGGCAATGATAAAGATCACTATGCCGCACCTCAGGTAAGGCGAATTATTCATTTTCCAATTTCAACTTCTGACCGTTATTCAAAAGTTCCGTTTTCAATTTGTCATAACTCAACTCATGCAGTGTGGTTCCCTCTTCAAGCGCCAGCATTGCCGCCGTTGCCGCCGACTGCCCCAGGATCATGTATACCGGCTCCATCCGGATAGATCCGAAGGCGATATGGGAAGCACTGAGGCAGACGGGAACCAATAAATTGGAACAATCTTCCCGTTTCGGAAGCAGAGACTCGTAAGGTATTTCGTATGGGTGATGTTCCGCAAGAAAATTCCCCTCGTTCATCACCTCTCCGTTGACCACCAGCCGCTGCAGGTGGTGGCTATCGACCCCAAAAGAACCGATACCCGCGGAGGTTTCCTTAAGGGTATCCTGCTGACAATCCTGCTGGGTCATGACGTATTCGCCGATCATACGGCGGGCTTCGCGAATGTAGAGCTGAGGCGTCCAGTGCCCGTTGTCGACATATTCGTCTTTGGGGTAGCCGTATTCGAGCATCTCTTTTCTGACTTCTTCAGGAACCCGATCGTCATGCCCAATGAAGTAGATCAGTCCCTTGGTAAAACGGATGTGATCCTTAGTTATCGCGGCCCGGGTGGCCGAATCGCCCTCCGGATAGTCCCAGTTGGCGCCGATATAATCGGTGCTGAAGGGGCAGCCGTCATTGATGTCCGTTTTGAGGTTGGGCGCCGGACTGACTTTGATGAGGTCGGAGAGTGTAGCGGGCGGATTGACAGCGATGTACCGGGCCAGCAATTCGTAAGTCCACGGATCGTAGCCTTCCGGTTCGGTGATGGGAATGCGGTTGTCGGGATGACGGCTCAGGCACATGCGAAAGTTGTAGGCCTGAATTTTATCATCTCCTTCTCCAGGTTCTCCCATCTCCACATCCTGAATACCCGGCAGCAGATTTCCTTCATCATCGTAAGGATCGACCTCTTTCCCAAAGTATTTCTTCGGCTGCCGGTAGTTCTCCTTCTCACCGAGCACGCCGGCCAGGTCTTCGCCGTATTGCGCCTCGCTTTCGCGACCGACGTGGTAGCTCACACCGGCCATGGTCATGAGATCCCCTTCGTAGGTGGCATCTGTAAACATGCGTCCCGAAAAGATTTTACCGGAGGAGGTGGCAATGCTACTGATCTTCGCCCCCTCTTTTTCCACCCTGCGCAGGGGTTCGTTGAAAATGACCTCCACGCCGACCTCTTCCAGCATTTCCTGAAAGAAGTGCATGGCGACATGTGGTTCGAAACTCCGGATGTAGCGCGCTTCGGGATCATAAACCGGACTTTGATCGCGGTCTTCGTACTTCCAACTGCCCGGATCGTCGTAATGAGCTTTGATGCGGGTGTAAAACTCATCGGCCAGCCCGCCGATAGTTTCCTCCCGGCCGTAGTCGGTCCAGGTTAGTCCTCCGGTGGTGGCGCCTCCCAAATGTTCGTTTGGACTGATCAGGACAACCGATTTTTCCATCCTTTTGGCCTGGATGGCGGCGGAAATACCCGCCGGCGTACTACCGTAAACGACGAGGTCGTATACGAGAGATTCCTTCTCTCCGGTTGAACAGGAGCAAAGCAGCAGCCCGCTCAGCAAAAGGAAAAGTGAAGAGCGCATCATAGGGAATGATTTTATCTTGAAAGTTGCGAGATCATTCATTCTCCAACACCTGCATTCCTTCCAGCAATAAAGGCTGAAGGTTTTCATACGCCACATCCTGTACCGGCATGCCGCCGTCGACCGCCAGGCCGGCCGCCGTTGCCGCCGACTGGCCCAGCACCATAAACACCGGTTCCATCCGTATGGAGCCGAAGGCGATATGGGAGGCACTCAGGCAGACGGGCACCAGCAGGTTGGTGCACTCCTCGCGTTTTGGGGTGATCGAGCGGTAGCTGACGGGATACGGCGCCTGCACTTTGGCCTCCACGTTGCCTTCATTTTTCACCCAGCCCTCTGCCGTGACGTAGCGCTGGGTGTTGTGGGAGTCCATGCCGTAGGCGCCCATGCCGATGGCGTCTTCGGCCACTTCCAGCCCTTCGCAGTTGTACTGGGTCATGACGTACTCGCCGATCATACGGCGGGCTTCGCGGACGTAGAGCTGTTCCTGCCAGCCGTCTTCGCGGGCGAATTCATCCTTGCAGGTTCCCCAGCGGGAGATTTCCTCCCGGATGCGTTCCGGCATGCGGGGATGATAGGCCAGCGTCCACATCAGCCCCTTCTGGTACTGCCGGTGACGCTCTCTGATCCGTTCTCTTTCTTCGTAGCCGGCTTCCGGATAGTCGTAATTCTGACCGATGAAATCGGTGGAGAAACCAGTGCGGTTGTTGGTGTCGGTCTTGCGGTTAGGCATCTTGGAGTTGATCCAGGGGAAGCCGTCCTCGCCGGCCTCATAGTTGCGCAGCAGGAGTTCGTAATCCAGTTCGTTGTACCCTTCCGGTTTTTCAAAGGGAATCCGGTTGTCCGGATAGTCGGTCAGGCACATGCGATAGCAGTAGGCCTGCACGCGATCGTCGCCGGATCCCTCCTCGCCCGGTCCGTCGGGATCGATGAAAGGTAATAAACCACTACTGGGATCTCCGGCTACAATATAGGGATCGACCCCATCTACGAAGTTGTGATTGATGGCGTTGCGTGCGGGATAGCCCGTCATGGTGGTATCGGTCAGGGTGGTGTTGACGCCGTTGAGGGTTTCGTTGTACTTGTCGTTGGATTCACGGCCTACCGTATAAGAAACGCCGGCCGTTGCCATCAGGTCGCCCTCGTAGGTAGCGTCGATGAAGACCCTGCCGGCGTATTCCTCGCCGGATAGCATGGTAATGGAAGTAATGGCTTCCCCATCCTTTTTCACCCCGTTTTCACGATCCAGTTTTTGCTCCATGACCAGTTCGATGTCGTTGTCCCGGATCCAGTCCTGATAGATACTGAGGGCGGCGGAGGGTTCGAAGGTCCACATCGCTGATTCCCCTTCTTCCGTCCGGGTTTGGCCGCCGTCCAGGTATTCCTGTGCGGTCTGATACTCCCAGTTGTCCGGATTGTCGTAGTAGGCTTTGACACCTTCGTAAAATTCGCGGGAGATGCCGCCGATAGCTTGTTTGTTGCCTATATCGGTCTGGCCGAGCCCGCCGGTCGTCAGCCCGCCGATTCTGGCGCTGGGTTCGATAAGCAGTACTGATTTGCCCATGCGTTTGGCCTGGACGGCGGCGGCGATGCCCCCGGAGGTGGCGCCGTAGATGACGATGTCGTAAGTGGAGTCTTCTGTTGAATTACCGGTCTGTTCGCCATTGCAGGCAAAAAGGCCGAAGACGAGTAGCAAGAGAAAGTTGAAGTATTTCATATCTACTATTTTTGCAAACTAAGAGTTTCATTTTCGATCGGATGGATTGAGGGGGTGACTTGGAGTCACCCCGTCAATCTCCCGTTTCCTTTCCGGCCTTTCTACACTCATTGTTCCACCTGTTCCAGAATCTGCCCATCTTTCAGCAGCTGCGCCCGCAACACATCGTAGCTCAAATCCTGCACGGCGATGTTCTCGTCCATGGCCATGGCGGCGGCGGTAGCCGCACTCTGCCCCAGAATCATGAACACCGGTTCCATGCGGATAGAGCCGAAAGCGATGTGCGAGCTGGATACACACACAGGCACCAGCAGATTCTCACATTCCGTCTTTTTCGGCGTCAGCGACCGGTAATCGATCTGGTAAGGTTGGGGAACTTTTACGCCGATATCTCCTTCGTTCTGTACAAAACCATCAGGCTTGACATAGCGCTGGACATTGTGGGAATCCATCGTATAGGAGCCCATGCCGACGGGCTGGATGACCGGTCTCTTGCTTAGTGTTTCGTGCTCCGTCATGACGTATTCACCAATCATACGGCGGGCTTCGCGAACGTAGATCTGGTGGGGCCAGTTGCCGTTGTCGGTAAATTCATCCTTGGCCAGTCCCCATTTGCTCATGGCTTCGCGCACGGTATCCGGTACGCTGGGATCATTGGCGATAAAGTACATCAGACCCTTTTGGTAATTCTCGTGCTCTCGGATGATCTCCCGCCGTTTTTCGTAAGAGCCTTCGGGATACTCGTAGTTCATGCCGATGTTATCCGTGCTGAAGGGGCCGTGGTTGTTGGTATCCGTTTTGCGGTTGGGGATGGGATCGAACTTGCCGAAAGTAGCATCCCAGCCGGCGGCATAAACCCGGGCCAGCAGCTCGTACTGCTTCGGGTCATAGTTCTCGGGTTTGGGAAAAGGCACGCGGTTTTCCGGATGATTGGTCAGGCACATGCGGAAGCAGTAGGCCTGAATTTTCTTATCCCCTTCCCCTTTTTTACCGGGGTCTTCACCGGAAACCCGTGGCAGAAGCCCGCTGGAGGGATCACCCGGCACG
>Ga0209949_1000192_pt1 | contig 35147 bp, 22 predicted proteins | sample SalPonC_black_MG_FD_185711 | JGI IMG/M metagenome (GOLD analysis project Ga0209949, IMG submission 185711) | Salt pond soil microbial communities from South San Francisco under conditions of wetland restoration - Salt Pond MetaG... | ecosystem: Environmental > Aquatic > Marine > Intertidal zone... | reverse complement strand
TTCCTTGGTTCCGTTATAACAACTAAACAGGAAGATCAGGCTGAAAAGAAGAAAGATTTGCTTGCTCATAGAAAAGTGATTTGGTTACGGGGAAGATGCAGGTTTGCTCAATTTCGGTGTTTTACTGCTTAGCAAGATAGCTATTTTTACGGGTGTCCTGGCAGCTAACCGCCCGCCGGCCCTATCAGTGCGCTTTCCCATACATCATCTTTCCGGCATCGACAACCGGTGATTCTGTGGAGGCGGTAAAAGAAAGTAGTTTTTCATTGTTTTAGCGATATCCTTATTTTGAGCAATTATTCAATAAAAGTAATTATTAATGAAAGCCGGTTTTGTATTAGCGGCCTGTTTCTTGCTGTCGGCTCCCTGGGAAGTTTCCCAAACGGAGGCTAAGTCCTCCCTTGCCTCCCCCGACCATGCCATCTACATCGGCGTCATCCAGGTTTTGCACAAAGATCGGGCAGAGAAGGCAACCGTCAACGTCAAAATCTTCAAGGACGACATGCAGAACGCGCTGCGCAACGCCTTCGAGAACTACGAGGTGATCCCGCTGGATGACATCTGCGCCCGGCAAGAGGATCTGCTCGCTGATTATTTCGCCGAACATCTTCTTTTTTCGGTGAATGGGAAAGCGGTGAAAACAACCCTGGAGAACTGCAGCGTAGAAAATGACGTCTACTGGCTCACCTTCGACATGCCCTGCCCAGCGCAGTGGAACAAGCTTAGTGTGGAAGCAGACTTTTTCATGGAGCTCTTTCCCACCCAATCCAATATGGTCAGTCTGCATCACGGGGAGGAGCGCCGCTTTTTCCGGCTGACGAAGGGAGAGGCGGAGGAGGAGGTGGTTTTCTGAGTGGTACTTTACGAAACCTCGGAGGTGTGTTGATTGCCCATAAGTTCGGTTTAGGGTAACTTCTATGGTTCATCGGTTCTACTTTTTTGCGGTTCTGAAAGTCAATAAGAAGGTAAAAAACTGTTTTAAACAGATCGGAACCGCAGAACAGAGGAACAGAAAAACAGAAGAACCGCAGAAGTTCAGCCCCGACTAAAGATGTCAGTAATCAATACACCTTCGAGGCTTCGTAAACGCATCATCCCTTAGCGAAGATATCCAGCAAGGACTGCGTAACCACCTTCACCCCGGTTTCGATTGACTCCTCCGGTTCCGGATAGTAAAAAGGCGAGTGCAGTCCCGGCATATCGCCCGACTCCACGCGCTGATCGGGTACGGTGCCCAGCCAGAAGAGGACGGTCGGCACGTCGTGCTCGGTTTGACCAAAGCGCGAGAAGTCCTCGCCGACCATTTGCGGTTCGGCATCCACCACGTTATCCACGCCGATGGCGGCGCCGGCGGAGGTAACGAGACGGTCCACCAGCCCCGGGTCGTTATAATTGGCGGGGGTGTAGGTATCCGGTATACTGACCTCCGGCATCTTGTCTTCCGGAACGCCGGCAGCGATGGCGATGCCGCGGCAGACCTCCCTGATGCGGCGATGCACCATTTGCCGGACCTCTTCGGTATAGGTGCGCACGGTAAGTTTGAGCGTCACCTCGTCGGGAATGATGTTGTGTTTGATGCCCCCTTTGATGGCGCCGACGGTGATGACGGCCGAGTCAGTGGGCTTGAGGTTACGGCTGACGATGGTCTGCAGGTCCATAACGATCATGCTGCCGATCACCACAGGATCGATCGACATATGGGGGGAAGCGCCGTGGGCGCCGACGCCGTGCACTTTAATATCAATGCTTTCCGTATTGGCCATGGTATAGCCTTTGCCGAATCCTACCTTCCCGGCAGGGATGCTGGGGCTGCAATGCAGGCCGATGCCGTAGTCAGGCACATCGAATTGTTCATACAAGCCCTCATCCAGCATCATTTTGGAGCCCGCGCCGATCTCCTCAGCGGGCTGCCCAATGAGCATGAGGGTACCTGACCACTGATCTTTCATTTTGACCATCGCGCGGGCCGTACCCAGCCAGGTGGTCATGTGCATATCGTGACCGCAGGAGTGCATAGCGCCAGTTTCTTCGCCGTTGTACATGATGGTTTGCTCGCTGGCGTAGTCGAGTTTCGTCTTTTCGTACATCGGCAGGGCGTCCATATCGGTACGGTAGAGAATGGTCGGGCCCTCCCCGTTTTTGAAGATGCCGACGATGCCGTAACCACCGAAGTTTTCCGTTACCTCGAAGCCGATCTGCCGCAGCTCGTCAGCCAGGGCTTTGGCGGTTTCTTTTTCATTGAGGGAAATTTCTGGATGTTGATGGCGGGTTTTATAGAATTCAAGCAGGTAGGGGATGTCTTTCTGGATGAGCACCTCCAGTTCCGGTGGGTCTGAAGGTGCGGTAGTGAAAGCCGTTGCGGCGATGAATACGGTAAGGAGTAATAGATAGCGCATATTCCAGGGTGCTTTTGGATGTAAAATCAGTTTCAACTCACAATAGTACTCCGCCTGTCAGGACTCGGCGGCTCTTGGCGATAGCGTGAAGCTAAGCCTGGCTTTTCGTAGGTAAAAACACGCTGAGCTGCGTATGGCGAATAGCAATCAGCGAAAAGCCTATGCAATTGAAAAGCCTAAATGTACTGAAATCTATTCAATTACCTATTATCGCAACACCGTTACATCGCCTTTGTAAACCATACCTTCACTTACATCCAGGTAAAGCACGTAGTAATAGGTCCCGTCGGGAAGTTTTCTGCCGTCGCGGCTTTGCCCTTCCCAGGTATTGTTATAATCCCGCTTTTCGTACACAATATCTCCCCACCGGTTGAAGATAACCAGGCGATTATCGGGGAAAGTATTGGGCGGATTGTCGGCTATAATATCAAAAACGAAAGAATCATTGATGCCATCTTGTAATCGCGCTGACTACGCACGGTTTCACTGCCGGCAAAACCGCCGAAGAGTTGCACGCCGGGCGGCAGGTTAAAGGTGGCCTCTTTGTCGGCTTCCGTACAGGGATCGCAATTGACCGGCCGGTAAGTCCCCCGGGCTACCCAGATTTCACCGGAAGCAGTGTTTTCGAGCGCCGCACGCAAACTGGTGTACGCATCGGCCCAGGAAGAGCCGTCGTTGGCGCCGGCGGCATTACTGCGCACGAACACCTGGGCCTGTAAGGAGGGCCAAACCGTCGTAAGGGTCAGAGGTATCCATAGCGCGCTGGCGAGCAAAGGGTGTTGGGGTCCCATAGTAAGTATATCTCAGGTGTTCTTTTCCGTGCGAATCAATAGCTGAGTCGGCACCGGCGGTGATCAAACGGTTTCTTATATAAAAGTACTAACTTTTTCAGATAGAATGACTTACAGGAGAGCTTGAGCCTATTAGAAAAAATGCTGTTGGAAAAAATTTTAAAAAAATAAGCTTCTATGATGACCTTTTTCCAATCGCGGCGATAAAAGGGTAAAACAATCAGAAATTGAACATCATGAAAACCAAAGCTTTTTACCTACTCGTTCTTTTCCTGATTACCTTTTTCTCTTGTGAAAGCCAATCGAATTACCAAGATAACAGCATGGTATCTTCCGTCGACCAATGGCCTTTTCACGACCTTACCAGCGCCTCCTCCGACGAAGTGACCACTCAGCTTCCCCTTCCCGCCGGCTGGCAGGCTGTCGGTCCCCGAGGAACCGGTCAGGCCTACATCACAGGGCATGGGCAGATAAGTGTCACCAGCCTGCCTTTCGAGTCTTATTACTATGATGTACATCCTACACAGGTACAGGCCATTCAAATGCAAGGCAACCAGATCGCCGGTCCCGTACCGCTCCAACGCATCGTGCAGGAACACCTGGCCCCTCAGATTCAACAGCAAGGCGGACGGCTGACCAACCAGTACCCCCTGCCCGAATTGCTGAATTCAGACCGGCGCCTTACCGAGCTGACCGTCCGCGCCCATGGTTTTCAATTCAAAGGCCAGGATATGCTGGCGACCGAATGGACAGCCCCCGACGGAACGAAGTCTCTGATCCTGTTGACCCAATTCCAAATGCGGAGCCAAATGGGCTTTTCCATCTGGCAGCTCTACCTGGAAGAACTGGAAGCGCCTGCCTCCTCTTTTGAAAATGCCAAGAACATCTACCTGAAAGCGCTTCTCAATCGCCGGGTCGATGAGCAGAAGATCATTGCCTCCGGCCGGCGCAAGCATCAGGAGCATCAGGCCGGCATGGCCCGCAACAGAGCCGTTTGGAACGAAAGATCGAGAAGAAGCGCGGCCGCCCATCAAAGCAGGATGGCCGAACGGGAAGCAGCCTTTCAGGCCTCGCAGGCCCGCCACCGCGAGACGGTCAACGCCGTCAGCGACATGAGTATGAAAGGGCACTGGGATCGCAGCGCCGCATCCGACCGCATGCAGGACCAAACGGTGAATATGATCCACGAAGAAAATACGGTGGTCAATCCCTACACAGGCAAGCCCATGCAGGTCGAACAGGGCTACAGCCGGACCTTCGTGGATCCCTACGGCAATTTCTATCAGACGAACGATCAGTTCTTCAATCCCCAGCAACATCCGCAATTCCATAACTTCAAAGAGGTGAAAAAACAGGATTAAATACTGAAGGAAAGACCTGCCGGTTCCCCCGGAATTGGCAGGTCTGACTTTTCTTATCTGTTAAAATTTTAAATACCTTTATCATGCACATCGAAGACTACCGAATAAGCCAATTTGCCGAACATGACCCAAGAAGAGATTTACCGGGGCATTGCCGAAAAAGACAGCCGCACGTTTACCTATCTCTACAATGAATACCTGGGATTCGTCACCCGTATGGTCACCCGCAACAGCGGCAGCGAAGCCGACGCACTGGATATTTTCCAGGAGGGCCTCGTCGTTTTATGGATGAATATCCAAAAAGACCGATTCCAACTCCAGGACAATACCCAAATCTCCACTTATCTCTATAGCGTCTGCCGAAACTTATGGATCAGCAAATTGCGGAAAAAGAAAAAGACCGTCGCCGTAGCCGAGTACGAAGCGGAAATTCCGGACAGCAGCCGGCATCCTTTTCAGCAGCCGGATCCCGAGATCATGAATCTGCGGCGCTATTTTAAGCAGTTGGACGAAAAGTGCAGGAAACTGTTAAAACTGTTTTATTACGAAAAGAAATCCCTGCGAATCATTGCTGAGCGGATGGACATAAACGAAAACACCGCGAAGAACAACAAATACCGCTGTATGGTCAAACTGCGAGCGCTGTATAGCCAAAATACCTAGCAAAATGGATGCACAGGTTATTGAAAAAATAGAAGATTACCTCGATGGAAAGATCAGCCGGCAAGAGCTGGAAGAGCAGCTGAGGAATGCGCCTGTTGAAGATATCGATGAAGAAATCAACTGGTTGAAAAACACCCGCCTGGCAATTGAGGCGGAAGGATTGCAGGATCGACTGGCAGACTTATTTAAAGAACAAACAGATAATAAAGAGGCGAGCATCCGGAAAATAAACTGGAGAAGATCCTCCTGGCTGGTCGCCGCTTCCATTGCCCTGCTCATCGCCGGCTATTTTGTTTTCAACCAAGTCCAACAGCCGCTATACGAGGAATACCGCTACGTCGACCCCGGTATCCCCAGCCTGATGAGCGGCGCATCGAATTACGAACTCGCTGATGCCATGACGTATTACAGCGAGGGAAATTATCAGACCGCCTACGCCAAGCTCCAAAACCTCTATGATCCGGGGGATCCCAACGACACGGTCTCCTATTACCTGGGGGCTTCCCTACTCTACCAGGGGAACCCGGAGGATTCCAGGGAATACCTCATCGAAGTGATGAAAAGCGGCGATTCCCCCTTTCGGGAAAGAGCGGAATGGCTGCTGGCATTGTCTTATATAAAGGAGGGTAAACCATCCGAAGCAATGAACATCCTCGAACAGATACTGGCAGATGAAGATCATCTGTTCTATTCAAAAGCCGAAGCACTACGCGAAGAAATTCAGTAAAACCGTCATCATGCGAACCCCACTGCTCCTCATTGTGCTGCTTTTCGGCTGCATCGCGCACGGGCAAAATACCCACCCCACTATTACCGCCGGGGAATCTCACTACGATCACGAGAGGTACGACTCCGCCTTTCACTACTATGAAACAGCCCTGCGGGAAAAAAAACCATCGATTCGCCTGCAGGCTCTGGCCGGCCTTATTCAGGTCGCGATCTCCCGCCGGCGGAATACGGATGTCGCCCCGTACATTGCCCTGGGCGATTCCCTGCTTCGCGCAACCGATGATAAGTACGCTTCCTGCAGCTACCTAATAGCTAAGGGAGAGTACCTTCGCTCCCGGTCTGACTTTCAGGAGGCCCTGAAACTCCAGCGGAGGGTTTCCGAAAAATGCCGCAACACGGAGGGAGCCGGGCTGCTGCGGGCCTATGCCCTGCTGTACACCGCCGTGAACTACGAGAAAATGGCGCAGCATGAAAACAGCTTTCGCTACGCGAATGAGGCGCTGGCCTTGTTCGAGAACGAACTGGACAGCACCCACGTCAAATTTGCCAACATCTACAACCTCATCGGTAACTCCTACTACCGGATGAGTAAGTTCCGGGAAGCGGAACGGTTCTACCGGAAAGCCAAACGCATCGCCGAACGCGCCATCGGCCCCACATCCGATCACCTGTCGGTATGCCTGGGTAACCTGGCCAACGTCGCCAGGATACGCCAGGATTACGAGGAAGCCATACAGTTCAGCAGACAGGCCCTGGCGATTAAAAGAATCAAGGGGGACACGGCGGGCATGTCGAGCGACTACTACTCCCTGGGGATATTCCACTACTTCACCGGGGATTACGGGCGATCCCGGGATTACCTGGAGGAATGTATCAAAATCAGGGAGAAGATCTACGAACCCGATCATTACAAACTTTCCGATCCCTATGAGGTGATGGGCATTCTGTACGAGCAGGCCGGCGATTATCCGGTAACGCTACACTATTTCCTCAAAGCTCAGAAAATCAAGGTGGCTAACTTCGGGGAAAACAGCATCCCGGTCGCGTACAACAGGGAGAATGTCGCTCTGTTGTACCAAAGCCTGGGCCGCCCCGATTCCGCCCTGTATTACATCCGGAAGGCCAGTGAGGTAATGACTGAGAGCCTGCCCACCGGGCACTACGCACTGGCCGGTCATTACTACTCACTGGCGGACATATACCTGGACAATGAATTGCCCGAAGAAGCTCTGCGGGCGCTGAACAAATCGACCCAGATCTACCGCGCGCTGAACCTGGAACACGTCCCGGAATTTGCCTTGAATCTCGCCGGAGAAGCCCGTATCCGCTCCCAGCAGCAGCGGTGGCAGGAGGCCGGCAAACTGTTTGACGAGGCCCTGGAGCGACTCAGCACTCCGGACTTACCCTCGCCCTACCGCAGCGATCCGGTATCCCTGACGGTGCTCGATCAGTATCTGCAACATTTATTTTCTCAATACAACCGCAGCCGGTCCCCGGAAGTAATGGAAGTCTTTGCCCGAACTGCCGATGATTTCCTCCTCACTTCCAACTATTTCAGGAAGCAATTCAACGATCCCTACACCAGAAGCCTTATTGCCAAAGGCAATACCCGGGTGTACCGGAGCATCGTCGGCGTTTTTGCCAGAAACTATCTCGAGACCGGGGCGGAACAGCGTCTGGAGCAGGTGTACCGCTTCGCCGAGAACAGCCGGACCTCCTCGCTGCGAGACCAACTGGATGAAAGGATAAAAAGTTACGCCGGCATTCCCGACTCCTTGTTGCGAAGGGAAAGAAAGTGGAAAGAAGAAATCAACCGCCTGAATGAGCAGCTCATGGAATTTCCCGACTCCTCCGGGCTCCGCTCACAACTGCTGAAAGCAGAAGCACGCTTCGATGCACACGTAAATGCCTTGACCGACACCTACCCAAAGTATTATGAGCTGCGCTACAGCTCCCGAATTCTTCCCCTGAACTCCGTGAAAGACCGGATTGAAGCCTCGCAGAACATTATCCAGTACACGGAGGATGACTCGGCCTATTATGCCCTGGTGCTCAACCGGAATCGCGCAGCACTTGTGCCCATCGGTGAACGAGCAGTGGTAGACCGTCTCGTCCAACGCTATAGAGCAAGCCTGCAATCCATCGACTTCAAAGTCTTCGGCAAAGTCAGCCATTCCCTGCACCGCTTGCTTTGGGCGCCGCTGGAACAATACCTCGACGGAGATCAGGCGGTCATTATCCCCGTCAACTCCTTATTTTACGTCAATTTTGAAAATTTGACGCCGGCGGAGGACCGGTACCTCATTCAGGACTACTCCATTTCCTATGCGCTTTCAATTTACGACCTCTTCTCCCCCACCCTCCGATCGAAGCATTCGGCAGAACAGCGGTTGACCATCTCTCCTGGTTTTGAGGATTCCATCAAGCAAGCCTACCTCAAGCGTCTGGATTCACTCTCCGTACCCGATGAAACCTATCTGAAAACCGTCCGGCAACCCTGGTCCCTGCGGTTGAGCCGGTCGCTCCGGGAGCAGTACGGATTTCAGGCTTATACCGGAACGGAGGCTTCCGAAAAAAAGATCAGGGATATTCTCCACCACGGGCAGATACTGAATTTTGCGACCCACGCCTTTTCCAATTCCCTGGACCCCCTGCGATCGAAAATTGTACTCGCCAAAGACCCTTCCAGCCGAGAGGAAGACGGTTATTTGCACACCTTCGAAATCTACGGCTTCGACCTGAACGCCGACCTGACCGTCCTGGGTGCCTGCGAAAGCGGCGTCGGGGATATCCGGGATGGAGAAGGGATGATCTCGCTGGCCTACGGCATCAAATACGCGGGCTCCCCCAATACGGTAATGACGCTGTGGAAAGTGGATGAGAAGGTGAATACCTCCCTGATCGAGCGTTTCTACGAGCAGCTGGCCTCCGGTCAATCGATCCAGCAGGCGCTGAGACGGGCCAAGCTCGATCATCTAGAATCGGCGGAACCTCCGCTCTCCCACCCCTTTTTCTGGTCGGGCCTGATATTCAACGGTCAGGACGCGCAGGTTCCGCTGGGTCGCCGCGCGTTTTCCGGATGGCGGTACCCGGCGGGTGCGCTGTTGTTGATCCTGATCTTTTTCGTCGCCCGGTTCTTCCGATCCTGATCCTTTTTTTTAAAAATTCAAATTTCTGCTTTCCTTTTGATGACCTTTTCCGAATAGCCGCGATACAGTAGTAAACAACAACATTTATTTCCGCTAAAAACACCCTTATCATGAAAGTCATTATGCCGATAATCTTCGGAATACTTGTTTGTTTGACCACTGCCTGCGGGCAGACCCCACAGTACGAGGGAACACCCGCTTACGAAAAAGTATCGGTCTACCAAAGCTCCGCCACCGACGAGGACGAGAACTTAGTCATGAAAGAACTTCGCGATTCTAAGACCGGCACCGTCAACATGTACATGCCGCTGCCGGCCGATTGGAAGATAACCGAAAACGGCGTCGAGGGCCCCGCCGGCACGCTGTTGCAGGAATTCCCCGGCGGCTCTTTCAACTGGCAGCAGCGCCAGATCAGCTCCATCGATGAGATCATCCAGCAGGATATTGCCCAGCTGATCCAGCGTAACGGCGCCCGGTACCTGCGCACCATCGACCTGCCCGACGTGGCGCGGCAAGACGAACGACTCGGCAGCCAGTACTGGAGCCCCAACTCCGCCCGACGTACCTTTCAAGCCAAAGGCGTAGAGGTCAGAGACGCCGAAGGAAAACCGGTCCTCCTTGTCGTACATCATACTCAGGCGCACAGCCCCTACGGAATCGCCCACAATTTTTACTATCTGCACGCGCTTACCTCTACGGACGAACGCTACGAGAGTGATAAGAAAACGGTACGCTTCGCCCTCGCTAACCAGCAGTCCAACCCCGAAGCCGTGCTGGCCTTTAACCGGAAAGAACAGCAGGTCTATATCCAGCGACAGCAACTGTTCAACGCGCGCATGCGCCAGGCCTGGGACCACTTCAATGCCTGGAACAAAGCGCATGTAGAAACCTGGAACGACATCAGCGAATCCTCGATGGCCAGCTGGCGGCGCCGCGAAGCGATGCGGGATGCCGGCCAGGCTAAAGCAGTTGACGGCATTCTGGAGCGGGAGCGCATCGTCGATCCCGGCTCCGGCCGCCAGCTAGAAGTAGATGCCGGCTATAAGTACTACTACACCAACGGACAGGGCGACTGGATCGGCACCAATGATGAATTCTTTAATCCCGAGCGCGACCCCAACTTGAACCATCAGGAGTGGCGCAAGGCGCCGCTGCGGGGGAACCGGTAACGAACGATTCCGATTTCGAAGTAGTTACGTATTTTAAGTTTAGAAGTTTAGCGCTTCGCCCGCTGGGCTCGCTGTTTAGAAGTTTAACAGGTCTGAAAATGAGCGTCCCGGTTTCAGACCTGCTAAACTAAACCAGCCGCCCCGACTAAACTTCTAAACTTATTTCAGGGTACGATTTCACGCTAAAAACGTGCCGGAAGTTTGCTAAAATACTGTTATAAGTACCGCTCCAGCAACCCACACTGCCGCTGCACTGCCTCGCGGAATTCCCGCTTCAACCTTTCCACCAGCTCTGCCACCGGCAGGACGTCTTTAACGGAAGTCGTCCCCTGCCCCGCCGACCAGATGGTTTTCCAGGCTTTGGCCTCCGCCTCCTGGGCGTTGAGTTCCTCACCGAAGTCGACCCTGGCCTTCCGGCTCCATAGTTCTTCCGTAATGCCGGCGCTTTCCAAGCTGTGGCGCAGGAAGTTGGCCGGCACGCCCGAAACCGCTGCCGTGTACACGATCTCCGAGATATTGCTGTCGATGATCATCTGCTGATATTCCGGCGGCGCTTTGGCCTCGGTGGTGTTGATAAAGCGGGTACCCATATAGGCCAAATCGGCGCCCATCTGCAGGGCGGCGGCGACGTCACTGCCCGTGCCAATGCAGCCGGAGAGCAGGATGGTCTTATCGAAAAAGGAGCGTACTTCGGCCACCAGCGCCAGCGGGTTGGCGGTTCCGGCGTGGCCGCCGGCGCCTGCGGTGACCAGGATGAGCCCGTCGACGCCCGCCTCGGCCGCCTTCTCAGCATGGCGCCGCGTGGTGATGTCGTGAAAAACCAGCCCGCCGTAGCTGTGCACCGCATCCACCAGATCAGAGACGGCCCCCAGGGAGGTGATGACGATCGGCACCTTCCGCCGGACCACCACCTCCAGGTCGGCCTGAAGCCGCGGATTGGTGCGGTGTACGATCAGATTGACGGCGTAAGGCGCTGCGGGACTGCCGTCGGGACGACGGTAGCCGTCGAGGCTCTCCTCGATCTCCGTCAGCCAATCATTAAAACCCTCGGTCGTACGGTGGTTGAGCGCCGGGAAAGAGCCGACAATGCCTTGCTTGCAGCTTTCAATCACCAGCTGCGGCCCCGAAATGAGGAACATGGGAGCGGCGACGACGGGGAGGGAAAGGGAGTCAAAGGATTTGGGAAGCATGCAGATTTTATGTTTTGTTTTGATACGTGCGGAAATTGCTTTTCCTTAAGGAAAAAAAGCGTCACTCGTGAAAAGCGATTTAAATGTAAGTAAATCTAATTTTTTGCTACACCTCGGCTTTCGTAAATATTTTTTTAAGCCGTTCTTTTTAAAATACTAAGCAATGATCGTTTTTTCTCTTCCGAAACGGGGATCTTTATGCCTCCCTCCAGCACCACAACCCCAGATTTGCCCTTCCGATAACCGGTAACGTAATTCAGATTGATTAGAAAAGAACGATGAACCCGCAGAAAGTTGTAATCAGAAAGACAGTTTTCAAAATGTTTAAGGTTTTGAGAGACCAATTTTCTCAATTTTTCTTTGCGGAAGTACAATTTGGTGTATGCCCCTTGCGCTTTACAATAGAGTATATCCTTGGCATATACTAACTCAAAACCGGATTCATTGGGTATGAGAACCTTGTGATGGGGCAGGTACCGACTTTTTAGTGCCATCAACTCTTTTTCCTTTTTCAGATTTTCTGCGGCCTCGGCTACGGCCTCCTGCAGCTCGGTAATCTGGATGGGTTTGACGAGGTACCGGCAACAGTGACTTCTATTGATGGCATCCATTGCGTATTCCGGGTAAGCTGTGATGAAGATAATTTCAAAATTTTGAGTATTGAGCCCTTCCAGCAAGTCGAAAGCATTGCCATCCAGTAGTTTGATATCCAGCAAGAGCAGGTCCGGGGAATACTTGCGGATCTTTCGACGGGCTTCTTCCACCGAATCCGCCGTGTCAATTATCTCGACTTCCGGGCAGTAATCTCTCAGGAAATTCATCAGCCCTTCTCTTCCGTCGACTTCGTCCTCTACGATAAGCGTTCTCATTTTTTATTATGTTTTGAGGTCAAATTAAGCGATGGTCTTCCGCTGTGACCGGGTCGGACACACTTCGATGATCACAACCGTACCTGGCGCCTCTCTTTTTTGGCATTCTTTGTCCCCAATAGTAAAGGTCGTGTGATCTTCATATAAATCATTCAGAATGTCAAGCCTTTTCCTGACATTTTCTATCCCCAGCCGGCTTTTTTGCAATTGATTTTTTGAGCGCACTGTTTCCGCCGCTTTGCGACCGATACCGTCATCTTCGATCCGGATGATCAACCTTTTTCCATTCCATTCGAATTGCACGAGCAGGTTTCCCTTTTCTTTTTTTCTCAACAAGCCATGCCGGATTGCATTCTCAATAAACGGCTGAATAATCATTGAGGGAAGGCTTATCGACCTATGCTTCAAGACCGGATCTACTTTTATCTGATAATCAAACTGCGACGGAAAACGCCTATGCTCCAATTGCAAATATAGGTTCAAAAAAGTCAATTCATCTTCCAGCCTGATGAAATCCTTTTTGGAATGTTCCAGCATGAATCTCATCAGCTTACCAAAATTAGCCAGCAGGGTATTGGCTCCCAGCGTATCATTCTGGGAAATAAAACGGTTGGTGGAGTTTAATACATTGAAAAGGAAGTGCGGATTCATTTGACTCCGGAGCGCTTCCAAACTGCTGCCCAGAGCAGCTTGCCGAAGATTTTCCATTTTCTGGCGCTGTTGTTCCCGCTCGCGTTGTTTTTCTATCTCCAGCAGCTCCACTTTTCGGTGATGCTTATTAAAAAAAAGAAAAGACACTACACCGAAAACACTGAAAATGGCAAGAGGGCTGAACCAGCGGCTCTCCCAAAAGAAATAAGGCTCAATGTCAATACGCAGTTCCGCTTCCCGGCCACTCCACCAACCGCTGCTATTCGTCCCACGTACGCAAAACCGGTACCGGCCTACCGGAAGATTGGAATAGCGAGCAAAATTTTCCTTCGACGGTTCCGACCAGGTTTGATCATGCCCTTCCAGTAAATAACTAAACTGTATTTTCTCCGGAGCTTTGAAATCAAAAGCCGCAAAGGACAACTCAAAAAAGTTATCCCGGGTAGTCAGAGTTAATTTTTCAGATTGATAAATCGGTGCGGCCAGTTCTTTTTCCTCCCCAAAAACTTTTAAGCCGGTGATCCGGATAGGAGGCTGAAAAGCATCCAGATCCTTTTTCATCTCTTCGGGGTGGAAATATACCAATTCGTAACTCCCGAAGTAAAGATGTTCATCACTGTGTTTCAAAAAAGCCCCCGAAGCAAAATCTTCAAAGAGCAGACCATCCTGCCGGGAAAAAGTCTCTAATTTTTTCGTTGACAAATCATAGCGGACGATGCCTTTACCTGTACTCAGCCAAAGCTGCTGATCATCATCTCGTAATATCCCGTACACCGAATTGGCAGGAAGCCCATCTTCGCTGTTAAGGAATAGGTCAAAACTTTCCGATTGCTTATCAAAACTGACGATTCCTTCCGCCTGGGTTCCGATCAGTATCAGTCCTGCCTCGGGCAGCTCGAACAGACAATAAGTGTTGTGCGAAAGCAAGTTTGTCCGATATCTTTTCAACAACTGACCGGCAGGAGATATTTTAAAAAGCTGATTGGCACAGATCACCCAAAAAGCCCCCTTGCGGTCTTCCATTACCGAAAAAGCATGATTATGTACGACCGCCGGATCTCCTGAAAACAGCTCTATATTGGTGAAGGAGTCCTGTTCCGGATGATAAATACTGACTCCGTTTATCCGGGCAATCCACAGCCTCCCCCGGCGATCTATATACAGGTCCCGCAAAAACTGATTGCTTCCCAGTCCGGCAGAACTGCTATCTGCTGTATAATGAGTAAATTTTCCGGTCAGGGTATCGAGTCGCGCCAAACCTTCCGACCTGGAGCCAAGCCATACAGCCCCATCCGGCCCCTCCTCGATGCTGTAAATAAATTTAAGGGGCAGTCCACCCGGAACAGGATAATACCGTTTGATTTCTCCGGTTCTTGTATTCCAGTAATTTAAAGCCTTGGAAGTTCCAATCCACAGGTTTCCCCTGCTATCTTCTTCGATGGCAAAAACGATGCCTTCGCTAAGGCTGTTGGAATTCTCTGGTTCGTGTGACAGAAAGTTGAAGTTCACCTCCTTTTCGGTGATGACCGCTACTTCCCCGGCCCGGTTGAAAACCCAGTGCGCTCCGGAGCGATCGTGAAATGCTAAATAGTAATTTCCCGGATGCAACCCATTGGGCGCTTCCGCTGTAAAACCGATTTCCCGGACAGGATCACCGGATGGAGGGAACACTTCCAACCCGTTTTCCCGGATTACCCAAATGCGTCCCTGGTGATCCTGGGTGATGTTTAGAATACGGTGATCGGCACCGGCAATAAATTTGAACGATTCAAAGTGCTCCTTATCGGGATCGGAAAAAAGCAAATCTTCTCCCATTCCGATCCAGAAACGACCTTCCCGATCCTCCATCAGGGCGGTGATGCGGTGGCCGGACAAGCTGTCTAAGGCTATTGTTTTCATTGCCTCCACTCCCCGTTCCTCCAGCTGATAGCGATGCAGTTGACGACCGGAGGCAATCCAGATCCGGTTTCCGCTATCCACATGTGCAGCATCTACCTGCCGCATAGGTTCCCGGTGGGCTGGTTTTTCTAGGGTAATGCGCTGTACAGCCCCGGTAGTGGTTTGAAATTGGACGAAGCCAAAATGGTAGCCCAACATGAGCCGGTTAACCTCTCCCTTCTGCATAAAGAGGTAAGGAAGAAAATGAGACCTGGAAGTGTCCTTCAGGTCATAGGGAATAAACTGACGCTTCGCCCGGTCCAGGCGGGCCAGGTAATGGTGCCCTCCTACCCACAAGGCGCCGTCCGGAGCAGTATGCAAAAAAGTGACGGCGGCGCCGGGAAGCGAGGTGGAATCTCCGACGTGAAAAGAATATTCCTCAGTCGATTGACCATCGTACCGGTACAATCCCCCGTAGGTTCCGATCCAAATAAACCCGAAGGTATCCTGGACGACAGCGGTTACGCCACCCGGAAAAGGAACATCGGGCTGCATGTACCGGGTAAGGAATTTTTTTTGTTGGGCGGAGATGGGGATGATCCATAAAACAGCTGCCAGTACCAGGAATAATGCAATTCTGCTTCGTCCCGCCCACCACGGGAAATCACGACATAACTCTCTCATGGAATGGCAGCTTTTGAGGTATTAACTAAATATAAGTATTTTCATAGAGTACCACTTCCGACCAAGTCACATTTTTTTCTCAAAAAGTCCGGTTCATCTTTCCAGTTTCCTGACTGATTAACTGATATACCCTCTCGGTAAAATCCAGTTTTGGGAATGATGAAATGTTGGTAATTTCCATTTGCCCTAAAAAAGTACAATGATTTGGCCTGGCCTCTGTATAACCCCATAATTAATACCAGCCAGCAGACTGCATCCCGATACTTTGGAAAAGTGAATGCTTTTGCTTCCCGGCTTACTCCATCTTCTAAAAGTTGACCTGATGAAGCTATACCCCATTTTACCTATACTATTCTGTTGTACTTTTCTTAGTGCCCAAACGGAAGAAGAGGGCTGGACCAACTATCTCGCCGGCAACTTTGTAACCAGTCTTGCAGAGGGTAATTCTTCGATTTGGTTTGGAACCACTGTCGGCTTCGGCAAAATGGATAAAATCACCCGTGAAGTATCCTTCTACCATCCACTTAATTCATCTATACCAGGGCATGAAGTAGCGGATGTGGCTATCGGTCCCGATGGGGGAACTATGCACAGCCCGGGAAGTCGCGACTCTCGCAACGAAAATCGCCGAATTCTCTTTGACTAAACACCAAAAGCAATGAAAAAATTGGTATTTCTTCTGCTTGTACTCTATTCTTTTGCTTGCCCTATTTACTCACAAATTGATTTTGATCCACATATTGTAGATGGAACAGGAAGAGCTGAGTTGGTCTATCCAGCTGATGCGGATGGTGATGGAGATACCGACTTATTCGTATATAATAACAATTTTGAAGAGATAGCATATTGGGTAAACCAAGGAGGAGTTTTTACTAGCAAGAAAACTATTGAGAATAAAAGAAACCTAAAAGCCCTGCACGCAATCGATCTCAATGAAGATGGCTATGTTGATTTATTGGCTAGTCATGCATCTTTTAATGAGCTTTACTTTTGGTCAAATCACGAGGAAGGATTTTCTGAAGGATCACTTATTTACACCTCACCTTCGACTATTTTCCAAATTAATACGGGAGATGTGGATAATGATGGTGATTCAGATATTTTATTACTAGCCAATAGTATTATCTGGCTAGAAAATACGGAAGACAATTCTTTTGTTGAACACATCATTGAAGAGAGGTTTTTAGGGAGGCAGACCATAAGCTTAGTCGACTTAGATAAAAATGGATCGAATGAAATAATCACTGCTGGTGACGGCGGCGTTCTCCTCTATATCTACAACGCAAATAGTACTTTTACTAAGAAATTTATATCTAGCAGCAATGATAAACATAATATGGTAAAAGCTCACGACATGGATAACGATGGAGACCTGGATATAGTCGCAGCAAATTCTCGTGGATATATCCAGGATCAAAATTTTAAATGGTTTGAGAATAATGGTGAACTTGATTTTACCGGCAGGGTTTTTACATCGCTTCGAGGGATACCTATCAGGGATTTCAGCATTTTACATATTGATAATGATTCATTACCTGATGTCTTCGTAATGACTGATCAAGAACCAAACGTTTTTTGGCTTGAAAACCGTATTAATGAAAATCGACTAGCCTCAAAAAACTCCATTTTTGAGAAAATTTGTAATGTTACAGTTGGATCAGGAAGCAACCAAATATTAAAGAATGCAGATCTAGACCAAGATGGAGACCAGGATATCATCATGGTCCATGAAGGAAGGGAGTTTTTCTCATGGTGGGAGAATCAGAATGACGGAACTTTTTTTGAACATCAAATTAGTAGTGGTTTACCTTCAGCTAATGACCTAATCGTAATTGACATGAATATGGATGGGGAATTAGACTTTCTCGTTTCCTCTGATAATGGTGGAAAAGGGGATGTACCTATGCTTTATGAAAAACAAGAACACCTTTATCGTAGATATGAAATGAGTTGTGGCACAGAGGAGCCTTTTATAATTAGGGCCACTGATTTTAACCAGGATGGCTTAACAGATGTATTTGTTGGATATTCATTCGCATGGCGGATACATTATCTTAAAAACCAAGGGGGCAATATTTTCTCAGATAGATATTTTGATTCGTACAATCCCTCGGATCCAGGATTAATCACGGAAGATCTGAATAACGATGGCAACGAGGAGGTCATCTTCGTAACCCGCTATCCAAGGCGTCTTAAGGCCTTTGAGTATAATGAGGGGGAGATCGTTGAGCACATTATACTTGAAGAAGGCCTTCCGCCACTTGATGAAATTCAATCAATAGACTTCAATGGAGATGGCCTAACTGACATCATTGGCATTAACTCAGAAAGCAATGAAGTTTTTGTATTGCTGAACAACGGTGATTTTGAATTCTCACAGTTCAATGACTCTATCCCAATACCAGAAGGCATTGATGGAATATATGATACTAAATATAGTGACATCAATGGTGATAATTTTATAGATCTTTTCTCTGTAGTAGAAAAGGATGGCGAGAACTTCATTGTTCTTTTGATTAACAAAAGTAATCAAGAATTCATCGAATATGAGGTCAGTGAAGGCTTTGCAAATAGAAACAGTAAAATTTCCATAGGAGACATAGACGGCGATGGCAATATTGACTTGGCAACTCTTTACATTAATGAAAGAATACTATATTTAAACAATGGTCAAAATCAATTCACTCAGCAAATTCTTCCGGAAATGTCCGATTATTTTGTCAGATATAAGGACATTATCTGCGTGGATGTTAATAGAGACAACGCTCTGGATTTAATTACAATAGGCTTTGGAGATGTAGCCATTATATGGTGGGAAAACATTGGCAAAACGACAAGTATTTCGCCCATACCACCTTTCAATAAGAATGGTTTGAAAATTACTCCCAACCCTTCCCAAAGTTTTATTCATATCTCAGCAGAAGACATCAGGAATTTTGATCGGATTCGAATTTATGATCATCAAGGACGGTTTATCCTAGAAAAACGAAATTCAGGGGCGGAAGTTTCGACTTTTACCTTGCCGAACGGATTGTATATCGTCGTAGCATACCATGAAAATAGTTACTTCACCGGTAGATTTGTCAAGACAGAATAACTATGACTTAGCTGATTTTTTTCCAACAGACCCTGACAGCAAAAAGTCAGCGAGTAAATATCAGCAGCCTTAGAAGCGGATGGTATATTTTTGTTGCAAAGGGAAAACAAATATGCAGAAGCAATTTAGTGTTTCTGAAAAACTGATTCTTTTTTTTGTCAAAAACAATGCCCCTTAATTAATTTTCAAATTTTCCGAATGGACAGCTTAAAATTGACATGTAATAATTGCAAAACGCAGAACAGATTTCCCCTGGATCAACTTGACAGGGTGGAAGAGTTATCTTCCCTATTAAAAGCAGAATTACTTCTCAAAAAAAGACAATTAAAAGAAGCACAGAAGACAGAACCTGCAAAACCTGCAGCCACAGAAACACCTTTTCATGGGGAAGTCAAGAACCTTCCAACAATATGCCTAAATGGTCATGGTCCTTTAAAAGATTGGAACGGAGAAATGAGATGCTGGACATGTGGATGGCCCCAGGTTAAAAAGAGCAGGTAAAAAGAGCAAGCGGAATCTACTTCGCCGGACACCATATTACCACCCGACAATCCTATTCCAACTTTCGCTTTTCAAGCGGAATAATCTGCCAAGCCTTCTCAACCAGCCCCCGCCGAAGGCGCGGGCCGACTAAACTAGAAGCCATCTCAAAATGTTTTTGATGGCGAAAAAGAGAAATTTTGGGGCCAGGTGAGGCGCAAAAACGGAGCATAGCCTATGCTGAATGTCGTCAGGTTAAGGATTCAGGGTTAAGTTACCCTACGCAAGTTCATTGAATATTTAAGATGATATTTTCGCTCTCTAGGATAGGTCCTTCCTGGTCTAATCGGTTCTTTAAATCGCAAGAATAAATCTCTCATGCGCAAATAAAACCTGTCTGGTGCTTCCTTCGCAAGGAAGAAATTCGGGACTTGGTCTTTCATGAGGCCTAATGCAACCGAGCGATTAATTTGATATTTATACTTGTTTTGACTTTGTTCTTGTTGTTGATCCAACTGCTCTTGAGCATCCATAATGATTAACTCAGTCAAATTGATTGTCAACTGGGCAGCAAAAAAATCTTGCTTGATCCCTTCTACCGTTTTGGAGGAGAAGTTTTCTATTTCCATCCGATTTTTATCAAAATCAAAAGAAGTTTCTTCTTCCCAACGATAGGGATAAAGTTCTTGTAATTGAGTAGTCGTTAGTTCCTGCTGATCTAAAACTGAAGTGAGCAAAAAAATGTCCGCTTTATCTTCCAGCGGAATTCGAATAATGCGCACTTTCAACTCATCCGGTGGGTTGGTAACGCCTTGTTTTTTTAGGCCTTGAGGTCGCCATTTTTTAGTCAGATCGATCTTAAGAATGGCATCCTCCTCCTCACCGGCTGCAAAAGCTTTGACCTCATTGCAAAAATCAGATTTACAACGAAAAAGGAAGTCAACACCTTGATTATCAAGCTCAATGAATCTTCTGAAAGAGGGATAGTGGCGATCTCCAAGTAAGAGGATTTGCTGACTGGATGGATCAATAAGCTCAAGAACATGGGGCCAACAAGCATCAAAGTTTTTTTCTTCTGCGGTCCGGTAATCACTCAATCGGCTACGGATCGTGAGTCGATTGAGGACATCGTAGATCTTGACTCCTTTGGCTAAAACCGCTTGACTCTGACCATTATCCATTTGATCAAACTCCTTAATTAGTTCTTCTTCATTTGGTAAGCGATAATTGGTGCCATCGGTGGCCAAGAGCAAGTATTTATCTTGATAAAGTTGGTGACCCGATTTCTGATAATACCCCCTGATGAGCGTATCGTTTAAATCGATGAAGGCTTCATGCTTTAATTTATGTCTGGCTTCGCTGTAGGATTGCTTGCTCACGGTTAAATTTTTCTTCCAACCAAATTTATATAAAAATTGATTAATCTCTACAGCAAGACTCTTACTCATGCGATTGAGCATGCTGCCGATCATAGTTGGAAAATCCAACTTCCGACGACGTGTAAAAGCCTTAGGGTGAGTCCGGTATTTTTCTTTAAATTTATCGCTATGGATTTTAGATTGTATCATCTCAAATAGGTCAATGTGTTCGATACTCATTATTAGGCCTTTTTAGCAATAAAACCTAATAATTTTTCTTAACCTGACGACATTCAGCCGAAGCTACGTGACGCTTTTTGCAACGAAACAGGGTTCCAAAAGATCCTTTTGCAGCCCGAAGGATATTTTTGAGATGGCTTCTAAACTTCCCCTCCCCCCATAAAAAACTCCGTCAAATTCACTTCGGAGGAAAGCTCCATTTTCTTCCGCAGCCGGTAACGGCTGGCCTCCACCCCACGCAGCGAGATATTCATCAGGCTGGCCATTTCCTTGCTGGTCAGGTTCATTTTCAGGTAGGCGCAGATGCGTAGGTCTTTGGGCGTCAGGGCGGGATATTCTTTTTTCAGGCGCTCAAAAAAGTCTTCGTGGAGTTCATTAAAGTGATACATGACCTGGTCCCAGCCTTCGTCCATCACTTCCCCTTTTTTAAGGGAGTGCATGAGCTTCTGCAGTTGTCGTTTCACTTTTTCCTCCCGGCTGTTCTTCCTGATTTCACTCAGTTTGTTCACTATACCGGCTATAGTTTCATTCTTTTGGACCAAGTGAAGCGTAGCGGATACCAGTTCTCTTTTCTTATGATCAAGCTCCGCCTGGATTTTTTCGGTTTCCAGACGCTGTATTTCTGCTTTTGACTTCTTTTTAGTGGAATCCACTTCGGATTGCAGCGCTTTGTATTTTTTTCGGATTCGCCGATAAATAAAAAAAACCGACAACAGGAACAGTAATGACAAAAAAGCTAAGGTCCATCCCGAAGCGTACCACGGCCGGGTAATGGTAAACTTCAAAGCGTTTACCGGCGAATAATCGCCGCTGATATTGACCGCCCGGACATTCAGTTCGTATTCCCCGAAAGGAAGATTGGTATATTCCTTCGCTTTCAAATTACCCGGCGGGGTCCAATTCTCATCGAAGCCTTTCAGCCAATACTGAAACTGAACCGTTCCGTTGTTGACATACTCGGTGGCCGAAACATTAAATAAGAACGAATTTTGTCTGTGTGAGAAAGTAAGTTCCTCCCCGGTGCCGGCGGGATAAAGCGTGCTGTCCTTATTGACGACCATTTCGTGGAGCACGACCTCAAAACGAGGCTGCACCGAAGGCGAGTGACGGTTGTCATAGTGGACAAAGCCATTGATGGTAGAGATAAAAACATGGTTTTCATCGTAAGGGTAAATCCTTTCCCAGCCACTGTTCATCAGGGGTAGCAGCTCCGGGAACACCTTTTTGCTGATCGTCCGGGTGAGGCCCTGCTCTTCTACATCCAGCACGCCGATCTCCTGCTCGGTGATGAACCAGATATCACCTGCCGGACCTTCAAAGAGGCGGCGCACCTTGCCCTCAGTGCCCAGGTATTGATTGACCGGCTCGTAAGGAAGGAAAGTGTTTTTCATCTCGTCGAAGGTGAATACGCCTTTTTCCGCGCAGATCAGCATTTCCCCGTTGATCTTAAAGACGTGGTTGTGCAATGCGGAAGGAAGCCCCTGATCCGGCCCCAATAAATCGACGCGCCGGCGAGCGGGATCGTGCGGCGCCCGGATCCGGTACACGCCCCGGTAAGGATGGGCCATCCAGTAGTTCTGCCAACGGTCCTGCTCGATGAATCGACTCGACTCGGACAGCCCCGGAATGTCATATCTGTACGCCAACGACTCCCGTTCAAAAATGCTGATCCCCCGGTAGTTGCCAGAGATAATGAGATCGTCCCGGTACTGGTCCCGGGTAAACAACCAGACACCGGTTTCTTCGAAAAAGCGCTCGGCCTTATTGTCCTGAATTAAAAAGGCCCCGTCTTGGTGGCTGAGTAGCAGCCGATCATCGATCACATCGAGCCCCCAAACCTGGCCCTTGGTACCGGGAACGAGCTGCAGGTCATCCGGTGTCGGCTTTGAGCTCCAATCGGCGTACAACAAACCACTGCTGACGCCGAGGTAGATTTTGTTATTAACAATAGCCACATCGTAGCCGGCGCCTTCCAGTTCACCCCGGGGGTAGATCCTGGAAAACGGCGAATTGGTCCGGACCATGCTGATGCCGTTGTCCAGCCCGAGCCACAGGTTATTCTGCCGGTCGACAAAAGTGCAGATCACCCGGTTATTGGCCAGTCCGTCATCGGTACTGACCCGGTATTTGAAGCGGCCGTCCGGCTCCATCATGACCACTCCCTTAAAGCCCGTGCCGAGCACGATTTCTCCGTTATCGAGTACATCGGCAGTATTCGTGAATTGCGGATCAAAACGCTTCTCCCCTTCATTTGGCCACCTTAGGATGCCCCGGCTATCGTACCGGAACAATCCCCTTTTATGGGTAGCGATGAGGAAGTGCTCTTCCTGCGCGAGGACTGCTCTGACCGCTGCTTTATTGAATTGTTCTGATCCTGGAACCGGAGCGAGGGTATCGCCTTGCAGGGTATACAGCACGCCGTTTCTGTCCTGGGCGAAGAGGGTTTTGCCCGCTTTCGCGAAAAAACGAATAGGACGGTCATCGAGCACCCGGCAAGTGTCTTCTCGCAGAATGAAGATTTTTCCGGAAGCCAGAAAGTAGATTGTTTCACCGAGCGCCTCCATTGCCCAGACATCCTCAAAGTTGCGGTGCTCCTCCGGAATCCTTTCCTTCAGGGAGCTGTATCGCCACTTTTCCCGGATATCGGGACGATACACACCGAATTCATTTTGACCACCGGCGTATATACGCCCTTCCCTGATCAGGATGGCGCGAAGGATAGTCCGGTTGGGCAGAGAAAAGAGCCGCCAGTCTGTACCGTCAAATTCCAACAGTCCTTCGTTATTCGCAAAATACAGCAAGCCATCTTCGCCCTGGTCAATGTCCCAGTTTTGGGTGCCAAACCCATATTCTTCTTTCGGGTACGCATCGACAAAAGGAATACCGGTCATTTGGGCGTAACCCAATCTCTGAAGCAGCAGGATGGAAAAGAACAAGATTCCGGGCATCTTTTGGCAAAATCGCATCAGCTGGGGGTTTGACATATAAGCAAAAATAAAAAATGAGTAGTAAAATAGTAGGCGGGTAGTACTGAAATGAAAAAAATCTTACAAAATGAGTAGGTAAAGTGTGGTGGATTTTTGTTTGCCCTATCACAGAAATACCTACTTTGATACTAGTTTTACAGCTTTCGCAAAATTAAATTTTAAAACCTGAATAACAAATGGAATTCCGGTAGGACGCCGGCAGGATGTAACTCATGGCCGGAAATTGCTTGCGGGACTTTCACTGAGTAGCTAAATGAACCGGGTTAAAAAAAGTTTAGAAGGTTAGTCGCCGCCTAACTTCGTGGCGGCTGGTTTAGAAGTTTAGCAGGTCTGAAAATGAAATTCCCGGTTTCAGATCTGCTAAACTTCTAAATAGCGAGCCCGACCGGACGGTCCGTAGGAAGGGCGAAGCGCTAAACTTCTAAACCAAATACATACTAAAGTCACCCCGTCAGTCAACCTACCCCAACAACCTGAAACATTAAAAAAACACTTCACCCTCAATCAGAGACATTTTTAAAATCAAGATGTATGAAACGAACAATTATCCTTTCGCTATTCTTTTTTACCGCCACCCTCCTCTCGGCACAGTGCCCGCAACTGGTCTGGGCCGATGAATTCGATGGAACAGCACTTGACCTGACCAAATGGGAGCCCCAGATCGGCGACGGCTGTGACTACGGCATCTGCGGCTGGGGAAACAACGAGCTCCAATATTACAAAGCAGAAAATGCCGTCGTCAGCAACGGCACATTAAAAATCATTGCAAAAAGCGAACGAGTTAGAAATAAAGCGTACACCTCCGCCCGGCTGCGGACCAAAGGACTGGCCGATTTCACCTTCGGCCGTTTCGAAGCGCGTATCAAACTGTTGCAGGGCCAGGGGCTCTGGCCCGCCTTCTGGATGCTCTCCAGCAACGAACCCTACGGCGGCTGGCCCCAAAGCGGGGAGATCGACATCATGGAGCTGATCGGACAGCACCCGGAAACTGTCCACGGCACCATTCACTACGGCCCGCCCTACCCCGATAATCAATTTCAGGGAACAGGCTTCGACCTGTACGACGGCAGCACCTTTGCCGACAACTTCCACGTCTTCGCCGTCGAGTGGGAACCGGGCGTGATTCGCTGGTACGTGGATGACATCCTGTATCAAACCCTGACTGCCGATGACGTAGCGCCTAATAACTGGCCCTTCGACGCATCCAACCAGATGCATTTCCTTTTGAACGTAGCCGTTGGCGGCAACTGGCCCGGCAACCCGGACGAAACCACCCCCTTCCCCAGCCAGATGGAAGTGGATTACGTGCGGGTGTACGACACCAACTTCAATCCCTCCATTTCCGGCGACCGGCTCGTCCCCTATCAGGCAAGCGGTGAAGTATACACCATCAACAACGCCCCCAGCAATGCTTCTTTCAGCTGGACCGTACCGGCGGGCGCCACCATCGTCAGCGGTGCCGGCACCTCCTCCATCACTGTAGATTGGGGCGGCACCAGCGGCGATGTTACCTGTAATGTTACGACGGATTGCATCTCCAAGCAATACACCATAGGTGTAACCGTAGAGCCTAACTATCTCTACGGGCTTTCCTTCGAAAACTTCGACGATCCGGCCAACGTCACCCTGAATTCCAGCACCGGCACGCTCACCGAAGTGAGTAACCCGAACTCATCCGGCGTCAATACCTCGGCCATCAGCGCGGAATACATCCGCAACAGCCAGGAGCAGTACGATGTCATCTCCTACGCCACCTCAGCCATTGCCGATGCTTCCCAGTACGAAACGCGGAACAAGAAGTTTTACATGGATGTACTCACCCAGGCGCCGGCAGGCACGGAGATCGTCATCCAGCTGGAAAGCAGCACCGCCGCCAGCGCCACCAACTATCCAACCGGCCGGCACAGCCGCTACGTAGGCACCGTCACCAAAAACGGGGAATGGGAACGCATCGCCTTCGATTACCTCGACTCGCCCGACGGCAGCACCGCCGACAACGCAGTCGACCAGATCATTATCCTCTTCGCCTCCAATTCCTTTACCGGCGATACCTACTACTGGGATAACTTCGACAGCTATACCGCGGATGACGGCTCCGGCGGCACAAATTCCCCGCCAACGGCCTCCTTTACCTTCACCACGACCGATCTAACCGCCTCCTTCGACGGCTCGGGCAGCTCCGACCCCGACGGCAGCATCAGCAGCTGGGCCTGGGATTTCGGCGACGGCAACAGCGGCAGCGGACAAACCGCAAGTCATACCTATGCGGCCGCCGGCGACTATACCGTATCGCTCACCGTCACCGACAACGAAGGCGCTACGGATACCCAGTCGCAAACCGTTTCCGTAACGACCGGCACGAACAATCCGCCAACCGCCTCTTTTACCTTCACGACGACGAATCTGAGCGCTGACTTCGACGGCTCGGGCAGCTCCGACCCCGACGGCAGCATCAGCAGCTGGGCCTGGGATTTCGGCGACGGCAACAGCGGCAGCGGCGCTACGGTGAGTTATACCTATGCGACCGCAGGTGATTATACGGTATCGCTGACGGTAACCGATGATAGCGGCGCTACGGACACCCAATCACAAATTGTTTCCGTAACGGACGGCGGCACCGGCGATCCGACCACGATGCACGTACAGTCTGTCGTCACCGGCACCGCCAACGCCGGCCAGGGCAACAAAAACGGAACGGCAACGGTAACCATTCACGATAACCTCGAAAACGTGGTGGCCAATGCCACTGTCACAGGCAGCTTCTCCGGCACCTTCAGCGAAACCGTATCCGGAGTGACCGGTGCGGATGGTACGGTGACCTTTACCACTTCTGCCAGCGCAAAAGGCGGCGTAACGGTTGATTTCTGCGTGGATGATGTCACCCACGCCACCCTGACCTACGATGCCACCCAGAATGACATCACCTGTACGGGTGCTTCCGCCCTGTTAACGCCCACTACCAGAAAGGAAACCGGCGTTTTTTCCGAACCGGGTATTTTCCCCAACCCGGTCCGCTCTACCTTCACCCTGACACAGGCCGTAGATCACTTGCGGATTATGGACCTGACCGGGAAAATAATCATGGAGCTGAGCAACCCGCAATACGATGTTAACGTTTCCGCGCTGCCGCAGGGAACCTACCTCGTCAGGATGGAACAAAATGAGCAGACGTATTCGACCTTGCTGATTAAACAATAACTCTCGCAAAGCCGGAAGGCGCCCTTCAAGGCGCCCTCCCGCACGCGAGAGGCGGCGCCCTGGAAGGCGCCGCCTCTCTTTCCCGCCCTGATAAACATCTCTTATTCTGAAAATAACCCGGATCGATCCAAACCCTTATCTACTTTTATGGCGTCTATCGATTTATCACTAAATCGAAGAAATATTTAAAATCTGTTGCCATGAAAAATTTTCTGATAATGGCCCTCACCCTATTTGCCGTGACCGCTTGCAGCAAAGAGGAAGATCCCTTCCAGCAGGAAAAAAATCGCCTGCAGGGCCTCTGGCTGCTCACCGAGATCACCGGCGGCATAGCCGGTACCGGCTATGAGGCCAACTTCAGCCACCTGGAAATGACATCGCAAGACCGGTATGCTCTTCTGGACAGGGAAAGCAGTAACATTTTACAGGAAGGCGATTATCGTCTGCGCACTGAAAATGAAGAACTGATCATTACCTTCACTCCGGATGACAGTGAGGAAGTATTCTTTTATGACGTTGAAAAAACCGTCACGTTTGGCGAGCAGGATCAACTGTTAACACTGAGCGATCCCTGTTGCGATCTCTTCGTTTACCAATTTGAAAGAGAGGAGGAATGAATTAGCCCTTTCCGGCTCTTCACCGTTTTATCATCGCTGACCTGGCAACAAAGTCTAATCCTCTACTTTGGTACAAATTCCAAAAATGGCATTAGTACCGATCCAGCCGTTTATCCCACCAATATTATTGCCGATCTGGTATTGGGGTCCCCGAATCGCTTTAATCAGATGGAGGTATTGATAACTCCTGACTTTACAAAGAACGATATCGCCTTTTTTCAGTTCCCGTTCCTGCAGGGGTTCGACCGTTACCAACTGCCCGGAATTGATCTTACCTTTCATGGAATGACCTCTCGGCCGGAACTGCACGGTTTCTCCCTCTTTCAGTTTCTCAATGTAATGTGTAGCCCATCCCATTTTTTATTAATTTGTTGGAAAACGTGGAGGGAGAAACTTACGTTCCCTTATTTCAGCGTAATTTTAGATTGGATTGAAGAATGAAAGACAATCAGTTTACATTACACATTTTTATCTATATTACAGGGCCTGATAATGAACAAAGAACACCTAAAGATGACCAATCAGCCAATCAGCTATTTTCTCTTTATAGTACTCGCCGGTTTCATCGGACTGACCGCCTGTTCCGCACCGGATCAGAACAATGAAACCGGCAGCGAACAACCGAACACCCAACCCAACATCGTCCTCATCTACCTCGACGATCTCGGCTACGGCGATATGGGCGCTTACGGCGCTACCGAGCTCCCTACCCCCAACATGGACCGGCTCGCCAACGAAGGCATGCGTTTTACCCACGGATATGCCTCCTCCGCGACCTGTTCGCCCAGCCGTTACGCCCTCCTGACCGGCAGGTATCCCTGGCGCAACGAGCGGGCCAAAATCCTCTCCGGAACCGCCCCCCTGCTGATCGACACCACAGAGATGACAATACCCAAGATGCTGAAGCAGGAAGGCTATCACACGGGGATCGTCGGAAAATGGCACCTGGGCCTGGGAGACGGCGATGTAGACTGGAACCGGCACATCGCCCCTGGTCCCAACGAGGTAGGCTTCGACTATGCCTACATCATGGCCGCCACACAGGACCGCGTGCCGACCGTATATATCGAAAACGGCCGCGTCGTCCGGCTCGACCCTAATGACCCCATCGAGGTCGATTACCAGAACAACTTTCCCGGCGAACCCACCGGAAAAGACAACCCGGAAATGCTCAAAATGAAATGGCACCACGGCCACAACAGCAGCATCGTCAACGGCATCCCGCGCATCGGATACATGAAAGGCGGCGATGATGCTAAATGGGTGGACGAAAATATGGCGGACACCTTCCTGGTCAGAGCCCGGAAATACGTCAGGCAGCACAAAGACCAGCCCTTCTTCCTCTACTACGCCCTGCAACAGCCGCATGTGCCCCGCACGCCGCACCCCCGCTTCGTAGGCGCCTCGGGCATGGGGCCGCGCGGGGACGTCATCGTGGAAGCAGACTGGTGCATCGGCGAACTGGTGAAAACGCTGGAGTCAGAAGGGATACTGGAAAACACCCTCATTATTCTATCCAGTGACAACGGCCCGGTACTCAATGACGGTTACTACGACGACGCGGTGGAAAAACTCGGCGATCACCAACCCGCCGGTTCGCTGCGGGGCGGCAAGTACAGCTTGTTTGAGGCCGGCACACGGGTCCCTTTCCTCACCTACTGGAAAGGACAGATCCAGCCGGACAGCTCCGACGCCCTGGTTTCTCAAATCGACATCTTCTCCTCCCTGGCCGCCCTGGCCGACAACCCCACCCGCGGTCCCGACAGCCGGAATCTGATCGATATTTTTATGGGTAAAAGCGATCAAGGCAGAACCGAACTGGTACTAGAGGCCACCACCCGGACCGCCTTCCGGAAAGGAGACTGGGTCATGATCCCTCCCTACGACGGTCCGGCCGTCAACCAAAATGTGAATATCGAACTGGGTAATGCGCCCGACTTTCAACTCTACAACCTCAACGAGGATATCGGCCAGCGGGAGAATCTCGCGGAAGCCAGACCGGAAAAGCTCAAGGAGATGATCGCCGCTTTTGAGCAGATCCGAGGGGATGGATATGGGAAGACGGAGCGCCTGGAACTGAAATAGTAAGCTATTCACCGTTAGCCATTCGCAAGCGGGAAATGCCAATAGGGAAGCCAGAAGTTCCTGGGGCGGACTGCCCTTGGCTGCAAAACCTTGCCAAATCGAGAGCTGTGCAGCTAATCTCTGCCAAGCTGCAAACAGCGAATAGCGATCTTCAGGCATTCCAACGAATATTAATAGATCCCTGTCTCTCCCCACCAGGCAAGTGTCTTTCTTATGCTCTCCTCGATCAACTGTTTACCGCCTTGTTGCTTTCACTCCAAAAATACTGGAGTAAAAAGCGCAAAAAAAGAGTTTGAACAAGCTGGATGTCCCAACTTGTCCCAACTTGTCCCAACATTGTATTGGTAAAACCCCTAGTTTTGAATCAATCGAACATAAGAAAGGTCGATTTCTGACTGGAAAGAAGAATTATATGGTCCAGCGTATCTTCTTTTTCCAGCTTCTTATTTCATCAATAAAATTTCTAAATCCATTGGACTAAAACCACCTTTATATATTATACCGCATATCATTATTTTTCAATCAAACTTTATTATCATGAAGTCTGGACACTTTAAAAAAGTTTTAATCATTTTTTTGGCCCTGTTTTTCAGCAATACAGGTGAAATTGAAGCGAAGGTTGGCGGGTATTGTTGTGCATATACAGAAACCGTGATGCAATCAATTTTTGGAATTACAGAAATCAAAGGTTTCGCAACGGTCGGTCCGGTGATAACCATTCCCAGTAGTGGAACGGGGCCGGAAGGGGGGCTGTCAGCCCCTCAAGATATTAACACTTGCGAAGCGAACTGTAGGGCAGAAGTACTCGGATTAGGGTTCGGAATATGTCACAATGATTATTCTTACGGATGGTATGAAAGCGGAACACTCAGAGGATTTTGGCAAGGTACTTATTCTTTATGTCTTGAGTTCCCCTTGGTTGGTGATATTACCATTGCAAGAGATTCCTATTTCAAGTTTTTTTCCGGATCGATGTGTAATGGTTGCTGTAATCCTTAAACAAACATCTATCTACCAAAAAAATTGACGTCATGAAAAAAACAGTTTTTTTTCTTTTAGTTTCTTTATTTATATTCAGTTCTTCCTGTGAAACTTTGGAAACTAATCAGGAGTTCAGTGATCAAAAACTGATCCGCGAAAAACTCGATTCCATCCAACGAATTACAGAACCCTACGACGCTGATTCGGTATATGACAAATTTAAATATGTGAGTCAAAGGTATCCCCAAGAATTTCTAGAGGTAAATCTGCAAACACTGGAAGCTTTCATGCGTAACTCCCGCAAAACACAAAAGTGGGAAAACCTCGAAGAAGTACAGAGAGTCATGCGGGAAGCTAAGGAAATTGAAATGGGAATCAAATCTGCAAAATCGCAAGAAGAAGTTCAACAACTCAATGAAAAGTTTGATTCGCTTCATGAAGAATTTCAACAATTAAAAAAGAAATATTCTGAGCTGCATAACTTTAATTAGTAATAGATTTCCAGTCCGGTTCACATTACAATTCATTTCCTGGTTTATACCTACTGAGGCGATCTCTTCTTACGGATCGCCTCATTTCATCTTTCCATCACTTTGATCCGCAGCGCCCTGCCCTACTTGATTACGTCTACCTATGCTATCAACCGTCCCCTGAGAGATGAATTTCCGGAGGAGGTTTGGGAACCCACGGGAGAAATTCCGGAGCAGGGAAACATGGAGAAAGGTATAAAGAAGTTGGTTCTGGAGTTTCTGGATAAACACGCTGCCAGGCACGGAACATAAGAACATTTCTTCCTTCAATTGACCTTTTTGTGCCCCGATTCTTCAAATTGAAAAACCTCTTCTATAGATAGTTTGAATAGTCGTGCAATCTTAAAGGCCAGCGGCAGGCTGGGGTCGAATTTCCCTGTTTCGATGGCATTGATTGTTTGGCGGGATACTTCAACGGCGGCAGCCAATTGGGCCTGGGTTAAGTCCCGCTCAGCTCTGAGTACCTTGATGCGGTTCTTCATTTGTACTGAAAATTAGTAATTACAATACCGATTAAGTAGGTGATGCCGATGAGAAATACCATAAAAGATATTTCAGCGTCGAAGGCGATCAGGTTGGTAATATCCAGCAGAGAGAAACTCAAGCCGCCTACCACACCAACAATGGAAGTTTTGACTATCTTCCGCCCGGTTTCAAAAGTGTCTCATAAGATTATCGGTAATGCACAACAGCCCACGGTATCTTCCAATCCTGCTGCTTTTCCTGAGTCAAACCCTGTGGAGCCAGCAAAGCCCACCCGAGTGGGAAAACCCCGCAGTTTTCGCGATCAATAAGCTACCGCCCCATGCGCATTTCATCCCCTACCAGGATCAGGAGGCCGCACTGACTTTCGACAAGCAAAATTCGCTCCGCTACCAATCATTGAATGGCGAATGGGATTTTCAATTTTACACCAACCCGGATCATGCACCCGCCGGCTTTTTTCAACCTGATTTCGAACTGACAGACTGGGAAAAAATTCCCGTGCCCTCTAACTGGCAACTCGAGGGCTACGGCATGCCCATCTACGCCAATATGTCCATGCCTTTTACCAGCAATCCGCCTTATGTTCCACACGAAGGGAACGAAACGGGCTTGTACAGAAGAACTTTTGAGCTTTCGGAACCCTGGGCTGAATCGCAGGTGAAACTGGCCTTCGCCGGCGTACAGTCGGCCTTCTACGTTTGGGTCAACGGTCAGCAAGCGGGCTACAGCCAGGGAAGCATGACCACCGCCGAATTTGATATCACGCCTTATGTGCAGCCGGGGCAAAATACCCTGGCCGTAAAAGTGATCCGCTGGTCGGACGGCAGTTACCTCGAAAACCAGGATTTCTGGAGGCTAAGCGGCATCTACCGGGACGTCTATTTGCTGCAAAAACCCAGAACGAATATCCGGGATTTTCAGGTCATCACAGACCTGGATGACAACTACCGGGATGCCAATCTGCAAGTGGAAGTACAACTGGAGAATGAGACCGATAATCCTGCCGGCACCCTGGAATGCCTGCTTTTGGATGCGGATGAGCAAGTTGTTCTTCGAAGGGATTTAACGATTGATCAATCCACCGTTCAGCTGACGCAGACCGTTCCCAATCCCCACAAATGGTCGCCGGAGGCGCCTGATTTATACACCCTGGTCCTCAATTTGAAAGCGGCAGACGGATCTATGGAAAGCCTGAGTCATAAACTCGGGTTCCGGGAAGTGGAAATCAGGAACGGACAGGTACTGATCAACGGGGTAGCCGTTCTCTTCAAAGGCGTCAACCGGCACGAGTTTGACCCTTACAAAGGGCGGGTAGTTTCCGAAGCGACCATGGTCCGGGACATCAAGCTGATGAAGCAATACAATTTCAACGCCGTGCGCACCTCACATTACCCAAATGACACCCGTTGGTACGAACTATGCGATGAATACGGCCTGTTCGTCATGGACGAAGCCAATCTCGAAAGCCACGATTTATGGATGAACTACAACAAAAGTCCGGTCAAATATCCGGAATGGAAGGCCGCCATCGTGGCCCGGGGGCTGGCTATGGCGCAACGGGATAAAAATTATCCCTCGGTAGTCATCTGGTCCCTGGGGAACGAAGCGGGCTACGGTCCTAACCTGGAAGCCATGGCCGCTGCGATCCGGTCGCTCGACAAGAGCCGGCGGCCCATCCATTACGAAAGCAAGGATATTGGCGTTGGCCTGCGGGAATTCATGGAAGGCAACCTCCTTACTAAAATACGCGGCGGGATCACCATGATGCAGAACATGGGAAAGCCGGCGCATCAGGATATCGGCAGCACGATGTACCCCATGCCCGCCGAGGCCGCCGGGATGGCGCTGGCGGACCCCAACCGCCCTTTCATCATCTGCGAGTACGCCCACGCGCAGGGGAACAGCACCGGACATTTTCAACGTTTCTGGGACACTTTCGAGGCGCATCCCAATATGCAGGGCGGTTTTATCTGGGACTGGGTAGATCAGGGACTGGTAAAGACAGATGAAAACGGCCAGGAATTTTATGCCTACGGCGGCGATTTCGGCGACACGATCGGCGATGGTAATTTTTGTATAAACGGACTGGTTTTTCCCGACCGCAGGCCTAAACCGGCCCTGGAAGAAGTCAAAAAAGCACAACAGTATGTCAAGATAAAAGCCCTCGATCCCAAGGCAGGGAAAATTCAATTGACCAACCGCTATTTTTACCGGAACCTGGATTTTGCGCAGCTTGTCTGGGCCTTAAGTGAATCGGGCCGGCCCCTCGACTCGGGAATCCTTGAAATCGGGGCATTGCCCCCCGGCGCATCCCGGGATATGGAAATCCCCTTATCCCCTCCGGGTTTTCATCCGGAAAAGGACTATCACCTGAGCATCAGCATCCGGTTAAAAGAAGCGCAAGCCTGGGCGGATGACGGGCACGAAATCGCCGGGGAGCAGTTTCAACTTGCCGAAGCGACGGCCACCAGGCCGGTAAGCGACAAGGGTGATCCAATAAAACTATCCGAATCTGAAAACGGCTACTTGATTGCCAACGAAGAATTTCGCGTCTTTTTCAATACCCGTACCGGCTTGCTGGAGCAATACCAGACCGCCGGCCAATTGCTTTTCGAACGAGGCCCCTACCCTAGTTTATGGCGGGCGCCGACGGATAATGAAAGAGGAGCCGGATTCAATCCCCTGGTCACTTCGCACGGCTCCTACTGGAAAGAGACCGGGCTGGATCAATTAAAGTATGAGATCGGGTCTTATACCGTTGAAGAAATCGCCCCGGAGGAAATACGGATCAAGCTCATCGGCGCCCTGAAAAGCGACCGCATCTCCTTTCCTTACGAGACAGCGTACACGATTTTCGGCAACGGCGCGATCAAAGTCGACCAGCATCTGCGGCGACCGGCCCATTTCAGCGGGTTTGGAAAAGCAGCATTCGGCGGAGGCCTTATCGGCATGTTGACGATGTTGAGCCTCCTTGTACTTATCTGGAAAAAGGTAGGGCGAAAATGGGTCGCGGCGCTTTTGAGCCTGATCCCCGTTTTACTATTCCTGGTTGCTGCCGGAGCCCTAATTTACGGATTAAACAACTACTTCAGCCGCCCGCCTCTGGCAAAAGTCGGGGTGCAACTACAAATCCCGGCCGCTCACCAGCAGATGCGCTGGTACGGCCGCGGCCCCTTCGAAAATTACCCCGACCGGAAAAGTGCGGCGTTTATGGGCATCCATACCGCTACCGTGGCGGAGCAATACGTCCCCTACATCCGCCCCCAGGAAAACGGCAACAAATGCGATGTGCAATGGCTGGAAATCGGCAACGGCCAGGGATCGGGATTGCGGATTGAAGGGGCGCGACTCAACTTTTCTGCCCACAATTACTCCCTGGATAATCTCACGAAAGCAAATCACACCATCGATCTCAAGGATGCCGGTTTTGTGACTCTCAACATCGATCATAAAACCTCCGGCCTGGGAGGCAACTCGTTCAAGTATAATTTTGAGGAGGAATTTTTGCTGAAAGAAGGGGAATATTCTTACGGGTTTTGGATGATGCCGGCGGGAAAG
>Ga0209949_1000190_pt1 | contig 35339 bp, 24 predicted proteins | sample SalPonC_black_MG_FD_185711 | JGI IMG/M metagenome (GOLD analysis project Ga0209949, IMG submission 185711) | Salt pond soil microbial communities from South San Francisco under conditions of wetland restoration - Salt Pond MetaG... | ecosystem: Environmental > Aquatic > Marine > Intertidal zone... | reverse complement strand
GAACTCGACGGTGCCGGCGCCGTGGTAGTCGACCGCGCGCGCGGCGTCGACGGCGGCGGCGCACAGACGCTGCCGGGTGTCCTCGTCGATGCTCGGACTCGGGCTCTCCTCGATGACCTTCTGGTGGCGCCGCTGCACGCTGCACTCGCGCTCGAACAGGTGCACCACGTTGCCGTGCGTGTCGCCCATCACCTGCACCTCGAGGTGCCGCGGGCGCTCGATGAACTTCTCGACGAAGATCGACGGATCGCCGAAGGCGCTGCGGGCCTCGCCCATGGTGCGGTCGAGCGCCGAGGGCATCTCCTTGGCGCTCTGGACCACGCGCATGCCCTTGCCGCCGCCGCCCGAGGCGGCCTTGAGCAGCACCGGGTAGCCGATGCCCGCGGCCACCTCGATCGCGCGGTCGGGATCGGCCACCGGCTCGGTCAGGCCGGGCACGACCGGCACGCCGGCCTCTTCCATGATCTCGCGCGCGGAGAGCTTGTTGCCCATCGAACGCATCGATTCCGGCGTGGGGCCGATGAACGTGAAGCCGGCGTCGACGCAGGCCCTGGCGAACTCGGCGTTCTCGCTGAGGAAGCCGTAACCGGGATGGATCGCATCGACCTTCGCGGTGCGGGCCGCCTCGAGCACGCGCTCGATCGACAGGTAGCTCTCGCTGCTGGGGCCGGGCCCGACGGGGTAGGCCTCGTCGGCGAAGAGCGTGTGCCGCGCGGTGCGGTCGGGTTCGGAGTAGATCGCGCAGGCGACGATACCCATCTCGCGCAGCGTCGACTGCACGCGGATGGAGATCTCGCCGCGGTTGGCGATGAGGACCTTGCGGAACGGTGGTGGGGTGACGGCACTCATAGCGGCAGGTTCCCGTGCTTCTTGCGTGGCAGCTCCTGGCGCTTGTTGCGCAGCGAGCGCAGCGCGCTGATCAGACGCGGACGCGTGTCACGCGGTTCGATGACGTCGTCGAGATAGCCCAGCCCGGCGGCCACGTAGGGATTCGCGAAGCGCTCCTGGTACTCGGCGATCTTCTCCTGGCGCAGGGTGTCGGGATCGTCGGCGGCCTCGATCTCGCGGCGGTACAGGATGTTCACCGCGCCCTCGGGGCCCATGACGGCCAGCTCGGCGGTGGGCCAGGCCACGTTCCAGTCGCCGCGGATGTGCTTCGAGCTCATCACGTCGTAGGCGCCGCCGTAGGCCTTGCGCGTGATCACGGTGAGCTTGGGCACCGTGGCCTCGCAATAGGCGTACAGGAGCTTCGCGCCGTGTTTGATCAGCCCGCCGAACTCCTGCTCGGTGCCGGGAAGGAATCCGGGAACGTCCTCGAAGGTCACCAGCGGTACGTTGAAGCAGTCGCAGGTGCGGACGAAGCGCGCTCCCTTGATGCTCGCGTCGATGTCGAGCACGCCGGCCAGCACCTTGGGCTGGTTGGCCACGATACCGACGCTCTGTCCACCCAGACGCGCGTAGCCGATCACGATGTTCCCCGCGTAGTCGGGCTGGATCTCGAGGAAGTCGCCGTCGTCGACCACGCAGCGGATGACGTCCTTGATGTCGTAGGGCTGCTTCGAGCTGTCGGGCACGATCTCGTCGAGCCGGGGATCGCGCCGGTCGAGCGGATCATGACAGGTGAGCAGCGGCGGGTCCTCGAGGTTGTTCTGCGGCAGGAAGCCCAACAGCTTCTTGATGAACAGCAGGCATTCCTGGTCACTGCTGGCCATCGCGTGGGCCACGCCGCTCTTCGTGCTGTGCGTGGCCGCGCCGCCGAGTTCCTCGAAGGTCACGTCCTCGTTGGTGACCATCTTGATCACGTTCGGGCCGGTCACGAACATGTGGCTCGTGCCCTCGACCATGATCGTGAAGTCGGTGATCGCGGGCGAGTACACCGCGCCGCCCGCGCAGGGACCCATGATGGCCGAGATCTGCGGCACCACACCGCTGGCCATGGTGTTGCGCCAGAAGACCTCGGCGTAGCCGGCCAGGCTGAGCACGCCCTCCTGGATGCGCGCGCCGCCCGAGTCGTTCAGGCCGATCACGGGCAGGCCGTTGTCCATGGCGAAGTCCATCAGCCGGCAGATCTTCCAGGCGTTCGACTCGCTCATGCTGCCGCCGAACACCGTGAAGTCCTGCGCGAACAAGGCCACGGGGCGGCCGTCGACGCGGCCGACGCCGGTGACCATGCCGTCGCCCGGCGGGCGGTTGTTCTCGAGCCCGAACTCGTGGCTGCGGTGGGTCACGAAGACGCCACTCTCGTCGAACGAGCCCTCGTCGACGAGCAGGTTGATCCGTTCGCGAGCCGTGAGCCGGCCCGAGGCGTGGATCTTCTCGATGCGTTCGGGACCGCCGCCTTCGAGTGCCTTCTCTCGTTGCCGGCGCAGCTCTTCGATCTTCTTGCGGACGATGTCGCCCATGGCTGCCGCCTCCTCCGCGGGTGAACGGGACGGATCGGCCCGCCGCGAGCCGGCGCGGCGCGACCGACGGCCGAGCATAGCAGTGGAGGCGACGGGACCCCAGCCCGATCGGACGCTATTCGACGACCAGCACGGAATTGCGGCCGCCGAATCCGTCGTCGACGGCCTCGGGGTTCGACGGATCGGCGATCCACCGGCTGCCGTCGACGGCGAACTTGTACTCGAAGCGGCCCGGCTGCAGGCGGACCTTGGCCTGCCAGCGGCCGTCGTCGCGGCGGACCATGCGTGTGGCCGTCGGCGACCAGCCGTTGAAGCTGCCGACCACGCTCACCGAGCCGGCGTCCGGGGCATCGAAGGTGAAGGGCACCAGGCGCATGCTCTCACGGTCGAGGGTCCGCGTGTCCTGCTCGTCGGCGTCCTGGGTGCGGGTCAGGTAGGCGTACTGGTCCAGCAGGCTCTCGAGCGCGTTGGACACGCCGCGAAGGGGCTGGCCGTCGATGTCGCGGACCTCGATCCGCGCGCGTGCCGGTCGACGTCCAGGGGCGTGGAGCTTCACCAGCAGGAAGTTGGTGCCCGCGTCGAAGCGGACCTCGGCCTCGTCGTCGCCACCCCAGGCCGCCGTGCGTCCGACGAGCCGGCCGTTCACCCGGGCCGTGGCCGCGGCGTTCGACTCGAGCCGGATCACCGACTCGCGGCTGCCGGTGGTGAAGGCGGTGAACACGTAGTGCACCGCCTCGGGATCGTCGGAGTCGGACAGGCGGATCCAACCGTCGGCACCGACGCGGGAGGAGGGCAGCCGGCTCCAGCCCACGGTCCGCATCACGCCATCGAAGCGTCGCGCCAGGTCGATGCTCCGGTCGGGCGCGTACTCGTGGTCGACGGGTACTTCGCCCCGGGGCTCCAGGGGGCCGAGACGCAGCCACTGGAAGGGGACCGAGGCCCGAGTCCTCGCCGACGCCACCTGGTCGCGGTCGTCGAAGAGATCGAATCGCACGGGATGGAGGGCGGGGCCACCGTTCGGGTCGGGTCGGAGTTCGACGTCCCAGACGTACGCCGCCCCCGCCTCGACCACGAAGTCGTGCTGCATGCCGGGATCGACCTCGAAGGACACCGGTGCTTCGACCTGCAGACGGGCGTGGACAGGGTCGGCCACTTGGCTCGTGACCTCGGCGCGATAGGTGAGCGCCCGTCCGCGGCGCCCGAGGGCGACCACGCGCAGTTGGAGGGGATCGACCACGGCCACCGCCGGTGGCAGACGCAAGGCGCCGGGCAGGCCCTCGACCACCGCCTGCCACAGGCCGATCCGGTCGGGAGTCGTGCCGAGACCGGAGGTCCAGGTGTCGCCCTCGCGGACCAGTTCCACCGGACGCGCGGGCAGGACACGGCGACCGTCGGTCCACAGGACACGGGCCATGAGGGTGTCGGCGGCGCCCGGCACGGCGCGGGTCGTCTCGATCCGCAGGGCCGCCGGGTCGCCGCGACCGATCACGGCCGGCTCGATCCGACCGCGCCAGGGCGAGCGTGGGTGGGCGCCCAGGTGATGGGCCACCACGTCCTCGGTCAGCAGATCGAGGGCGCGCGACTGCCAGAGTCCGGCGTCGACGTCGCTCCAGCGGAAGACGGATCCCTCGCGGGCGATCGGCTGGCGGCCGGCGCGCCGTTCGGACCACAGCAGGGCATGCTCGCCGGGATCCTGCGCGCGCCAGGCCGCGAGCAGGGCGGTGAGATCGGACACCAGGCGATCACGCGCCGCGTCGTCGCCGTGGGCGACGACCGAGTCGACGCGGGCGGGCAGGGTCTCGGATCGGGCGCGTGACAGCACGCCCATGCGATCGAGGGCGTGCACCGCCGCGCGGGCGCGCTCGAGAGGGCGAGGGGCCAGGGCCCCGGTGCGCAGCGTCGGCTCGTGGGCTCCGAGGCGCAGGCGCAGGGTTCCTTCGGTCCGCAGGCCGGCGGCGTCGAGGGCCTCGCGCACGGTGCGCGACAGCGCGACGTCGGCGAGACGATCGATCCCGGCACGGATCAGTCCCGCCATGATCTGCGGGTCCAGGACGCGCAGGCCCGGGTCGTCGCCCCAGCCGAGCAGTGTCTCGGCGCGCTCGAGCGCGTGGATACGGTCGGCTCCGTCGACGTCGTCGACGTCCCGGGGAACACGCCCGGTCCACAGTCGCCATTGGGTTTCCCGGGCGGTCGCCGGGGCGACGGGCAGTCCGGTGGCCAATGCCACCGCGGTCGAGATCCCCAGCGCGCGGCGGCGGGCACCGAGCGAGTCGAGATCGGTGTGGGCTCCGACGTGGCCGTCCAGCAGGAGGCGCTGCAGTCGATCCTCCAGCCGTGCGTGGTCGGTCCACCACACGAGGGCGTCGTAGGGCTGGTCCAGAGATCCGGCCAGACGCGCCAGGGCCGCCAGTTGTACCAGCTCGAGGCTCGCGTGGGCCGCCAGGACCGCGCCCTGGTGGCCGGTTCCGACCGGCACGGTGGCGGCGTCGACCGACCACAGACCGCGTCCCCGGGAGTCCCATCGGGCACCGGTCCAGAAGTGCCACCGCGCGAACGCGGTGTACAGGGTCTCGCGTCGTCCGGCAGTCAGCGTGGAGTCCGCGGACACGCTCGCCACGAGCAAGGGCAGTTGGGCGGGGTTGAAGCCTCGGGCCAGGCTGTCGCGCCGGTCGGTCGCACGGTCGAGCGAGGCCGCGGCGAAGCCGTCGAGCGGGTGCACCGAGGCGTCGGCCCGGGCCACGCCGGCCGCGACGGCCGAAACGACCAGCGCCAGCGCGTAGGCGGTGAAGACGCGGCCCAGGCGGCGGCGCGCGCGGCGCTCGGAACCGGTTCGGCCTCCCATCGTGCGTTCCACGATGCGCTCCCGGGCGGGACGCGGCTTCGTGCGCGCCCCGCCGTCACTTGCAAGTTCATGCGGGAACGCCGGTTGGGTGTTCCTTCACGATGGCGTTCCCGATCCCGGAACAAGTCTGCAAGACACGAGCCAGCGGTCCGGATTCCTGCGGGAGCGGCGATCGTGGCGGTTCCGGGGCCGTGGGAGGGGGGAAGGATCGACCCTCACGAGACGTCCTGGGAAACCATGGGACCGTTCGCAGCCGGACCAGTGCATTCGTACATTGACCATCTACCATTGCGGCATTGCGTTCCTGTACACTTGTCCTCGACAGACGCCACACCAGCGCAGTGCCACAGCTACCACGGAGTCGCATCCATGCTGGTCCGACGCAGAGGAGCTCTGCTCCTCGCCCTCGTAAGCCTGTTCCTCGTCGCCACGGCGCCGCTCGCCGAGGCGACCACTCCCGACCTCAAGTTGCAGCGGGCCAAGCAGGCCGATCGCGACGGATATTCGCCTTCGCTCCTGCTCCGGGCCGCTCAGATCGCCGAGGTCGAGCCCAACGACATTCCCGCGGACGCGCAGGAGATCGCGGTCGGTGACGTCGTCGATGCCGGGGTTCCCGACGGAGACGTCGACTGGTTCCGGATCGACGCCAGCACGGAGACCTGGGTCGCGGTCTCGACCGCACCGATCGACGGCAGCGTCACCGACACCGTGCTCGAGCTCTTCGAGTCCGACGGCACGTCGTTGATCGCCACCGACGACGACGCCGGTGTCGGTCTCTACTCGGCGTTGACCGGGATCACGGTCCCGGACGACGGGGTGGTCTACGCCCGGATCACCCGCTTCTCGAGTGTCGGCGACGACGCCTACCGCCTCGCGGTGGAGCCGTCGGATGCGCCGCCCGCACCACCGGTGAACGACCTGCCCGAGACCGCCGAGGTCCTCGAGGGGTGCAACGTGGTGGTGCAGGGGACGACGGTCGGCGCCACGAACCAGCTCGACGTGCTGGCCTGCGTGAATCCCGACGCCCTCGGCGGCGACGTCTACTACCAGGTCGAGGTCCCGTACAGCTACCAGCTGACGATCCAGATCGAGCCCGACGGTGCCTTCGATCCCGCCGCCTATCTGTTCGCCGATCCCACGGATCCGGCCGGCAGTTGCGTGGCGGGGATCGACGAGGCCTTCACGGGCGAGAACGAGACGCTCCTGTTCACGAACGAGAGCGCCGACGAGCTGCCCGTGACCCTGTACCTGGCGATCGACGGATGGGATCCGCAGCGCGCGGGTTCGTTCAGCGCCGCCCTTTCCTGCGACTTCGTCGTCGACACCGGCGACGAGAGTTTCGGGAGCCTGAAGGCCCGCTTCTGATCCACGGGGGTGGACTCGGGGGGACGACGGGGAGGGTGCGTCGAGCGCGTGCCTTCCCCGCCACCCGCCGCACCGCTTCCGGAGACGACCTCGCATCGCGGCGCGTGCCGCGTCGCCAACTCATCGACAGGAGCAAGACGATGTTTTCGAACCTGCACTCGACGCGGAGCCTCGCGGTCGCCCTGCTCGCGGTGATCGCCGTCGGTGCCGGCCTCGCTCCCGCGGCGCAGGCGCAGTCCGATGCGACCCTGCGTGTCGTGAGCGAGACCTTCGCGTTCCAGGACGACACCGTGTTGACCGTGGACGTCGAGATCGACGGCACCGTCGAACTGGCCGGCCTGGACTTCGTGATCTCGTATCCCGAAGAGCTCGTGCCGGCCGAGACCGAGGCCACGCTCGATTCGGAGCTGTGGAACTCGGTGCTGGTCAACTACGACCGGGACGACGCGACGTACTCGCCGGAGCCCGGCCGCGCCCTGATCTCGGCCGCCGCGGCGAGCGCCACGAACGTGGCCTCGGTCAGCGGTCGCGTGGTCACCCTGAACGTTCCGGTGACCTGTCTGGGCAACGCCCAGCAGTTCCCCGAGGGACGTGACGTCACCTTCGAGCTGATCGCCGTCGACGCCACGCGCGTCGCCGACGACCAGGACGGCGACGGACTCGACGACGTGGTCGGCGTCGTCGTCGCCACCGAGGACGGCATCATCAACCTGAACTGCACCACGGTCTCGTCCGACGACGCGTCGTTCGGGACCCTGAAGTCCTTCTTCGGCGCGTCGACGGAAGTGAGGTAGCACCATGCCGAGCATCATCCCCCGCATCGATCTCGTCCGGCTGGCCGCGGTCTGCATGATCGGGTTGGGCCTGATCGCGACCGGTGCCACCGAAGCCGGGGCACAGGCTCGATCGGCCACGCTGACCACCGGCAGCGCCACCGCCGGTCCCGGTGACTCGATCGTCGTTCCGCTGAGCATCGGCGAGCTGATCGGCACCAGCGAGCTCGAGGTGATCAAGCTGGCCGTGGAGTTCGACTCGGCGCTGCTCGAGGGCGTCGACGCCGTTCCCGGCGCCGCGATCGCAGGTTGGCCGGCTGCCGACCTCGACGTGCAATTGCTCGAGGGACGGGTCGTCGTCAGCGCCGTGACCGACACGCCGGTCGCGCTGACCGAGGGCGAGTTGTTCTCGCTGCAGCTCCAGGTCCGGGACGAGGTGCTCGACGGCGCCTCGACGCAGTTCGACATCGTGGGGGTGGCCGACGGCGATCCCGTCGTGCTCCAGGCCGACGTGCTCGACGACGCCACGCGAACCAAGGTCCTCACCGTCGACGGAGACTTCACGATCGAAGGCGGCCTGATCTGTTCGCCGGGCGACGTGCTCGTCGACGGTGAGATCGACGTCGCCGACGCCGTGGTCCTCCTGCGCATCGTGGTGGACCTGATCCCCGAGCCCGGCGTGCTGCAGCTCTGCAACGCCGATGCCGACCAGAGCGGTGCGGTGGATGCGGGCGACGCCGTCGTCGTGCTACGCCGTGTCGTCGGTCTGGCGCGCTCGGCCCCCGTGGCCGCGCTCGATGCCCGCTTGGTGCGGGACGCCGACGGTGCCCGGATCGTCGTCGACGACGCCGGGGCGGTTCATGGCCTCTCGCTCGACGTCGAGGGTCACGCCGTGGCCCGTGGCGTGTCGGCCCAGGCGCTCGGCGTGAGCTCCGAGCTCGACGGACGCACGCGCCTGGCCTTCGCCTCGATGTCGCCGCTCACGTCCGGGGAGCCGCTGGTCATCGAGCTCGAGAGGGCGGCCACGACGGACTTCGACGGTCTGTCGCTCTTCGCCGCCGACGGTTCGGAGATCGACGTCCGTCTGAGCGAGGACCGCAGCGCCGTGTCCACCCGCGGAGCCGTGGCGCTGACCAACTACCCGAACCCCTTCAACCCGAGCACCACGATCTCGTACTCGCTGCCGACGGCGAGCCGGGCCCGTCTCGAGCTGTTCAACGCGCGCGGCGAGCGCGTTGCGCTGCTCGTCGACGGTCGGCTGCCGGCCGGTCCGGGGCAGGTCGTGTGGAACGGCACCGACGCCAACGGTCGCACCGTGGCCAGTGGTGTGTACTTCGCCCAGCTGGTCACCGACGACGGTACGGTGGCCCGCCAGCGCCTGATGCTGTTGAAGTAGCGCGCGTGTCGCAGTCGTCACGCCGCGGGCCGCCCTCCCGGGAACGGGGGGGCGGTCATTCGTAGGTGCGGTGGTGGAGGATGGTGCGCTCGCCCGCGATCACCGTCACGTCCTCGTAGGTCGCGGTCTGAACCACGTTCCCCGAACGGTCGAGGACCTCGAGCACCATCCGGTGCCGGCCCTCGGGCAGCCTCAACCGCGCCATGTGGATGGTGTCGGGCAGGGTGGTCCAGCTACGGGTGTCGGCGCGCTCGGTGGCCGAGGCGAACAGGTTGGCCAGGAAGCCGGCCACCTCGTTGGTCTCGCGGGTGCCGTCGTCCTTCTTCTTCCCTTTGCGGACGGCCTGGGTGAGCTGGTACTTGGTGAGCGCGCGCACGATGGTGCGGATGGTGCGCGTGGCCGCGCCTTCCTCGAAGGTCAGTTCGAAGATCGAGCTCACGTCGTGCACGGGTTCGGTGAAGGCGGCGAGATCGCCGGAGCGCAGGCGCGCCTCGACCAGCCGTGGTTCGGTGTGGGCGAGCACGGGCATGGCCACGCTCAGCCAGTACTTCACCTCGACGTCGTCGTGCACCACGAAGGTGTGGCGCGGGCCGCGGCGGTAGATGCGTCGGGCCAGGTCGTCGCCGCCGTCGTCGTCGCGCTCGAGGATCGGCCAGTCCAGGCGCACCTCTTCCAGGTGCGACACGAAGCCGCTCTCGTAGACCACCACCACTTCGCCCTCGTCGCGGCGCGGGGGGCGGGCCAGCCGCGCCACGTCGCCGAACTCCTCGACCAGCGCGTCGGCCTCGTCGCCGAAGCCGAAGCGCCGGGCCCACACGGTGTAGTCCTGCACGAAGGCGCTGGGCACGCGCTGTCCCCAGAGCGCCTCGTACTCGCGGAAGGCGGCCAGGGCCCGCCGGGACGCCACCAGGCAGGGATTGGCGTCGCCGTCCTCGGCGTAGAGCATGGCCGCCAGCCACTCGGCGAAGGCGTCGTCGGTGTAGCCCTCGGCCTCCTCGCGCACGTCGGCCAGGCGGGTCAGCAGGGTGTTCGCCCGGCGGGCCATCACCAGGGCCTTGTCCAGGTCGCCCTCGGCCATGAAGGCCAGCGAACCGTAGGTGTTCATGAGGACCTGCTCGGCCGGGTAGCCCACGTAGTCCCGCTGGGCGTCGTTGGTCAGGAAGCTCAGGGCCTCCTTGGCGTAGTCGGTTCCGTAGAGGAAGTCGATCCGCTGGTAGGCGCGGTCGAAGGTCTCCGCCGCCTCGACGTTGCGCCCGGCGTAGAAGAGCAGCAGTCCCCGCTGGAGCAGGCCGAGGACGTCTTCGTCGTCGACCTCACCGACCTCGCCGAGCGCGCGCTCGACGTCGCCGTCGGCCACGGCCGCCTTGATCCGCGCCGACTCGGTCGCATAGGTGCCACAGCCGGCCAGGCCGGCGCACACGACCAGCAGCGCGGCGACGCCCGCCGCCGCGCGCCGGATCCTGGCCCCGATCGGACGGATCATCGGATCAGAGCTCGATGAACTTCTTGTGCTTCTTCCCGCCGATCCAGACCTTCTCGTTGGTCTCGATCGAGGTCAGCTCCAGGTCCACCTGGTAGAAGACGACCCGCTCGCCGCCCTCCTGGTCGGTGATCTTGTTGATGGTGCCCAGGAGCATGAAGTCGGCGCCGACCTCGCGGCCGAAGGCCTTGACCGTCTCGGGACTCGAGAAGTCCTGCTGGTCGGCCCGCTCGTCGCGCAGCTGCTCGCGCTCGGTGCTGCTGGCCACCACGCGCACCCGACCGCTGTTCACGAAGGCACGCTCCATGTCCTTGGTGAAGGTCTCCACGGCGATGAACTCGTCGGTGCGGTTGCGCACGATCCCCACGATCACGGTCGGGCGATCGGTGTGGGTGGCCTCGAAACGGGTGATCCAGGGCGCGGTCAGGGCGTCGGCGATCACTTCCTCGCTCACCAGGCGCGAGTCGGTGTCGTTCCAGTTCCCGCTGAGGTCGACCTGGGTGTCGGTGTCGATGCGCTGGACGGTGCGACCCCCGCAGGCCGACAGACCGAGCGCGAGGACGGCCAGGGTGGCCAGGGGGATCAGACGACGGACGACGGTCATGGGCAATGCCTCCGGCACGGTACGGGGGACGACGGCAGTTGCGCATCCAGGGCGCTGTGCTATCGAGAGGACGCCGCATTCTCCCCGTAGAACCCCGGAACGGCAAGCCCGGTTCCCAGCCCGAGGACCACGATGGAACTCCGCAATCTCCGCTGCGAGACCGACGACGGAATCGCCGTCGTCACCCTGGATCGGCCCAAGGCCCTGAACGCGCTCGACACCGAGACGCTGCGCGAGCTCGACGGGCTGCTCGACCAGCTGGCCGCCGACGACACGGTCCGCGTGCTGATCCTGACCGGAGCGGGGGAGAAGGCTTTCGTCGCCGGGGCCGACATCAAGGAGCTGTCCGAGCTCAGCCCTCTCCGGGCGCGTGCCCACGCCGCTTTCGGGCAGGCCGTGTTCTCGAAGCTCGAGTCGCTGGGCAAGCCCTCGATCGCCGCGGTCAACGGATTCGCCCTGGGCGGGGGCCTGGAGTTGGCCATGGCGTGCACGCTGCGCTTGGCCAGCGAGAAGGCGAAGCTCGGTCTGCCCGAGATGACCCTCGGTCTGATTCCCGGCTTCGGCGGGACCCAGCGACTGTCGCGTCTGGTGGGGCAGGGGCATGCCCGGTTCCTGGTCCTGACCGGCGGCATGATCGACGCCGAACACGCCGGCCGGATCGGCCTGGTGAACGACGTGGTCGCCCCCGAGGCCCTGATGGACCGTGCCCGTGAGCTGGCGACCCAGCTCGCCGGGTTCAGCGCGGCGACCCTGCGTCTGGCCGAGCAGACCGTACGGCAGGGGGCCGAGATGGCCTTCGACGAGGCCCTGGCCTACGAGGCCGCTCAGTTCGGTGTGGCCGCCTCGACCGGCGACGCGAAGGAGGGCATGGCCGCCTTCGTCGAGAAGCGCAAGCCGGAGTTCCGGGGCCACTGAGACCCCCTTCGGCGGCCGCGGACCGTGCTTGACCGCCGTGGGGGGCATACCTAGCCTGTGGCCCCTGCTCTCGGCAGGTCTCGCGCGAGTGGCGGAACTGGCAGACGCGCTGGATTTAGGTTCCAGTGGGGAAACCCGTGGGGGTTCGAGTCCCTCCTCGCGCACCAGCTCTCGTCGTCCCTTCCTTTTCGAAAAGGTCCGAGAATGACCGAAACGTCCCAGGTCCGCATCGATCTCGAGGAGGCCGAGAGCTTCCAGCGGGTGGCGCACGTCACCGTCGAGACCGAGCACATGGAGAAGCTGCGTGACCGGGTCGCGCGCAAGCTGGCCAAGAAGGTTCGCATGGACGGCTTCCGCCCGGGCAAGGTCCCGGTGCGCGTGGTCCGTCAGCAGATGCCCGGCGCCGTCGAGCAGGACGCGCTCGAGGAGCTCGTCCCGGAGGTCTACAAGCAGATCCTCGACGAGCACGACGACCTGCACCCGATCGCCGACCCGCGCGTCGAGAACTTCGACATGGGCGAGGGGCAGCCGATCACCTTCGACCTGGCGATCGAGGTCCGGCCCGACGTGGACATCACCGGGCTCGAGGCCGTCGAGGTCACCCGCTACCTGCCGCCGGTGACCGACGACCGCGTCGACGATGCGCTGAAGGACCTGGCCGAGCGCCACGCCACCTGGCACGAGCTCGACGAGGGCGCCGCCGAGGAAGGCGACGCGGTGCTCATGGACATGGTTCCGCTCGACGACGAGAAGAACCCCGTCGAGGACGAGCGCGTCGACGACCAGGCGGTCCTGGTGGGTGGCGACGGCAACCTGCCCGAGATCAATGCGGCGCTGGTGGGCATGCAGGTGGGCGAGGAGACCGACGTCGAGGTCAACTACCCCGTGGACTTCCCCAACGAGGAGCTGCGCGGATCCATCCGGACCCTGCGGATCGAGGTCAAGGAGATCCGCCGCAAGGACACCCCGGAGCTCGACGACGACTTCGCGAGGGAGCACTCCGACAAGGAGACCCTGGACGAGCTGCGCGAGGACGTGCGCGAGCGCATGACCAAGGGTGTGCAGCGCGAGAGCGACCGGCAGGTCCGCGACGCCATCGTCGACCGGCTGCTGGCCATCAACACCCTGCCCGTGCCGCCCAGTCTGGAGCAGCGCTACCTCGACGCCATGCTCCACGACGCGATCCACCGGCAGCAGGGCGGCGATCCCGACGACCACGACCACGACATCACCGACGAGATGCGCGAGCAGTTCGCCGAGGCCTACCGCCCGGTGGCACAGCGCGCGGTGCGCAAGATGATCCTGGTCGACAACCTGCGCCGACAGAACGACGTGAAGGCCACCGACGAGGAGCTCGAGACCCGGCTGGCCGAGTTGGCCGAGGAGCAGGGAACCAGTCCGGAGCAGATGCGTTCCCTGATCGAGCGAGCCGGCAACCTGGACCGGCTGCGCGGGGACCTGGAAGAAGACAAGGTCTTCGACCTTCTCGAGGAGAAGGCGACGATCACCGTGAAGGAAGAGCTGCCGCCCGCGCCCGAGTCGGTGACGACGCAGCAGCAGGACGAAGTCAACGTCAAGGAGTGACAGATGCTGGTTCCGATGGTCGTCGAGCAGACCGGTCGTGGCGAACGCGCCTACGACATCTACAGCCGTTTGTTGAAGGATCGGATCGTCTTCATCGGTTCGCCGATCGACGACAACGTCAGCAACCTCGTGATCGCCCAGCTGCTGTTCCTGCAGGCCGAGGATCCCGAGCGTGACATCTATCTCTACGTGAACAGCCCGGGCGGTTCGGTCACGGCCGGTCTCGCGATCTACGACACCATGCAGTACATCAGCAACGACGTGGCCACGATCTGCATGGGCATGGCCGCGAGCATGGGCGCCGTCCTGCTGGCCGCCGGCACCAAGGGCAAGCGCAGCTGCCTGCCGCACAGCCGGGTCATGATCCACCAGCCGCTGGGCGGAAGCCAGGGCCAGGCGGCGATGATCGAGATCTACACCAAGGAGATCCTCTCGACCCGCGAGCGGCTCTACCAGATCCTGGCCGATCACACCGGCCAGTCGCTCAAGAAGATCGCCAAGGACTGCGACCGCGACTTCTTCATGTCGGCCACCGAGGCCAGCGAGTACGGCCTGGTCGACAAGGTGATCGAGAAGCGCAGCGACGGCTCCGGGCCGTCCCACGAGGGCGGGTCCGGGTCGGAATCGTGAGCAACGGGCCCGGACGGGTGGCCGTCGGGCCCCGATCGGTGTAGTGTGCGATCGTGCCCGGAATGGATCTCCGGGCCACTTCGACTCCCACCCCTCCGTACGGGAGGGGCGGAGCCAACCCCGAGGCTCCCCAAGCGCGCGGGGGCGGGAAGTGCCACCATGAAGTCTCGCAAGGGCACACCCCAGGTGATCAAGTGCTCGTTCTGCGGGCGCGGACAGGACGAGGTCGCCAAGCTGGTGTCCGGCCCGTCGGTCTACATCTGCAACGAGTGCATCAAGCTCTGCAACGACATCCTCGAGGACGAGCTGCCGGCGGTCAACGCGCTCGAGACCAAGGACTTCCCCAAGCCGGCCGACATCAAGCAGCTGCTCGACGCCTACGTCGTGGGTCAGGAGTCGCCGAAGAAGACCCTGGCCGTTGCGGTGTACAACCACTACAAGCGGATCAACCACCGCCGCGACGCAGACGACGTCGAGCTCGACAAGAGCAACATCCTGCTGGTCGGATCCACCGGGACGGGGAAGACGCTGCTGGCCCAGACGCTGGCGCGCATTCTCAAGGTGCCGTTCGCGATCGTCGACGCCACCGCCCTGACCGAGGCGGGCTACGTGGGTGAGGACGTCGAGAACATCCTCGTCAAGCTCCTGCAGGCGGCCGACTACAACCTGGCCGCCGCCGAGCGCGGGATCGTCTACATCGACGAGATCGACAAGGTCAGCCGCAAGAGCGACAACCCGTCGATCACGCGCGACGTCTCCGGCGAGGGCGTGCAGCAGGCCCTGCTCAAGCTGCTCGAGGGCACCGTGGCCAACGTGCCGCCGCAGGGCGGGCGGAAACACCCGCAGCAGAAGTACCTCGAGGTCGACACCAAGGACATCCTGTTCATCTGCGGTGGGGCCTTCGAGGGCCTCGACCGGGTGATCAAGCAGCGGATCGGCGAGAAGATCCTGGGATTCGAGCACGCCGACCAGAAGCCCGACCGGCTCGACCGCGGGCGCATCCTGAGCAAGCTCGACCCGAGCGACCTCATGAAGTACGGGCTGATCCCTGAGATGGTGGGGCGGATGCCGGTCATGTGCTCGCTGCAGGAGCTCGACGAGGAGTCGCTGGTCCGAATCTTGACCGAGCCGAAGAACGCGCTCACGCGCCAGTACGAGAAGCTCTTCGAGATGGAGGGCGTGGAGCTGGTGTTCGAGCCCGACGCCCTGCGGGCGGTGGCCCGGCGGGCGATCGACCGGCGCACGGGCGCGCGGGGTCTGCGGGCGATCCTCGAGGAGCTGATGCTCGAGCTCATGTACGAGATCCCGTCGAGCAAGGAGATCCTCCGCGTGGTGATCACGCGGGAGACGCTGGAGGACGGTGTCAGCCCCGACATCTACACCGACGGCGACCAGATCTACGTGAAGCAGGCCTGATCCAGGGACTCCACGGTGCCGCGGCGGCGACCCGCTTCCCCGCCGTCGCCAATGGCCCCGCGCAGTCGGCCCCGGGACGCACAGCCCCGGGGCCGACTGTGTGTCCACCGAACCGACTGTCCCTTGTCCGGCCCCGGGGGCCGCGTTAAGGTGCCGCCGCGCCGCGGGATCCGCCCCGCGGGGCCGTGCTGCACCGTTCTCCGTCCGACGAGCTGCGATGACCGAGGACCGACTCTTCGACGACCGATCCGACGTGCCACCGCGTCAGCTTCCGTTGCTGCCGCTGCGCGACGTGGTGCTCATGCCCGGGGCCGTCGTGCCCCTGCTCGTGGGGCGCGAGCGCAGCATCCGCAGCCTGGAGATCGCCACCGATCACCACAAGCTGCTGGCCGTGGCCACCCAGCGGCACGGAGAGGTCTCCGATCCCATCGGCGAAGACCTCTTCGACGTGGGCACCGTTGCCCGGGTCCACCAGATGCTGCGGCTGCCCGACGGCACCACCAAGATCCTCGTCGAGGGTCTGCATCGGGTGACCGTCGACCGGGTGCTCGACGTCGACGATCACCTCGAGGCCCGACTCACCGTGCTCCTGAGCGACGACGTCGACACGGCCGCCGACACCGAGACGGTCGCCCTGTCGCGGCAGCTGGCCGAGACCTTCGACGAGTACGTGCACCTGCAGCCGCGGCTGCCCGACGAGGTGGCGCGGACGGTGGCGCAGACCGAGGAGATCTCCCGCCGGGCCGACGCCGCGGCGGCCTACCTGCTGATCCCCGCCGCCGAGAAACAGAAGCTGCTCGACGAGATCGGGGTCGAGGCGCGAACCCGGGCCGTGATCGGCCTGCTGCGCCGCGAGATCGAGATCCTGCGGGTGGAGGAGCGGCTCGAGGAAGAGGTCAAGGACCAGATCGAGGTCGGCCAGAAGGAGGCCTATCTCACCGAGCGCATGCGGGCGATCCGCAAGGAACTCGGGTACGGCGAGGACGACGACGACGAGGTCGAGGAGTACCTCGAGAAGATCGAGTCGGCCGACATGAGTGACGAGGCCCGTGAGGTCGCGCACAAGGAGATCACGCGCCTGGCGAAGATGCCTCCCATGTCGCCCGAGAGCACCGTCATCCGCCACTACCTCGACGTGCTGGTGGGGCTGCCGTGGAACGCGCGCAAGCAGCAGACGCTCGACACGCGACGGGTGAAGCGACAGCTCGACGCCGATCACCACGGCCTGGAGAAGGTCAAGGAGCGCATTCTCGAGTTCCTGAGCGTGATCAAGCTCAGCGGCGACGTGCAGGGAACCATCCTGTGCCTGGCGGGCCCACCGGGAGTCGGCAAGACCAGCCTGGGCCGCAGTGTGGCCGAGGCCATGGGCCGCGACTTCGTGCGCGTCTCGCTGGGCGGCATGCGCGACGAGGCCGAGATCCGCGGCCATCGGCGCACCTACATCGGGTCGCGTCCGGGCCGCATCCTCGACGGCCTTCGCCGCGCCGGCACGCGCAACTGCGTGTTCCTGCTCGACGAGATCGACAAGCTGGGCAGCGACTTCCGCGGCGATCCGAGCAGCGCACTGCTCGAGGTGCTCGATCCCGAGCAGAACAAGAACTACAGCGACCACTTCCTCGAGGTGCCCTTCGACCTCGGCGAGGTGTTCTTCATCTGCACGGCGAACGACGTGCACGCCATTCCGCCGGCGCTCGAGGACCGCATGGAGATCCTGCGTCTGCCGGGCTACCTCGAGCACGAGAAGGTGGCGATCGCCAAGGAGTTCCTGTTGCCACGGTTGCGGAAGAGCCACGGGCTGAATCGAACGCGCTTCGAGATCGCCGAGCCCGCGATGCAGGACGTGATCGGTCTGTACACGCGCGAGGCGGGCGTGCGGTCGCTCGAGCGCCAGTTGGCCACGATCTGCCGCAAACTCGCCCGGCGGAAGGCCGAGCGGAGGCCGATCCCGCGCCGGATCCAGCGGGCCAACCTGCACAAGTTCCTGGGTCCGCCGCAGTACCTGCGTCGCATCGTCGACCGCGAGCCCGAGGTCGGGGTGGTCACCGGCCTCGCGTGGACCAGCACCGGCGGCGAGATCCTCGAGATCGAGGTCTCCATGCTGCCCGGTCAGGGCAAGCTGCTGATCACCGGCAACCTACGGAAGGTCATGGAGGAGAGCGCACGCGCTGCGCTCAGCTACGCTCGCAGTCTGGTTCCCGCGAGCGCCGACGTGGTGAAGAAGCACGACATCCACATCCACGTGCCCGAGGGCGCCGTGCCCAAGGACGGTCCCAGTGCGGGTATCGCCATGGCGACGGCGCTGGTCAGCGTGCTCACCGGGCGCAAGGTCCGCCGCGAGGTCGCCATGACCGGCGAGGTCACGCTGCGCGGGAAGGTGTTCCCGATCGGTGGGCTGCCCGAGAAGGCCGTGGCGGCCCAGCGCGCCGGCTGCACCGACATCGTGATTCCCGACGAGAACGAGAAGGACTACCGCGAGCTGTCCGAGAACGTGCGCAAGGGCCTGAACTGGCACCTGGTGCGCCGCATGGACGACGTGCTCGACCTGGCCCTGATGCCGGCCGAGCGGCGGGGCCGCCGTCCCGGGGTGAAGGGCGAGTCGTCGGCGTCGGACGGTCCGGCCGCGCCGGGAGGGCCCCACTAGGGGCCGGCCATGGGAAAGCGCCAGCTCGACGTGCAGCTCACGCACTTCTGCGCCACGCTCGAGGAGTGCCCGCGGCGGCCGGCACCCGAGATCGCTCTGTCCGGCCGCAGCAACGTGGGCAAGTCCTCGCTGGTGAACCTGCTCGTGCGGCGCCAGAAGCTGGCCTACACCAGCAAACAGCCCGGCAAGACACGGGTCTTCACCTATTACGAGGTCGACGGGCGCTGGAACCTGGTCGACATGCCGGGGTACGGCTACGCGAAGGTGGGCGGCGCCGAGCGCAATCGGTGGCTCGCGCAGGCCCGGCGCTACTTCGCCCAGCGCGAGCAGCTGGCGGGCGTGATCCAGCTGATCGACCTGAAGGTGGGGCCCACCCCCGACGACCGGGCGCGCCTGCGCGAGCTCGTGGCGGCGGGACGGCCGCTCTGCCTGGCGATGACCAAGAGCGACAAGATCGCGCGGAGCAAGCGCGAGGCGGCCGTGCGCGAGCACCTGCAGGCCCTGGACCTGGCCCTGCCGGCCGACACGGCCGTGGTGGTCACCTCGGCCTCCGAACGCTTCGGGCACGACGAACTGCTGGCCTGGGTCGAGGACGTTCTCGACACGGACGGGAACGACGCTCCGTCCGTGGATTGACGATGCTGTCGCGGAGGTCTATCGTTGAAGAGCGTCGACGCTCGGCGGAGACCGCCTGCACGATTCCACGGCATGATTCGTGCGCGCTCCTCGTCGGCTCCCCCGGTTCGCCTGCGGGCGGAAGTGAGAGACGCACCGATGCACGGCTCCTGGCTCCGTACGCTGAGTGCCCTGACGGCGGCCGCGTGGCTGCTGTCCGCGTCCACGGCCGCGGCGACCCCGGAAGCCCAGGCGAAGATCCCGCCCAACGATTTCGGCTGTACGGCCTGCCACGCCAGCGGCGATGCGACGCCCGAGACCGTGCCCGCGGCCGCGGCGTCGAGTCTCACGTCGTTCGGCGAAGACTGGTTGCAGCTCGCGAACGACGAAGCGCGGCGTCTGTGGTCGGAGATGGCCGACATGAACTCCGACGACGACGGCTGTTCGAACGGCTGCGAGCTGGGTGACCCCGACGGGGAGTACCTGCCCGACGCCAACGGCGAGTTCGACGCCTGCGCCCCGGGCGACCCGAACGTCGAGGACTGTGCCCTGCCCATCAACGAGGGCAGCTGGTCCACCCTCAAGTCCCTCTTCGGCGAGCGGAACTGAGCTCTTCCGCCGACGGGCGTCGCACTGGACGCGACCGCCCTTCCCGACTACCCTTTGGGGCCGTGTCCGCCGCTGGGACGTCCTGTCCGAGCGGCGGTTCCCTTTGCGTGGAGGGGCCGCAACCATGAAGCCCACCAACGTGATCCTGGGCTGCCAGTGGGGCGACGAGGGCAAGGGCAAGGTCGTCGACCGGATGGCCGAGCACGTCGACCTGGTCGTGCGTTTCCAGGGTGGCGCCAACGCCGGGCATACCGTCTATGTCGGCGACGAGAAGTTCGTCCTGCACCTGCTTCCGACCGGCGTACTGCGGGACGGTGTGCAGTGCCTGCTCGGGCCGGGCATGGTCGTCGATCCGTGGACACTGGTCGAGGAGATCGACGAGCTGTCCCGGCGGGGGATCGACGTGGAGCAGCGGGTGCGCGTGGCCGGTTCGGCCCAGCTCGTGATGCCCTACCACCGTCGCTTCGACGAGCTCCGCGAACAGTCGCTCGCCAGCAAGAGCATCGGGACCACGGGTCGCGGAATCGGCCCGGCCTACGAGGACAAGATGGCCCGCCTGGGCCTGCGCGTGGCCGACCTCACGCGTCCCGACTCGAGCCTTCGGCGCCTGGTGATCGAGAAGGTCCTGCGCGCGAACCGTCTGCTGGCCGAACGCCACGACGCCCCCGCCATGGCCAGCGAGGCCCTGGCCGACGAGGTGCTCGAGCACGCCGAGCGCCTGCGGCCGATGGTCGTGAGCGCCTACGAATTCCTCGATCCCGTGCGCCGTGGCCAGTGGACCACGATGCTCGAGGGCGCTCAGGGCGCGCTGCTCGACGTCGACCACGGCACCTTCCCCTTCGTCACCGCGAGCAGCTGCACCGTCGGCGGCGCGATCACCGGCACGGGTCTGAGCCACCGCGTGATCGACAGCGTGTTCGGCGTGTTCAAGGGCTACGGCACGCGCGTGGGCAACGGTCCCTTCGTCACCGAACTGCACGGCGAGGAGGCCGAGGACCTTCGCAGCCGCGGCTCGGAATTCGGCGCCACCACCGGGCGCCCGCGACGCTGCGGCTGGTTCGACGCCGTGGCCGGCCGCTATGCCACCGAGATCAATGGTCTCGACCAGGTCGTCCTGACCAAGCTCGACGTCCTCAGCGGGATCGACACGCTGAAGATCTGCACTGCCTACGAGCACGAGGGCGCGCAACGCGACCACTTCCCGAACTGGGTCGAGGTCCTGGAGAAGTGCAAGCCGGTATACGAAGAGATTCCCGGTTGGTCGGAGGACATCGGTGCGGTGACGTCCTGGGACGATCTGCCCGCGAACTGCCGCGCCTACGTCGAGCGACTGGGCGATCTGCTCGGCACCCCCGTCACCGTCGTGAGCAACGGCCCCACCCGCGATCACTGGATCGAGCGGCCGGTGGGCTGACGCGGGGCTCCGGTGTCGATGGATCCGCGAGCTCCTGTTGCACCCGCCATGGCATCGCCCGCCTCGATCCGGGTGCACGATCGTCGGATCCACCGTTCCCCGGCCCGCTGCTGATCCGGGTCTGATCCCGTTCCGGATTCCGGAACGCGGAGCCGGGGCGCGTGCTATACTCCCGCCGGCTTTCGCGCCCCGTACCGTCCCGTTTCCGTCCGACAGCAGCGCCCGACATGACGATCTCGGCTCCTGATCACCGACGTGTACGTGACGTCTTCGTGCGAGCACTCGATCTGCCCGCGGATCGCCGCGTGGCCTTCGCGCGACGTGTCCTGGCCGATCGGCCCGATCTGGCCGCGGAGGCCGCCACTCTGCTGGCCGGCGCCGACGACGTCGAACCGGGATCCGTCTCGGAGCAGGATCCGTTGTCGGGGGATCGTCTCTGGGCCGAGCCATTGCTGGCCCGGGAGCGTCTGGGAGACTATCGCGTGTTCGGTCTGCTCGGGCGCGGGGCCATGGCCGTGGTCCTGCACGCCGAGCACCTGCCGACCGGCCGTGAGGTCGCGCTGAAGCTGCTGCCTCCGGGCACCGGGTCGAAGCCCATGCGCGAACGGCTCGAGCGCGAGGGCCGGATCCTGCGCTCGCTCCGCCACCCGTCGTTGGCGCGCTGCCGTGACACCGGGCTGGTCGACACGGCCGAAGGGCTGCGGCCCTACCTGGCCCTCGACTACTTCCCCGGCCGGCCGTTGCTGGAGTGGGTCCGCGACGCGCAGCCCGATCGGACGCGACGGCTCGACGTGCTGGCGCGGATCGCCGATGGCGTGGCCCACGCCCATGCCCGCGGAGTCGTCCATCGCGACCTCAAACCCGGCAACGTGCTGGTCGACGCGCACGATCGCGTGTGCGTGCTCGACTTCGGGGTGGCACGGATCCTCGAGCCCACGGCGGCCTGCGATCCGACCCTGACCCAGCACGGTCAACTGATCGGGACGCTCCGCTCCATGAGCCCCGAGCAGGCGCGGGGCGACTCCGCGGCGATCGGTCCGGCCACCGACGTCCACGCGCTGGGTCTGCTGGTCTTCGAGGTCCTCACCGGACACAGGCCGTACGCGGTGCCGGCGAACGTGGGAGAGGCGTTGTCGGCCATCGTGCACGCCGTGCCGGAGCGGCCCGGCCGCGTCGATGCTTCGCTCCCGGTCGGAATCGACCGGATCTGTGCGGGCGCGCTGGACCGCGATCCGCGGGAGCGGACGCCCGAGGCCGCCACGGTGGCGCAGGATCTGCGCACGGTGCGGGACGGAGGCCGCGTGCCGATCCGGCGCGGGCGCTGGCGACGTCTGCGGCGCCGGCTGCGGCGGCCGGTCGCCGCAGCAGCGCTGCTCCTGACCGTGGCCGTGCTCGGAGTGGCGGTCGGCGTGCAGCACGTGGCGGTCGATCCCGCGATCGAGATGCAGCGCGCACGGAGTGCGATCCAGGACGCGGACAAGCGGATCCACGCGAGCGAACGCACCGAGGCAGGACTGCGCGACGCCGTCGCATTGCTGCACGATGCGCGCGACCGCCTCGACCGGGCGCCGAACGCTCCCGCGGGGGCCGAATGGCAGCGTTTCCTGCAATGGAGGCTGGGTGAGGCGCACTACTTCCTGGGCGCGATGACCCGGGACCGCACCGAGTACGCCGATGCCCTCGCGGCCTGGGAGCTGGCCGGACGCTTCGACCCCGGGCGGCGCGGGCTCGACGAACTCGATCCCTCCGATGCGATGACGGGGCACATTCGAGACATCAACGTCGCGCGCACACGACAGGGAGCGGGGCTGGCGCTGGCTGCCCTGGCCGCGTACCGCGAACCCCGGCAGATGTGGTCGCGCTCGCTCCGGGTGCGCGACGAAGCGCTCGCGTTGCTCGCCAGCGAACAGCACGGCCGCCCCGCGAGCGCCGCCGAACTCGAGCTGGGTCATCGCGACCTGCAGCAGGGCTATGCCCGCAACGAAGTCGGCGAGAGCAAGATCATGCTCGGATCGATCGACGGGGACCTCGACACGGTGGAGTCCGGTCTCGGGGACCTGCACTTCGTGCAGCGGCACGCCCTTCTCCACCGGGATCCCTACGCCAGGGCCTCCCTGGAGTTCAACCTGGGGCGTGGTCACGCGATCCGGGCCGAGCTGACCGGCGACCGCGACGACCTCGAGGCCGCCGAGGTCTGGCTGACACGATCGCTCGAGCAGCGGTCGCCCACGCGGAGCCTCGCGGCCCACGTCGCGAGCCAGACGTGGTTGATGCGTGTCGATCGGCAACGGGCCCAGCGCGCCGAAGACCTCGAACAGGCCCGCCGGTGGCACGAGCGGGTCCTTCGCCGCGGGAAGCGTCTGATCGACACCCTGGGCGATCGTCTGCATCCGCACGACCGGGGCCGGGTGGCCCTGGTGTTGGCCGGCCTCGAGATCGACGCCGCCATGCGGGGCGAGGGGCCGTGCCTGTGGAAGGCCGAGCGCTGGTTCACCGAGGCCGGAGTTCGCCTGAGCCGCGTCGACACGCCCGTCGATCACGCCCACCTGCTCTACGAACGCGCCCGTCGCGAGCGCGCGCGCTTGGCCGTGGGCCGCGAGACCCCCGCGCGGGCAGCGCGGCAGGCCGAGCGGCTCTTCGCGGCCTTGACCGACCTCGTCCCGCCCGGCCAGTTCCCGAGCCTCCACGCCCGTGTCCACGACGAGCGGTCGTGGTGGTCGGCGCAGACCACCGTCCGATCCGACCGGTGATCAGGCCGTGGGACCGGCTTCTTCCAGCCGCGCGCGGAGCCACTGGCGCGCGAAGGCCCACTGCTTGCGGACCCACCGCGACGAGCGGCCCATCTCCTCGGCGATCTCCTCTTCGGTCATCGACGCGAAGAAGCGCATCTGCGTGATCATGGCCGCGTCGTCGTCCACGCGCGTCAGGCGTTCCAGCAGATCGTTCAGGATCAGCGCGCGGTCCAGGCCCTGGTCGTTCAGCGGAAGCGATTCGTCGAGCTCGACCCGGATCCAGCCTCCGCCGCGCTTGTCGCGTCCGCGGGCGCGTGCGTGGTCGACCAGGATGTGCCGCATGGCTGCGGCGGCCACGGCGAGGAAGTGCGCGCGACCGTGGAACGTCCCCGATCCGTCGGGACCCAACCGGAGATAGGCCTCGTGGACCAGGGCCGTCGGGCTCAGGGTGTGGTCGACGCGTTCCTTCGAGAGCGCGCGTCGGGCCTGGCCGAGCAGCTGTTCGTAGAGTTCCGGGAACCCCTCGTCCCCGGTCGGTGAGAACCGCACCTTCGGCGTTCCCCGGCGCGAGGATGGGAGCCTTCGCCGCCACGGACCCTACGTCCCCCACGGGGCCGGGTCAAGTCGGCGGGCCCAGAGGGGGGGTGCCCCCAGGTGGAAAAGATGTTCCGGTCCCGGCGGCCGTTGTCGCTTGACCGGGTACAGGAGGGCGCACGCCCCGGCTCTCGGTGCACTCGCATCGAGCGAGCCCACGATGTGAACCCCCACCCCTCGTTCCGCGCCGTCGGTCGGGAGCCGGATGGCAGAGGGCGAGGGGTGGGGTCTTCCATTCCTCTTCACGATGAGCGTCCCGACGGCGTCCGGGCCGGATCCCGGCGGTCGGCGGCCGGCAAGGATTGCGTTAGAGTGTCTGCCCGGCGCTCCGCTGCCGCCCGGCGGTCGGACGGGGTGGGCCTCTAGCTCATCAGGTAGAGCAGCAGACTTTTAATCTGCCGGTGCAGGGTTCGAGTCCCTGGGGGCCCACCAGTGCGCCTTGGTCCACGACTTGCAGAACCCCGCGCGACCGGTTCGCGCCCACGCCGCGTCACCCGTGGGAGCCAGAACGCGGCGTGACAATTCGCCGGTCGACGGGAGGGCGTCTTGGTCCCGATATCTCGCCCCGGGCGCGCGTGGATCGCGTGCGCACTGGTGGTCGTCGTGTCGCTCGCGACGGCCGGGCAAGTCCTTGCCCAACAACGGACGTTCCAGCTCTGGACCGGCGACGACGGTCTGTCGCAGCTCTCCGTCCGGTCGCTCCACCAGGACCGCGATGGGTACCTGTGGATCGGTACCCAGGCCGGCCTGAACCGCTTCGACGGTGAGCGGTTCGAGACTTTCGATACCCGGAACGGACTGCCCAACGACTGGATCAATGCGATCGACCAGGCGCCGGACGGGTCGATCTGGGTCGGGACCAATCATGGCGTCGCCCGTATCCACCCCGGCGGCCGGGTCGACGCTCCGGGGTTCGCGCTGAGCGCGGTGTCCGATCTCGCCATCGACGCGCTCGGTGTGGTGTGGGTGGGCACGGGAGACGGTCTGCGTCGGATCGACCACGCAGGGCTGCGGGCCATGGGGCCCAACGCCGGTCTGACGCCCGCACCGGTGGCGGCGGTCGCCTTCGACGCGCAGGGCGCGCTGCTGATCCTGTTCCGCGACGGGACGCTGCAACGGCGCGAACCCGGCGGGCACGTCGAGACCTTCGAGACGCCGGCCGTGGACGTCGGCGCAGGTCGTGATCTGCTGGTCCGATCGAACGACGAGATCTGGGTGTCGCGATCCAAAGGCGTGGTCGTGTACGACGACCGGCGGGTCGCGCGCACGTTCCGGGCCGGAGCCGACCTGCCGCGGTCGACGCTCGCCGATCTGGCCGAAGGCCCCGACGGCACGGTGTGGCTCGGCACGCGGGATCTCCTGGTGGTGTTCGACGGCGGTCGGCCGCGCACGATCGGACCCGATCAGGGCCTGCCCTTCTCATCGGTCACGCCTGTCCTCGTCGACCGCGAGGGGCTGCTCTGGGTGGGCGGCTTCGGGGGATTGGCGGTCTTCCACGGTCGCGCCTTCGCGAACTACACCGAGGCCGAAGGACTTCCGTCCAGCAACGTCCGGCCTGTCGTTCGCACCCACGACGGAACCCTCTGGGCGGGGACGGTGCGCGGGCTGGCCCGCCTGCGCGGCGACCGCTTCGAGTCCGTCGACCTGCCAGGTGACCACCGACGGTTGTGGGTCGTGTACCTGTTGGAGGATCGCGACCACCGGCTCTGGGCGGCCACCAACCGTGGCCTGTTCCGTCGCGATTCCGAAGGATGGGAACACGTTTCGACCGGTGTCGGAAATCGATGGGCCGACCAGATCGTCCAGGCCGCCGACGGCTCGATCTGGGTCGCCCACCGCGATTCCCCTCCGCAGCGCAGCCCCGACGGCGAACACTTCGAGTCGGTGATCGTGCCGGGCGAGAGTTACGGCAACGGCCGGTTGCTCGCGCATTCCGACGGGTCGGTCTTCTACACCGGTCTGCGCGGACTGTCGCGTCATCACGAGGGCAAGTGGACGACCTGGACCGTGGCCGACGGCCTTGCCGCTCCCGAACCCTACTACCTGTGCGAGGGCCCCGACGGAGACGTGTGGTTCGGGTACCACTCGTCGATGGGCGTCACCCGTTTCGATGGCGAGAGCTTCCGGAACTACTCCGTCGAGGACGGTCTGACGAACCCTGCCGTCTACTCGCTCGGCGTGGATCTCGACGGCGACCTGTGGATCGGCACCGCCCGCGGGGTCGACCGCTTCGACGGGGAACGTTTCGTGAACTACGGCAAGCCCGAGGGCTACGGCAGCGCCGAGTCGAACGCCGGGGGCTTCTGGCGCGACGACGACGGCACGCTCTGGTTCGGCACGGCCGAGGGACTGACGCGCTATCGGTCCGACCTCGACGTCGTACGCACGCGTCCGCCGACGGTGCACCTCGAAGAGGTGCGGCTCGGGGGTGACCGCATCATGCACGGAGCCTCGGTCGACGCCGACCGCCGGGATCTCGCGGTACGTATGGCGTGCACCAGCTACGACCCACGCCGGCGGATCGACATGCGCTACCGTCTGCGGGGTTACAGCGACGACTGGCACCTGCTCTCCGAACCCGAGGTCCACGTGCGCAACCTCGCTCCGGGCGACTACCGGCTCGAGGTCCAGGCCCGACGCTACGGCGGCCCGTGGTCGTCGTCCGAATCGATGGCGTGGTCGATCACGCCTCCGTTCTGGCAGCGTGCCTGGTTCGTCCTGGTCGTCACCCTGCTGTTGTTCGCGGCCGCTCGTGGCGTGCACCAGCTACGCGTCGTCGAGATGAAGCGTCGCAACCGGGTGCTGCAGGAGCAGGTCGCCGCGCGCACGTCGGAGCTGGCCCACAAGAACGAGGTGCTGCAGAAGGCCCTGGGCGAACTGCAGCACACCAAGCACGAGCTCGAAGACGCGAACAGTCGCCTGGTCGAGGCGAGCCGGGCCAAGAGCCGGTTCCTGGCCAACATGAGCCACGAGATCCGCACGCCCATGAACGGCGTGATCGGCATGACCACCCTGCTGACCGAGACGGACCTCGACGACGAGCAGCGTGAATTCGTGGACATCGTCCGGCGCAGCAGCGACGCGCTGCTCGACATCATCAACGACATCCTGGATTTCTCGAAGATCGAAGCCGGCCGGCTGGAAATCGAGCACCGGCCCTTCGAATTGCGCGCCTGCATGGAGGACGCCGTCGACGTCGTCGCGACGCGCGCGTGGGAGAAGGATCTCGACGTCGTCCTGTTCGTGGATCCGACCCTGCCCTCGTCGTTCCTCGGTGACGTGACGCGGTTGCGGCAGGTGGTCGTGAACCTGCTGGGCAACGCGGTGAAGTTCACCGAGGAAGGTCGTGTCGGCGTGACCGTCGAGTCGGGAACCACGGACGGCGAGATCCGTGTGGCCGTGCACGACACCGGGATCGGGATCGACGAGGCCACGGCCGAATCCCTGTTCGATGCCTTCTCGCAGGCTGATGCCTCGACCACACGGCAGTTCGGCGGCACGGGCCTGGGGCTGGCCATCTGCAAGCAGCTGGTCGAGACCATGGAGGGGTGCATCGAGGCCACGGGCACGCCGGGCGAGGGTTCGGTGTTCCGGTTCACGGTCCGGCTCGGTGTCGATCCGGCCCCCGTGTCGAGCGTGTTCGCCACGACCGAAGGCCTGCAGGACGTCCACGTCGGCGTCGTCGAGGACGACGACCTGGCCTTCGACGCCGTCCGCGCGATGGGCGAGGCCTTCGGGGCGCGCGTCACGCGCGTGGCTCCCGACGAGGTCGCTCCCGGAGCAGGGTTCGACCTGTGGATGGTGGATCGCAGCCTTCCCGCCGACCGCATTCCCGGCGACGTGCCCGCCGTACGCTGCGTGCGCGCCACCGAGCGCCCGCGCGATGCCTCGCACGCCTACGTGCTCGAGCCCGTGAAGGCGCGCGGCCTGGCGCGGGCGTGGGCGAGCGCATTGAACGGTGACACCAGAGACCACACCCTGCCGGAGACGGCGACGCACGAACGTGCGGCGGGATCCGGCCGCGTGCTCGTCGCCGACGACAACGCCGTCAATCTGAAGGTCACGGCCCGCATGCTCGCGAAGATGGGTCTCGACCACGACTGCGTCGACGACGGCGAGGCCGCTCTCGAGGCGCTCCGGCAACGGCACTACGACCTGGTGCTGATGGATGTCCGGATGCCGCGGATCGACGGTCTCGAGGCGACCCGCCGCATTCGCGAGGAATGGCCCGAGAACGAACAGCCGGTGATCGTGGCGGTCACCGCCGCCGACTCCGAGGAGGAACGGCAGCGGGTGCTGGCGGCCGGATGCGACGGGTTCCTGGGCAAGCCGCTCCGCATGGAGCGCCTGACGGACGTCGTGGAGCAGTGGGGTGTCGGGGCGGTGAGCGCAGTTCGGTGATCGCATCGATCGCCCCCGACGACCGCCCACCGACGATCACACCTCGACGAAGACACCCCGACGATCACGCCTCGACCAGGACACCCCTACGACCAGGACACCCCTACGACCAGGTCGACAGCTCCTCCCGGATCACTTGATGGATCTCCAGCAGTCGGCGCTGTCCATTGCCCTTGCCGCCGACCGCGCGTCCCACGCGGGCGATCAGCACGTCGCCGCGGCGAAGGCTCGTTCGTGAGAGATCGTGCCCCGGCAGGCGGATCGGAGACCCGGTTCGGTCGCTCGTGTCGCGCAGCCACAGACGATCGCGCTCGAAGCGCTGCACCGAGTACTCGTAGCCGCTGCCCCACGGCAGGTCGACGTCGCCGACTTCGGGGGTCTCTTCGACCGCTTCGTCCGGGCGGGTGGCCTCGACGGCCGCGAAGAGCTGCTGGACGGCCCGGATGCAACGCGAGCCGTCTTCGTGTGCGAGGTCGACCGGCACCAGCAGATAGGGGGCGGCGTTCGCGTAGAGGGCCTTCTCGCGGACCAGCCACTTGACGAAACCGCGCAGTGCGCGGCGGCCGTTCTGGATCCGGTTCCGCCAGTTCGGAAGCGGCACGAACATGGTCATGCGCACGTGGTCGGCGATGCCCGCGGCGAGGGTCTCGCAGCCGAGGATCGCGCTCGCCGGTCCGGCGTCGTCGGGAAGGGTGTGGCGCCACGTGAGGTCGATCGTCTCGAACAGATCGGTGAGCGCGGCGCGGTCCTTGTCGACGGTGGCCAGGCTCACCGTCTTCGAACGATGGCTCAGGTACTCCCGCCCCAGCGCACGCAGCGACAGTCCGGAACCGTAGTCGTCGAACTCGCGGGCCCCGCGCAGGGCGCGCGCGGGCGCGGACAGTTCCAGGAGCAGCGGTTCCGCCCCGGCCTCGGCGATCTCGAACTCGGCCACGTGACCGTGCAGTCCGCTGAAGGTCGCTCCGCGCAGGTGCTGTTCGGTCATCTGCGCCAGGGTGCTGGCGAGCAGGTCCAGTTGCCGCACCTGCTGCTCGGAGCAGGCGGCCGGACCCTCGCCGCGGAGGTTGGCCATGGGCAGGAAGTATCGTCCGTCGCGTGTGGTCCAGCCGTCGGCCGCGAGCTGATCGGCCAGGCCGGTGTCGAGGTCCGCGGGTCCGAAGGTGTTCACCACGGCGTGCGAAGGGAAGTGCTCCAGGCCCGGGCGTTCGTCGGTGTCGTCGGCGACCGATTGCGACAGGCGCCAGGCCGCCATCGAGGCGAACAGCATGAGTCCCACCGAACCGTCGGGGCCGCGCACGAGATGCGCGATGGCATCGGGGAGTCCGACGGCGGGGCACTCGACCCCGATCAGGTGGAACGCGGGATCGACCGTTCCCCACGGGTCGGCGTCGAGCAGCCACTGCATGGAGTTGGCGAAGCGCTGGCGCAGGTTGTCGTCGAGCTCGGGGACGCGCGGTGGCATGGTCGCCGACAGATCGGGTCCTTCGGCGCCGGGCTCGCCGCCCATCCACGCGGCGAGCGAGTCGCCGGCTCGCTGGGCCTCCGGCGTCGGTCCGATCGTGCATGCGATGTCGGCCCGCACCGAGCGGGCGAGCCCGACGAGCGAGGGATCGCCGACCACGATCGATGCCCGGACCGGCGGGGATTGTTCGTCGTCGAGCAGCTCGGCCAGCGCTTCGCGCAGCGAGCCTCGCGCGACGTCGAGCGCGCGGTCGGCGTCGGCCCCGTGCGGCGGCTGGTCGAGGGGAACGTCGGCGGGGATCACGGTGTGGGCGAGGATCCGCCCGTCCGGATGGGCCCAGAGCAGCGCGTTCCAGCGACGGCCCGGATGTTCCTCGACCGAGATGTCGAGTTCGGTGAGCGCGCCCTGCAGGGTGACCGTGTTCGCGCGGCGGTAGCGGTCGAGGGGGATGATGTCGTCGGTCATGGCGATCGGACCGGAGGCGCGGGACGGGAGGTGTGGGACGTGAGCTGTGGGATCCAGGCGGCGGGACGCCGGTCGGGAATCTACACGAAACCGGGGGCAGGGGTCCATGGCGCGCCTCGGGACGCGGGGTCGGGCTCTCCGGTGCCGGGATCGGGGTTCTCCTGCCCCGGGCGAGCGGCTAGACTGCTGCGGGTCCCGCTCCGCGGGAACGACCCCGGCGCTGGATCGTCGGCCCGTCCCGTGCACGGACCGGGCGGTCGACCCGCGGTCGGCGGTGGAATGCGCCCCCGGATCCGGCACTGCGCGAGGATCGTCTGGATGCGAACGGTGAAACGACACCGGACCGTGGTCCCGAGGACTCTGCGCCCGGTCGGTCCTCGGCCCGACCGTGATCGATCCTGCGCGTCCGATCGACCGCTTCCGCGGTGGAAGTGGCGGGGCGTCGGATGCGCCGTGGTGCTCGCGGCGACCCTGCTCGGCGCCTGCGGCGGTCCTCCGTCCCCCGACCTGAAGACCCTCTACGGTCGGGCGGCCAGGACCCACGACGACCTGCGCAATCCGGTGATCCTTATTCCCGGCCTCATGGGTTCCCGCCTCGCCGATGCCGACGGAGCCACCGTGTGGGGCCGGCTGCGCGACTCCGACGCGGCCGACCCCAACCATCCCGACGGCGCGCGCCGCTTCGCCCTGCCCATGGCCGAGGGGGTGCCGCTGTCGGCCCTGCGCGACTCGGTGCGCGCCGTGGGCCCACTCGACAAGCTCGAGATCGAGATCATGGGCATGGCGATCGCCTTCGACGCCTACGTCGACATCCTCGACGCGCTCGGCGTGGGCGGGTACCGCAGCCGTCGGTCCAGCGAACCCGGAGACCTGGACTACGGTCCCGACCACTTCACCTGCTTCGAGTTCGACTACGACTGGCGTCGCAGCAACGTGGACAACGCGCGGCGCCTGCACGCGTTCATGACCGAACGCAAGAGGGAGGTCGAACGCGAGATCGAGCAGCGCTACGGCGTGACCGACCACGAGGTGCGCTTCGACATCGTTGCGCACTCCATGGGTGCGCTGTTGACGCGCTACTACCTGCGCTACGGCGACACGCCGTTGCCCGCGGAGGGAGAGGTTCCGCCCCCGACCTGGGCCGGCGCCGAACTCGTGGAGCGTGCCGTGCTCGTGGCCCCGCCCAACGCCGGCGCGCCGCAGGCCCTGCAGGATCTCCTGCACGGCAAGGATCTCGGGTTCCTGCTCCCGCACTACCAGCCGGCACTGCTCGGGACCCTGCCGTCGGCCTACGAGATGCTGCCGCGGCCGCGCCACCGCCGGGTCGTGGACGGAGCCGACGAACCCATCGACGCACTGTACGACATCGACACGTGGAACGAGCGCGGGTGGGGCCTGGCCGATCCGGGGCAGGACGAGGTCTTGCGACGATTGCTGCCCGAGGTCGAGGACGCGTCCGCACGCCGACGGATCGCCCTCGACCACCTCGAGAAGTGCCTGCGCAACGCCGAACGCTTCGCCCTGGCACTGGACCGGCCGGCATCTCCTCCGCCGGAGCTGCGCATCGATCTGATCGCCGGTGACGCGCACCCCACACCCAGCCGCGTGCGGATCGTCGACGGCGAGATCGAGATCCTGGATCGCGCCCCGGGCGACGGCACGGTCCTGCGCGCCAGCGCGCTCATGGACGAGCGCGTGGGTGGCGAGTGGCAGACGCGATTGGTGTCGCCGATCGCGTGGCAGCAGGTGGTGTTCCTCACATCGTCGCACATCGAGCTGACGCAGGACCCGGCGTTCATCGACAATCTGTTGTTCACGTTGATGGAGGCGCCGAGGTAGGGGGCAGAGGCCGCTTGCTCCGGAGATCCACCCGTGTCGACCGTACGCTCGTCACGCCGCACTGGTCACAAAGGTCGAGTCCCTGACGCAGGATCTTCCGCTGCATGGAGCGGCCGCGGTCGCCGTTCCACACCTGCAGCAGGCCGCCGTCGCGTTCCACATTGCCGAGGACGTTCGCGCCGTCGGTGTCGAAGCAGCACGAGATGAGATCGCCGTTCCACGCGAGCTGGGTCTCGTTGAACGCGAACGAGCAGAAGCCGGGGCGTAGCTGCGCCTGTCCGTTCTGGTCGTCGCGGTACTGGCGGATGGCCGACGACGTGGGCAGGTACCGGTCCTTGAGGGCCGACACGTCCTCGTCGAAGTAGTCGTTCACGCAGGCGGGCTTCAGGTCGACGGCATCGACGCCGACCCGCTCGGCGTAGTCGACGACGTCGTCGATCTCGGACTCGTTGTGGCGGAACACGACGAACTGAAGAACGATCCTCGTGGAAGCGCTCCGGCGCCGCTTCTCGTCGACGAGGCGTTCGAGGTTGGTCTTGACGTCCGACAGCGTCGTGCCGTCCCGGTAGTTGCGGTACTGTTCGTACGTGGCGGGCGTCGTGCCGTCGAGCGAGAAGAGGATCTCCGTGGGTTCGGCGTCGAGGATGTCGGATGCGCGATCCCGTGTGCCGTTCGTGCCCACCAGGACCTGGGCGCCGTGACCCCGCGCGATGCGGACGAGATCCGGGAGCCGCGGGTGAAGGAAGGGTTCGCCCGCGAAGTTCATGATGACCATGCGAACCCGAGGACCGACTTCGTCGATCACGCGCGCCAGGAGGCCCGGATCGAGCATGCCGACGTCACGGTCCATGGTGCGGGCACCAACGGGGCACAAGGGGCACTTGCCGTTGCAGGCGTTGGTCGGTTCGACCATCAGGACGCGCGGGCAGCTCATGAGCCCGGTGGCCGGCGCGACCAGGCGGAGGGCCGCGTCACGCAGCGGACGAGGGGTGCGGGCGAGCGTGCGGTCGCTCGCGCGGTAGAGGTCGCGGATGCCGATCATGGGGTTGCCTTTCTCGTGCGGGTCGAGGTCGAGGCTCGTCGTACTGCTCGTCGTCGTGCCCAGCGGCGCTCCCGGCGATGCGGGGGCAGCGTGCGCATTCCGGATGTGGGAGACCGCCGTCCGGTGCGGTGGGAGATCCACGTTCGACGTCGCGCGCGGCGAGACGTCGAATCGAGGATGCACCGTTGGTGGCAGCGATTCGTGAGGCCGACGAGAAGCCTCGAGGGTCCGATGTCCGTCACGTGATGTCCTTCAGGACCTGATGTCGGGAGCCAGGGAACACCTTGAGGCTTCCGATCCTTCCCCGTGAAGGAGAACGAAGGCGAAAGTCACAGAGTCGGGACGAAGAAGAAGTGCAGGCGGTGGGATCCTCGTGCATCGTTCCGGGCGAAGGAACGACATGGATGTAGGTTCACACCCGTGAACCGAAGACGTCGCTCATGATCCCCGTCGGAGCGAGGGGTCGGGGTTGGCGTCATCTTCCCATCGTTCCCCACGCCCTCCGACATCCCCGATGAGCGAGACCAGAGACCGGATCCGCCGCGCCGGTATCCTCCTGTTGATCATGACGGCCATCACCCTGACCGGCTGCGCCGGCGAGTGGGAAGCCGAAGTCGAGAGCACCACCAGCTGGAGCGGGTCCTTCGACGGCCGGACGGTCGACGGCCGTGGCGATCGCATGATCTCCGTGGGCCGCGACGAGGTGACGTGCGTCGTCGTGCAGAAGGACACCCGGAGCGGGTCCCTGCGGGTCCGACTGCGCCGCGACCACACGTTCATGTTCGACGAGGAGACCGACTGGAAGTCGACGACGGCGGAGTTCGGCGTGGTGACTGTGTGTTCGGACGATTGAGATCGGGTTTCCGGGGGGGCGGCGTCGTCGGTCCGGTCGCGCATGGAAGCAAGCGGTCGGTCGAGCGCCTCGCCGTCGATCACGGTTCCGTACCGTACGTCGACGTAAACGAGATTCCACTTCTGACGACTTTCGAGATGGAGCACGCGACCGTGCTCCTCCGGGGCCGACGGACTCCCCGATCCGCCGGGAGTTGTCGACCCGTAGGCCGACCACATGGACGCCGTCAGGCAGAAAGTCAGAGGATGACGTGAGCTCGCTCTATCACAAGCAGAACTTGACTCCCCAGCAGCTGCAGTTGTTCGAGTCGGAGATGTCCGACAAGCGCAAGTCCAGCGGGATCTCCTTCGTGCTGTGGTTCTTCCTCGGTCTGTTCGGGGGCCATCGTTTCTACCTCGGTCAGGTCGGACCGGGAGTTCTGATGTTGCTCACCGGGGGCGGTCTGGGTCTGTGGTGGCTGATCGACCTGTTCCTGCTCAGTGGCATGGTGAGCAAGGTGAATGACCGGACGGAGGCCGAGGTGCTCCAGAGCATCCAGCTGTACGACCAGGCACAGAAGAATGAACAGGCTCCGGAGCTCGTCGGGGCCTGAGGACGTTGCGAATCGCAAGGGGCTCTACCGGGTGAAGGTCACGATGAGAAAGGAAGACCTCAGTCGTCGAGAGCTCCTGCGATTCGAACTCGAGAGTCGCGAGGGACTGCCCACCCCCGAGGTGACGTGGATGCTGTGGGTTTTCTTCTCGGCATTCGGTGCTCATCGATTCCATCTCGGAGATGCGAAGCACGGAGCTGCGATCCTGCTCGGTACCGTCGGCGCCGTCGTCTGGGGAATTGTGGCACTGATCGAATCGACGCGAACCGGGGTTGGTGCCGGATCGTTGGCAGGCGCGTTCGTTCTCTTCGTCGTGTCGGTCGTCTGGAGCTGGGTCGACGCCCTGTTCATCAATCGTCGTCTCAGGAGCATTCGCTGGAAGAGGGAAGAGCAGACGCTGAAGGCCATCGGTGCAGATCGGGGGCACATCCGAAACTCGGTGCGTCGCCAGGGATGACGTTGGCGCCGATGACCGCCGCCGTGGAAGTCGGTGGCTCGGTGTGGCAGACTCGACGTAAGTGATCATGACTCGCGCACTCGCGGAGGCACGGCCATCGTGCAGATCAGTCATCAACTCGCGAAGATCTTCGAAGCCCTCGCCTTCGCCGCCGACAAACACCGCTTGCAGCGCCGCAAGGACGCCGAGGCTTCGCCCTACATCAACCACCCGATC